>Ga0182738_1002809_pt1 | contig 20406 bp, 19 predicted proteins | sample eDN5th30CBELigMG_FD_128876 | JGI IMG/M metagenome (GOLD analysis project Ga0182738, IMG submission 128876) | Enriched Miracle-Growth compost microbial communities from Emeryville, California, USA - eDNA 5th pass 30_C BE-Lig MG (version 2)... ... | reverse complement strand
TTTTCGACGGCATACGCCTGTAGGAACCTGTTGAGGTGTCGCGGATCTCCCCACCTCCCTTCAAAGTTGTCATAAGCGATCTTGGCAGTGGTGACATCACAGACCACCGGATACCGCCACTCCCGCAATCGCACCTGCCAGCCGGTCGCCGTGCTGCTGAACAGCTTCACCTCACCATACACCGGCTCCGGCAACTGGAGCCGATCACACGCCGCCCGAATCGCGACGGGATCTTTGACTTCAGTCTGAACACTGACAATGTGTGACACGTTGTCCTCCTTCTCAATGAAGATGGAATCTCCGCTGACCAATGCCCAATCAAACAAAAACACCCGTTCGAAACCGACATCAAGCGGTTGCGAACGGGTGTGGCGACGGCAAAGTCGACTGCTGAGAGCTATGCCACAGGCATCATCTTATCTGCCTCATCTTGGGCCAAGTTTTAGCTCGAACATCTCCTCACCTCTGAATTAACATGGAAATATGACACTTTCACAGAAGTCCCAATCGCTGGAGTTCAGTTCTAATGAATCTTGATCTGAATCCGATATGACTTGTATGAATCATGTTTCCAGGCTTGATAGAACCCGCAATTCTTTTTCGAGATTCAAAGGAGTGGAATGTTGCTGTGTCTTTTAAGTGAATAGACCGACAATCAGGTTCTTGATTTTCTCTTCGATCAAGCTGCGGACTTCTCGAAATTCATCCGGTGTCATGTCCCTGGGGTCTGGAATCTGCCAGTCCATCCGACTTTTCGCACGGACCAGCGGGCATTCATCCCCGCAACCCATCGTGACGGCAACGTCCACTTCCTGGTCGTTGAACTCTTGCAGGCCCTTCGACAGATGTGTCGTCAGGTCGTACCCAATCTCCTGCATGGCTGCAACGGCTTTGGGATTCACTCGTCCTGAGGGGCGAGAACCAGCACTGTGGGCTTCGACCCGACTGACTCCATGAATGCGGGCAAAAGCTTCCGCCATCTGGCTGCGATTGGAATTTTCGACGCAGACAAACAGAATTCGTTTCATGTTGATGACTCCCTGATTGATGCGAAGTGAATCCTGGATTAACAGCAACCAGGAGCACAGCAAGAGGTTGCTGGATTTTGTTCCAGGAGTGTCAGGTCCACACCGCATCGGTCGGGAGCAAGACACGCTGTATGCTTGGTCCCCAGTTGCAGAACAATGCCGGAATCCGTCACGGCGACATCCTGGACTGAATACTGTGAAATCACACCGTTGTCGTACTCCACTTCCAGAGGGATATCGGTTGTCTCGAACAAATCCGTTCCTTTTTGAATGATTTTGACCAGCTTGGTGGTCTCCAGACGATGCTTGATGTCATTGGCCACCCACACCTGCAAAACACCGCTTTTGGACCTGCGAGCCGTTCCGCCACAGTCAATGAAATCCTTTTGCACCCGTCCCACCTCGGTGACATGAAAATGAGCGGGAACCGAGCTGCAATCCGGCAGCAGAAGCTGAAGATTCGCACCAGGATTTGCGGACAAAGTGGAGACGAATTCCCCGAGTGTGATCATTTTTCTTTCTCCGTTGCTTTCTGTTCCTGGAATCACAGCGTGCTATCTCTGCTTCCGGTCAGAGACCTCTTCCATGAGGCACAAGTCCTGATCGAGTAAGGAACGGACGCCAGAGGTCCACCACCCGATAGAAAATGTTGTTGCCTTCTCTGCGTGAGGCCAGAATCCCCAGGTCGGAAAGCCGCTGCAGCTGATTCGACACTCCTTGCGGCTTCATCCCGATGGAGGCAGCCAGGTCCGTGACGCAGAGTTCATCTGCCCGCACCAGGGCGTGCAGGAGCCGGAGTCGGGTATCGTTCGCCAGCACCTTGAAGACCGCCGCCAAGCCCCCCGCTTCGATGGGGGAGAGCAGAGGACGGTCTTTCAAATCCGGTTTGCCGCAACAACCGGCCATGTTCTCAGGACGTTTCTTTTTCACACCGGCTCCTTGACTGCCACAATTACACTGTAGTGTGTAGTAGTGGCAGTCAAGGTCAGGAATTTCCTGCTCCCATGAATGAGGAATACTCGATATTTCGAATGTCAGATCACTCTCAAGAGGATCAACGGAAATCGCATCCAAAACCAATTATTCTCATTGTGCAGTGGAAGCGTACCGCAGAGACTTCGAGTCACGCTGTTGTCACGACCATGGTTGCAAGGGCGGTGGGGGATATTTTTGAGAAGAGTCATCGGTATTGCTGATAATGACTTACGCTTCCCTCAGAGCGTTGACAATCCGGATTCTGGCAGCGTGAATGGCGGGGATCACTCCTGCCAGAACGCCGACGACAATGGAGATGGCCGCTGCGGTCTGGGCCAGTAGCCACGACGGCCGGAAGGCGATGGTGACTCCTTCCGCGCCGACGGAGAGTCCGCTCCAGGCCAGGACGGCCATGGCGACGGCAGTTCCGACAAGTCCTCCCAGCAGGCACTGGATCAGGCTTTCCGCCATCACAATACGGAACACCCGGCCCGGTCGGAGCCCGAGTGTCTGCAAGACGGCATGTTCCTTCACGCGGTCCTGGACCGACATCACGGTCGTCGTTCCGACCAGTGCCAGCACCAGACCGACACTGGCGTAGCCGAGCCAATGGGCAAAGGAGATGAGATCTACCAGATCGGAGAGGGTGCTGGTCTGAAACGCTCCCTTGCGGCGGGTTGTTGTGGCGATGGGTCCGGCTTTCAAAGCCTGGTCAATGGCGGAGGCGACTTCATCCGGATCTGCATTCTCCAGCAGACGCACTTCATGCTGGGTGACGAGACCGGCGGCATCCAGATCTCGGGTGTACTGCAGGAATTTCAGACTGGTATAGATCAGGTTTTCTTCCGCTGGGACTGGGGAGTTGAAAATTCCGGCAACTTTCACGTTGAGATCACCGATCGAGAACTGGTCTCCGACTTTCAGCCCGCGCCGCTGGGCAATGTTTCTGCCGAGAATGGCGGCATCGCTTTGCGATTCGAAGTCGGACCAGTTCCCGGAGATCAGCGTCAAATCGCGCGACACCTGCAATTGTTGGGGAGGAGCCCCGTTGAAGACGACCACGTCCAGGCTGGCCCGGCAGTTGTTCGTCCAGACTTGCACCGGCATGACATCTTTGACGCCGGGAAGCCGGGCAATACGCTGCGCATAATCTTCCGGCAACCGGCTGCTGGTGGGACAGAACCGGTTCTCCTGAAACACGATCAACGTCCGGTTGGCGTCTTCATCGGAGGTCAGCCGGTCCAGCCCTTCCTGTACCGAACCCACAAAACAGAACACCAGCATGGCCACGGCTGCTCCGCTGATGGTGAGCAGAGTCCGAGCCCGGTGACCCCACAAGGTCTTGAGAACATACGGAGCAAAACGAAACATGACAGTCATTCCTGATCTTAATTGGCGGTCACAACCGCCAAAGATTTGTGGCCGTTCATCGGTTGTGTTTCGATGATGCGTCCCCGATCCAGTCGCAGTTGTCGTGACGCGATCCCAGCCACGTCATCATCGTGTGTTACCATGAGCAAGGTGATGCCCAGCTCCTTGTTGAGTCGCTGCAGCAGGATCTGAATTTGCTGGCTGGTTTCCGCGTCGAGACTTCCCGTCGGTTCATCCGCTACGACCACTGTGGGATGCGCGACAATCGCCCGGGCGATGCCGACCCGTTGTTCCTGCCCCCCGGAGAGCTGTCGAGGATAATGGTCGGCCCGATCGCTGAGTCCCACCGCTTCCATGGCGAGTTCTACTCGCTTGCGGCGATCGGAAGCGGACATTGGCAGCAGCAGTAATGGCAATTCGACGTTCTCATAGGCAGTGAGCACAGGAACGAGATTGTGGGTCTGAAAGATGTATCCCAGGTTGGCGGCCCGCCAGTCGGCGAGTTTTCCACGGGAGAGTCTGGTGATCTCCACCCCATCCACAATCACAGTCCCGGACTCCGGGCAATCGATTCCGCTGACCATGTTGAGGAGGGTGCTTTTCCCGGTCCCACTTGGTCCCATCATCGAGATGAAATCCCCGGCATGGATGTCCAGATCGACATTCTCCAGTGGGGTGATGACTTCATCCCCTTTTTTGAATCGCTTCGTCAGATTACGGATTTCCACGAGTGCCATGTTGTTATTCCTCTACTTTGTATGGATTTGGGGGATCACATGCCGATTCGGTCATCTTCGCGGGAAATTTCAACCGCTTCTCCGTCCCGAAGATCGTCAACTCCGCTGGCGATCAGCTTGTCGGTAGGGGTCAGTCCGCTGGTGACTTCGATCAGCTTTTCCGATCCTGCTTTGCCCAATTGAATGGAGCGCTGTTTCGCCCGCCCGGTGGCATCCACAATCCAGACGGTTGCAGAGCCGGACGACGAATTAACCAGTTCTCGGGGAACAAGCAGACGTTCCTGTTCGCTGGAAGTCTCTGTGGCTTCCGGCTTCGGAGGAGCCAGAAATGTGGCGGTCACCAGCATCTCAGGGCGAATGGTTTCCGGCGGATCCGTCAGCGAAACCTTCACTTCCAGCGTGTTTTTCTGAATGTTGGCGGATGAGGTCGGACGGAGGACAACTCCATGCAGCGTCTCTTTAGAGGAGGCCGTCTGCACTTCGACCGGCTGTCCCGGTTCCACGAAGGGAACATCTTCTAGCCGCACATCCGCTCTCACTTGCAGCATGCGGGGATCGTAGAGCGTGACGACGGTGCTGGAACTGCGCGACGCCGTTGATTCCAGCCCCATCACCCGAATCCCCGGCTGGCCGACAAGCTGCATCACGCGGCCGGTCATGGGGCTGCGGACGATGCAGCGTTCCAGATCCAGCCGGGCCTTTTCCACAGCCAGTCGGGCCTGGTCCCGACCCACCTGAGCCGCTTCGACACGGGCCTGCGCGCTTTCCAGTTGTCGCGATTCCTCAATGAGCAGCGTCCTCTGTTGAGCCAGGGCATCGAGCTTCTTCTGCAACGCTGCTTCTTCTTTCCGTAAATTCGGTTCTCGTTGCTTGAGTTCATTGAGGTTGGCATCCGCCGTTGCGAAATCACTCTCCGCGAGCTGCAAGGAACGTCCCGAGATCCCTGCTCCCGCCGAGCGTTTTCCTTCGAGGTTGCTCTGGGCGTATTCACGTTGCGATGCAGCGGACTGGATCAGGAATGGGAGTCCTGCCAGTTCGGTCTGGATTTTGGCCAGGACTGATTCCGCATCCGCCTGTTGGGCCTCCAGATGAACCGGAAATTCCTTGCGGAGTTTGGCGGCTTTCAGTTCTGCTTCGGCACTCCGCACTTCCGATTCCCGCAAGGCGAGTTGAGCTTCCGCTTCCTTCAAGGCCAGTCTGGCATCGACGTCAATCAGTCTGGCCACAGGTTGACCGGCCTCGACCGCCTGCCCTTCGACGACGAGTAATTCTTCAATCACTCCCTCGGTGAGAGCCGCCGCATTCACGGCCGTGGGGCGGGGTTCCACCCAACCGGCTGCCTGAAACAACGGAGTCCCCGCCTGTTGCACTTCCGCCCGAGTGACGACCACCGGAACAACACTCACCTGCCTGCGGTTGACCAGCCGGTCCCGCATCGCCCATCCGAGCAGTGCGAGGAAGCCAAGCAGGACCACTCCGGGAACGATGTATCGGGAGAACCAGGCCCGCCGCCGTTTCCGGGAAGGACGCGGCTGGCGTTCGGTCCGCTTAATGGCCAGTTCACGCAGGTTGACGGTGCTCATGGGAAGACTCGGGAGTTCAATCAGTCGTTTCACGGAGGAGAGTCTTGGGCTGCGCACATGACATGCGCAGCCCAGTTTACTGTCATTCTTTCACAAAGACCTGATCCGCCAGGACGGTCAGATTTCCTTCGGCATCCCGCTTCGCTTTGCCGTGGACGACAACCATGTTCAGCTCTTTGACTCCCAGCAATTTGCGGGCGTCTTCCGGAACAGTCTTGGTGTCATCACTGACGACCTTGACGGTGGCGATATTGTTCTTGACCTGATTCTGTTCACAGCAGTAGTCCCACGGAGTTTTGCAGCCTTCCTCTTTGGAACAATGAGGAACTTTGGGATCGACAATCGTGAACGCAGCGACACCATCCACAAACGGCTTTCCAGAACCACCGATCCGGCCGACCAGAACGATGTCGTCATCATCTTTGGCATTTTCCCGGGCGTCACCGACAGGCTGGGCGTTTGCGGGCTCGGTACTCGAGATGTATTTGGAATTCGCAGGAGATTGTGTGGTAGCGGGAGAGTTGGGTTTTGATCCGCAGCCCATCAGGGCGACCGACAGAATGATTCCAGCGAAGGTGAGGTAAGAAGTATTCTTCATGTCAGGTTTCCTTGTTGTGAAAAGTGAGGTTCAAATCGTTCTGTGATTCTGTTGTGAAAAGTCCTGTTAAATGGCTTTCAGACTCTGAGCGATTGGTAGACGCAGCGCCTTGATCGCTGGGGGAATCGCTCCGACGATGCTCAGTGTCAGGCCGACTCCACAGCCGATCAGCAAGGCAGTGCCGTCGATCCGCAGTTCGAAGGCACCCATCGTGAATCGCACGGCGGCACCGTTGATGATGCACAGCGCAAGCAGTCCTGAGATCAACGATCCCGTTGCCGCCAGCAAGGCCCCTTCCTGGATCAGGCTGGCGAGAATCGCCCGTCGTCGATAACCGACCGCCTGCAGCGTGGCGATCTCCCGAATGCGGCCCGCGACCGCTCCGTACATCATGTTCAGACCGGCGAAGATGCCTGCTCCGGAAACCAGCAGTACCACCATCCAGGCGAGCATCCGCATTGGCTTGTAGTGCTTCTGCAGGGAGGCGTAGTACGCTGTCTCACTGACCGCCTGCAGTTCGAGATCGGTTCGTTCCTTGCAGAAGATCTCGACATCGGTGGAATCGGCGCCCGGCTGCATCAGAATGGCGGCCAGGCTCAGGTCCTGTCGTTTGAGCGCTTGCTGAAAGTCCGGCAGTCGGCACCAGATCTCCGATTCGAATGAGGAACCACCGGCGGAGAACCGTCCACTGATCGTCCAGGTCTGTTTTTCGAAGTCCAGCTTCTGTCCGATGGCGAGATCTTCGGGAGCACAGCCAAGTTTGGCGGCGACCAGTTTGCCGACGAGGATCTCCCCCGGACCTGGCCATTTCCCTTCGGTGAGTTGCACCCGGCGACGCACCAGTGGGGCCGTTTGCGTAACGCCCCGGACCAGGCCCAGGCCGCTCTGTTCGGAATCGGGAGTCTGGACACGGGTCCCCAGGTACAGTTCCGGAGAAACATGCTTGATTCCAAAGCGAGACTGAATGCCTTCGAGGCTGGCAGCGAGCAGGTCCGGTGTCCGCGCGGCAATCGACGAGTTCTCGATGTTGACTTCCGCATTGATGGAATAGACCAGCACGACGGACGGATCACCACTGACCGCCAGCGATTTCTCCAGCCCTCGAATAAATCCAACCACGACTAGCACCAACAGCACGACGGTGGTGAATGCCGCCAGTGTCAGTGCGGACCGTGTCGGACGCCGCAGCAGGTTGCGGACTCCATATTCCCAAGGGAGAAAACGGCGTGTGAACATGAGTGAACTCGATTGCTTCAATAAAATTGCCGGGGCCGCTTCACGATTTCGGTTTCGAGGTAAATGTCCCATCGGGCCCGGTGAGCTTCACGGGCGTCTTGCCGATGGAGTCAAAGGTTTCCCAGAGCATCTTCGGGGACAGAGTCACTTCAGGCTTCGGAGTGATGGTCACCGATTTGGTTTTGAAATCGCATTCCACCTTCGTAATCTCGGGGATCGTTTTCAGCCTGGCGTTGATCTGCTTTACGCAACCGCCGCACATCTCACCGACGGTGATGACGGTTGGTTTGGAAGCGGGTGGAGCAGCGAACACTTCCCGCTGAGCCGCTATCAATAACATCGCGGCGGCCAGCGGAAGGACGGTGCAGAGCCTTTGGGACATCGTGAGGAATCCATTCAGGTCAAGAGCCAGTAGGACCGGCGAGCGATGCCAGCGCATCGCGAATCAGGTCATGACAAAAGCATGAGGAAAAGGAGAGACCACCGACCATGACGTCACGCTCTCTTTGCAAAGCGCATCAACCGCGCACGCAAAGGTCACGACGGACAATCAAGACGGTGCCAGACACAGAAGGTGAGACGGACAGAGAACCGTCTCTCAGCCAATCAACACAAGAAGGATTGCTGCATGATGCGCAGCGTCCTCCCGGACAAGCAGGGAGGCAAGTTCTCAATGGAGGAGATGGTGAAGCCGTTAAGAATGGATTCGGGAGCCGCAGGCTCGACCGGAATCATCAGGAAGCAGATAAATAGAACGTTCTGATTCTGAACATCTCCATCATCACCACGAACCGCTCCATGACACAGGCAACTCGCGCATCCACAATCCTCGGAGCCATCCGCAGGCTGTTCAGAGGAAGAGCCATTTTCGCTGGCATGATGGCAGCAACTGCACTTCGGAGCGGCATCTTCTGCAGAAGCATCCGCAAACACCCCCATGCACCTGAATGGGCAGATCAGGAGGGCGAGAATGACAGTGATCGCGTGAAGAGAACGAAACATGGCAGTTTCTTCAGCATAGGTCGCTCATCATTCAAGGTCAAGATGATCTCCATTCGCGCGCCGCTACCCCGCAAAGCGAGACGGCTTTCGGCGATCAGTGAGAACCTGACTTATCCCTTAAACATCTATTGATCTTCCTTTCCCCGTTCCTCATCTCCAGGGGACTCTGTTTCGTACAGGACGTTTCAAATTGCACGCCCCAGGAATTCCGAGAGGGAGATTTTAGAGACGAAGATTACGTCTGCAGCTCCTTCCGCAATTCCGGGAGATTCGCCTCGCGGCGACAGGGCAAACATCGCGCTCGTCACTTGCCAGTGTTGGGAGGGATCTCCGATTTTGATGATTGTGTGAATTGGAGTGGAGAATGATTTGGCAGGAACGCTCAAGTTTTTGAGTTGAACTTCACGATTCAACGGTGACCCGCTCTCTGCCGATGAAATAACAGAGTGTTTCTGTCGAAGGTTCACTTCAATTAGGGATTCAGAATTCAGGGAACGGATTCCCGTGCGTGCGATTTGTAAGCAACTGTTTGCAGGATTGCTGACCCTGGCTGTGCTCTGGCAGTCAGTTGTGCCCTGCAGTTGCGCGCATTGCGATTTTCCGGAACATTCCTGCTGCAATGGACGGGAATGTGAATCGTGTGGCCGGTGCCACGATGGAAATTGTTGCCATCCACAACACGAACATGAAAGTGCGGAGCCGACAGATTCTGACACCCTCTTTGCCTGCGCTCATCAATCCCATGGTGGCTCCCGTCCGGAAGAATCGGAATCAACATGCTCCCGCCTGAGGGTGTTTGTGCCGAGTCAGGGGCCTCTCCTTCAACTGTTGGGCGTCATTTGGTGTCGCCCATCTTTGTTTGCCGACACTGATCTCAGTGTTCTCGGACGCGAAGGTGCGTCCTGGAGGGCTGCACTCGAATCTTGCATCAGTGAATCGGCCCAGTTGATACGGAGTGTTCGTCTCCAGGTTTAGGTCGAAAAGCATCGAACCATTGAATCTTGATGGTCGTTGTCTTCGTTCCTTCTTCTGATTTCCTGGAGAACTTCCAATGTCATTGAATCGTCATTTGAGTATCTTTGCGCTGACTATTGTCTCCTGCTTCGGCTGCGCCGGAACTCGTCGGGAGCTGACTTCACCTTCCTCTTATCCTTCCCGGACTCCAATGAGTTCGACGGGCGACGAGGAGTCAAACTCGAAAAACTCGGCTCTTGTATTAAACGATGAATCCATAATTGCTCCTTCCGGTGAAATTCTCAGGACTGGGGGAGAAGCTCCTCCAGCGCCGATTCCCGAGGAAGTTTCTGTACGGAAACCTTCATCCACGCTACAGCCGGTTGCAGACTCCGAGCATAGTGTGATTCTGAGCTTGGAAACATTGCAGGAGATTGCTCTTCAGCATAATCCGACGGTGTTGCAAGCCGCTGCGGAGATTGAAAAGGAGCGAGGCCTGTGGCAGCAGGAAGGGCTCTATCCGAACCCGACTGTGGGATATGTGAATTCATCATCCAGCAGCAATGGTCAGTCTCAAGCGAATGGCCTTCTGGTTCAGCAGACCTTTATTACAGCCGGGAAACTTCAGAAGGCCCAAGCGACGGAAGCGTTTGGCATTCAGGATGCCAAGTGGCAGCTAGAGGCACAACGTCTGCGAATCAAGAACGATGTCCGCTTGCGATATTATGACGTGCTGGCGGCACAAGAGCAGATGAAAATCGCGAGTGATCTTCGAATACTTTCGCAGCAAACGCTGGAGGGTGCTCACGCTTTGTTTAACGGAATGCAAGTTCCTCGCACGGATGTCCTCCGTGCTGAGATTCAGGATCAGAGAGTGGAAACCGCCGTTCAGAACGCGCAGCTTGAGTATCAGGCAGCCTGGAATAAGCTGGCAGTCATCATCGGCTGCCCAGAAATGGCCCCACAACCTCTCGAAGAACCGTTAAATGAGCTTCCGATGTTTGAATTAGGTCAGGAGTGGCAACGATTGCTTGCTGAAAGTCCGCAGTTAAAGCAGGTTCAATCAGAAGTTGGAGTTGCCCAAACCCAATGGATCAGTGCGGAAGCCGCCCCGATTCCGGATGTGACGCTGCAATTCGTCAGTCAGTATGATTCGATTGGAAACTATGGAACATTTAACAGTCTGGTTGCGATTCCCTTGCCGATCTTCAATCGTAATCAAGGTGGCATTTACAATGCATCGCAAGAATATGTGAGATCCCAGAAAGAGGTCGAACGGGTCTGCCTGGTGCTCAGAGATCAGCTGGTCACCTCGTATGGCACCTATCTGGTGGCGAAGAACCAGGCGGAGCGACTCAAGTCCGATGTGCTGCCAAGACTCAAGGAAAACCTGGAATTGACGGTCAAAGGCTATCGTGCTCAGGAATACGGTATTATGGAGGTGTCAAACGCACAGGAAGTGGCCTTGGAATCCAACCTTGAATACATTGCCTCTCTCTCTCAAGCCCGCAAGCTGGCAGTTGAAATCGAAGGATTGCAATTGACGGGCGGCTTGAATCCGGCGTCGATCGGGACTGCTATCCAGGAAGTCGGGTCAGGCGGCCGATTGCAAGCGGTGAAAGCTCAATTGGAAAATCAGAACAAAGCGGCGTTAAGCAATTTTGCCCCCGCAACGATGAATTGAGGCTCGGGCAAAACTGGAGCGTAAGCTTCGTTCCCCAAATTGATTACGTTTGCCGCCGCTTACGTTTCAGTTCAATTCTGGCTTTCAAACCAGGGCTTGTTTCCTTCCGTTTTTCAAGTTCAATGACATCTTGACCCGATAGAAGCTATCGACAATAGTTATATTGTGCTATTGTGTCGAGGAGCTTGCGCATCTTCGCCAAGAGCCCATAATTTCGCTAAAGTTTTCAAAAATGAGTGGTCGTTTTGCCAGTTTACTTGCAATCGTTCCGATGCTGATTCACAGCATCTGGGGCTGCTGCTGGCATCATGACCATGCCTCCCCTGAACATGAGCACACTGTTGCGGCTGTGGTTCAGGTTACGCATTCGCACTGTTCTTCACATGTCGGCCACTCCCATCCTGATGATGATCAATCACCATCGGAAGGTCCTTGTGGTGAGGCTCCTTGTGCTTATAGCAGCCTCTCGCTGACGACCGCACCTCAGTATCTTCAATTGGATCTGCTGGAGGAGGCTTCGTGTGCTGTCGTTGAAATTGTCGATCTTTTGATGCCTCAGCAGATTTCTGCGGAATATCTGTTTGCTGACAGTCTCCCGGTTTCCGATGGAGGACGTCGCGCGCTGATTCAGGTCTGGTTAATCTAGACCGCCTCTTTGACGGCCTTCTGCCGTTTTTTCGTGAATCGTCATGGCGCGCATTTTGCGCGATCTCTCTGCGGTTCAATTTTTCCCAGCTCTATGCATGCGTGTCTGCGGAGTCTGCTGCGCGCACGATCTGTCCCACTGAGGGGGCTTTCATGAATTCCAGATATTCGCTCCGTTCCATTCCCCTGGGATGGATCTGGTTGGCTGCTACCGTGGTGGTTGTCGGTATTGGCCTGTTGACAATCGGTCGATGGGGGCCATTTGCACAAGCATGGGTTCAGTCCACAATTGCCTCCCAGAAGCAAAAGAATTCCTCGGAAGGGGACGCCGAGGACGAGCACGGACATGCCGGCCATGACCATGCTGGTCATTCTCATGAGCATGACGATGCGAACTCACTCAAACTCTCGTCCCAGGCGATGGGCAACATCGGGCTCACGGACGAATTTCTCAAGCCGATTCAGCTGGAAACATTCCGACGTTCCATCATGGTCCCAGCCATGGTTGTGGAACGTCCCGGGCGGACGAGAATTCAGGTCTCGACTCCGATGGCGGGTGTGATTACCCATGTCCACGCGGTGCGCGGTGAAGCTGTCATACCGGGGACATTGCTGTTTGAAATCCGCATTACGGCGGATGAATTGGTGGCTACTCAAACCGCATTGCTGAATACGATTGGCGGACTAGATGTTGAAAATCGGGAAATCGCCAGGCTGGAAGAGGTGACCAAATCGGGAGCCGTAGCCCAGAGAACGCTGTTGGAGCGGCAATATGCCAAGGACAAGCTGGAAGTCCTGCTGGCGGCGCAGAAAGAGGCGCTGCGGCTCCAGGGTCTGTCGGATCGCCAGATTCAGGACATCATTGTGAATCGACGTCTCCTGAGGGATCTTCAAATTCGGGTCCCGGGGCCCGATCGTCACAGCGATGACGAACTGCAACTCACGGGCGGAGTGATTGCTGTTTTGGATGATCCTCATACGCAAGACACTCCGGGAAGCCATAAGGGTGAAGATCATCACGACAAACATTCTTTTCCTGTACCCGGCCTGAGGAACTCTCCCGAAATCACTGGAGAATCGCCGCTCATTCTTCAAGACGTGCTGGTCAGCAAAGGAGAACGGGTTCTGGCAGGGGCAACGCTGGCGATTCTTTCGGACATGTCGGAACTGTATGTGGAAGGACGAGCCTTTGAGCAAGATGCCCGTTCGCTCACCAACGCCGCCACCCACAACTGGAAAGTCACCGCGGTCTTCGACCAGCCTGGCCAGGAGGCGGAGCAAGTCTCCGGGCTGGAAATTCTGTATGCGGCAAGTGACGTGAATATCCTTTCACGCATGCTCCCGTTCTATGTTCGGTTACCGAATCAACTTGTCCGCGATGTCCCGTCTCCAAACGGACAGCGATTTATTGAATGGAAATATCGTCCCGGGCAGCGACTGCAACTTCGAGTCCCTGTCGAGGAATGGGAACAGCAGATTGTGCTTCCCGTCGATGCCATTGCCCAGGAAGGAGTCGAAGCATTTGTCTTCCAGCAGAACGGGAATCATTTTGATCGCGTTCCGGTCCACGTGATCTATCGCGATCAGGCTTATGCCGTCATCAAGAATGATGGTTCCATATTCCCGGGTGATGTGGTGGCACAACGTGGTGCCCACCAGTTGCAGATGGCCCTTAAGAACAAGTCCGGCGGCGGAGCTGATCCTCACGCCGGGCACAATCACTGATCAGGAGCGCCATCATGCTGAATGCCATTATCCGCTTTGCGCTTCGTCAGCAGGTGATTGTCATGGCCCTCGCCATCTTTCTGATGGGCTATGGGGTATGGCAGGCATTGCACGAGACAATCGACGTGTTTCCCGACCTGAATCGGCCGCGCGTGGTCATCATGACCGAGGCTCCCGGCCTGGCCCCGGAAGAAGTCGAAACTCTCGTCACCTTTCCCATCGAAACAGCCATTAATGGTGCCAACGGTGTCCAGGCGGTCCGCAGTTCATCGGGGATCGGGATTTCGGTGGTGTATGTCGAGTTCAATTGGGGAACCGACATCTACACCGACCGGCAGATTGTCATGGAGCGGCTGCAACTCATTCAGGATCGCATGCCTGTGGGTGTCACGCCGACCCTGGCCCCAATTTCATCGGTGATGGGACAAATCCTCATGCTCGGCATGTGGAGTGATGATGGAACAACGGAACCGATTGAACTCCGGACTTTGGCCGACTGGGTCGTCCGGCAACGCCTGCTCACGGTTCCCGGTGTGTCCCAGGTCTTCACGATGGGAGGGGGACGGAAGCAATTTCAGGTGCTCGTCGATCCTGATTCACTGCTGCGATATGGTGTCACGCTTCAACAGGTGAAACAGGCGGTCATCAACAGTAATGAAAATGCGACGGGAGGATATCTCGACCAGCAGGGCCCCAACGAACTCCTCGTTCGGGCACTGGGACGGATTCAAACAATTGACGACCTGCAGAAAGTCGTTGTCACCATTCGTGACGGCCGTCCGATCGCATTGGCCCAGGTGGCCAAAGTCGTGGAAGGGCCTCAGGTCAAACGAGGGGACAGCAGCGTCTTTGTTCGTCGTAAAAGTGATTCTCCTTCCAGCCATCAAGGCCAGGCTCATGCAGATGGCAAGACGAATGAATTTTCCGGCGGACCGGCGGTGGTGCTCACGATCAATAAACAGCCCGGTGCTGATACCCGGCTTATTACCGATAATATTCTGAAGGCTGTCGAAGAACTGAAATCGGGGCTCCCCTCGGATATCCGAATTCAGCCGACCTATTCTCAGAAGGATTTCATTGACCGGGCGATCGAGAACGTGATCGAAGCGCTTCGGGACGGCGGAATTCTCGTCGTCATTATTCTCTTTCTGTTCTTGATGAACTTTCGCACGACGTTCATCACATTTACAGCGATTCCACTCTCTCTGGCGCTGACGGCGGTGGTGTTTTCGATCTTCGGGCTTTCCATCAACACGATGACCCTGGGAGGATTGGCCATTGCCATCGGCGAACTGGTCGATGATGCCATTGTGGATGTGGAAAATATCTTCCGCCGACTGAAGGAAAACAGACACGCTGCACATCCCAAGCACCCATTACAAGTGGTGTTTCAAGCCAGCACTGAAGTTCGAAACTCGGTGGTCTTCGCCACCATCGTCGTCTGTCTCGTCTTCGTTCCCCTGTTTGCACTTTCCGGGATGGAAGGGAAGCTCTTCACTCCGCTGGGCGTGGCGTACATCGTGTCGATCATGTCGTCGCTGCTGGTCTCGTTGACGGTGACTCCCGTCCTTTCTTACTGGCTCCTGGGGAATGCCCGGTTGATGGACCATGGAAAGGATGGCTTCGTCCTGCGAGGTCTCAAATGGGTGGCGGATAAAGTGATTCGCTTCAGTCTGACCTTTCCTCGGCTGAATCTGACCGTGACGATCATTCTGGTGGCGATTGCCGGGCTGTTCGTCGTAAATCTGGAGAAGGACTTTCTGCCGCCGTTCAATGAAGGAACAATCCAGCTGAACGTCGTCTTGCCACCGGGAACATCGCTGGCGACTTCAAACGACATCAACCACAAGGTGGAACAGCGTCTGCAGGCGATTGCCGACATCGACTCCTTTGTCCGCCGGACCGGCCGTGCTGAACTCGATGAGCACGCCGAGGGAGTCAATATGAGTGAGTATCTCATTGAGCTCGATCCTCATTCGCCTCACAGCCGGGAAGAGTTGCTCAACGAGATTCGAGAAGCGATGGCGGACATTCCCGGCATCGTCACGGCTGCCGAACAACCGATTGCGCATTTGATTTCCCACATGATTTCCGGCGTAAAAGCTCAGGTGGGAATCAAGATCTATGGGGATGACCTGGATGTCCTTCGTCGCAAAGCCGAAGAGATGCTGGCAGGCATGAAAACGATTCCCGGAGTGAAAGACCCGCTGGTGGAACCGCAGGTCATCATTCCCCAGCTGCGGATTGAAGTCGACCGTGACAAGCTGCTGCTGAATGGATTGTCGGTGAGCGACATCAATGAATTCATCGCGACTGCCATGAACGGGGAAGTCGTCTCCGAAGTCCTCATTGGACAACGTCAATTCGACCTGCTGGTCCGTCTCAACGAGAACGCTCGGGAAAATCTGGATTCACTCAAACGACTGACGATCGACCTGCCCGAAGGAGGACAGATTCCTCTGGAGTCCGTGGCAAAAATTTATCAGTCCGGCGGTCCAAATACCGTGAATCGCGAGAATGTCCGCCGCCGCGTCATTCTGCAATGCAACGTGTCCGATCGCGGCGTCGTCGATGTCGTCCAGGACATTCAGCGGAAGGTTGCTCCGGTCATTGCCAGCCTGCCGGAAGGGTATTTCGTCGAATACAGCGGACAGTTCGAAAGTCAGCAATCTGCCAGCCGATTGATTGCGGTTCTGTTCTCCATTTCGCTGATCGGCGTGTTTCTGGCGCTGTATTCGATGTTCCGGTCCGTCAATCTTTCGTTGCAAGTCATGACAGCTCTGCCGATGGCGTTCATCGGCTCCGTGGTTGCGATCGTCATCACAGGACAAACGTTGACGATTGCTGCGATGGTCGGCTTCATTTCACTCACAGGAATTGCATCCCGAAATGGAATCCTCCTGCTGAATCATTATCTCCATCTGGTCCGGTATGAAGGGGAAGACTGGACCAAGGAGATGATTGTGCGTGCCGGACTGGAACGATTGGCACCAGTGCTCATGACGGCTCTTACCGCGGGGATTGGCCTGGTTCCGCTGGTGCTCGCGGCAGATGAACCCGGCAAGGAAATTCTCTACCCGGTGGCCACCGTCATTCTGGGAGGAGTGATCAGTTCGACACTACTGGACTTCTTCGTTCATCCCGCTTTGTTCTGGCTGTTTGGTCTGAAATCGGCAGCCCGAGTTGTTGCGGAATCACATCAGGAAATCCCGCTCATCGAACACGATGAACTGGCCGCATCGCAGCCATCGGGGACTCATTGAATTCAATCTTTGTTTCGCAGGCGGTTCTGGAGAATCGCACACGGATGGTGATTGTTTTACTCAGGAAAAGGAATTCAACATGAAACTGGCTTCAACAATCCGAATTTGTCTTGTCGGCAGCTGTCTGCTGGTCGGCAGCGTCGTTCAGGCACAGCAGCCAGGGCTGGCACTTGGTGTTCAGTCCACTCTGGCCCAGTCTGCTCAAAGTGGAAAATACACGTTTATTATTTTTTCCCGCGACAACAGCGAAACCACTCGCGCCTTCTATCAGCAGACTCAGGCGGGACTGGCTGCCCATGGTGAGAAGGCAACCATCACAGCCGCAAATGTCGACAGCCCGGTCGAGAAAGCGCTGGTCGAGAAACTGGGAATCGCCCGTGCTCCCATGCCGATGGCTGTGGTCATTGCTCCCAACGGAGCGGTGACGGGGTTGTTTCCGCGCGCTATCACGCCCGAACAGATCTCCGCCGCAATTGTTCCTCCCACCATGATGCGGTGTATGAAAGAACTCCAGGATCAGAAACTGGTCTTTGTCTGCCTGACTCGGACAGATCGCGTGGATGTGCCGGAAGGAGTGAAGCTGGTTCAGCAGCTTCCACAGTATCAGGGACGGATTTCCCTGGTTGGAATGCGTCTGGATGATCCTGCCGAAGCCCGCTTCTATCAGCAGATGAAGGTCAATCCCGACCAGATCAACGGGCCCTATGCCGTGCTGATTGCGCCTCCCGGAGCGTTGATCGGCCATTTCAATGCGCAATCCACGGGAGATCAGATTGCGGCAGCAATCCATAAGGCCGGTCAATGCTGTGAGGATGAGAACTGCAAACACAACCATGCGCCACAGGCGTCCGGTACACGCCCCGGCCCGCGCTAATTGCAGATCTCTCACTCAAGCTTGAAAGGAGTATCTTAGTATGACACTCAAATCCATGATCTGGAACGAACTTCGCTCCCGTCCGTGGGCAGCTCTATCCAGCAGCCTCGCCATACTGCTGGGAGTGGCCGCATTGGTCGCCATTCGGCACATCACGTACTTCTCGGAAAAGGAAGTTTCTCAGCAACTCGCTCAGCTGGGTGCGAACATTCTCGTATTACCTGCGGAGGCGACATTGCAGGATTACTATGCCGCCGACCAGAACGGAGAGACGATTCCCGAAGAACATGTCTCGGAGATTTATCTGGCGGGACTCACGGGAATCGAACAGGTTTCCCCTCGTCTGAATATGCCGGCCAGCCTTGGCGGAGTTCCTGTCACGCTCACGGGAATTCTGCCTCAGTCCGAACTGGAAGCCCAGACGTCCTGGCAAACCACGACAGTGTTTACCGCTCCGAAAGCACATGAAGGCTGCGAAAAAGCAAAGCTCACCACTTCACAACTGGAAGGAATCGATTCGCTGGTGACCCACCGGGCCATTCAGCACCTGAAATCAGATGAAGTGGTTCTGGGTGCGGATGTCGCCGGGCGAACGGCATTCTCGCCGGGTGATACTGTCGAGTTACTCGACAAGCCGTTCAAGATTCTCGGCATTCTTCCCGCCACGGGAACAGTCGACGATTCCCGGGTTTTTGCCCATCTGCATACCGTGCAGGATGCTTCCGGCAGCGGGCCTGTCTGCAATGCCATCGAAGTCATCGGCTGCTGTGAGGATGCAGCGGGAGGGCTGGTCCCCGAACTCCGTAAGCTGTTACCCAACACGAAAGTCGTCACGATCTCCCAGGTAGTGCAGACTCAGGTCGGTGTGAACCGGCTCATGGCCAATACCTCCTGGTTCGTGCTGGCGATTCTGGTGATCGTCGGTGGAACCAGTCTCGCGGGAGCCATGACCGCAAATGTGCGTGAACGCCGTCGAGAGATCGGAACACTGATGGCATTGGGGGCGACGCCTCAATTTGTCCGACGCCTTTTTCTCGGGAAAGCCTTGATTCTGGGAGTGGTCGCTGGAACCACCGGCAGCCTGATTGGCTTGATCGTGGCCATCGTGGCGGGACCGGCATGGGCGGGAGTCGCCGTCTCCCCGCTGATCGCAACTTCCAGTCTGGCTGCATTGGCAGCCACAGCATTGGCGATTGTTTCCGCTTGGTGGCCGTCACGGAAGGCCGCTGCCTTGGACCCATGTCTCTGTTTTCAGGAGGTTTGACATGTTTCGATTTGAAAATGTGGAGAAACATTACGTTCGGCGAGGCGATCGCGTCACTGCTGTGGACTGTCGTGATCTGACGATTGAAAAAGGTGATTATGTTGCGATTGTTGGACCGAGCGGAAGCGGGAAAACGACGCTGCTTTCCTTGCTGGGGGGAATGCTCTCTCCGACATCCGGAAAGGTCTGGCTGGAAGAGACATCCATCTACGATCTGACTGCCTCGCAGCGATCCGCGTTGCGCAGCCAGCGAATGGGGTTCGTCTTTCAGACGTTCAATCTGATCCCCTACCTGACGGCATTGCAGAACGTGCAGATTCCTCTGTGTCTGTTACAGCTGGATCGGCAAGAACAGGAACGTCGTGCCGTCGAAATGCTGACCCGCTTTGGACTGGGCGAACGACTGGATCATCGCCCGGCAGAGCTCAGTGTCGGGCAGCAGCAACGTGTCGCTCTGTCCAAAACTCTGGTCAACGATCCCCAGATCATTCTGGCAGATGAGCCGACCGGGAATCTCGATCCGGAAAGCCGCGAATCAGTTCTGAGTGCCTTTGACAGGGCACATCAGGAGGGACGCACGATTGTCATGGTGACTCATGATCCGATTGCCGCGAGCCGCGCCTCGTGCACGCTCACGCTCCGGCAGGGTGTCCTTCAGAGCTGCGAAACCGTCCCGGTTCGTCAGCGCCAGTCCGCATAACGAGCGCAGCATGTGCGCGCTCATCACCAAGCACAGGGGCGTCCCTGTTTTTCACCTTGATCAGGAAAATCTAATGCCTGTCCATTCTCGCACTTTTCAGCGATTCATCGTCGGAACTCTCCCCGCAACCTGTCTTGCAACCCTCCTGTTGTCAGGGTGTGGAACCGCTCCTGATTCTGGCAAGGCTCCCTCTCCGTCATCCAGTGCCGAATCGCACGACGACCACGATCATGACCACCCGGAGGAAGGGCCGCACCATGGTCATCTTGTTGAACTGGGCAACGAGGAATATCACGCGGAAGTGGTTCATGATGATGAGACGGGAACCGTGACCGTGTATCTCCTGGATGGGAGTGCCCAGACCGCTATTGCCATCGACACTGAGGACGTGACGATCAATCTCTCCCACGAGGGGAAGGCCGAGCAGTTCAAACTCCCCGCCTCTCCTGATGCCGGTGATCCAGCAGGAAAATCATCGCGGTTTGTTTCTCAGGAGAAACACCTTGCCCAGGATCTGGATGCCAAGGGAAGCGCTGCCAAGCTGGTCGTCACCATTAACGGGAAGCAATACACCGGCAAGATCGAACATGACCATGATCACGCCGACCACAAGCACTAAATCGGAGGTAATCCACGGCTCCGCCGGTGAGAATTCATCAGGCTCTGCCATTTCCTGCGAGAATAAAAGACGATCCTCCTGAGGAAGGCCCGGCGAGAGGCCAAGGAGGATCGTCATGAAGGATTGGCCCGCTTTTGATATCGAACAG
>Ga0182738_1002808_pt1 | contig 20417 bp, 19 predicted proteins | sample eDN5th30CBELigMG_FD_128876 | JGI IMG/M metagenome (GOLD analysis project Ga0182738, IMG submission 128876) | Enriched Miracle-Growth compost microbial communities from Emeryville, California, USA - eDNA 5th pass 30_C BE-Lig MG (version 2)... ... | reverse complement strand
TTCGGCATCGTCATGTCGGGTATCGGCGTGATCGCGCTGGCCGGAGTGGTGGTGAACAACAACATCGTGTTGATCGACACCTACGACCGCTTGCGCGAAGAGGGCTGGGACAAGATGGAGGCGGTGCTGCAGACCTGCCGCGAGCGCGCCCGTCCCGTCGTGCTGACGGCGGTGTCGGCGATCCTCGGCGTGCTGCCGATCGCCTTCGGCCTCGGGCTGGAGATCTTCCACCACGAGACGACGATCAATGCGCCGTCGACGCAATGGTGGATCTCGTTGTCCTCGGCGATCGTCTTCGGCCTGTCCTTCGCCACGGTTCTGACGCTGATCGTGACGCCGTCGATGCTGATGGTGTTCACCCGCGCCAAGCGCAAGGAAGGCGAGCGCCGCAGCCTGTGGAGCCGGCTGTTCAGGCGCGGCAGGGGCGAGGTTTCGACTGCGGCGGAAGAAGCGCAGGAGCCTGCGGGCGAGACGGCTTCGGCCTTCCCCAAGGCCGCGGAATAGACGCTTCAGCTTCATGATAGACAGGGCCGTCCGGGAACTCCCGGACGGCCTTTCGCATTGTTGTGCCATTGCAACACTTCAAGCGAGGGCCTTTCAATGACGCTCAGCACCCTTCTCATCATCATTTTGATCCTGATCCTGATCGGCGCGGTGCCGAGCTGGCCCTATTCGCGCGGCTGGGGCTACGGCCCGTCCGGCATCGTCGGCGTCATCCTGGTGATCGTCATCATCCTGCTTCTGATGGGCCGGATCTGACCGGCCGCTTCGGCCGGATCGAAAGGCGGCGCTAGCCGGACTTGCGCCGCCTTTTTGCTGCTCAGGCGGCACGCGCGGGGTAGTCGATTCCGTCGACCTCTATGCCGAGGTCGACCAGCGCCGCCGCTACCGCTTGCTCCAGAGGCGTGTGTGGGATCGGCCCGATGATGCCCTCCAGCCGGTCGGAGACCAGCCTGTGCTCCTCGAAGCGCAGGTAGGACATCGAGACGAGCGCCCGCCACATCGGCACGAAGGGGCCGCCGGCGCGCAGCACCCACCACGGCAGCGCGGACAGTTTCAGTGGCCGGCCGACCGCCTGTTCCATCGCCGCCTTCATCTCAAGATCGGTGACCGGGTGGCCGGGGAAATGCAGTGCCTCGTAGGCGCGGAGCCTGTCGAGGTTTTCGGCCAGCGTGACGAAGGCGTTCGCCAGGTCCGGCAGGTAGGTCCATTCATGCACCAGATCGACCGGCCCGGCGGCGGTGTAGGTGCCCCTGGTCACCTTGGACGCCATAACCGTGTCGAACCAGCCGCCGGTGCCGGTGCCGCCGAAGAAATCGCCGGCCCTGAGCAGGACGGTGCGGACGCGGCCCGCTTCCGCCTCGGCGCGGAACAGCGCTTCCATGGCGACGCGGATGCGACCCTTTTCGGTGGTCGGCAGGAACGGCGTGTCTTCCCTCAGCAATGGCGGCATCGGCTGGCCGAAATTGTAGATGGTGCCGGGAAAGAGATGCAGCGCACCGTTCGCGCGGCAGGCAGCCATGACGTTTTCAGCCATGGGCAGGGCAGTGCTCCAGTCGGAATAGACGGGGTTCAGCCCGTTGAAGACGATGTCGGCACCCGCCGTCGAGGCGATAAGGCCGGGACGATCCAGCGCGTCGCCGGCCACGGCGGTCGCCTTGCCGAGTTCTCTCGGCAGCTTGCCGCTGCGGGTAACGGCCCTGACGTCATAGCCGGCTTCGATGAAGGCTTTGGCGACGACGCGGCCGAGCCGGCCGTTGGCGCCGAGAATGGCGATGCTGGTCATTGCTTGCTCCGTTCTTGTGTTGGGAGCTCAGATATGATCCTGTCGTCTGTGAATGAAAATTAACGAAGAATGATCTTCAGATATTCAACTATGAATTGATGGCCGATCTCGACTGGAACCTCATCAAGAGCTTTGTCGCCGTGGCGGAAGCGGGCAGCCTGTCCGCCGCCTCACGTCGCCTGAGCGCCAGCCAGCCGACCCTCGGCCGTCATATCGCCGACCTGGAGACGGCGCTGGGAGTCACGCTGTTCCGGCGCGGCCGGCGCGGCTACCAGCTCACGGAAGCGGGGGCGGTGCTTTACGAGCGCGGCAAGAAGGTGTCGGACGAGGCGGCCGCCTTCTCGATGCTGGCGCTCGGTTCGGTCGAGGCGATCGAGGGCACGGTTCGCATCGCGGCGAGCGAGGTGGTGGCAGCCTATGTCCTGCCCGGCATCACGGCCCGCCTCGGGGTCGAGGAGCCCGGCATCGAGGTGGAGATCGTCGCTTCCAACCAGGTCGAGAACCTGCTGCGGCGCGATGCCGACATCGCCATCCGCATGGTGCGGCCGGTGCAGAACGAGCTGGTGGCGCGCAAGGTGACGGACATCCCGCTCTGCCTTGCGGCGGCCGGATCCTATCTGGACCGGAGCGACCGCCCTCAGGTGCCGGCCGATCTGCGCGGCCACCGTCTCATCGGGTTCGACCGCAGCGACGAGATCATCCGCGGTTTCGCCGGGTTCGGCCTGTCGCTGTCGCGCAGCGCATTCGGCCTGCGCACCGACAATCAGATCGTGCTGTGGGAAGCGGTCCGTGCCGGAAACGGCATCGGCATCGGGCAGGAGCCGTTGGCCAGGTGCGATCCAGCCGTCGAGATCGTGCTTCCCGGTCTGCCGCTGCCGGTGCTGCCGGTGTGGCTGGCCATGCACCGCGACGTGCGCACTAGCGTGCGCATACGCCGGGTGGCCGATTTTCTCCACGAGGAGCTGAAGCGCTACTCCGCCGGCTGAGGCGCGAAGTCGGCGGTGTGTGCGAGGTTCGCCATCAGGCACACGATCACCAGGAAGCCGGCCAGCGCCATGAAGATCGGCGAAAAGCCGATGTGTTCGGCGGCGAAGCCGATCGCGGAAGGCGCGATCAGGATGCCGGAATAGCCCATGGTGGTGACCACGCTCATGCCCGTGCCCGATGCCATGCCGGGCTGGTTGCCGCCGGCCGAGAAGGCGATCGGCACCATGTTGGCGATGCCCAGGCCGCAAAAGGCGAAGGCTGCGATGGCCAGCCAAGGCCAGGGCGACAGCGCCGCCACGAGCATGCCGGCGGCGGCGATCAGGCTCGACACGCGCAGAGTCGTCACGGCACCGAAACGGTTGCGCACACTGTCGCCGGCGAAGCGCATCAGCGACATGGCCGCCGAGAAGAAGGCGAAAGCCAGCCCCGCCGTGGCGAGGTCGGCGCCGAGTTCCTGCTGGAGATGCAGGGCCGCCCAGTCGAGGATCGCGCCTTCGGGAATCATCGACAGCAGCGCCATGAGCCCGACCAGATAGACGGTGGCCGTGCGCGGCAGGGTGAACCTGTGGTGTTCGTGGATGGCGGGTTTCGCCTCGGCAATCAGGTAGCGGGCGGCCGCGAGGAACAGGACGAGTGCCGCCCCGGTCACGAGCGCCGCATGGGCGACGTGGCCGAAGGCCTGGATGGTGATGCCGCCGAGGCCGCCGCCGGCGAAGCCGCCGAGGCTCCAGAAGCCGTGCGAGGACGACATCACCGCCTTCGACAGGCGCCGCTCGACGGCGACAGCATTGGCGTTCATGGCGACATCCATGCCGCCGATGAGGCCGCCGAACAGGAACATGGCGGGCGCGGCCAGGATGACGTTGGGCGCCAGCGCCACCAGAAGCAGGCCGAAGACGGCGACGGCGCCGAAGCCGCGCACGACCGTGCGTGAGCCATGGCGGGACATCAGGTAGCCGGAAAGCGGCATGAAGGTGAGCGCGCCGAGGCCGAAGACCAGGATCAGCACGCCCAGCGTGAATTTCGAGATGGCGAGCCGCTCGAGAAAGACAGGAATCTGCGGCGCCCAGCTGCCCGTCAGGAAGCCGTTGACGAAGAACATCGTGGCGACCGCCCAGCGGCCGCGAACGGCGGTTTGCAGGACGTTGGTCGTTTGCATGGGGCGTTCTCGCCTGAGGCCGGGGACGCGCGGAAATTAGATCGATTCAAACGGCAGTCAAGCGGCATGGTGGCGAAAATTCCGATCCAGCGTCAAGACCGGCGCGGGCAGGCCACAGACATGGCAACTGCAATGCCGGTTCGGCTTGACCCGGGCGCGGCGGTCAGGCATCGAAGCGCGCGAACACGAAGCCGGCGGCAGTCGAGTCGCGGCGAGCCCCATGCGGAGAAAAAACGATGGCCGACGAAATCACCGAAACCAGCCAGACTGTCGCCGCCGGCCAGTTGCGCGCCCTGATCGAGCGCATCGAGCGTCTTGAGGAAGAAAAGAAGACGATCGCCGACGATATCAAGGAAGTTTACGCCGAAGCGAAGGGTACGGGCTTCGCGTCGCCCCTAAAACTTGTCGCTTAGCAGCAGAATCAATCACTTATGTAGGCGACACCTCGTCAACTTGGACGACACGCTTTTGCCCCGGAATAGGAAATTACGACATGGCAGACGAAGTAACAGACAGCAGCCAAACGGTAGCCGCAGGCCAGCTTCGCGCATTCATCGAGCGCATCGAGCGGCTCGAGGAAGAAAAGAAGACAATCGCCGACGATATCAAGGAGGTATACGGCGAATGTAAGGGGACCGGCTTCGACGTGAAGGCCGTCCGCACCCTCGTCAGACTCCGCAAAAAGGATCAGGCGGAGCGACAAGAGGAAGAGGCTATCCTGGATTTGTACAAAGCCGCTCTCGGGATGTGACTCCGGTTTCGCAAGTGTTGCGTGCGAGCGACCTGAGCTGTCGGGGGGGGGGCGGCGCGCCCTCAACAGCGCTGTAGCCGTCCCCGACAGCGCCTAGGTGGTATGTCATTCGCCATTCACGGTTCCGTTGATGCAGCGGATCCGGACCCGGCCGTAGGCTGGGCTTTGAGAGTAATGTCTCCGTGGCAACTATTCCAAAGCCCGCCCCCGCCACCTCGGTGATATTGGCCGGTGGCCTCGAAATCATCGCCGGCCAGGGATGCTGGTCGACAAGGGCGCGGGTCATTGTCTCTGGGATTGGCAACAACGCATCCGTACCGACGACCTAGTCGTCTCGAATCTGAAACCCGATTTTCTTGACGACGCCCTTGCCGACCCGCATCGACGGGCCGTGGGATTTCGTCTCGGGAAGGAACTCGACGCCGAGTTCCTCCAGCGCTTTCTGCACCCTCAGGCTGATCTCGAGCCCGACAGGCTCGCGCGCTTCTATCCGCACGATCGATCGCTTGCTCACCCTGGCCTTTTCGGCGAGTTGCCCTGGGGTGATGTCCAGAAGGGCGCGTGCGGCGCGCAGAAAGTCGTAGGATGCCTGCATGGGAACGTTCTAGCCGGAGCGATGGGGGAACGCCAGCCTTCAGAATGTGAGGCGTCCGGACGCCTGCAATGACCGGTGGACGCCCACTCCCCGACGCCGTATGCCTGTCCTGCTGATTCCAGCGAATCGCAAGGATCCAATTGTCGCGGATCCTTGGCCGGACAGACGGAGGCCTGCAGATGCTGTTGTTCAATGAGGGGCGCGAAGCCGGAGAACAGCTTGCCGCGGAGACCGCTCGATTCAGGGCACTGCTTCGCGACATGGAACGAATCCTGGAGGGTGAGCTTCCGGAGACGCTTGTCAGAGAGGAGCCGCCGCTTCTCGACCGCTGGGTTCTGGGGAACATGTTGACACCGGCCTTGGTCGGCCTGTCGACGGGCCATCCGGCTCTTCCGGGGGCCAATCGTCCGATCGCCACGTCTCCGGTCCTGCTGATGTCGGCCGACATGAGTTGGGCACGCTCTCTTTCGCGCTGGTATCGGCTGGGCCGCCCGGCCGAGCGGTCGGGCCTGGATGCCTGAGCGGTGTTGGTGATGGCGATGTCCGGCAAGGATTCAGGCGGCAGTCGGGACCGTCACTTCGAGCGTCGTATGAAAGCGGCGAAGGCAGGATTGCACCTGCCGACGGAGATGGAACTGCTGCGCGGCATGCCGTTCCTGTTCGAGGACATGACAAGAGACATCAGGGAATTCGGCGAACGCCTGTCGCGACGGCTGAAGCACAAGCCAAAGTTCGAGATCGCTCCCCTGGTCGCATCGCTCGACGATCTCGCCGTCGACCAGGGCGACGAGGCGCTGCGCTGTGTCGATGCTGCCCTAGAAGCTGCAACTGGCTTCAACACGATATCCGCCTTCGATGCCAGGCTTCGTGTCAAATTCTATCTGGCCTCGCTCGGCGATCCGGACGCGGCCGCCGTGATTGCCGGTAGGGCGGCATCCATTGCGCTCAGGGATGTTCGCGACTCCTGCGATTGTAGCCTTCTGCCACGGGCACTGGCCTGGTCCGTCATGGCCAACGACTATGGCCATCTGCGCCACAACGGGATTGTGGGCATTCCCCGAGGCCGGGCGAGCCGTGATCTGCATTTCCATGCAAGAGAGTTCGAGGCGGCGATCCAGCAGACGGGACGGGAAACAAAACAGCCGGAAGACGAAACTCCTTCAGCCTATACGGCTGATGATGTCGCGAGGGTTGCGGCGACAGAATCTCCTCCGGTCGCCAAACCGAAAGGCACCGTCACTATCTTCACCTCGATCGGTAACGACAGCACGTCCGAAGGCAAGCGGGTCGTCAAGGAGTTCGAGAAGCTTCTCAATACCGTTCTGCCGCTGCCACTTGTCTCCGATCTTGTTCAAGTACGGAAACGGCTGGTCGAAGAATTCCCCTATGCCGTCGCCGTCGTCGACGAATTGCTGAACCGCCTCGTCGGCCGGGACCATGTCCATATCCGACCGACTGTCCTGGTCGGCACGCCGGGCTGCGGCAAGATACGGCTGGCCCGACGGCTTTGTGAAGAACTCGCCGCTCCTTTTGAGATGGTGTCGTGCGGCGGCCTGAATGACAGTTCCATTGGCGGGACGGCGAGACGCTGGACGTCGGGGGAGCCCAGCCTTGCGGTGATGTCGATCCGCCGCCATCGCTGCGCCGGCCCCGTCATTATCCTGGACGAGATCGAAAAGGTCGGCACCTCCCGGTACAACGGCAATGTCCATGACGTGCTGATCGGCCTGTTCGAACAGGAAACCTCACAACGCTGGTTCGATCCTTACGTCGAATCCCCCTGCGATCTGTCGCATGTCTCCTGGCTGATGACGGCGAATACGCTCGCTACGGTACCTTCGGTGCTGCTGGATCGCTGCCGGGTCATCGCCTTCCCGGAACCGGGTCCAGAACAGATCGATGTGCTGGCGCCACGTCTTGTCGAACGGATCTATGTCGATGCCGGGCATGACCCGCGCTGGGCGACGCCGCTCGAGCAGTTCGAACTGACGGCACTCGGCGATCATTGGCGCGGCGGTTCGATCCGCAGGCTCCAGCAACTGGTGGAAACACTGGTCGAGGCACGCGAGCGACACAGGGTGAAGCAATGAGCGGGAGCCGTCCATGAAGCGCAGGAAGAAGCGGAACCGCAATGTTCGCTCCGGGCAACACGACCAGGCAGGAAACAGCATGAACGAGCGGCTCGCACGTCATCTCCTCAAGCGCCTCCGCCGCAAGGCGACGGCGCTCGCCCTTGCGGATGCCGTGGAAGCGGGAATCCTTTGCCAGGAGGATGTCGAGAGCCACGGCCGGGTGGTGTCCGTTTATCGCGCCAATCGCGAAACGGGTATGATCTCACCAAGGCAGGCCGTTTCCATGCTGTCGCGTCACCGACGCAGACTCCCCGACGAAACGACGCATCCAATCCTTGGGTCGGACGGATTTGTCATTGATACGGACACTGAAGCTGGCTCGACACCAGGCGAGCAATCGCCCTCGACCTCGCCCGCGCCTTGGTCCCCGGAGCGGCTTCGGGGCGATGACCTCGCCCTGGTGGAGGCGATACGGGGGGCGGCGGAACCGCCGTCCGCCGCCGATGTCGCCGCCATGCTTCTTCTTGCACAAGCCGTTCCGGACAATGCGGCCGCCCTTGCCGAGGTCCTGCGGGCGCTCAGACTGCGGCGGCCGATCGTCTCCGTGCTCGGCGAGACCAGAGGATTCGAGCGGACCTTTCTGGAACTCCTCAAACGCGGCCACATCCTGCCCGGCGCGGTCGAGCGCTCGAACGGCTATGACATACGCTACGAGAACGTGCGCTTCGAACATGTCGCCGCCGCCCGTCGGCGCGTCGTCGTCTTTGCCGGCAGCGATCGCGGTGAGGAGGAGGATGACCGGCAATACGGCACCGCAGCCATCAGTCCCTATCCAATCCTTGCCGTCGCCGAGCGGAAGGAGGCCCTCGCGCCAAAGCTGGTCCAGGCATCACAACTCAATCTCAGCTGCGGCACGCTGACCATCGATATCGTCCGTCGCACCATCGATACGGTGCTCGGCGCGGCACCCTCGGTCGGTAAACTTGAAGGAATAGTCTTCGAGCGGCTCGGCCTCGGCGACATCGCGATCGCAATCCGCCCCGGTGTCACCGCCGATATGGCCGCCGACAGCCTGCGCCGATTGGCCGATGCGGTGGGTGATGCCGATGGCGGCCAGAACGACGGTCCGGGCGAAAGGTCCCCGGGTGGAAAACCTCGTCCGTCAGACACATCGTCGTCCCGCCGCAATGCCGATCCCGGCTCCGGCAGCGACATCATCCAGCCGGAAGCGCCTGTCGAAACCAGTATTGGTCGCCCTCCGCCGACGATCGAGACCCTGTTCGGCTATGGTGCGGCGAAGGATTGGGCCATCCAGATCCGGGACGAACTGCCGCTCTGGCGTGCCGGCGACCTTGCCTGGAGGGAGATGAGCACCAAGGTGCTGCTATCCGGCCCGCCGGGTGTCGGCAAGACGCATTTTGCCCGCGCGCTTTGCAACACCCTGCAGATTCCATTGCTTGCCACATCGGTGGCGCGCTGGCTGGAGCCTTCCCATCTCGGCGACGTGCTGAAGCGCATGAAGCACTCGTTCGCCGAGGCGGAAGCGCAAAAACCCTGCATCCTGTTCGTCGACGAGTTCGACGGCATCGGCCGCCGCGTCGATCTTTCCAGGGACTATGCCGATTACTGGAACTCGGTGGTCAACTGCGGCCTGGAATTGCTCGACGGGGTAGCCCGCACCAGCGGCGTTATCGTGGTCTGCGCCACCAACAACCCGTCCGTCATCGACCCGGCATTGCTGCGCTCCGGCAGGATCGACAGGCAGATCGAGATCCCCTTGCCAGATGCCGAAGCGCGGCTGGCGATCCTGCGCCACCATCTCGGCAAGGACATCGACACCGTCAGCGCCAGCGTCTCAAAGTCCGTCCTGGTCGAGAACGACCTGCGGCAAGTCCTGGAGGAAGGATTCGCGATGATGTCCGACGATCCCTATGCCGCACTGGTGCAGGCCGCCATTCCAACCCGGTCGGAGGCTCCCCGGCCATGACGCTCCTGCAAGTCAATGCGTCGTCCAGACAGAAACTGGCTCCCACCGCCCTGAAGGCTCTGGCTCGCAAGGCGCAGGGGATGACGGGCGCCGATATCGAGCGTTGGGTGCGGGACGCAAGGCAGAAGGCACGACGAGATCGCCGTTCGCTGTCCTATACCGATCTCGAATCTCAGCTTGCGGGATCAAAGCCCTCTCGCTCGACGGCACTGCGACTGCGCATCGCCACGCATGAGGCCGGTCATGCCGTTGCCCGCATGCTGGTCGGCTTCGGTCCCATTGCCGAAATCAGCGTCGACGCCAAAATGGGCGGCGGCTTTGTCGACGGGAGCATCGGCACGCATGACGAGATGACCGAAGCCCGGCTGACGGCCGTGCTGATCGGCGTGCTCGCCGGCCGCGCGGCGGAAGAGGTGATGCTGGAAACAGTGACGGTCAATGCGGGCGGCGCGGACCACAGCGATCTGGCACTCGCCACTCGGCTGGCACTCGACATGGAAACCATCCTTGGCATCGGCGGCAAGTGGCCGCTCGTTCATCGCAAGCCGGGCGATACGACAGAGGCCCTTGTCAACAATGCGGAACTCGTTGCCCGCGTCAATGAGCGGCTCGAACGGGCCTACCAGGCAGCCTGTACCATCGTGCGCGAACAGGCTGACGCCATCGACTTCCTGGCCGAGCGGCTGTTCGACGCCGGAACGCTGGACGGGTCGGAACTCGACGCCGTCCTGGCCGACACCCGAAAACGCATTCGCGAGCGCCCCGGGTAAGCCGGAAACACGCTCCGTCAAGTACTCAGTCCTTCAGCCGGGATGCGAATCCCGGACGGACGAGCGCGTCCATACGCCACCCAAAGGATTCGTTCTCATGAAACTCTGGCTGTTCTCCGACCTGCATCTCGAAGTCGCCGATCTTCGAGCACCGCTCGCCATTCCCGATGTCGACGTCTGTGTCGTCGCCGGTGATCTCTGCCGGGCGCCTGCCAACGGCGTTCATTGGCTCGCCGAAAACGTCGCCCATGCGATGCCCTGCATCTATGTCGCCGGCAACCACGAATTCTACAAAGGTGGGATTCGTGAAGGACTCGAGGATGGCCGGGCGGCCGCCGCGCGCTTCCCAGCCGTCCACTTCCTCGAAAACCAGTCGGTCGTCATCGACGGCGTCCGTTTCCTCGGCGCGACGCTGTGGACCGACTACCGGATCGAAGGCTCTGCGGAACTGGCGATGCGATACGCCCGCGAGCGCATGAACGACTATCGCCAGATCGCCGCCCAACGGAATCCCTGGCAGCGCTTCCTACCGCAGACGGCCTACCGGATGCACCAGGATTCGCGGCGCTTCATCGAAACCGCCCTGAAATCCGATCCGATCCCCACCGTCGTCGTCACCCATCACCTGCCGCATGCGCGTTCTATTCCGACCAGGTTCAAGGGCGACCTGCTCAACGCTGCCTATGCTTCCGACCTATCGCAGATCATCGAGGAGCAGCAGCCCCCGCTATGGATTCATGGGCACACGCATGACAGTTGCGACTACCATGTCGGAGAAACGCGGATCGTGTGCAATCCGAGGGGCTATGAGGATGAAAACGCGAGGTTCGATGCGGGGTTGGTGGTGACCGTAGGCGGGTTTGGAAACTAGACGCTGCCGAATGGCAGCAATGCGCCTTTAAGGTGGTCATTCGCACATCTGCGTCCCCCCCCCAAAAAAAAGCGGACATAGTCGCCGCCCTTGCGCCGATCTGGGTGTCTGCTGCTGACGGGCTTGCCTGTTTATGTAATACAGGAAAGCTCTCTTCTTTCTTGTAATACGAAAAACCCTGATCTAGGCTTTTCTTATATTCTGATTCGAGAGGGGACCTATGGGGCGGCCGAAGGCTAATAAACCAAGAAACACGATCACGAACGTTCGGCTGACAGAAGAGGAACGTGCATCCTTCGATGAGATGGCGGCCGGGCGCGGCTTCGACAACATCAGCGAGTATATCCGCTTCCTGCACAACCAGCATGTCAGTTCGGCGGTGCAGGCGGCTGTGCCCGATGACTTCAAGGCGCGCTATCCAAAGCGGCTGATCCGGTCTTTCCGCAAGACGCCACTCGGGGAAATGGTATGGGGGGACTCCCGCTCCTGGCTGTTCGACGCGAAGGCGGGCAGCGTAGACCTCATCATGACCAGCCCACCCTTCGGGCTGGTGCGGAAGAAGAGCTACGGTAACGAGGATGCCGACGAATACTGCACCTGGTTCCGGCCCTTTGCCGAGGGCTTCAAGCGGGTGCTCAAGGACAACGGCAGCTTAGTCATCGACATCGGTGGTGCCTGGATACCAGGACAACCCACCCGTAGCCTGTATCACTTCAAGCTGCTGGTCATGCTGGTGGAGGAATACGGCTTCCATCTTTGCCAGGAGCACTACTGGTGGAACCCGGCCAAGCTGCCGTCGCCGGCGGAATGGGTGAATGTGCGCCGGGTGCGGGTGAAGGATGCGGTGAACACTATCTGGTGGCTGTCGAAAACCCCGTTCCCCAAGGCCAGCAATCGGCGCGTGCTGGCACCCTACAGCAAGTCCATGCAAGACCTGCTCCGCAACGGGTACGTCGCCAAGCTTCGGCCGTCTGGGCACGACATTTCGGAGAAGTTCTCGAAAGACAACGGCGGTTCCGTTCCGCCGAACCTGCTGGCCGTGGCCAACACCGAGTCCACGAGCCGCTATCAGGAATATTGCCGGGACAACAACATTCCGATCCACCCGGCGCGCTTCCCGGCGCAGCTTCCCGAATACTTCATCCGGTTCCTGACCGATCCGGGCGACTTGGTGATCGACCCGTTCGCTGGTTCCTGTGTCACCGGCGCCGTGGCCGAAACACTCGGCCGGAAGTGGGTGTGCTGCGAAATGTCGGAGGAGTACCTGAACGGCGCCCTGGCGCGCTTCGATCCAAAGCCCATGCCGCTGCCTAATGGCCGCTCCGTCAATTACGAGATTGCGCCGCCCTGCGCGGTGCCGGTTGACGAGGCCGACGTGCCGCTGTTCGCCGATGGCGGCGCCAAGCGCCCGCCCTTGGCTAGGGCGCAGCCACAGCAGCAGCCCAGGCGTCGAGCCCGTGCGGCTGCATGATCGTCTCGAAATCCACGCAGAACGGCGCAGCGGCCGCGTGCGCTACCCGCAGCGGCGCATTGCGCGACAGCGCGACCAGGGACCGGGCCAATAGCGGCCCGGTGGCGCCAGCCGGGGCGTAGCTGCGGCCGTAGCGCACGACCTGATCGACTGCCTCCCGGAACCGGGCGGTGGCGGTGTCGCCGGCGATGTATTTGACCTCGACCACGGCCGCCACCGCATCCTGGTCGCGGTCCACCACGACCAGATCGGGGCGCTCGGTGCCAGTGGCGATGCCGTAGTCCAGCAGCGCATCGCGGACGGCGACTTCGGAAGGCTCCAACGGGGCCGGGGTGTGGTAGCGGGTAATTTGCTGCCAGTAGACCGCGAAGCGGCCGGCGATGACGATCGGGGCGGCTGAATCGGCCCCCAGCAGGTGCAGGTGAAGCGGCTCGTCCGTGGCGCGGGCCAGGGCTTCGCCAACGCCCAGGCCAACCGCCAGCTCGAAGCGCCGCCAGTCTTCGAGTGGCGCGAGCAAGGCCGATCGCGCCACCCGGTCGATTGCGTCGGGATCGCCGCGTTCAAGCCCTTGCAGGAGCCGGTAGGCATCGACGGCCAGGCGGTAGAGCGGCCGCCGTGAGCGGGCGGCATCGCGCACCGCGCCGGCGTTCGGGCGCTGGCCAAGCGCAACGGCTCGGATCGGCTCGCGCAGCGTTTCGATCCGCTGGACTTGCCGCATGCCGGCCTGCGCGTGTTCGATGACCGGCAGATAGGGCGAGTTCGTGCCCTGCCAGGCCAGAAGCCGGGCGGTGTAGGCGGCCGCCTCGCGCAGCACCCAAGCCAGGACCAGGTTCGGCCCGGTGTTGAAGCTGCGCACGGGTTCATGCGCGACCAGGGCGGTCGGCAGGCCGGTCTGCTGGCGGTAGAGCCAGGTCCGCCGCGCGTCGATCCGGCCCCGAGCGATCGCATCATGCACCCGCTCCCGATAAGTCAGCAGGGCCTGCGCTTCATGCTGGTGTTCGAGCACATAGGCGATGAGCGTCCGCACGGCGGCGGAGACTGCCCAATGCCCCTTGAGCACGTCCACGTCGCGGCGGTGATCCAGCCGTGGCACCTCGCCGGCGATCGCAGCGCCTCCCCGGAAATACCGCAGCAGTAGCCCGGCCGAGTAATCGACAATGGCCGCGTCCAGGGACATTAGATCGCGACCGCATCAAGGCGCCGCTTCACCCGTGCCGCGTCATCCGCGGGGAGGGCGAAGGCTGTGGCCACGGCCTCGGCGATGGCGTGCGCGTCGGCTTGAATGATCCCGTCGAGCATGGGCAGGAGCACCATGTCGATCGCGTCCACAGCTGCGGCCTGCATGTCCGCGCCGGGCGCCCCGAAGAAGGACTGCCCTGGCGCCAGGATGCGGATCGCCTCGATCGCGTCGATGATCGGCGCCGGGCCGATGACCCGCGCCGCATTGATCGCGGTCCACACCGCCGCCAGCGGGCAGGCGTCGCCGGCGGCCGGCGCCGGCGCGACCGGATCGACCTTGGCGATGTAGGCGGCGATGAAGCCGGCCAGGTCGGTGGGCGCATCGACGTAGACCCAGCCAAATCGCCGGCTCAGCGCATAGGACATCTGGTAGAGCGATGCCTTGTCGATCGAGTTGATCGTGGCAATCAGCCGCCAGGCGGGACCAGGCGCAAATTCATGATCGCCCGCGCCGGCCTTGGGTTTCGGGAGGATGGCGTAGGGCGTGCTGTTCTTGTCGGCCAGGTCGGTGCGGTATGGCAGTGTCGTCTGCTGCCCCGACAGGACGGTGAACAGCGGACCAATCACCTTGTCGATGTCGCAGCGATTGAGTTCGTCGATGATGAGCGGGCGGTCAAAGTCGCGCAGCAGAATCCCTGGCACGAAATCCACGTTGCCGCCGCCGATCGGCTGATACCCACCGATGATATCCTGCGAGCTCCAATCCGATGAACCCGTGACCAGCGTCCACTGCCCGCCGGGCAGGCTGCTGGCGATCCACCGTGCCAGCGTCGTCTTGCCGGTGCCTGGCGGACCATAGAGCATGATGTGCTGCTTACCCGAGCGCAGCATGGCGTTGATTTGCCGATAGACCGACGCGTCGATGCCGAGCAGGTCCGGATTTACCGGAACTTCCAGCGTGGCCGGATCGATCGCCTCAACCACCACATCGGCATCCGCCTCAGCGACTTCCGCGGCTGCTGCGGCCGCTGCCGCCGGTGGTCCGGCGGCCACCCAGGCGGCCGCGATATCATCTTTGATCCGGGGGACTTCGGCGTCATCGCTTAGATCGTAGACGCTAATTTGGCCTGCGGTCCCGCCTTTGGGGTGGACGGCGATCGCCGCCTGCAGGGCGTCGAGCACCTCGCCGTAAGTCATATCCTGCGGTACGCCGGCGACTTCGACCGGCTTCACGTCCGCCCGGGGGCGCAGCCCGAGTAGGGCTGCAAAAATGTACGGCTCCGCGTTCCCGCCGCGCGTGAGCATCCCCGTGGTGATGTCGAAAGAGAAGGCATCTGACGACGAGCCGGCGGTCACCGGGCCGTGGAACACGAACAGGGCATTGACCTCGAAATCGTCGGCGCGGGTGAAGGCGCCGACGGCGGTTTGCAGCAGCGGCAGAATCCGCACCGCGAGGCCGGCCTTGTCGCCCTGGGCAGTATTCGAGCCGCCGATGCTCGTTGCCGGCGCGTCGGCCGGGAGGCGGGCGATGATCGGCGCAACGGTCAGATCGACCTGGAAAAGCCAGCGGATCGGCTTGTTGCCGGAGTAGTTGGGGTCGCCCCAATTGCCGGCTGCTTCGTCAATGGTATGGTTGCCGAGGTTGTCGCCGCCCTTGAAGCCGGACCTGGAGAATTGCAGGTTTTGATCGCGCAGGAACTGATTTAACCAGCTGAATACTGACTGCCGATTTTCTGTTCCTGATGCCATTTTCGCCCCCCGGCTGCTGCTTTAGAGCAGTGCATGACATGGGCCATTTCTAACGAAATTGACCTTGCGACTCAAAACGCTGCCGCCGGCACTCTAGCAAAACAAGATTTACAGGGGACTCCCTTTCTTTGCCGGCAGCCGCAGCTCTCGTCTTCCCCTGCCCGCTTCGCTTTTCCATGGCTTGGTGCCCGTTTTCTGAACACCCTTGAACGATGAGTGCCGGAGTTTCTGGTCGGCGGGTTAGGTGCGATACTCGATCTCAACGACCAACGGCGGCTCGGTGAAGGAGGTATTCTTTCGCTTCAGGTTCAGTGCGGTCGCTTCGGCCGGAGCGATAATGCCTCCCGCGATGCGTGGCGATGATCCATCCAGAAAGCGACTATATTTCAGGGGTATCGATGGCAAAAGGCGTGCAGCGATTTTGACTCAATTCTAAAAAGCCTGAAAATCCTCAGCAAAAAAGACTGTGGTTGCAAAAGGAACTCTTGATATACGCGTATATTTCTCATATGTACGCGCAGAGAGCATTTTTTGGAGACTAGGAATGTCCGAAACTGATAGAGAAAAATTTGTGCGCTTGGCGACCGCTCGGGTTAACAAGGCGATCAAAGCCATTCAAATAATTGGAAATCTATCAAACAGATCGAACTATTCCTACGAGCAGGCCGACGTCGATAAGATCTTTAAGGCGCTCACTGTCGAGATCAAATCTTGCCGCCAGAAGTTTGAGTCTGGTGGCGCCCAAGCCGACAATCAATTTCGTCTGGATTAAGGATTGAACGATGGTCGCGCTCAGCAGGCTTTCTACTTACGAGGCTGGGATGTTTGAGTTTTCGAACGACGTTCCTATCGACATTGAGCATACGCTCGATCAGCTTCTAGGGCGATTTTCTCAGATGCGAGACGGCTTGCCTGAGCTAATCAAGAACTCAAAGGACCAGTATCTTCGCCTCAATGTCAGCGATCGTTCAGATCGCCAGATCGCGGTCCTGATCAACACCAAGCAGAAGAAGCTAGCTGTCCTTGATTTTGCTGGTGCAAGTGCGGAGGACTTCAAGCACTGGAAAACGTGGTCCGGAAGGGAAGGTGCGCGTCAAGCTCTGGCTGACCAGATCGAAGCGGGTCACGGCAACGGCGGCAAGGCGTTTATGGTTCGCGGCGCTTCGCGAAGCGCTACGATGGAATCTTGTCGCGACGGTTACTACACGTGCATGGGTTACCAGAACGACGACGCAAGCGTGCGCTATCGCCCCGGCTTCGGGCTGGAGGCCGGCCGTCCGCTCGACAATGTAGAAGAGAATGCGCCGCAGAGGCGCCTGGACGCCTTTTTGAAGTCTATGGACCTGGAGTTTCAGAAGCTGCCGGCTTCGGTTCAAGGTTCCTTTAACAAACGCAGATCCTTTACGGCCGTAACCATCGACCAGGTACAGGAGTGGGCCAAGGCCCGTCAGGATGGAATGGCAACTCGGGTCGGGAAGATCACCGACCTAATCAAGGATCACGGCCAAACGGCGCTGACGCTGGAAACCTGCGACGTCTGGTTGCTGGTCGATGGGCAAGTGATAACCGGAGCTCCGCTGGAGGTGTCGGCGCTCGAGCCCTACCCAGGGTTTGGAGTGCCGATAGAACTCGAGATACCTGACGTGCTGCCCGATCCTTCCACAAAGGAAGCGATCACGATGTCGGCCGATGGGCAGAAACCCGGGACCCTTCGGCTCGAAACGACAAAAAGCAATCTGGCACTGTCTGACGACTTGAAGGCTCGGAATGTCATCCGGCTATGGAACTCTCGGAACAACGTCGCCAACTGGCCCCTTCCGGCCTTGGGTTTGGCGATGCCGGCTGTCTATTTCGTTCGAGGGCGCGTTGATTGTCCGGCTCTGGTCGGCGAGCATCTGATCGGCGCAGATCGCAAAGATCTCGCGGATACACCGCTCGTCCGAGCTCTTGAGGCTTGGGTTGTTGAACAGGTGAAATCCCTGGCCACTGAGATTCAGAAGGTCCAGGCGGCCGAGACCGCTCCACAAGAACAGGCAAAGGCCAAAAAGGCCCTAAAGGCCTTTCGCGATCTGATGAGAAGTTTCCTTGAGCAGCGCGACGCCGATGGTGACGACGCTGATTCAGGGAGCGGAGGCATGTCAGGCACGAAGGGACTCGGGCAACGTGAGCAGCGCGACAAGAAGGAATTTGGCTCGCGAGTCGACCGTATCGTGTTGGAGCGTGAGAGGTTGGATCTGGCGATTGCTACTGGGACAAAGGTGCCGATGCTCTTCTCTTGCTTCGAGGATCAACCCGACGGATCGTCAAAGCCGGTCAAGGCCGATAATCTGGTCGGCATGACGGATACGAGCGCGGTCGTAAATTTCTCAACAGATGAAGTAGAGGGCTTAGCGGCAGGGGTGGCCCTTGCTTGGCTTGAAACACCCGACGGAAGCGTCAAGTCGAACGACGTCCTGATTGAGGTGTTGGATGTTTCGGAAGTCGACATCGTTGGGCCGGCCGAACCGCTAAAACAAGGCGAAAAATTCAAGCTGCAAACTTCTTTCAAGACGCCTTCGGGATCGCGAGAAGATGTGCTGATCTCAGCATCTATTGACGAGCCCGATATGGGTTCGATCGGGCGCGGCGGAGTATTTACTGCCGGTGGGCATGAGGGCCGCGCAACCGTGCGGGTGAAATTTGGTTCGAATCTCACCGACCAAGCGTCGATCCAAATCGCGGTGGGTGCGGAGCGCGTTGAGCCGAACGGGCTCGGTGGCGAGAGTGGTTCAGACATCCCGGAAATACTCCTGTGCGGCGAAGAGGCGCCGGGAATGGCCGATTTGCCGGTGGATCAAAGAACTCATCATGGCGGCCAGGACTATCCCACCATCATTGAGGAACCTCAGTTCCCCAATGTCGTCTGGCTGAATCCGCAAAGTGCAGAGTCCCAGCGCGTAAGAAAAAGCATGGGAACGCCGAAGGGGCTCGGAGGAATCGGAAACAGAACTTTCGCGCAGTTTATGGCTCTTAAGTGCTTTGAGGTATTGAAGCGATTGCATGTCAGACAGCAGATCCGTGACAACGCAGTCACCGAGGCTCAATTCTTGCAGCACGCTGCTCACGCGGAAATAGAGTGCGCCGGGTTCATTGATCATGCATGGGAGGCCAGCGAAGAGGTCTTCAAAAAGGCGAGCGTCGAATGACAAAGAACGCCAAAAGAACCACTGCATCTCATGAAATCCTACTTGCTGCAAACGACCTCGCGTCGGCCGACCATAACGAATTCAGCGAATGGGACTTGACGGTCGCAGCGTGGAAACGAGATCAGAATCGCTTCGGATGCCGCGGCTATGAGGATCAGTATCCGGATCACAAGCGGGTAATGATGGAAATTATGGGGCAGACGAAGAAGGATAATCCCCTGCGCCGAGGCTGGCTCGTCAAGTCGCGGCCCAACCATTACGAAATAACAGCTCTCGGCCGCAACGAGGCTACAAAAATCGCCCTCGTCTCTCAAGGACAGCCCGCCACCGAACGAAGCCCTCAGGACCTGTACGATGCAGTGTCACCATATTTCACCAGCTTGACATTCAAGAAGTTTGTCAAAGACGATAGTGAGCCAAGGATGTGGCTCGGCGCAGCATCCTTCCTTGGATTGTCGAAGAACGATGCGCTGCATTTGAATGATCGGTTATCGACAGCGAAGTCTGTAATCTCACAAGCGCTCGCCTGGTTCGAGGAGACGGGGCAGCCGGCTCTTAGGCGAGGTGCTACCGGTGGTAGCGTGTCCATTACAAAGGTAGATGTCGAAAAGCTCGCCGTACTTCTTGAGAGCATTCAAATCCGCTTCAAAGTGCAGATTGAAGCTATTCAGAGACAGAGAAGGTAGGTGTTGGGCTGCAGAACGGCAGCTGGACACCCGCATTAACCTCTGGCGCGAAACCGGCCAGGCAATCGGACTGTCATTTGATTCCCGTTTGTTCCCCATCCGATTCTGTTGTGTTCGTTCAAATTTGGAAGCGCTTGACGAACCCTCGAGGTTAATGCGGGTGTCCAGCTATCTGCGCAACGGCCGCGAAGACCTGACAGTCCGGTAGCGGCCCCGCATCTGCCGGAATGAGTTCTTCAGGCGATCCATGATCAAAGGATTCGGGGGAGATCTCGATGAGAGGACCCGACCGGCAGGAATCGGTCCCGGTATAGCCAATGCCGAGGGAGCCTGGAGACAATACATCAACACGCCCGGATTGTCGTTGACAAGGAAACTAGATCGACGTAGTTTCCTTGTCAACAAAGGTGGTGCATGGCTCCCGTCTCCGAACTGACCGACCATACTGGCTATTGGATGCGTATGGTTTCAAACGCCGTGTCGCAGGAATTTGCCCGTAAGGTGTCTGGCGAGGATGTGACCGTCGCGGAGTGGTCATTCATGCGGGCCCTCTACAATCTGGAGCCGACATCGCCCTCGGTACTGGCCGACCGGATGGGGATGACGAAGGGGGCGATCAGCAAACTTGCGGAACGGCTTCTATCCAAAGGTTTGGTGGAGCGTGCGGAAAGCCGGGAAGACAAGCGTGCTCATAAACTGTCACTGACGGCGGAAGGCCGAGCCAGGATCCCGGTCCTGGCATCGCTCGCGGACATGAATGATTCCGAATTCTTCGGCGTCTTGACGAAGGAAGAGCACAAGGCGCTCGACCGCATCCTGCGGGTTCTCGCCGAACGGCGCGGGCTGAAAGCAACTCCTGTGGAATAAAGCCGCCTTACCCAACAATCGAGAGAAAGGAAGCCGCTATGGACGCGGAACGGATTTCTATTGCCGAAACGTGCCTGCATGCCGCTCACGTTGGAACCCTGAGCTTTCCGGAGATCGTCGGCAAACTGATTGCCGCAGGCTTCGAGGGCTACACGGTGAACTACCGCCGCCGCAGCCAGACATTCTACCTAACGGACGGCGACAGCGTTGTGCTGGACATGGAGCCTTCCGAGGGCAAAGTGGCTGCCACCTTCGATCCCGTCGAGATCGAGCGCCTGGTGCGATGGGCGCAGGCCAATCCC
>Ga0182738_1002807_pt1 | contig 20427 bp, 22 predicted proteins | sample eDN5th30CBELigMG_FD_128876 | JGI IMG/M metagenome (GOLD analysis project Ga0182738, IMG submission 128876) | Enriched Miracle-Growth compost microbial communities from Emeryville, California, USA - eDNA 5th pass 30_C BE-Lig MG (version 2)... ... | reverse complement strand
TTATAGGGAACGAATTCTCTCTTGAAGGCGTCCTTATTTATGTTGACAAGTCTAACACAACCACCTGAAGAACCATCTCTGGACATAGCCAAAGAAATAGCTAGAGAGAAGGTTAAGTACTTTTTTAGTAAACAATTTGTTACCATTAATAGCAAAAGTTCTAGCTTCTTCGAAAGTCATTTTTTCCTTCCAGTTGGCATCACAGTAACCATAAATGAAGCCAGATCCCGAACCTCCGATAGCATAGGGAACCTTGGTGCAAGATCCACCAAGGGGGAGGGAGAAGACTTGAGCGCCCTCATATGGGTCCCAACCAGCAATAATAATACCAGCAAGTAAAGCATCTTTATTGTTATATAAGATTTGACGGAAGAGATTTGCGGCAGTTTTGACATAAGGAGTTTTGCCCAATTCGATGCTATGCCAAAATTCAGTTTTTAGGGAGATTTGAAAGTGAACCTGTGCATGCCAAGGTAATGTCTAACGTAATGGCAAATGGTTTGAGTATCAGCGGCAGATCCTGATCTTAAGCAAAAGATTCTGTCAGTCAAGTAATCGAGCTTATCAGTGGTTCTATCAGGAATGTAGCTTCCCTAGAGATGAAGGTTAGTTGTCAAGTTTTTGTATGGATGGATGGAGTGTGATTGGAAGTTTTGAATGGGAAAAGTTCACTTACAGAAGAAGTTCTTGAATCTGCGGCAACGACAACACCTCCGTCGTAAGAAACAGCCATAATGGTTGTCTAGAGCAAAATAAGAGAGGAAGAGAGAAGGAAAGAGTACTCCGGTAGTTTCAGGCTTGTCCCAATCGGCTTTTCCAAGTGCTGATTCCATTTCTTTTTTTTGTTAAAATTTTTATATTTGGTATATATATTTCAAAAGAGCAAAGTATTATTAATTTCATTCCAAAACAATAAAGCTCAAATTTTAGTTTTGCTTCTTCGAAAATTCATGTGAGAGATACACTTTACACTTTATTATCTGAATGAAGAAATATTAAAAAAAAGGAGAGACCGAAGGAGAGGAAGAGAGGGAAAAATGTTGATCACAATTTGAGATGAAGAGGAGTCTAGTTTGGAAAGTGTTTTTTCTTGAATGATATTCTCGAAAGGAATAATTATATCCCGCATAGAGTAAAATATTTTTGAAAATCAGAAAACTTGGTATTTTACAAGTCTCCAAATGGAGTCGTTTGCATATTTTGGATACATTTCAACCAATGAGAGAAAGTTCAACATTCTTGAAATAATGAAGAAATTTTCTTTTGTAAGTTTTTGAAGAAAATATTTTTTTAGAAAAAAATTTGGAATGAAATGGAAGATATTGAGAGAGGTTCAATTGAACTTTTCATAAAGTTTTCAGGAATATTTTTTTTTTCAGAGCACGAAAAAGCAACAAAGAAATTTTTTTCACCAAAGGATTTGTCATCATAATTTTTTTGGCTTAGAGTTTTGGTTTTCAACTAACTTCTTATTTTGATGTAGTGTGGTGTTTATTTTCAGAAAAACTTTCTCAATTTGAGTATTTGAGGTTCCCTGTTTTCTCCCTCATCAGTATTTTCTGTTTCAATTTAATGAGCCTTTTGAGTGGGAAAAAAAAGTTAGTATGTCACCTTATTTTTGCCATTTTTTGTTATTTTAGAGAAACATAAGAATGGTCGAAGATTGAACTCCTTGGAGTAAGAGAAAGAAGAAAAGTATTTTTGAAAAGACCAGGGAGTTGTTTGAAGGAGAACAGTTTTGTAATTTGAAGTATTTTGAAGTGGAGTAAAAATTCGGGTTTTATTTAGTTAAAAAAAATCAAGGAGAATTTGAGATAAAGCGAGAAAAGAAAACTTGTTATTTTTTTTGTGTGAAGGTGATGAGAGAATTTTGAGAAAAATAGAAATTAAATTTTGATGTGAAAAAAAAAATGAAATTGTTGAGAAAAGATGAAATTCACAAATAATTTTTGAAAAATAAATTAAACAAAAAATTGTCAATGAAAAAAATTTAATTTTGAAAATTTCAAGAAAAAAAATTAATTTAAAGAAAATTATTTTGAATTTTTCCCATCTGCTCATTTGCTTTTCGAAATTAATTTCTTTGAAATGATCAATGAAAAGGAAAACCTTTTTACTGCTTTCAGAGAAATATCGAAAACTTTGATATGAGAGCTCTTACCACTTTTGAAATGCGACACAAGAAGAACCCACCCAGATCATTAAACTCTTACATATTACTTTTACCTACTCCACATTATTTAATAATTATAAATTTATGATTAATTTATGATTTTACTTGAGAGGGATTTCAAATTAGAATGAGATAGAAAAAGACTGATTTTTATTTGATATCCGATTCTCTCATAATAAAGTTCTTGTCATGTAGAAATTCTAAAAGGTACCAAAAATTCCATTCAAAAGGCTCAATATTTAACTTGGTTTCACTCAAAGTCATAAATAAATTGAAAAATTAAAGCGAAAATATCAAAATGACTGAAGCAGTAAAAGAATATGTTCCTCAAGAAGAGACTTTCAATACTGGACCATTATCTCTCTTGACAAAAGTTGTCAAGTCAAACGCCCAAGTCCTTATATCTTGCAGAAATAACCACAAGATCCTTGCTCGCGTGAAGGCTTTTGATAGACATATGAACATGGTTCTAGAAAATGCTTACGAAATGTGGACTGAGGTTCCAAGAGGGAATAAAGGAAAGAAAGCTCATCCAGTGAATCGAGAAAGATTTACAAGCAAGCTTTTCCTTCGAGGCGATTCAGTAATTTTGGTTCTTAGAAACCCTAAGTAAGTGGAATGTGATGTGTATATTTTCTATTTTCGTATGCGAATAAGTACGGTAAAACTAAAGAGGTGATAATCTCCGACTGTACCCAAGCTATGCAATTCATTCTACTCTCCTATGATCGAGGTAAACACTGGTAAAATTGAAATCATTTAATCATCTCCTTTCACTTTGCCTGAAGTCAAAGAAATCTTCATTTCAATATCATGAATAAAAGTGATAGGTAAAACCACTTTTTCATTGATTCATAATGGAAATCTTTTCCTTGATTTTTTTGTAATTGATTTTGTGTGTTCGAAATCATCGAGTATAAAGATATATAATGAAACTTTGTATTCTTTCTTGTAAAGAACCTTGAATAAAGCAAGGAAAGAGAAAGATGAATTTTCATTTATAAGGGCTTTGATGACATATAAAAAAATGGAAATTTAAAGGAACTGAAATTTATTCTGTTTATTGTCACCAAACCAAAATTAATTAAGAGAGAAAAACTTTTCTCAGAGCATAAAAAGATCCTTTATTTTGGCTAGAATTTGGTGTTTTTAAATGATCTATTTTGGAATGATTTGACTCGAAAGAGAGAAGTGATTGATTTGAGAAGAATTTCATTCAAAGGAGTGCTAAATGTCTTTTTCTCATCTGGATGGGCGCTCATAAAAAGTTATAAAGGTCGAAGAAGAAGAGTTTAACTTTGAGAATATTTTTATATAGAAAATACAAAATAGTCCTCCAAAATGAGAAAAGCTAATTGATAGGTAGGGTCTAAAATTTCCCATGAGATCGTAACTTAAAATATTGGATTTAATAACAGAAAATCCTTGCTATTATTTTATAAGAAATAAATAACTTACAAAAAAATCTCAAAGATGAGCTCTCCTCCTGCCTGGTCAATCGGAACCAGCAAAAGAAGTTCATATTCTGCAATGACAAGTTTCTAAATATGACTAGGCAACTATCGAAAAAGTGATTCTGTCAGCATCCCCGGCCCTGGAGCTTATGATTTAACTCGTCAAAAGATATCAAGGACCAATGGTTTTAGGTATAATAAAGTTGGACATTTTTTCTGAATTTCAAGTATCGGAACATCAAAGAGAAGAGAAGAATCAAGAGGTGAAACCCCAGGTCCAGGAGCCTACAACTCACCTGGCAAGATTGTAAGCAATTTGACTGCAAACATATTTCTGATTAATCCTAAAGAGTAAACAAATGCCCAAATATCATTTTGGTATCAAGACAGTCCCCACTGAAAGAGATATTAGTCCAGGTCCTGGCGCTTATGACGTTGCCAGAATTTCCAGAGCCTCAGACAAAAGAGCTCCTGCTTATACGTATAGTTTTATTTTGGAGAGAATTTCTCATCTGTTATATAGAATCAGATGCAAATCAGCTCAGTCTGATACTGCTAGATCAAACTCCCCAGGCCCAGGAGCTTATGATCAATCATCAAATGCTTTGTTACATCGTGCTCCTACTGTCAGGTAATCAATGATGAAGAAGTGTGAAAAGGACTTATAAATTAAAAGGATGGCGACATCAAAGAGAGATGGTTTATACACTACACAAGACATTCCTGGACCCGGAGCGTATGTTCCAAAGATTAAAATGACCAAAGAAGGACCATGCTGGGGGTTCGGTACTTCAGAGAGAAGTGGAACAGAAAACTCTGCTCGATATGGCCCTGGACCAGGAGCCTATACATTGACTGATTTGACTGAAAGGAGTAGAAGAGGGGCTTATATCATTTCGAGAAAGGAAGACAGTTCTTACCTTGAAAGCTCCAAAATTCCAGGCCCAGGTGCCTATAACCCTTCGTTGACTTCCAAAAAGCGTTTCCCTGCTTACAGGATCGGAAGTGCCCCAAGAAATAGTGGCGATAGAGAAGCAGCAAATATTCCAGGACCAGGCAATTATGACGTCAGATTGCGTCGACATGGACCTACTGCAACTATCGGAAGCAGTCGTAGAAGACCACTTAATGACACAAATGATGCCCCTGGACCTGGCGCCTACCAACTCAATTTAAGCACGAATTATGGTCCCAAGGTAAGTGACAGAAATAGAGATGGTCTCTAAATCATTTTCTTGATAGTTTTTGATTATCCCAAAGAGAAATGATGCAAGTCAATCTCAAAAAGATAGAGTAATTCCTGGACCAGGAGCTTATACTCCAAGCGTTGAACAGGTCAAACAAAGAAGCGCAAGAATAGGGTAAAGACATTGAATGAGAAAGGGACTAAATATTTTTTAGAATTGGTTCATCAAAGAGAGAAGGCTTGTATAATTCTGCATATGGACCGGGACCAGGTGCTTATAACATTCCTGCTAGAAAGAAAGGACCTCGTTGCATGTAAATAAACATTTTTGAATCATTTTACCAATTCTTCGAATTAGTTTTGGATCAGGAAGAAGAAATAGTTCTTTGAATCAATCAGCAGATCCAGGCCCAGGCGCTTACAATATCCCTCCTAAATTCGCCAATGTCCCAAGATACTCAATGCCAAATGCAAATCACAATAAATATTAAGAATTGAATGTAGAATATTTTCCCTTTCGTTTGAAGAAGTTGAAGAAAGAAGAAGAGTCAATTATTTTTTTGGATTGTCTTGTTTTGTGAAAACCCCTTGCTGGAATACAAATTTTCTATCGTAAAAATCATAATGTTTATTTTTCGTTTCGAGTTCACTTTTTATTTTATTACTTACATCATAAAAAATCTATCGACTAATTTCTAAAAAAATGTTATGTTTTCATAATTTATTAATTCTTTTGAGAAATAGATATAAAATATATTGAGAAAAATTTTCTGGAAGCAGGGTCTATTATTGATCATGATTATTGATTAATCAAGTTTACAAAAGTAATAAAAAAAATGCAGATGTAGATGCAATATATTTATTTTTAGTTTGGAGAATGGCTTTCAACATTGTTGATTCCTTGTCCGATATCTGCAAGAATGACTCCGATTCTTTCTCTATCAGTTTCACCCTCCAAATAATTCATGGCTTCACTATAATACATCCTTGCATCAAGAAGCCTTTCTTGCACATGATAGACTTTGGCGAGTTTAGCATGAATTGTGCCGACATTATTAGCAGTGGCAAGGTTATCGTTTTGCCAGTTATCAAGCAACTTTTTATATAAAGTTTCAGCCAATTCAAACTTTCCGAGGCTTGCAAGAGTATCAGCCAATTCTTCAAGCAATCCTGCATTTTTCAAATCGCATTTAATCATTTCCTTCAAGGCTTGATTAGCCTGAACCATTCTGCTTCCATTGGCATCTTGTAAGCATAACAAGGCGAGGTAACCCCAAACTTCAGCATTAAGATGATCATATATATTTGCTTGATTCAAAGCTTGTTCACCTTCTTTAAATTCTCCTGTTCTTAAGCATGCAATACCTAGGAGAGGTTAGAATTTCATGAGATCTCTTGAAAAATACCTAGACCAAGCCAAGCGAGAGAAGAATTAGGTTTTTCTTCAGTAGCTTGAGTTAAAACAGTTTTAGCATCAGTCCATGCTTTTCTATAGAGGAAAGTGTATCCAAGACGTAAGAAGGTAGGGAAGGTTTTGACAGGATTATTCTTTTGTTCAGATGCTGGACCACGAAGCTTGAATGCTTGTAAGAATGTCTCTTCTGCTTCATAAAATTTATCTAAAGAGAGGCGTAAGAGGGGTTTCAAAAAGACAAAAATTTTACCTTTTTCGAAGCAATAATTAGCTTTAGTAAGAAGATACTCAGAGCTTTTTGGGTTTGATTCTAAGAGGATTGAGAATAAATTAAAAATTTCAAATACTGATGAGACGATCAAGGATTTCGATAGCGAGATTGACATCACCTTTCATGAATGCGATTTTAGCTTTGAAGAACTCGACTTTGGGAACTGATTTTTCTTTAATTTCTTCAATGACTTGTTCTGCAAGATCGTAGATATTGTATCTAACAAGATACTCAGCAGCTTCAATCCAGATTTCATCATTTTGATCGTCAGACAAGACAATCTTTTTGGCAACAGTTTCATCAGGTTGTTGTTGCATTGATGGCATTTTGAAAACAGGACCTTGTTCAAGGATCATTGATTGTGGAGAAGCCTTGGGAGGTAAGAGGTTGAGCTTTCTCATGAGGATTCTTTGAGAGACAGCTAGATATTTTCTTCCAAGCTTGGGTTCGTTCATGAGTTTGGTGTAGATGAAGGACATTAAAGTGTTTGGTAAAGAGTCGAAAGGATCTTTATCGAGGATGGAATTGAGGCCAATGATAGCTTCCTTCTTTCTTCCTCTACGAGCTTGGAGGACAGCAAGAAGATTAACATAGACACGATTGGTATTAAGGTTGAGAGCTTCAAGTAACATTTCTTCAGCCTTGGGGAAGTTCTTTCTTCTCAAGAGATATTCACAGTATAAGAAAGGATTTTCATGATTTTCTCTATCGGCAGCCAAGAGATTTTTGAAGGCTTTTTCACTTTCGATAAGGTTATTGATGATTTCATTTTCATTTGCAAGTCTAAGCTGTCTTTTAGCTTCACTTTCTTTGTGAATAGCAGCATTGACAATCTGTCTTTCCTTGTTTGCATATTTCATGAAATCTCTCAAATCTTCGTGAAGGTCTGTCTTCTCTTGAACAAGGTCATTAAGGGTTTGTCTCATTTGTTCATTGAAGAAAGTGTAGAGCTCGCTGTAGAATTGATCTTTTGATTCTGGAGTAAGAGGAGTGAGGGATCCAGTTTTTTGGAACTTATCTCTGATAACCTTCATTATGCTTTTCTTCATCTTATCTTTAAGAATATTGAATTTTCCAGAGCTGTTGAATTCTTGAATGAATTTTTCTTTCTTTTGTTCACGAATATCCCTTCTCTGCTGTTCTGATAAATGTTGTTTTCCTTTAGGTTCCTGAGCATTATTGGCATCTTTACCAAACATGGCAGCATATTCCATAGCAAGGGATTCCATAATGAGGACAAGTTGTCCTTTATATTCATTAATAACGTTTTTGGAAGCAGGCATCTGAGGAATTGGAAGAGGTCTAGGAATCATATCTTCAACTTTAGGTTGGATTTCTTCAACGAGAGGAGTAATGGGAGGGTCCAAGTCGATTTTTACGAGAATATAGGTGTTTTCAAGATTAGGGTTGGGAAGTTCTTCAGGCTTATCTTCTGGGTTGTATGCCCTTTCGATTTTGGCTCTGACAGTGATCGAAGCAGTTCCAGGAGTTTGGAATGCAGATAAATCAATCCATGCTTTCATGGTGCAGGGGTTAAGGTCGAGAAGGTTGAGATTTTTGGGCTTGCTCTTTCTCATTTTGGCTATTTCTTCTTCAGTGGCTGTTGGGAATTTGGTGATTGACATCCAAGCACCACCAGTTTCAACATTTTCTTCAAAGATGACGAGATCCTCTCCTTCTTTTTCAGAAACGCCAATATTATTCTCAAACTTTAAAGAATCCTTTTTGTACTTATCTTCACTCGTTCTGTAGAATTTTTCTTGTTCACTGAGGGCATCCCATTCTTCTTGAGCAATTCTTTCAGCTTCGAGTCTTTCCTCTTCAAGTTTTTGAAGTCTTTCTTGCTCTTCAGGAGTGATTTGAGGCACATCATCTTTTCCTTTCTTTTCTTTGGGAGCCCCACCCTTTTTCTTATTTTGTGCCTCTTCAAGTTCTTTCTTTTCTTGTTCGGTTAATTCTCTTGCAACAATTTTACCTGAAAGTCAAGTTAGGTATTGAGGGAAAAGGAGTTGGATTACCTTCAGCAACATCGAGGCCTTCAAAGTGGATTTTGTAAGAGAATAGATTGGGATTAGCATCATCTGCTACTTTCCATTCATCAGGAAGAGCAAAAATACCTTGCACTTCAAGGTTGACAGTACACCTATCAATAGGCCTGGCCATTTTCTCAAGTAAGGCAAGGAGTTTAGCATCTGGTTGATGATTTTGTTCCATGAATAAAACTAAAAATTATGAGAAGCCCTTTAGGATTTTGTTTTTCAAAAATTATAACTTCCTTTGTTTTAATATAAATCTCTAACTATCTTATTAATATATGTATAATATGTTGGGACTCATTTTGAGTTTCCTGAAATGAAAATTTTCAAAGAAGAAAGTTTTTTTTCATAGATTATAAAATCATGTAATAAGCATATACAGATTTTGAGCAAAGCAACAAGAAAAAAAATTAAAACAAATCGATTCCTTTTTATATAGATTTCTTACAAGTTTAATCTCTGCCAGGAACAACTGAGAGAGCTTTTTCGAGATCATCAAAAGCTTCTTTTTGTAAAGTTTGTGTATTTTGAAGTCTTTGGATAAGTTCCATTTCTTGTTGTTCTAATCTTGCAATCAATTCCTAAATGAATTTATTGAGGGAGAATTTTTTCAGAAATTATACATCAGTTTTTTCTTTTGCTAAAAGTTCCTGTTGAATTTTACTTTCATATTCAATTCTTGCCTTTTGTTTAACTTGTTCCTGGAGGAGGAGTTAGGGGATTTCAAGACAATAATATTTTACGAGTTGTTTTTGCTTTTTGATTTGAGCTTCTCTCTCTTTAACTCTTATATGATTTACAACTTCAACATTTTTCATGTAGTCCTCATCTTTTTGGGAGAGAGTTTGTTCTCGCATGTCCTAGAAAAAATATGATAAATAAAGAGCAGCGTGAACCAGCTTTACTTGTTTAGTTTTTCTCATTAATTCAACATCATCCTTCAATCTTCTCAAAAGTTGGTTGCGGTTATTTTCTTGGTTCATTTTGACTTGTTCTTTTATGGTTTTATTCTGGACGACTTTTCTCATTTCTTCTTCCTCTTTTTGTTTTTTGACCTATTAAAGCTCAGCATATTGTACTCATCAAAATTTGGTTCGTTACTAATTCTCTTTCCCTTTGGGCTTGGAGATTACGATTTTTGAGTTCAATGATCTCCTTTGCCTTTTTCTTGGTCTCTTCGATTTTTTTCATGGCCTTTTTCTCTTCCAACTGCAGCAAAGCAATTCTATTTGCCAGTAGCTGAGCATCTTCTTCAGCCTTTTTACGAATCATCTTTGATTCCAACAATTGACTTCTATATTGTCCATCATCGTCTTGATAGTCTGAATAATCTTGTCTGAAAGATGAAGTTTCTTTAGTGTATGACTTTTCCTAGATAACGTCTTAATATTGGAGTCTGGAAGGAAAGAAAATACCATTTGGAGAGTTTACGTGAATATTTACTTAAATCTTTTTAGATAACTTGCTTTTAAAAAAATCCAATAACTCCTATATTTTATTTTCATAAGTTATCCGAAAATTTGCAACGTACATATCAATCTTGAAGACCTTGAAGTTTTTTTCTATAGTCTGGAATCTGGTGTCTATATTCTGTATTCTGTGTTCTGTGTTCCTATTGAGAAACCCCGTTGATGTTAGAGAGAAAATATTGATATTGGATTTGGTGATGATGTATCTCATGGGAAAAAGTAAATATGCAAGCGAGAAAGAAGTTTTGACTGCAATTATTCAATCTTATTCAATAATTGATGAAGGAGACCTCATTAATAAATCTGGTGAGTTTTAAAAGGAATTAGTTGTTTAATCAATGCTACAAAATTTGTCCGATAAACTATCCAATATTTATGACATCAAAATGAAAATAGATAACATCATTAGATTAATCTTCCTGACTTTCGTCAAAGTCCCAAAGAAGTTCTCCAGAGTGCTGCTGGAAAAATTCTTTGAGTCTTTTTGTTCAAATAAAGATGATCCTCCTAGCTCTCCCCCTCTCATTGGATGATGGAAAACTTTTTTGTGGATGATTCAATAGTAATCGACCCTTTAATTCAATTAATAAATGGAAAAAATCGAAAATTATGTGCAAGCCCTCAATTGAATTGAAAAGGGGTTTTTGAGAAGAAGAAGAAGAAAGAAGAATGATAACTCAACTTGTTTTTTTTTAAAGAATTTTTCACTCAGGAAACCTCTAGAGATTCTGAAAATTTCACACAGCGTTGAAAGTTGAAACTTCCAAAGAAACTTTTTTGTTTCCAGGAAAATTTTTTCTAGAGCGGTCTAGTCTCCAAGTTTAATTTTGCATCTCCTTCTAGAATAACGAACAGATGAAAATGTGACTTTGACTTCTTCACGATAATATTCCACGAAGATGACCATAAAAATGGATCTTTCCTTCCAGAATTTTTTGAGGACTTTTCTGACTTGGAAAATGATTCAAGATGTCATTAAAAAAATTCAACCCTGAGATAATTAAAAGAAACGTACGAATAATTATTGGCAAGTGAGTGATGTTAAAACCAACAAAAATTAAAACCAGCCAAATGAGATAAATTGGAAATGGTAGATGAAACGCTTCTGAATGAATTAGCACCAAGAGAGAGTTTTAAATGAGCTTACCGTCTTCTCTGGGGTGAGGAATCCAAAGTTTTTCAGTGACATTGTTCGCCCTTAACCTAGATGACAAGTCTTTTATAGTGTTTTCAGGGGAAGTTTCTTTAAATTTTAATTTAATTAGCATTGCTAGAAAAACGAGCAAAACATAAACTGCTAATTAAGATTAAAGATATTTTTTGTGACAATGACAACAGCTCTGTCTTTTCGCAGGAGTTTTGGCTTGCAATTGTTGGTTATTGCCTTGCTTGCTGTTCTCGGATCAGCTTTTAAATGTTCAGATTTAACAACATCTGATTATTGTACTCAGTTAACTGGGTGTTCTTGGAGTGGGACAGCATGCAGTGGAACATATGCTCCCACATGTGTTCCCCCGAATTGCTATTATGTCGTTGACAGCTCTACATATGTGGCTGTCCCTGATGGCTCAGTAGCGAACCCCTATACTTCAGTTACAGATGCAATTGTAAAGATTGCAGCAAATGTCGCAACAGTGGTGGTTATAAACTTTAATGCCAATACAACTGTGAACCATTGGAAGGCTGTAACTGTCTCAGGGACAATAGTCGTTCAGTAATGTGAGATGTTTTCATTATCTTAATTTTCAAAGGCCCTTGTTCAGTGACAGTCTTTATCGCATATATATTAACTCAACAACAAGCCCCTTCTTTACAATCAGCAAAACATTGAAGATATCAGGAGCATATATCAACCACACTTTCATAGGTTCACACATTGGATTTAGTATTTCGAATAATGCCCTTCTTTACTTTGAAGTAAGCTTTTCTGTGAGACAGGGGTTTTATTTTTTTAGAATTTGCACGTTTATTATGCTGAGATGGGTAGCTATAGTGGATTCTGGTTGAGAATTCTGACGACAGCTTCGAATGCAACCTTCATGCATATCGGTGGATCAATTTCAAATATGACTTCAAAATTTCAGGTTCTCGGAGGGATTTCGATTTGGAGGGGCGTCAACATCAGCAACATATCGACTGGTGGCTTGATTCCTCTGGGTGGTACTGTGACCTTTGATAATATAATTATCAAGTAAGTTTATGCTCACTAAAAAGACTCTAAAAAAGCTTTTAGAAATATACCAGCATCAAATCTGCTGACTCTTGCCTCAGGCACGATATTTACTTTGAGTAACTCGCTATGTGAAGATATGACATCTTCTTTGTTTACATCAACCAGCGCCAAAACCATTACAATCTCAAATTCGACTTTCCGAAATGTCTCTCCTGCGGGAGGAATATTTATGTCAATTAAGGACGTGGCTAGTGATGGTGTTAGTACCCATTATATTAAGAACTGTACCTTTGAAGATATTTCAATTTCGCAGACTCTTTTCTATGTTTACAAAAGTGGAGTTCAAGTGATATTCCAAGATGTGATTATGAATAATATCTCAAAATCCAGTGCATTATCGACTTCTTCTCTTATCGCTGATGCCACATGGGCCGGTGGGCTTGCATGCTTGACAAGTAACGACGCTGTCATAAGGGTATATCAATCAACTTTTACCAATTTTGGTTCGCATTGCTTTGGTTTCAAAGCAACTCTTGTGGACGTCCAGAATTCAACTTTTGACAACTCTCAACTTGATGTCGAGTCTCAAGAGATATCAGAGGATGTCCTCAGCACCTTGACAGAGAACTCTGGTGTCACATGGGTGAATATCGACGATGGAACTACATTAGTCTCCAGTGGAACAACTATGATTTTCAAGAATAATCAATTCATTCAAAATAAAGTGCCTCCGCTTTATGGAGGGGTAAAATAAGATGAAGAATTCTGTACTAAATTTTTTTTAGGCTATTCGATTTAATGGGCTCAATAATCTACAGATGATTGCCTATAATAACACTTTTCTTGGAAATCAAGCAGGATATGGAGGTGCGATTTACGGAAGTAACACCTTGCTTGGTTTTGACCTCGAGGCCAACACTTTCCTATACAATTATGCTTACGATGGCGGAGCTATCTATAAAGTGGCAGATGGTAAAAATTACCCCTAATGCATGATTATAAAAACTCTTTCTGTTTAGAATTTACAGGAAAGGTGTATTTGCCTTCTATTTCAACGACGAGTGATTTGTACTACAAAAATACTGCGATCAGAAATGGTGGAGCTTTTTCTTTGGATTGGGAGTCAATGTCCATCAATAACAGTGTTTTCTCGACTGGGTCAGCAGAAAATGGTGGAGCTATATACTATATCAATTTAGATACGACTTATAATGATGATTATGGATACATGATTGGAGCAAAGTTTACTCATAATCGCGCAAGCAATGTTGGAGGTGCTCTGAAGCTTTTATTTGATTTGGAGAGCCTCAATGACGATAGTTCAGACCCAGCTTATTATTCTAATAACACTGATCACGTTGGTGAAGCAATTTCTGCAAATCAACCAAGCTATTATGTGTTTTCCTTTTATGATGTCATCGTCGAAAAAACCTTTACTGAATTAGATGATCTCTCTGAATGGACAAACAATACAAAACGAACAGTATTTGATGATTTGATAGAGTAGACTCATCTCATTTAAATAGAAACTTGCTTTTACTTTAAATACTTCAGAAACTTCAACAAGACAAGTGAAACATAAGAGCAGTCATGAAATGACTCAAATTGTGAAAATTGAAATCTATGACACCCAAAATCAACTTGCTAATTACATCTCCAAAGAGTATGGTTTTGAACAAGATACGTGATTAATCGTTTTAGAGAGTTGAGTGTGCAAATCACGGAGACTGTAAATAACAATTCAGATTTTGAAGCTTATGTTGTTGCCAGTCCTGTCTATTTAACCTTTACTGATGGTGCGGTTTACTTTAAAACGACTGTAAAGATGATTGGTGAACCTTTATCAACTGCTGTTTTGAATTTCCAAGGATTATCATCGACTTCAAATATGTTATTGGCCTTAGGACTTCTGATGGATTATAATATCAATATTTTATTTATTGATTGTGAAGTTGGAGATATTTATGACAACTCAACAAAAACATGCGATACATGCGTGGCAGGGACCTATAGTTTTGATGATCCATATAGTTCAAGTGCTTCATGTTATCAGTGTGAGTCTACTCAAGAAACTTGCTTGGGAGGGTCAAAAATTGCTCCAAAGCCAGGATATTGGAGATATGATGTGACTTCTGCTTCTGTTTTAGAATGTCCTGAATCAGCAGCATGCCAGGGTGGGCTCGTGGACGACGTTTATTATCCTGAAGGTCTTTGTGCATACCCATATCAAGGAAATCTTTGCAATAAATGCGCCCCAGATTATGCAAAATTCGGATGTAGGAAATCTTTAAGGGAAGTTGTGATTTAATTTTTTTAGCTGAGGATGTCTGCTCAAATTGTGAAAAAGATGGTCTCTATTATGTCAAGTTCTTGGGCTTTTTTGTTTTAAGAGTTGGTGCTGTCATTTATAGTGTCAAGTGCAACCTTGATAAACTGTCAACCGCAAAGAATTACAGTCAAAATGATCCAGAAATAACAGTCAAGCAAAAAGGCAAGAAAAGAAAGAAGATTAGTAATGGAGATTTCCAATCAAACTTGATGAAAATTGTGGTCAATTTCCTGCAAGTCAGTACAGTTGTCCTGCAATATAAATTTGACTGGCCTGATTTTGTAAAACACTTTTTCTGAGTGGAGAGTTCTAATTTATAAATTTTTAGATTCAAAAAGCGATTAATATTACAAACAAATTTATTCCAGCTGGTAGCGATGGGTTCTCGGTTGATTGCATCGTCGCAGTGGGTACTACTTTAATTTTATTGAAATTCTCTTATCAAATAAAAAAGCGTATGGAGACAACACGTACACATATTTTGTGAATTTGATTATTACATTGATTCAACCTTTTGGCCTTTGGGTTGGAATGATTGTGTTTTATCTCATTTATTTGAGAGTAAAGAAGGTGCCAATTCGTGGAAACCCAGTAGTGAAGAAGAGTGTCACTCTGTTTTTCGTGATTACAGCATTCCTTCTGCAACCAAGTTTGATCCAATCGACACTGGAATTATTCAAGTAGAGACAATCAAAGGATTTTATTAATTATTTGGATAGGTGCCAAAACTTTACTGTGAACACTGACGCAACTTATTTTATGGCCAAAGATTCAGAAGTTCAATGCTGGACCCCATTCCATATTCTTTGGAGTGTGGGAATAGCTCTTCCATTTTTCTTGCTCTGGGGAATCGTGCTTCCAGTTATCCTCTTCAGAAAGTTGGTTCTCTGTTCCAATAATCTGGACAACCAAGAAACATACTCTAAATTCGCATTTGTTTATGAGGGAATGAAGAAGAGACGTTATTATTGGGAATTCGTGATTCTGATTAGAAAAACACTGATTGTCATTATTTTTGTGTTTGTGAATGTTATTTCAGTCCAAGCCCAAGCCTTTGCAACCTTCTTGGTCCTCTTGGTGTTCAGTGCCCTTCAAATAAAATTCAGACCATACTGCGATAAAAGATTAAATAGAATGGAGTTACTCTCTTTAATCACCTCCCTAGTCATGACATACTCTGGTATGTTTTTCTTATCAGGTAATAAGTTAACTGATATTCAATTCCTAATCTCTTCAAAGGTGGAAGTACTGATGCATTGAATATTTTGTTGATTATTATATCTTTAATTTTCAATATATTCTTCTATGTGGTTTTGGGGTTATATTTCATCAAGAGTTACAAGAAGGCAGCTGCCAAGATGAAGAGAGGCCTTACCAAAATGAAGTCTAAACTTGAACGATCAAAGACCCGCAAGAATTCCAATTCGAATTCAAGCTCAAGTGATAACAATGTCAGTTCTGATGAAAGCAGTAGACCTTCTGGAGATATGAAGGAATTAGAAGCGATTATGGATGATATCCAACTGGAATCTCCACTTCAAATTCCCAAAGAAAATGACGAAATACAACAACCACAAGAAGAGGATGATAAGAAAGACAATTCTGAGTCAAATCTGTCAGATATTCCAGTTGAAAGCTTTTCAGAAATGCCTGGAAGAGGTGAAAGTAAAGTGGTTTATAATCCTTTGAAGAGCGAAAAGAGCAACCTTTCTGTTCTAAGAAACTCTGGATATCAAGGATATGGACAGAATTCATTTAATTCTGCTTTATTGACGCCAAATCTCATTCGTAATAATTCAATGAATAGCTCTGCTGTTAATTTATTGTCTCCTCATTTGAGTACTGATCGAAAGCTTCTTGGAAATGTCAGTGCAAATCTTGACTCGAATTTCCTGAAGCCAGGAAGGCTAGTACTTGATAAGCTGGATGTCAGAGGATTCAATTCTGGAGCTATGGATTCACCCAGTAGTCAGAGAATGTTTGTTTTTCCTCAAGATGATTCCTCCAGTGCTCCAAAACTCTCCCACTTCCAATTTAATTATGATGAGTCAATTTTGCTCAAAATACCAAATTCTCCTGCTGACGGCGGTAGTTCCTCTTACAGAATAAATTATTCACATGATGCTAATGATATAATTTCTTCTAATAACGATGGTAACGATGATGGGAATGAAGGGAATGAGGATCCTGATGAAGTTGAAAAATAAGACATGCATGTAAATAAATAGCTAAATATTTTTTTTGTTGTTGTTGTAAATAAATTTATATCATCGTCAACAATTTCCAAAACTACAAAAGATGACTTTTTTGTTGCTCATTTTTTTTATGATGTTATGAGAAACACTTTAATTTTTCGGTTTTTTTATTAAAGAAATTTTCTGAGGAGTATTGACTTTAGTTTTCAGTTAAACAGAATTTTAATTCATTTGTCAAGTACTGATGATGAACAAAAGGAATATCACCAATTCACGATCAGTGACACCTCCTCCAAAGAAGGGGAATATTCCAAGGGATACGTCTCCTATAAATCTGATGGTGACTCAAAAGTCTCAGAAAAACCTCAAGAATGCAACTCTGAATAATAGCAATGTGAACGGATCAGGCATACAAACTTTGGAAAATGAATCAGAGTCTTTTAAAGTTTACATAAGATCAAGGCCAATCAGTGAAAAGGAGCTCAGTAATGTCGAAGTTGGAAAAGAGTCAAATATCATAAAAAAAGAGGATAATGTGGTAAGTAAAACTTGGATTGTTGAGATTTTCTAACTTTCCTGAATCAGATTTTTGTTTTGAGCACAATTAAAGGGAAAGAGCTGAGACCTAGAGAAGAAAGATCTTATGTCTTTAATGATATCTTTGATGAAAGTGTGTCAACCGTAGAAATATATAAGAAAGTTTTGACACCTGCTGTATCTCACATAATGGATGGATATAATTCTACAGTCTTGGCTTATGGAATGACTGGAGCTGGAAAGACGTATACAATGTTTGGAGATATATATGAATCAGGAGGAGTGGGAGTAGTGACTTTGATGGTGAAGGACCTTTTTGAGGCTTTCGCAAAAGAAGAGCAAGATGGATATAAATGTCAAATGAAGTTTAGTTATTTAGAGATCTACAATGAGCAGGTTAAGGATTTATTGGCTCAGCAAACGAACGAGAATCTTATGATAATAGAGGATCCTGTAAAAGGTGTGTATATTCCAAATTTGTCGAGTCATAACATTGATCAATGTGAGGATATTATCAACCTCATAATCAAAGGAAATTCCAAGAGAGCAATGGCCTCGACAAACTCGAACCAGTTTTCTTCTCGATCTCATGCTATTTTACAAATCACTGTGGAGAAAAGACAGCGAGCTCGAGATATTGTCGAGAGTGTCATTCAAAGTAAGTTGTGCTTGGTAGATTTGGCTGGTAGTGAAAGAGCAGCAGTGTCAGAAAATCGTGGTCTGAGACAAATGGAAGGTGCAAATATTAATCGAAGTTTGCTTGCTTTAGGAAATTGCATCAATGTGTTGAGTGATCCAAATACAAAAGGAGCTTTTGTTCCATACAGAGATTCAAAGTTGACAAGATTACTCAAAGATTCCTTAGGAGGAAATACGAAAACAGTGATGATAGCTTGTATATCACCATTTTATATGGCTTATGAAGAAACGGTGAATACGCTGAAATATGCATCAAATGCAAGGAGAATCAAAAGAAAGATTGTGAAAAACATGAATGAAGTTGAAGTGCACATATCAGAATATCGAGATATTATCAATAGCCTCAAATCTGAAATTGACATATTGAAAAAACAATTACAAGATAGTAAACGGGAATTGTTGAAAAGCATGAAAGTTAATTTTTCTAGATAAAGGAAAACAACCTCAAGGATCAGAAGTTCAAGTAGAAATTGCGGTTGGCAAATGGGGGGATAAGCTTCTAGAGAATCTTGAGGAAAATAGTCAAATCAATCAAACGTTAAAAGAATTGAATGTGTTGAAGTTGCAAAATGAGGGAAATTTAAAAACTAAAATTCAAGAATTGGAGCAATCTTATCATGATGTTGATGTGTTTACGAAGGTGTCACAAGAGATCATCTCTCTTAAGAGGATTATGGAGGATAATGAAAGAATTGAAAAAGAGGAGCAGCTGAATTTGCAAAGAAATTTAGAAGAAAAGAGAGAACTTCAAGGGAAGATTCTTCAACTGTCAGACCAAAAGAATCAGCAAAATTCTCATGCTTCATATTGTCAGCAATTGGAGAAAAATTTGGAAATGTTAGATTTTGAGAGAATGAATTTATGGAATCAAAATAATCAAGTTTTCCAGCAAGCTCAATTATTAGCAAAAGAAAAAGCTGAAAAAGATGATAAAATTCTTTCTCTTGAAAGTTTAGTATACAACATGCAACTTCAATTATCTGAAAAAGATAAATTACTGGAATACAATCAACAAGTTATCACTTCAATTTTGACCCAAAATTTGAAAGGTCAAATTCAAAGCGTAGCCAATTCATTCCAGGATCTTGAAAATAAAGAATCACGAGATTTTTCTGTTGCTTTGGTAAATGACAAGACATTAAGAGATACAAAAGAGGTTGCAAAAGAGCTTGGAACTCCTCTCCCTCAGAATTCTGAAAAGACTCTTCGGAAAACATATCAAAGCAAATCATTAGAGCAAATTAAGGTTTTGGAGGTTTGTTCATTGAGAAAGTGCAAAAGCGTATCACCCAGGAAGCTTGTTCTTTCTTCTGAAAAGAATTCTAATGAGAAAGAAATTCTTACAGTTCCTACAATTCGTCAGAATAAAAATAATATAACGTCAGATTTATCATGTATTGCGTCAACACCTGTGGAAGAGCTGAGTTTAGATTTATCTGTCAAAGATTTAATACTTGATAATTTCAATTCAACAAGAACAAAAAATCCTCAAAAGAGTTCGGAAAAAATAAATCAAGTGCCTCTCCCTCAAGTTTCGAATTGGTTCAAGCCACCACTTCAAAATAATGTTGGGAATATTGCAACCTTGTTGACAACGGCTTCTTCAGACCAAACCCTTGGTTATCTCGACAAACTATCAAAGGATTTGGGAGACTGGCGAAATACTCTCGTTTCCTCTATGGGTTCTGAGCTGCCAAAATCTGATATCCAAATGATGAGTGCGAATGGAAAATATAGTCAGCAACGCGATCGACTTAAAGAAGCCAAGATTGCAAGCACAAATAAAACTCCAAGAGATCTGACAAAACGAAGCCTTTCTCCAATATCGAATGTTGGTCCACCAACAGCTCAGAAAAACGTTCCAACCCTTGGAATGGCACGGGATGTTGCAAAGAATTTCAAGATAAAATTGAATAATGTGGTTACTGCTGCAGAGAAAAATATGCTTGAGTCATCATGTATTACTTTGATCTCTCAACTTGCTAAAGAATATAATGATTACAAAGCTTACTTGTCTGAAAACGATTTCGTAATATTGAAAAAGCTTGGAATGGTTGCAATTGAGAAATTTGGGGGAGGAGGAAGCCAACCTCAAATGAAAAATACCAGAAGCAATAGTTCAAATACATTAGCAAAAAGAAACAAAAATTTGTCAACTGCCACTATGATTGTGCAAGAGCAAAATAATAAGATGCCAGTTTCTCCTGTAACTCCTGTTGCAGTAACGAAAAAAGTTGCTGAAAGTGAAGGTAAAGTACTGAAAAAGCCAACAGGAAAAAACCTGGGAAAAGCTGGTATTTTAAGCAATATAAATTCCGATTATTCCAAAGCTTTGAATAAGTTTTGCAAAAATCAATCTTCCGGAAAGCCAGTGCAAGGAAAAAGTATAAACGTTGCAACAACTCATGTTATCTGTAATCAGAAAAACACCAATGAGAATTCTCCGTAAGTCTTGTAGTTTTATGATTTATCGATTAATATTCTAAAGAGT
>Ga0182738_1002806_pt1 | contig 20431 bp, 15 predicted proteins | sample eDN5th30CBELigMG_FD_128876 | JGI IMG/M metagenome (GOLD analysis project Ga0182738, IMG submission 128876) | Enriched Miracle-Growth compost microbial communities from Emeryville, California, USA - eDNA 5th pass 30_C BE-Lig MG (version 2)... ... | reverse complement strand
TCAAACAATTGGGCGAGATCAAGTACGAGGAGCCCGAACCACCTGTTGAGCTCGACCCAAAGGCAAAAGGAGGAAAGGGTGCTGCTGTAAAGAAAGCCAGAGAGCCTTCAGCTGACCCCAAAAAGAAGGATGACAAAGCCAAGGATGCCAAAGGTGCCAAGGACGCTAAAGGAAAAAAGGATCCCAAAAAGAAGAAGGATGTCAAGACTTTCGAGCCAATCAAAGCGGAAGACACCAGAGAAATAATCAGAACCAATTATGGGTTGGCCACTTTTAATCTCAACGATTTATTGAATCCACATGTCAAAGAAGTAAAGCTTCGAAACTACATTCTGCCTGTCCAAAAATACGAGGTATTTGAGGTGAATCAATTTTTTATTGACTTTTTGTTTTAGAATAAAGATTCCACAAACCTTGACCTCAATACAACAGCAAAAAGAGAACTTCAAGGCGCCCACATCTCTTGCGATTATATCAACAATGTATGGTGTATTCTCTAGACCTCTAAATTCATATAATTTTTAGGAGAGTTATCTCGTTGTGAGTTTTGAGATTGCTCATGCAATCAGGCCATTTAAGAAGCCAGAATCAGCTCAAGAGCCTGTTGTGACTGCTCCTGCGACAACAAAACAATCTGCAAAGCAATTACCACCAGTTAAACAACCAGCTTCAAAGAATGCAAAAGACCAAGAAAGACCAGACACCAGCAAATCGGTTGCTCCTGTGGATCTAAAGCCAGTTTTTGAAAGAGCCATTTATATCTTCCCATACAAATCTCCTGAATACACTCCCAAATTGTTGTCTATTGTTCAAGAAATCAATATGGCAGCTTTCCAAATGACTGGTGGAAACCCCTTGTTCATCACAACCAAAGCCTTGTCGCCTGAAGAAAAGAATAACAGAGAATTAGATATCATTACGGGAATCGAGTTTATTGATCACGAATACCGAACCTTTATCCTCGAAGGTCTCGCCGATAAAGGAATGAAAAAATTAGAGGAAGAATTCCCAAAGGATATCCCAAATAACAAGAATTTCAAAATTATGAAAAACTCAGAAATTAAATTCAAAGATAGACTTTACGTTGATTGTAATATCGATGTTAAAAAAGTAAATTCAGAGCAAAATTTGATCTCACCCTCCCTCATAGATTCGTTTGAGAGAAAATCTTGCCAAGTTACTTGTAAGACCAGAAATTTATCTCAGAAGCAAGGTCCCAGAGCATATTTACAACATTTTGATCAAATTCATCGAGCTCAGAAGATGCGATAATGTCAAGGCTGTTGTGGCATCAAATCTTTTCCCTGACTTAGAAGTACAAATTATTTTTCCAAAATCCTGACAAATTTAGAATATCATTTCAATGGAGAGAAAATATGGGGATGCATTGACTGATGAAGATGTCAATGGAATAGAGGGTCCTCCACAAAAGGCTGTCACTCGCACAGCTGCCAAGCTCAGCAAAGTTGGATCGGACCTTGGATTAAGTAACATTCAATCATCGCAAATCAGCGGTAGACATCCTACCTCAAAATCCAGACGTCTTTCTAAGGAACTTTCTACCTCTTTGGAGAAGAGTTCGGAGGCTAAGGATACTGTCTTTGGAACAAAGCTTGCAACCAAGGTTGAAAAAGTTGAAAAGGACAAATACTCACTTCATATGACAAAGCCATATCCAACTCAAGGAGAAGAAGTTTACACAAGTGCAGGAACAAAACTCAACATTTACGAAAAACAAAAAGCCGAACTTCGAGAGATTGCGAGAAACGACCCCAAAAATTTCTACACCTACAGTGCAGAATATCTCTCCTTATCTATCGATCCTTATGCTCCCGAAGATATTAAAAAATTTGAAGTTGATCAGAAAAAGGTTCAGGATTTTTTTTTTTAAATATACTAAATATTTTGAATAGCTTTGGAAGACACCACAAGGATTCCAGACAATTCTCAAGAAAGATAAAAAGGAGTACAATGTCCATCCTAAGAAGCCTCACCAAAGCACTATTGATGAGTTGAGCACCTATCCTTGGCATCAAGATAAACTTGAGCAAACAAACAAATTGAAAAATTCAAGAGGAGAACCCATCAGAAACGGCAGCGATTTCAAGCTTCGCTTAAAGACCAAGGATATTTTCTCTTCACCTGAAATCATCGCGGAAGAACAAATCACTGGTGAGCCCCCTTGTGAATATAAATTTCTAAACGTAATAGCTGTTGAAAAAGAACGTCAACTGAGAGAAGCCAGGAAAAAGGTTGATGAAGCTTGGAAGGCAAAACTCGTGGTTGACAATGCATACTTCTACACTTCCTTGTCTGTTGGTAGAAACTCTCAACTTGATAAGATCAAGGTAAACTTGAGAATTGAATTGTTAAGTCTCATTTTTTCAAATAGAACATCAGAGAAGGAGAGGCTAAGAAACTTGGTTTGATAATGAAGGATAACAGACTGAAAAAGACCACTCTTGGAACAACCAAGACTGTGGATTCTAACCCCATTTGCATGTACTTGGAAGAAGAATGGCAAGAAACTTCCAACAAAAACTTCTTTGAGAGACAATTGGATGTTAAGAAAGCAGTTTCTGGTTATGATTTTAAAACAAACATCAAACAATCTCATCAATACAACCAAATTTATAAACCAGTCAAAGAAATCTTCCCTAAAGTCTAATTTTTGTATGATATCTTTTTTTATTATTACTCACTCCTATGTTTTATTTTTTGGCGAAAAAAAATAGTTATGATTTATGACTTACAATGATTCACAATGATATTCATTTCACCTCAACAACTTCTGACTTTTCTTTATGTTAAACGGATGAATTAAATTGAGCAATAACAAAAAATTATTGAGGAATAAATACGGTTTTTGGTTTAGTTTTTTATATTTGTAATCTCATAACATGGAGAAAAATCCCAATAATGGAAGTCCAGACCCTCAAGATCCAGAAAAGCTTGTGTCTCCAGCGAGTATTGATATCAACCAGATTCAAAGTGCAGTCTCTATTTCATTGTCAAAAGAGGTGAACATCTTTGATGTTGATGCTCAACAAAGTCCCGCGATCAAAAGAATTTTTGAGATGAACAGTCGAATGCGATTACAAGACCAAAGCACCGAAGTTCCAAAGGACCTGAATCCAAATCCCAAACAATTGATCACAAAAGGGAGTGGCTACTTTGGGTTATTGAAAAAAAGTCAGAAAAAGGGGTCCACCAGCGAGCAAAACTCGCCATCAAACAAACTTAGGATAAACCTCCCACTCTCCCAGAAAGGGGATGATAGCGAAGCTGAACAACCTTCCTCAGTCACCCCACCCTCAAATCAAAGTAAAAACAAGTTTGGGTTTCTCGGAAAAAAACTTAGATCCAATCTCTCAACATTCATGAAGGGGAGCGAGGAAGAAGAAGATCCAGTATTTGAAGACTTTGGGTTCGAGCTGAATAATGTCCTAATTGAGTTTCCTTTTGGGATCATCAGCCCTTATGGGTACTTTAAAAAAGCTTGGAACTTTATCATGGCCATTTTAATCCTCTATATCAGCCTCGCCGTCCCAGTGAGGCTGAGTTTCAGTCGCAACCCAAAAATGTTTGAAGCCAATAGAAGCACAGACTATGAAGATGGTTGGCTCCCAATTGACATTATTACAGACATTATTATTTTTTTCGATATGATCATCAATTTCATCAGCGCCTATGAAAACATGGCAGGATTGTTGATCTCAAAGAGGAGGGAAATCGCCAAAGCCTACATAAAAGGTTGGTTTGGGGTTGATTTGATTTCCCTCTTTCCAGTCAATAGAAATATTTTTTCATTGTCACATCTCGACTTTGAGGACCCACACTTCAATATGACGAATTATCGCATCTGGAGAATAGTCAGATTGATCAAACTCATAAAAATGTTGAAATTATACGATACGATTGACAGGTTCTTTTCCTCAATCACCTTGAACATTGACAAAATGAAAATTCTCAAGTTTGCTGCATTCATCTTCTTCTTTATCCACAACACAGCTTGCTTGTGGAATATTTGCGCCGAGCTTCAAATTGGAGAGTCCTGGCATTTCCTTGAGAATGATCAAGAACATAGCATCTGGGAATATTATATCACAGCAACCTACTACGCGCTCACCGTGCTGCTCACGGTTGGCTATGGCAACATCTACGCAACAACCGCCACGGAAAAAGTGCTTACAATTGTTTGGATGTTTTTTGGAATTATTGTCTACACCTATATTTTCAGTTCAATGACGATCTCTTTCGCGAGGCTAAACGCAAAAATGACGGCCAAGGAGGAGAGAGATTTGTTCTACAGACAATGGACCATGACGTTCAAGTTACCTTATGAAACGCTTGATACGATTCTCAACACAGTCGGTGGCAGCACTCTTTTCCAAAACACTGACAAAATGGAAGTCATTAATTTATCTTCAAAAGTTGTCGCAGACTTGCCCAAAGGACTCTATATTGACATTTACAACTTCATTTTCAAAGACATTCTGGAGAAGGTTGATTTCTTCCGTCATAGGCCCAGACATTTCATTATCAAAGTGATTCCTCTACTGAAACAGAGTCACTTTGAGAAGGGAGACTACATTTATTCGATGGGCGATCCTGCTTTTGAGGTATTTTTTATTGTCAAAGGACGTGTTTTGTCAAAGTGCCAAGACAAATATGGAAAGGAAAGAATCCAGGTTTATGTCGAGGGAAGTGTGTTTGGTGAGGTTGATATCATCATGAAACGGAATCGAACAGCCACCCTCAGAGTGGAAGATCACTGCGAGTTGTGGAAAATTAACAAAAAGGAATTTCTGGGCCTGCTGAAAGAATTCCCTGCGATCAAGGAAGAAGTAGAACACTTGGTAAAAATCAAAGAACTCTATCGGCAACCAATGACCCAAAGTCCAGACCTGAAGCAGGAATACAATAACATGCTCAACAACAATAAGCTCACCAGCGAGCATTTATATGGAGGCTCCAAAATCTTTAATGCTTTGAGCAATAAGATGATTCGAAAAATCCAAAAAGGCAGCTATTTCAACTCCTCCACAATCAAAAATACGTACGAAAGTCTTGACTTTGAGCCTGATTTACCCTCTCCAGATCTCTTTGGCAGCGGTCTCGATTCTCCCCCACTTGAAAACAGAAAGAGTGAAAAATCATCCGATGAGAGCTCAACTGAACGCTCGGACGAGGAAAATGAAAACAACAAAAAGGCGAGCTCACTCAAGGAGCTTCCGAATCCCGAGAATGAGGAGAATAATATGAAAAAGTCTGGTGGTCAGAAACGTAAAAGCCTTGGCGACAAGGGAAATAGTTTATTCAAGATCCAAAAAGTCAATGAATCAGTGACAACTTCAGATAAGAGTCTCTCCAAAAAGAGACGATCCCTAGCGCAATGGGAAATCAATTTCCAGGCCAAGAAAAAGCTGCTTGAAGAGCTGAAACTGAAAGGAATCAACATAAATGATACTTCAGAAATCGATCGAATCCTCCAAAAAGATGATATCGCTTCAAAAATTAAAGAAAATAGCGGCAATAAGCTTCAACAAATTGACTCAATGGGTGAGAGCATGATTGAAAAAGTCGAAAGAATGCTTCTTGCCTTGGACAATTACGAAGAAACACTCGACCAAATCATGGATATTTACGACATTAGTAGTAGTTCAACTGAGCCAGATCTGAGAAGATAATAATATTTTTGTCATTTTTCAAGTATGAAAATACAATTGTATATTTTATTTATTTTTCGTTCATCTGTGTGAATCAATCAATTTTATTTTTCTTTGTTGTTGAATCACATCTCTGAGAGATAAAAAAATAACCCAGCTTTTCACTTTTCAAAGGCCAAAAATAGCTGTTTTTCCCGACTGATGACATTCTCATTTGCTTGCTGATAAAAAATCTTTTAGAGAAATTGTATTGGAGAAAATCCATGATTGTTTCTTATTTCAAGGATTTCTTTCGGAATTAAAATTCATTTTTTATAGTAAAAAGAAGATTTCAACATCGAGCAACAAACATTTCAAGAAAAAAAAGGAAAAATTCAAATACAAAATTGCATGTTTTCATCCTCCAAATGTGGAAAAGCTAAATTTAAGTTAGACTTTTTGGAAAGTTGGATGTTTGAATCGTGAAGTGAAATAAGCCAATTTTTTTTTTGCATATTCTCTTTGAGGAAATTTTTTTTTGTGGGGTGAGAAACTTCACAATTTTTAAACCTCTCTCTCTTTTCAATTCTTCTTTGCTTTTGGAATCTGAGATCAGAAGCTGGTTTGTTCATCATTTAAAACGAGAAGTTTGTTCTGCCTTGAATTTTCAAAATCATTTTCCAATCAATGGATCTCCTCACAATTTTGATCTTCAACCATGAAAAATTAATAAAAAATTTTCCTCTTTTGGAATCTGTTTGTTTTTCAATAATTTTGACTGCAACTTTCGATTGATATGTAATAATATCGTGCAAATAAATTTGATTGTATGCAATAATAATACAATTATCATTAAAATTGAGCTGTGGTTCAAACCTTTCTGTCGTTTAATGAAAGATATCACTTTAGTTTCAAATTAGGATATGGAAGAACAAATTTAATCAAACTCAACCCTCATATCACTCGAAAATTGAAGAGACGATAATTGAACCTTTTCAAACTTCGCCGTGGAAATGGCCCACCTCCTCACAGGAAAAGCTTTACTTTTTTGAGAAAGAAAAACCTGAAGTGAATTTTCTAGAACAAAAGAGAGATATTTTTTGTTCAAGTTCTTGTTTCAAGAGTTTTAGACTTACTTACTTACTTACTTAAACTACAATGAAAAACCAGCCATACAGAAATGCATTTACAAAATACTTTATCTTACATTCTTGATCGATCAAGACTTTATACATGCTTATCTACTGATCAAGCTGGACGCGTACAAAGAACTGTTTATTTATCAGATTAGTCAGTCTTCCAATAAAATTAGTGTTTGGGATGGGGTCTATACTCCACTTCGGTCTTTTCATCGAGGCCAATGGTTTCTTTGATCCAACTTTCGATGCTGCTTTTCTCGGCTTGTTCAATGGATCTGGTCCAGATTGAGATGGTTGCTTCGCTGGCTTTGATGTTTAAATAAAGTCCACAGATTTCAAAACTGTGCTTGCATTGCTCACCGATATATCCAAGAAGCAAATCTTCCCATATTCTATTTGCGAGATGTCTTTTGATTCTGAGAGTATATGAACCGCCTCCGTCGTTGGCTTTATCTTCCCAGGCGGGTTTTATTCCTTCTTGAAACAGAGCAAATTTGCAGCCAACGGGGAGTTTATCTGGGCGAATCATGTGCTGGTAGTATGACCAGAACTCTTCGACGGTCGAAAAGGATCCAAGAGCCTTGATTCCGCTCTCATAATCTTCCTTACTGAGCTTGCCCTTAGGAGCGTAGGAGAACCAGAAAGTGAAAGGTCTGGTGCTTAGAACTTCTTGAGATCCTTGCATAAATTTAATTTAAAGTATGTGTTTTTTAATCAGATTTGAAGAAAGATAAATTATAAATACATTGACAAACATTTTTTTAAAGTTGTGAAACAATGAAATGAGTTTTATTTATTCTGTTTTGGCTTTGCCCTTCTTTGAGGTGTCTTTAGTTTCTGCAGTACTTTCTCGAGCGTCTTTACTGTATGAAAGAAGTAGAATTCCGCAAAGGATCAAACTGAGTCCAAGTAACCAAGTGACTTTGAAGGGTTCATTGAAGTAGATAAATGAGGAAATTCCCTGGAATTATTTAAGAAAGAGAGAAAGAAATGGAGATTTTACGCTCAAGACGAAATTGAATGAAAAGTTGAGAATAGTTGTGATAGTTGCTCCGCTTTTTTGAAGTGAATGAATAAAAAATTTGATCATTAGGGTGTTGAAGTAAAGCATAAGAAGGAATAGCATCCCTCTCACAACATAAGTGGCATAGATACTCTATTTAGATTAGTTTTTTTAATCAAAGGAAAAGAAAACTTTTTCCAAAGAATTGAAAATGATGCCAAAATGATCAGAATGTTTTAATCCACCGAAATCTTCTGAGAATGCATGTTTTCCAACAAATCCTGCAAGAAAAGCAAAGAATCCAGAGATAACTGGATATTTACAGCGTTGAAGAAATGTTGAAATTGGAGTTGATGCCATTTAATTGTTCGAGGAGTGATCAAAAAGATTTAAATATAAATGTGTTTTTTTGATAATGACAAACTAATCAAAGCAATCATCATCATCATATTGGGAGAAAAATCGCCCTCCCGATTTTCAGAGAACGAAAAAATTCTGTGTCTTTTTACTCATTTTTTTCATGATTTTTTTGAATTCAAAGAATTTGAATTGGCTTCATCATAAGAGCTGTTTCAAAAGTGTCAAATTTCAACATAAAACCAATAAGTTTAAAATATGAAACAAAACAAAAAAAGGAGAATCAAACTAAACTATTTTGAAATGAGAGAGAAAAGAGTTTTGAATTCTCCAATTAATTTCTTCTTGATATAATAAAAATTATAAATGAGATATTATTATTTATTATATAATTTAAAATAAATAAAATGTATTGAACAAAACACACCACTTCTAGAGGATGAGACTTGTGTTATGTTGAATATGAACATAGTCATTTGAGGAAGGTTTGGGCTGTTGCTTCTTTTTGCCAATTCCAAAGATGAGGCAGAATTTAGCCATGCATCCCATTCTTTCTTCTTCAGGCTCTTCTTGAGTGAACCTTCTGGTTTCTCTTCTGAAGACGATGGTGCTTCTTCTTTCAGCAGGAAGCTCCTCTTCCTCTTCGACAACGGGAATTTTCCACTCAAACTTTGTGTTGACTGGCTCGTCAATTTCTGAAAAGATTGGTTTCGCCTAAGGGTAATAAATGTTAGTTTCCCCAGATAAAGTCAAAGTACATCTTTGAAAAACTGAACTTCTCCTTCATAGACTTCAACAATGGCATCGGTGTTGATTGTCATGGCTTCATTAATTGCACTCACCCAAAGTCCTCTTCTTTCGATGGTGTCAGCCTTAAAAGCGACTCTCTTGATCTCCCCTGATTTAACTTTTATCTTCTAATTAGTTCTTGTTTAGTTTCGAAAAATGAGGCAAAGAATTACAATATAAAATGCTGTCAAATCAGTTTGGAATGGAGCACACTCAATGACTTCTTTTAATTTATAAGAACCGAGAGCGTTTTCAGCATTCTTGGATTCGAAATAATACATGATATTTCTTCTAATGTTGAAATACAATCTTTCAAATTTGATTCCAGCAGTAGAATTAGCTGATGAATCACCAAAAACAGAAATGAATGCATCCTTTTCAGCTTCAAGGTACCCTTCATATTGATGAAGTCTCAGCTATAATTTTTTTAATTTCATATTTCTTTAATCTGTTTACAGATCTGCTCGACATCATGCTTCCTCCTCTTGAGCTTCTCATATCATCTTGGCTGCTTGTCTCATCATCGGCTGTTTCTTCATTATCTTCCTCTTCTTGATCTTCAGAACTGAAATTTTGATTCACATGTTTAAAGACATTGTATAATGTTTGTGCTCTATTTCTTGGGACATAGATTTTTTCTTTAAATGCTTCTTCACATGATCTAAATAATTGCTCTTTCTCTTCACCTTCGACTTCATCATTTCTAATTCTAATCAACAAATCCTGGATTGAGGTTAATTCGGAGTCTCATTATAACTTACAAAAGTTGTCCATTTAATTGCATTTCCATAGGTTTGTTTCATTTTTTGGACAGATTCGCTCAAGAAAGCATAGTTTGTATTGAGGAAATCATGGAAATGATGGAGTGGTGTGATGATGTTCTCAATGACATTTGGTTTGAGTGTTCTTATAAATATATCCTTCAACAAATTGTAATCCTCATCCAGTTTATCAGAGACTTTGGAACACTACAAATTAAGAAGAATTTTATTTCATAAAGTACATCTTCTTTTCTGAACATTCTTCGTTCAGCATTTTTCAAAAAGTTTTGAATATAATAAGCCGTAATTTTCTCAAGACACGCAAGTTCAATTTTAGCGATATAATTATTGTGGATCCTTTCAGTCACGATTTGAACTTCTTGCAATCTTTCTTCAATTGCGAGTCTCTTTGAAAATAAATTTGGGAATGATAAAAGCTCAAATTTACCAAATCAATACTCAAAAACGGTTTATTTCTCCATTCTTCTCTTAAAGTGCAAAATTGCTCTTCAGCGATTGTTTCATATGCTTTCTTGCTGACGTCAACAAATCCCTTATTTATTGCTTCTTCATCAAAATTCTAAATCGGTTGGTGAGAAATAAATCAACTTTCATAATAGCACCTCTGAGATAGTGTTCTCATCTAATAAGCCAAAATTGGCGACTTGCTCAAGAAACTCTTTGGTATTACCCATATATGTCATGGTATTATTACAAAAAGCGCCCAACTGATTCATGCTCAACTTACATTCTTCCTATTTTGAATGAATGAATTAACCAGTAAAGGTCAGTTATTTACGATGATGTAATTCAATCCTTGTTGATAGTTTAATAAGGTTGATTTGGCAATATCCAATAATGCAATTGCAAGTTCTTTGTAATTACAGTGAGTGAGCACTTTGAAGGTTTCATTCACAATTCTGAAAATATCTTGAGGTCCATTAGAACGGAATCTATCCTTTGCATCTGTTTGTGGTTGATTTTCAGCCTCCTCTTTAATGATATTTTGAACAGAATCTAGGTTTGTTTTGAGAATCCTTGTGGTGATGATTTTGCATAAAGTTTTTATTCCGTCAGTAATTCTGCGATCAACCAATCCAGGACCAAACATTTGGAGTAAATCGCGATACCAAACGAGAAAAGCAATGAATTCAAAACAATCTTGATTCTGTGAAATTTTAGTTGGAAACATTGAAAAACCATTATTCTCTTACGCTGAATTCAAACTTATTCTTTTTAAAGTAATTCCTCAATGAAGAAATCATATTTTCATGATAACAGGCGATATAAATTTTTGCAATATCGACTCTCCTGTCCTTGTTCACCAAACAAGCATTAATAATCTAGAAATAATTAGATAATACTCCTTCATCACCTTACTGAAATGAGTTCTTCTCCAATAACTTTTTGAAGTTTTATCAAACCTTCAAGACCTTCCAGATCGGGATTTTCATGCTTTTGAACAAGTTCTTCATAATCCTTTTCGATCTTCTCCAATAATTTATCTTCGCCCTTTTCATCCAGAATTTTGCGATGCCAATAAATGTTTCTAACGACAGCCAATTTGCTCTTTGTTTGTTCTTTGACAGTGGCTCTTGAAGCCTGAATAGCTTTAACCCAAGCTGTTGTGTCAGTCACGCTATCAGTGATCAAATGAATTTTCTTTTGTCCCAAATTAAGCACGAATCTATATGTGACATCTTCAGTCCCTTTCTTTTTAATTGTAATATCAGTAACATTGCTAAATGATTGATTAAGATACTGCTCAAACGATTATTCATCAAGTTTTTTACTTCATGGGAATAACTTCAAGAGGTTGAGTATCGTCGCAGGATTGATCATATCCATAAAGAGTTTCTAAATCAAACTCGACAGGGAGTTTTCCTGCATCGAGTACTTCTTCATCAGTTGGGTCAATATCATCAAAAACGATGGGTTTAGCGGAGATTAAAAGGAACCATTGCTTTGACATTGTATCTCTGATACCGACATCGTTGACGAGGTCATCAACAAGTCCAAAGCCAGTTGCTTCTTTACTTTCTTTGTACATATACCCTGAACAATCATTATTTTCGAATTTTAACCCTCTCTTACCCATTAAAATTCTGCTTTTAAGGATTTTAGGATCAATTGCATCAAGATATTCTTTGAGTTTTTTTGCAACCAAAAAATCATCATTCGTTGCCTGCTTGTCGCCCAGAATAACATTACCCACAGTACTCACACCTGTCTTGAAGATTTTGACGGTTGTTTTTAAAGCTGTATCAACAGCAACTGTCTTGAAAGAGGTTCCGATGAAATTCAAAGGCTGAAAAACACCACTTAGTTTGCTTGAACTCTTTTCTTCCGGCTCGTCATGATTTTCTTCAAAAATAATATCATCATCAATCGCAAGTAATGCTTTTTGTTCTGGATGAAAAGATTAGGTAAATCTTTCAAGTTCAATTCACCTTTTTCTTCATGCTCACAAGCATGCTTCATACAGATATTCAAAGCATCAATCCATGATTTTTTATCTTCAACACTTTGAGCCTCTAATTTGTACACTCTCCCTTCACAAATCAGGTGGAATCTATTCATTTCAATTTCGATCACTCCCGTGTTCTTACTTTTTGGGCTTATTTTCATCGTGAATACTCAAAATATCCTTGAGAGCGATTTTACCCTTTAATTTTCCTTCAAAGATATCCTAAATCACTTTTAAGGCAGTCTGCTCGCCCAGAAATCCTACTTGTTTCGTTGGTGCATAGTACAGTGTCAAACCATTGTCTTGAATCATCCAGTACCTTAAAGTTATCCGTCAATATTAAACGTCTGCAAATCATCTACCTCTTTGAGTATTTCTGGATCACTCCTCTGGCTTGCTTTCCCAGAAATCCTTCTTTTTTGCATGCTGCCTTTTCAACACTTTAGAAACGAGGTCGAAACAATCGGTATACTTGTAGAAGAGCTTGCTGATCAGGCTGAGTAGTCCCTTTCATAGAGCAAAGAAATGTTCGGACTTGGTTTAGTCTTTAATAAATTATTTAAACCTGTGAAAAAGCGAGAATCTGTAGAGGAATTTTAATAAATTAAAGCAAATTTAGTTGAAATATTATTAAAATATTTCCGAGTCATTTTGTTTTCCCCAGATCCGCTGTGTGAGATCTTCAATGATTTTCTTGTGCAGAGAGTTTGAAAATCTGATTTTTGTTCTCTTGTTGAATTTAAATATGGACAAAAATTTTACTATCAAACGGTGAACGAAATCTGTCTGACAGTGACAAAAATTATCAAAATTGAATAAAGCTTGTCAAAAACATCCAGAGTTTCGTACTTCCGAAAAAAGGGGATTTGACTCCAGAATTAATCTATAAATTTTAAAGAAGCAATTTTATTATGGTATGAGTTTTTTCTGAGGCTTAAAATTTATGAATATTTCAAAATCGATTAAATTCTGAGAAAAACCGAATAAATTTCTCTGGTCTCGCGAGAGAAGACACTGGAAATGATGAGAGGATCTCAAAAGTCTGCAAAAATTGGATTTTTGAAACAAAAGTAGGTTTCTCGATCTTAGCTCTCAAAGGGAGAGAATGAGAATTTTTCAAAAGACTGAGAAAAGGGGAATTTAACCCATTAATTTGCTTTAAGATCAGTGAATGAGACTTGCGTCAAGAATTCTCGCATCAAGAAATCGCGAAAGGAGTCAAAACTACTGTATGATGCAATTCACTCAAAATTAATTTTGATTAAAAACAACGCGACAAAAGGAAATGAATCGATTATTTCATTTCTAGAATATAGTGAACATAAAACAAACTTCTCTCATGCGATTATTTGAGAATAAGACTTTCTGAACTTTTCTTCTTTGTGGGGATTTGGAAAACCGTTGAAGAGAATAATTGATGAAAATGGAGAGAATTTTTCCGTCGAAAGGGAGAACATTGAAAAGAAGAATGCAAAATTTTAGTTGATTTTATTTTCAAAATCCTCCAAATTCCTCCATTTTTTAATTTATCGACTTGTGAATCTTTCAAAAAAATTTAACAGGCAAGTCAGTGGATTTCTCAAATTCGAAAGCGGAATTTTTTCAATTAAATTTTTTCCTGTTCCGGTCATGATGATGTCTTTGGACGCAATTTCAGAACAACAGCGTTGATAAAAACGAATTATCCCATCCCATTTAATTCAAGTTTTCCTTCCTTTTCAACAAAATCAATGAATTCCATCCAAATCACAAAAAAAAAGGGATCTTGATTTTTAAAAAACCAAAATTGTCCAGATGACTGCGATTGAATCAGGAATTGAACCAATTTTTTGTAATCTCACGAGAACGAGGAGTTAGTAATTGCTAATTTTAGAAGAGACGTACTTTGAGAAATTAAAATTGACAATCAAAGGGAATTTTAAACTTGAAGTTGGCTGACATTTTTTGCGTCAAATTTGATTAATACATAAGATTTTGGTATTTTTGCGAATTATAAAGGCGTATTTGACGCATTAATAATCCGTCAGATATCTTTTGACAATTCACCTTGGTTTTGTCTGCTTTTGAACACAATGCTTCCAAAATCAGGCTTTCCAAACTATCAACCATCTTATTTTTCTTTCAATAAATCCATTTTCTAACCTTTCTTCCCCTCCTGACCTGCAAGAATCCTTTTTAAAACCTATTTTTGACATTTTTGAGGAAGGATTTTGGATGAAAAAGTACGCACTTGTTTTCAATTTAAGTAGCCAGGCTGCTTTTAAATTTTTATTTACCCTAAAAAATTCAGAATGGATTCCCAAAGAGTTCGCTCCTCCTACAGAGTTTCCCCCAACATTGCCCTCATCAAGTATTGGGGCAAATACGACGAAGATCTCATTCTTCCTTTGAACTCTTCCTTCAGTCTGACTCTTTCTGAGGAAGATTTATACACTGAAACTGAAGTTGTTTACAGCCCCGAATTCAAAGCCGACACTCTTGTTTTGAACGGAAAGTAACTTTTTCACGCATGAAAACCAAAACTAAACTGCAAATCAGGGAGGATAAAATTACCCAAAGATTGAGAAACGTTATTGACTACTACATCGAAAGAAGTCAATATCCTCTTGTTCTCAATGGCAAAAGCTATACGAGAGAAGAATTAAAAGACTGGCATTTTTCAATTGTTTCCAGAAACAGTTTCCCCACTGCCGCTGGTTTAGCTTCTTCCTCTTCTGGAATTGCTTGCTTAGGTATTATTTTTGGAGGATGATGAGTTTCTCACAAATTTTAGTGCTTTGCTTGAAAGATATCTTCAACTTCCAAGAAACCTATCCTGGACAAATCAGCGAAATTGCAAGGTTTATCTTGAGTCCAAAGGAATAATAATATCTGAATAAAATTCGTAGGATTGGTTCTGGTAGTGCCAGCAGAAGTATTTATGGAGGCGCTGTTGAATGGAAAGGAGTCGCTCCTGACTTTTTCTTCAAGGAAATGATCTCTGAAGAAGAGAGAAAGAAACTCTCCCCATCCTGCATCGCAACACAAGTATAAAAATCCTTTTCAAAATTGATTATGAGAATTCAAACAGATCTTCCCTCCTGAAAAGTTTGATGATCTTGAGGTTCTCGTTCTTGTCTCAAGATCTGAAAAGAAGGAAGTCCCAAGCACTGGTGGTATGAACTTGACTGCAAGAACTAGTGAACTCTTCAAGGTATGATTCTTTCTTTCTTCGAAAGTTCTCATCTCTTATTTTTAGCATCGTGTTAAGCATGTTGTCGAAGAAAGACTCCAAAACATTAAGAAGGCCATTGAATCCAACGATTGGCATACCATGTTTGAAATTACCATGAGAGATAGCAACAACTTCCATTCAGTTTGCTTGGATACTTATCCTCCTATTTTCTACTTGAACTCCACCTCAAATACCATCATTAAATTGATCAGCAAAATTAACGAAGCTTTCGGAACAAACGTAATTATTTGCTTTTTCTGTAACCAAAGGGAAATTTTGTAGAAATTGGCATATACTTTTGATGCAGGCCCAAATGCCGTCCTCTTCATCCATAAATCAGTCTTTGCCGATGTTGCCAGATTCTTTATCCGTATCGCCAACCTGAGTCATGAAAAGTAATTTTTTGGAATATTTAAGACCTAAATAACAAAAAGAATTGACTCCAAGATTACTCAAGGAAGAAAAGAAATTATTGATGGTGATTTCGAGCACCCTGAATTGCAGAAATTATACGAAACCAATAAAGATTTGGTTGGAGGACTCCCTATCGAAAGTGTCTTGTCTACAAAGGTTCCATTTTCCGAATTATCCTATTTTTCTAAAAAAATTCTTTTAGGTTGGAAAAGGCCCCATCAAATTGAATTAAGAGAAATAGAGAGGAGTTAATAACAATTTGAAGCAAAAGTGGCACATTCTTTTAGAATTCAATTTTTACAAATTTTGATGTATTTGTGTTTGTGAAAGAAATAATGTGATCAAAATTTAGAAAGAAATATTTCAACAAAAAACCTCATCAAGATATATTTAAAATCCCCAAAAATTCCAAGTTAAAATCTTTTTTGAAAGTCATCAAAGGTTTAATTTTGTCTTGTTTAATCAAATCGATAAATTCTGATTCCAACTCTTTTTTCTTGTCAAAAGGTTTTTTCGAAATTTTTTTTGAATCTGAAAATGAGAGTGTCCGATTGGAAAATCAAGCGTTTTTCAACATTTTCGAAAGTTTTGGACCTTGAAAATAAATTGAAAGCTGTCAAAATTAATCCAAATCAAAAAAATATTCAATTTTAAGCTGCAAAAAATCAGCAAGACAGAGAAACCGTCATTCTGAAAAGACTGACGAAGTTTTGAGATGAGAAAGAGAATTTTATTTTCCTTGAAAAAACCGTTTTAAAAATCCAAGAAGGACGAAAAATAAAAACAATTTTAGAATTTAAAAAAAGAAGGTGTGTGTGTTGTCGTGGCAATGGTTTTCGAAAACGTTTGTTGGAGTTGCTCTTTCAAATTCAATAATGACATTTTCAAAATACGAAACAAGTTACAGAATGAAATCAACTGATCTCTTTTTTTCTTATGATAATTTTTTATTGAACTGTTCAAGAGGTGAAGAAGGAAATTCCTCTTTTTGTTTGATCTAGCGAAAAAAAGTTTTTTATCTTCTGATTTCTCGGAGAATCTTGGCTTTTCAATTAAACAATGAAAAATTTCAAGGAAATTTGGAGGGATCATTCATGTTCTCGAAAAATCTCTCTGAAGAGAATTTTCCCCTCCAACAACTCTTTCCCACTCAAAATTAAGCCAAATCAATTCAATTCTCCACTTCAGCTCATCAGTTAAAAAATAACTCCATCTTTGAAAGTTGGGGAGGTCTCAACTTTTTGATCTTCTGGAATTCTTCTCTCTCCAAAAAAGATTGTTGAAAAGAAGAGATGAGAATTAAACCCTCGAAAAAAGTTGATCAATTTAAAATAAAAATCCAACAAAAAATCTTATTTGAATCCAAGTTATTTTCCGCCTGAAAAAATAGTTTTTGTTTTTAATTATTTTGGTTTTTTTTCTTTTCTTCAATACCAATATCGCTCTCCAAAAGAGAGCTCCAACCATTAACTCTGCAGTGGACTTCTTTTCAGTTTTGAAAAAAGCATTTCGAGATATATAAATCAAGAGCGAATTCACCGAGTTAAAAAATTAATCGGTAAAATAAATTTTTATTTTCCATTAACAACATTACTTTCTCATGTGAAAGCAACTTACTTGTGTCAGTTTTGTTATTTTAATTAATTTCTCTCTTAAATAATGGACAAGTATAAGCCGATAAAGCAAATTGGCAAAGGTTCGCCCTCCTTTTCTCGAGTCTTCTTAACATTTCAAAGGGAGCTTTGGAAATGCGCTTCTTGTTCAGCCAATCGACGACCCAAATAAGTCTCTTGTCATGAAAGTAGATTGAGGATTTTTCTGTTATATTAACCCATTGACCAGATTATTGACATATCTAAGCTCGACAGAAAGCAAAAGGAAGAAGCTCTCAACGAAGTCCATGTCCTGAAAGCAATGCGTCACCCATATATTGTTTCGTATAAAGAGTCTTTTGTTGAGAAGCAATGTCTCTGTATCGTTATGAATTATGCTGACGGAGGCGATCTCCAAAGCAGAATTATCAAACAGAGGCAAAAGAAGCAATATTTTCCAGAAGACCAGATTATCGACTGGTTCCTCCAGATTTGTCTTGCCTTGAAGCATATACACGACCGTCAGATTCTCCATAGAGATATAAAAGCGCAAAATATTTTTTTAACTTCCAAAAACGACGTGAAACTTGGCGACTTTGGAATCGGTAATAACTCGTTGAGAGGTTGAGATCTTAACTTTTGTGATTTAGCAAGAGTACTGCGTAATAAAGAAGACTATGCAAAAACTGCCATCGGTACTCCCTATTATCTTTCACCTGAAATCTGCGATGTAAGGGAGTTTGGGGAGTTTCAAGTGTTAACCCTTTTAAAAGGAGAAGCCATACAACCAAAAGTCGGACATTTGGAGTCTTGGGTGCATTCTTTATGAGATGGTTACTTTGAAGCATGCTTTTGACGGCAACAGTAATTTTGTGTTTCGATTATTTTACTCAATGAAAAATAGCCATAAAGGAGTTGATGAAAAAAATCATGACCGAGCCCTACAATCCCATTCCACCTCAGTTCTCTGACAATATGAAACAGTTGATTGCAGAGATGCTCATCAAAGACCCCAACGCTAGACCTTCTATCCGCGATATTTTGCAAAAGAAGTTCCTCGCTGTAATTTGCATAAACGTTTGGGAAATCATCTAATTTGATCTCATAGAAACGAGTTGGTGAACTTCTCAAAGGAACGCTTTTGAAGCATAGTTCTTCTGAACTGAGTTTAAGCAACGCTACCAAAAATGTAACTGATATTGATCCCCGGGATTTTGAACTAACTTCTCCATCTCTAGTCGTTGTTAAAAAATTCAAGCGAAGCAGATTTACATTCAAGATTGAGCGGTCAATTTAGTACAAGCAGACAAAGTTACTTCTTGAAAAAGCCTCCTGGATTTGAAAGTCCTAAACCATTTGGTGGTTCTAACCAGCCAACTCAGTCTCAAGAAACCCCACAAAATATTAGCAGTGATATGAGGGTGCACACAGAAAATTACTCTTTCCATTCGCCAAAGAGAAACATTTCAGGACCAAATATTCGTTCAAGGGAGAGTGATATTTCGAATAATTACTACTTCAGCGCCAAGGTCCAAGAGCCTCCCATAAAGAGCGAAAGAATGATGACTGCAGGGCTTCGCGAAAGAGTTATATCAAAATCTACCCTCAAGGATCGACCCAAGTCTTTTGAAAAGGGTGCTAGCAGAGCAATGAGAGGAACAAGAGAAACTAATGATTCAACGCAGTACTCAACCATCAGTGAGATTAACAATGTGATCATGGAGAATCTCAGTTTCATCAACCACTGCAAAACTAACACGAGGGTTAGCAATTCCTTCCTAACTCCCAGAAAAAAGGAAAGTATCAATAACTCCTATCAAACAGAAGGAGGTCAAAGAAAGATTCTTGCAGCTAATCAGTCTCGCCAAGAAAGCCAGACTCCAGAAGGTGATTTAATCAATTTGGCCCAGCTTCTCACAGAGCATGAACCCAAAAAAGAAGTCGGAACTGGTGGAACTCCTGTTGTGAGTGTTCAATTAAAACGCATCGTTACAGATCCCACTGAAGGAAAATATACTAGTGGAGGAGGACAGTAAAATTTTTGGTCTCATCTGAATTTAACTGTTGATTATTAGTTATAAATTGAATGACTTGCTTCAAAAGGAAAATCCGAATGATAAAAACTCTGCTCAATTTCAGTCCCTTTGGTATATGCTTGAAGACAAGCTCGGATTGTTTAAATTGCAAAAAGCTCATGCTTACCTCAAGGTTCATTGCGAAAGATTTCTCAAACTCATAAATTTTTAGGCAAGTAGAAGTACGGGAGTTGATCAGAAATTGTTGATAAAAATCATTGGAGATAAAAACCAGAAATATATTAAAGACTTGGAGAAATTAGTTCAACTAAAAAAATAACTGCACAATTTTTTCTTCTTTATCATCAACCTCATTATATTGATAGAACTTATTTTTTGAAACCTTTTTCGCGTCGTATTCGAGTATATTTTTTTCTCATTATCTTGTATTCTTCTTGACTTTATCAATTTGATCTGATTTGATTATATGTGTCTATATAAATAAGATTTAACCCTTCTATGGGCGGGGAACCTGACTGGGATTTTTTGCTAGATTTTCACTTGAATTATTAAAAAAAAATTCTAAATGATCTATGAAAAACTTAACGAAGAATTCTGTGAACTCAGAGATTATTTAGAAAGAGAAAGTTAGTTTTAAGCTGTGCTGAAAGCGACAAGAAATTAGTCAAAGGGACAACCAAGACTTGCCAAGTTTGTAAAGAAAAAAAGGATCCAATCCTCATACCTAACACATCAAATTCCAGTTTGTATAATTGACTGTTTTGCATTCATGCGAGACATGTTTGAGTAAAAATGATAGTCGATTCAAGAAACTCGGAAAAAATTTATAATTTTGCCTCTCATTTATCAATAGAAATATTAAGCTTCTCCTTTGAGTATTGAGTAAAAAAACCGCCCCAGTAAGGGTTAATCTCACTAAGACTAATTATGAAATAACAAATCAATCTCCTATGTCTGCAAGTTTAAAAAAATTCGAGAAAATAAATAAAACCTTACTTCGAATGTTAAACT
>Ga0182738_1002804_pt1 | contig 20433 bp, 17 predicted proteins | sample eDN5th30CBELigMG_FD_128876 | JGI IMG/M metagenome (GOLD analysis project Ga0182738, IMG submission 128876) | Enriched Miracle-Growth compost microbial communities from Emeryville, California, USA - eDNA 5th pass 30_C BE-Lig MG (version 2)... ... | reverse complement strand
CGGCCGTCGCCCGTCACCACGGTCACGCCGGCGTCGTCCTGCTCGACGCGCTGCACCTGGGCGCCGGTGGCGATCTCGATGCGGCCGGTGGCGTGCGCGCCCTCCAGCAGCGAGCCGTGCACGTCGGCGCGGTGGATCACCGCGTAGGGGTTGCCGAAGCGCTTGCGGAAGGCCTCGCCGGTGGGGATGCGGCCGACGCAGTACTCGTCCAGCGCGTCGTGCATCACCATCTCGTCGGTGTAGACGGCGCGGGCGCGGGCGATCTCGCCGATGCCCAGCGCGTCGAAGGCGGCGAAGGCGTTGGGGCCGAGCTGGATGCCGGCGCCGATCTCGCCGAGCTGCGCGGCCTGCTCCAGCACCAGCACGTCGAAGCCGCGGCGCACCAGCGCCAGCGCGGCGGCCACGCCGCCGATGCCGCCGCCGGCCACCAGCACCGGCTGGGAGGAAGTCGTGGGGTTCGTGTTCGCCATGTGCGTCTCCTGGCTCTTGATGTCTGTCAATGACGCGGATTGTTCGCGGCCACCACTATTGCATCAAGCGCTGTAGCGGATACTTCGTATCTCGTTTTCCAATAGATGGAGAGACGGCATGTCCAAGCTCGACCTGGAATGGCTGAAGGTCTTCGACGAGGTGTGGCAGACGGCCAGCGTCTCCAAGGCGGCCGAGCGCCTGGGCATCGCGCAGGCGGCCGCCAGCACGGCGCTGAACAAGCTGCGCGCGCACTTCGACGACCGCCTGTTCGAGCGCACCGCGCTGGGCATGCAGCCCACGCCGCACGCGCAGAAGATCCAGCCCGCCCTGCGCGAGGCGCTGGCGCAGATCGAGCGCGCCCGCGCCAGCCGCGAGGCCTTCGTGCCCGAGCGGGCGACGCGGCGCTTCCGCATCTGCCTGACGGACATCAGCGAGGTGGTGCTGCTGCCGCGCCTGCTCGACCACCTCGGCCGCGCGGCGCCCGGCGTGCAGATCGAGACGGAGATCATCTCCGGCGCCAGCTCGCGCCGCCTGGAGGACGGCGAGATCGACCTGGCGGTGGGCTTCATGCCGCAACTGGACGCCGGCTTCTACGGACAGACCCTCTTCTGGCAGAACTTCGTGTGCCTGGTGGCGCAGGACCATCCGCGCATCGGCGCGCGCCTCACGAGGAAAGCCTTCTCGGCGGAGTCGCACGCGCTCATCGCCTCTTCCGGCACCGGCCACGCGATCGTCGACAAGACCATCGCCCGCGCCGGCATCGAGCGCCGGGTGGCGGTGCGGCTGTCGAGCTTCCTGGGCGTGGCGCGCATCGTGGCGCAGACGCAGCTGCTGGCGGTGGTGCCGCGCATCCTGGGCGAGATCCTGTCCACGCAGGAGCCGGTGCGCCTGGTGGAGCCGCCCTTCGCCCTGCCCGACTACGCCGTCAAGCAGCACTGGCACGCGCGCTTCCACGCCGACGACGGCAACGCCTGGCTGCGGCGCACGCTGGCGCAGCTCTTCGGCGGGCGCAGGCCGGCGCCGTGAGCAGCGCCGCTCAGCCGCCCCGCGCGCAGGCCTGCTCGAAGAAGGCCAGGATCTGCTCGCCCAGCCACGCTTCGCCCGAATTGAAATGCGCCACGACCGAGATGTGGTTGTGGTCGGCCAGGGCGATGTGCAGCGGCGCCCGGCCGCGCGCCTGGCCGACGGCGTGCGCGAACTCCAGCCCGTAGACGTCCAGCCAGGGGTTCTCGTACTCCGCGTTGACCACCAGCACCGGCAGCTGCAGCCGCGCGGCATGCGCCACCGGCGAGAGCAGCGCCAGCCGGCCCTCGTTCTCGCCGTGGTAGGCGCGCACGCCGGCGGCGTTGGGGTTGTCGCGGCGCACGTCGGCGCGCAGCCGCGCCGACACCAGCACCAGCGCGTGCGCCTTCGGGGCCAGGCCCAGCAACGGGTCGCAGGCGTAGGTGGCCACGTGCGTGCCGCCGGCCGAATGGCCGACGAGGCAGACGCGCCGCGGATCGCCGCCGTGCGCGGCGGCGTGCCGCGCCACCCAGTCGCAGGCGAGCCCGACGTCCTGCGCGCCGCCGGGGTAGGGCGCCTCGCCGGCCAGCCGGTACTCGACGTTGATGCCGACGCAGCCCCGGCGCGCGAACCAGCGCAGCACGTTGCCCCACATCTGCACGGTGGCGTCCTTGGCGCCGCGCACGAAGGCGCCGCCGTGCACGAACACCACCACCGGCGCGCCGCGGGCGCCGGCCGGGCGGTACACGTCGAGGGTCTGACGGGGGTGCGCGCCGTAGGCGATGTCGCGCGTCACCTGCACGCCGTCCGGCGCAGCGCAGGCGGCTTCCAGCAGCGGCTCGTACAGCGCCTTCGTCTCTTCGCTCGCCGCGCGGATGTCCAGGTGCCAGCGCGGGCCGATCTCGCGCAGCCGGGCCGTCAGCGCCGGCGGCCGGGCGTCGGCGGAATGGGCCGAGCGGGACACCGGGCTCAGAAGGTGTGAATGAATCCGGCGTGGCCGAGCGGGCTGCCAAAACGCCCCCAATCAAGGCGCAAAGCGCAGCCATAGCTCGGGCTATGGCGAGCATTTGCAACGCAGAGTGGGGGTGTTTTGGCAGAACGAGCGGGCATGTCGGGTTCGTTCACACCTTCTCATTCCCGCCGGAAGGCGGTGGCCTCGACCTCGAACAGCCACTCGGGCCGCGCCAGGGCGCGCACCACCAGCACGGTGGAAGCGGGCCGCGCCTCGCCGAGGAAGGGCTGGCGCACCGGCCCCAGCAGCGGCAGGTGCGCCGGGTCGACCAGGAAGGAGCCCACGCGGACCAGGTGGCGCGCGTCCATGCCGGCCTCGTGCAGCACCGCCGCGAGGTTGGCCCAGGCCTGGCGCGCCTGCGCCTCGAAGCCCTGCGCCAGCGTGCCGTCGGGCGCCACGCCGACCTGTCCTGCGATGTGCAGCCACTGGCCCGGACCGGCGGCCACGACGCCGTGGCTGTAGGCGCCCAGCGGCGGTGCGATGCCCTCCGGGCTGACGATGCGGTTCGCGGTGCTCGCGTTCATCGGCAGGCGCTCCCGTCCTCAGTGCACGGCAGCGGCATCGTCGAGTTCGGGGATGCGCGGGATCTCCACGCCGTAGACGCCGACGTCCTCGCGGATCTGGTTCACGCCGCGCCGGATGATGTCTATCTCCTCGTCCGGGTGGGTGGCGCCCAGCCCGTACTCGGCCGCCAGCGCGCGGTTGCGGCCGGAGCGCGCGCGCTCGTCGGCGGGCAGGTTCACCACCGCATAGACGCCGTTGAGCAGGCTGCCGCGCAGTTTCTTGGCCACCTTGGCGCCGATGGTCTGCTTCTCCGCGGCCGGCAGCTCGTCGAAGAAGCGGCGCATGATGATGCGGCCGAACTGGATGTGGCGCGCCTCGTCGCGCAGGATCAGCCGGCACGCCTCGCGGATCGACTCGAAGCGGGCGTTCTCGTAGCGCGCCTGCAGCAGCTCGCCCGAGAGCTGCTCGAACAGCGAGTTGACCGACAGGCCGGCGAAGAAGCTCATCGCCTTCTCGTCGGACTCGTCGTGGAACTTCGGGATGATGTCCTTGAAGTAGTCCGCCCGCGGCGTCGGCTCGTAGCCGCCGAGCGCCTGCGCGATGCGGAAGCTCGCCTCGTGGTGGCGGAACTCCTCGGCGATGAAGTTGGTGATGTGCTGCTTCACCTCGAAGGGCTGGTGGTCGAAGATCGCCTCGCGCAGGCGCTCGGCGCCGTAGGGCGTGGCGCCGTGCTCCATCCAGGCGCGCAGGCTCCACCACTCGGCGCCGGCGCGGCGCACCTCGGGCGGCAGGTCCGCATCGTGCAGGTCGGCATGGTCGATCGCCATCGGGTCCCAGGCCAGTTCGCGCGCCTGGGTGCACAGGCGCCAGACCTCTGGGTATTCGACCGAGGCGACCACCGGGTAGGGGTTGGGGACGGTGACGATCTCTTCGAGCAGGGAGGCTTGCATAGCTGGCGGTCCTTCGGCTGGCCGTGGGTGCAGTGGGGAATGCCGGCCATGCTAGGCATTCGCCCCTGATACATCCAATACTATTGACCGGACCGCGTGATTCGCCGGGTGTATCTCGCCACCCGGCCGCGCCGAGAAGGAGAAGCCACGATGTTCGAATTCCGCCAGTTGCGCCAGTACGTGGTGGTGGCCGAGGAGTTGAACTTCCGCCGCGCCGCCCAGCGGCTGCACATGTCGCAGCCGCCGCTGTCGGTGGCGATGCAGAACCTGGAAGGCACGCTGGGCACGCGCCTGCTGGACCGCAGCAGGCACCACGTGCGCCTCACGCCTGCCGGGCTCGCGTTCTACAAGGACGCGGTGCGGCTGCTGCAGCTGGCGGCGATGGCCGCGGACCGCGCGCGGCGCACCGGCCTGGGCCAGGAGGGCACGCTGCGCCTGTCCTTCGTGCCCAGCGCGGCGCTGGACCTGCTGCCCGGCGTGTTCAAGCGCTTCCGCCACGACTACCCGACGGTGCACCTGCAGCTCACCGCCGAGACCACGACGCGCCAGCTGGAGGGCCTGCGCAACGGCGAGATCGACCTGGCGCTGGTGGTCGGCCCGGTCTTCGACGCCGGCGGCCTGCAGCTGGTGCGGCTGAAGGCGCAGCCCTTCGCGCTGGCGGTGCCGGCCAGCCACCCGCTGGCCGGCCGCGAGCGCGTGCGGCTGCGCGAGCTGGCGGCCGAGTCCTTCGTCGGCTTCCCGAGCGCGGAAGGCGCCGGCTTCGCCGCCGCCGTGCTATCGGTCTGCCAGGAGGCCGGCTTCCTGCCGCGCGTGGTGCAGGAGGCCTCGCAGATGCAGGCCATCCTCACGCTGGTGGCCGGCGGGCTGGGCGTGGCGCTGGTGCCGGCCTCGATGGGCCGCCTGCACATGGAGGACGTGGTGCTGCTCGAGATCGCCGACCGGCGGCCGCCGCGCACCTACGAGCTCGTGCTCGCCTACGCGCCGGGCAACGACAACCCCGTGATCCAGGCCTTCGTCTCGATCGCGCTGCGCACGGCGCGCCGCTAGGGCCGCCGGTGCGGTGATTCGCCGGACGAATCACGCGGGCCGTCACTCGGTATTGGACAAGCCGCGGGCCGGCTTCACATCATGCGCGGCACAGAGGCCGCCGAGCCTCGGATGTCCGTCCCCCGTTTCGCGGAGTCCCCACGACGATGAAGTTCCTGCCCCTGCTGATCCGCCGCCTCGCGCTGCCCGTGGCCGCCCTCGCACTCGCCTCGGCCGGCCTCGCCGTCCAGGCGCAGACCTATCCCGCCCGGCCGGTGACGCTGGTGGTGCCCTACCCGCCCGGCGGCACCGCCGACATCCTGGCGCGCAGCGTCGGCCAGAAGCTGGGCGAGCGGCTCGGGCAAACCGTGGTGGTCGAGAACAAGGCCGGCGCCGGCACGGCCATCGGCACGCGCTTCGTGGCCGAGGCGGCGCCGGACGGCTACACGCTGCTGCTGGGCACGGTCAGCTCGCACGCCATCAACCCGGCGATGAGCAAGGTGGGCTACGACCCGGTGAAGGACTTCGTGACGATCGCGCCGCTGGCCTCCATCCCCTTCGTGCTGGTGGCCAACCCGCAGTCGCCGTACAGGACGCTGGCCGACCTGCTCCAGGCGGCCCGGACGCAGCCCGGCTCCGTCAGCTACGCCTCGGCCGGCCCCGGCACGTCGAACCACCTGGCCGGCGAGATGCTCGCGTCGGACGCCGGCGTCAAGCTGCTGCACGTGCCCTATCGCGGCAGCGCGCCGGCGCTGGCCGACGTGCTGGCCGGCCACGTGCCGGTGATGTTCGACCTGCAGAGCACCGCGATGCCCAACGTCGCCCAGGGCAAGCTGCGCGCGCTGGCCGTCACCTCGCGCCAGCGCAACGCCCTCCTGCCGGAGGTGCCGACGGTGGCCGAGGGCGGGCTGCCGGGCTTCGAGGTGAGCGCATGGTTCGCCCTCTTCGCGCCCGCCCGCATCCCCCGCGAGGCGGCGCAGCGGCTGTCCTCGGAGATGGCGGCGATCATGAAGTCGCCGGAGATGGCGGCCCGGCTGAAGGACATGGGCGCAGAGCCGGACACCCGCCCGCCCGCCCAGTTCGCCGACTACGTGCGCAGCGAGGCCGACCGCTACGCCCGCGTGCTGAAGGCGGCGGGCCTGTCGCCGTCTCCCTGAGCGCCGCGCGGCGGCGTCAATAATCCGGGGCGCCCTCCGCCCCGATCCGATGCCCCCCGCCCTGCCCGCCCACCGCCTCAACAACTTCGACGCCGTACGCATGGTGGCGGCGCTCACCGTGCTGGTGTCGCACCAGTTCTCGCTCACCGGCCACGGCGAGGCCGGCCTGTTCGAGGTGCACTCCTGGGGCGGCGTGGCCGTGCTGGTGTTCTTCTCGATCAGCGGCTTCCTGGTGGCGCAGAGTTGGGACAACGACCCGCGCCTGCACGCCTTCATGGCGCGCCGGCTGCTGCGGGTGTGGCCCGCGCTGGCGGTGGCGGTGGTGCTCACGGCCTGCGTGCTGGGGCCGCTGATCGGCTCGATGCCCTGGCGCGACTACGTGCACGACCCGCTGTTCCGGCGCTACTTCAAGATCCTGCGCTTTTCCAACCAGCTCTTCCTGCCCACCGGCTTCGAGGGCAACGTGCTGGGCCGGGTGATCAACGGCTCGCTGTGGACCATCCCGATCGAGATGAAGTGCTACGTGGCGCTGGCGGTGGTCGGCGCACTGGGCCTGCTGCGCCCGCGCTGGCGCCCGCTGCTGGCCGTGCTGCTGGTGGCGGTGGCCGCCGGCTACCTGTGGCCGGCGCCGTGGCGCTACGGCTGGATCGTGCGGCGCGACATGCCGCTCGAATTCATGCTGTGCTTCGCCTTCGGCATGCTGTGCCACTACCACCGCCCGCGCACCACCGGGCCGGGCGCCTGGCCGCTGCTGGCTGCGGCGTGGGCCGCCGGCGCGGTGGCCTATGCCGCGCACCAGCAGGTGCTGGCGCTGGTGCTGTGGGTGCCGCTCACTGCGGTGTGGGCGGGCACCTCCTCCTGGCCGGTGGTGCGGCGCCTGGGGCGCTTCGGCGACGTCTCCTACGGGCTGTACATCTACGCCTTCCCCACCCAGCAGCTGATGATCTGGCTCTACAAGGACCGGCTGCCCTGGGGCGCGGTGCTGCTGCTGGCCATCGCCGGCACGATGGCGCTGGCCTTCGCCTCGTGGCACGGGGTGGAAAAGCACGCGCTGCGCTGGAAGCCGCGCACGCCCCGACGGGCGGCCGCCGAAAAGGCGCCGGCGCTCGCATAATCGCCGCCTCTCCACGGCCCGCCGAGGTTGCCCATGTCGTCGATCACCCTGCGTTTTCTCGCCGCACCGAGCACCGTCAACTTCGGCGGCAAGGTCCACGGCGGCACCGTCATGAAGTGGATCGACGAGGCCGGCTACGCCTGCGCCACGACCTGGTCGCACAACTACTGCGTGACGGTGTTCATCGGCAGCATCCGCTTCCACCGGCCGATCATGATCGGCGACCTGGTGGAGGTGGAGGCCCGGCTGGCCTACACCGGCAGCACCAGCATGAACATCGCGGTGGAGGTGCGCAGCGGCGACATGAAGGGCGGCCAGATGACCAAGACGACCGAGTGCCTGATCGTCTTCGTCGCCGTCGACTCGCACGGCCGCCCGCTGCCGGTGGACGCCTTCACACCCAGCACCCCGGGCGAGATGGCGCTGGCCGAGCGCGCGCGCGTCCACCTGGAGGCGGCCCGGCAGGCCGCTTCGGTGGGCTGATCCGCCTCAGGCCGGCACGAGGCGCGCGGCCGGCACCGCCGCCGGCCGGATGGCCCGCATCAGGATGACGCCGGCCAGCAGCCACAGCCCCATCGTCAAATACATGCTGGCGGCCGGGCTGCCGGTGCTGGTGTTGATCCAGGCGGTGAGCGGCGGCATCACCGACGGGCCCAGGTTGCCCAGGCTGCTGATCAGGGCGATGCCGCCGGCGGCCGAGGCGCGGGGCAGGTACTCGCTGACCGCGGCGAAGAAGATCGGCGTGTTGGCCGACTGGCCGATCGCCATGACGGCCAGCCCGGCCAGGCCCAGCACCATGTTGCCCTGCGCGAGCGCGGCCACCAGCAGCCCCGCCGCGGCCAGCACCACGCAGAAGAAGAAGTGCCGCCGGCGCTCCAGGCGCTGGTCGGAGCTGCGCCCCACGAACACCATGCCGATGGCGCCCACCACGGCCGGGATGGCGGCCAGCAGGCCGATCACGAACACGTCGGCGACGCCCCAGCTCCTGATCAGCGTCGGCATGAAGAACACCAGCGTGTAGTTGGCGCCCAGGAACAGGAAGTACACCAGCGCCATAGTGAAGACCTTCGGGTCGCGCAGCAGCGCCCAGAACGAGCCGTGCGAGGCGACCTCGACGGTGTGCGCGTCGTTCTCCAGGTGCTCGCGCAGCCGCAGCTTCTCGGCCGGCGCGAGCCAGCCCGCGTCCTCCGGCCGGTCCTTCAGCCAGAAGAAGGCGGCGATGCCCAGCACGGACGCGGGCAGGCCCTGCACCACGAACAGCCACTGCCAGCCGTGGTGGCCGCCCAGGCCGTCCATGTACTTCATGATCGCGCCCGAGAGCGGGCCGGCGATCAGGTAGCCGATCGCGGTGGCCGTCATGAAGATCGAGATGACCTTGCCGCGCCGCGCCGAGGGGTACCAGTAGGTGAGGTACAGGATGACGCCGGGGAAGAAGCCCGCCTCGAAGGCGCCCAGCAGGAAGCGCAGCACGTAGAACTGCGTGGGCGTCTGCACGAACATCATGGCCGAGGCCACGATGCCCCAGCAGAACATGATGCGCAGCAGCGTCTTGCGCGCGCCGATCTTCTCCAGCATGAGGTTGCTCGGCACCTCGAACAGAAAGTAGCCGATGAAGAAGATGCCCGCACCCAGCGCATAGGCCTCGTCGCTGAAGCTCAGCGTCCGCTTCATCTGGAGCTGGGCGAAGCCGATGTTGATGCGGTCGATGAAGGCGACGATGTAGCAGATGACCAGCAATGGCAGCAGGTGCCAGCTCACCTTGGAGAACAGCGCCTCGTCCTGAGCGTCGTAGCTTGCGTGCGCGCCGCTGCGCGCCTGGACCGGGTTCATGGTGTCGTCTCCTGTCTTTGCCGTGGAAGGGATGCGGGAAGGAAATCAGGCGGACGGGCGGCCGCCGCGCCGGGGGGCCGTGGCCGGCTTGCGCCGCGGCGCCGCGGCGGCCTTGCCAACGGGCGCGGCGCGCGGCGTGCGCGGTTTCTTCGCGGCGGCAGGGGGCGCGGCGGCCCGCTCGGCGGGCGCGGCCGCGCCGTCGACGCCGGGCAGCTGCCGGATCTGCTCCAGCGCGTCGCGCAGGTGGCCGATCAATTCGTACGACTCCTCCTGCGACAGGATGCGGCGGCAGGCGGTGAGGCCGAAGTCCAGCGAGCCGGCATAGCTCTGCACCGTGATGTTCAGCGCCGTGCCGTGGTAGGGGATCGACACCGGGTAGAAGTGCATCATCCGCGCGCCCGCCACGTACAGCGGCACGGCCGGCCCGGGCACGTTGGAGATCAGCACGTTGGCCACCGGCGGCAGCCGGCGCGCCAGGTTGGAGCGGCCGTACAGCGAGGCCAGGCTGGTCATCAGCCACGGCGATCCGGTGACCGGCACGTCCACCCCGAGCACCGGCCGCAGCTCGCGCACCACGGCCTTGGCCGCCTCGGAGGAGGCGTGGATCGCCTTGAAGCGCTCGCCCGCGTCGGCGATGTCGGTCGCCAGGTCCACCCGCACCATCGAGACCTGGTTGTTCATCGCGTCGTCCCCCTCGGTGCGCAGGCTCACCGGCACGCCGGCGATCAGCGCCTCCTTGGGCAGCAGGCCGCGCTCCTTCATGAAGCGCCGCAGCGCCTCGCTGCACATCGCCATCACGATGGTGTTGACGGTGCCGCCGACCCGCTTGCCCAGCGCCTTCAGCTCGTCGAAGGGCAGCGACAGCGTGCTGTACGAACGCTGGTTGGTGATGGAGTCGTTGAACATGGCCTTGGGCGCCAGGCCCAGGGTCAGCGGGCGCTCGCCGCGGCCCGTCTGCTGGCTGGCCAGCACGCTGCCGGCGGCGGTGAGCGCGCGCGCGGCGGTGGGCAGCAGCTCGGCCAGCTTGCGGTACTGCAGCGCCGTGTTGGAGACCGCCGCGCGCAGCAACTCGGCCACGCCGAGCTGGTAGCCGCCGCTGCCGCCGGCGCGCCGCCGCGGCGGCGGCACCTCGCGGATCTTCGGCGAGATGTCGTACATGACCTTGGCCAGCTCGGTGCCCGCCTTGCCGTCCACGCCGCTGTGGTGCGCCTTGGTGTAGAAGGCCACCCGCCCGTCCTCCAGGCCCTCGATGACGTACATCTCCCACAGCGGGCGGCTGCGGTCGAGCAGGCTGGAGTGCAGCCGCGCGACGAGGTGGTGCAGCTGCTCCATGGAGCCCGGCCGGCGCAGCGTCAGGCTGCGCACGTGGTAGTCCAGGTCGATGTCGTCGTCGTCGATCCACACCGGCTCGGCCAGCTCGAAGGGCATCGGCGCCAGCTTGCGCGCCAGCACCGAGGCCAGGTGCAGGCGCGCGCCGACCATCGCCTTCACGTCCTCGTAGTAGTCGCCGTCGTAGCCGGGCGGCAGCTCCAGCAGCATCAGGCTGCCGACGTGCATCGGCGTCTCGGGGGTTTCGAAGTGCAGGAAGGAGGCGTCGAGGCCGCTGAGGTGGTGCATGGCGGGTGCCCTGGTTGGAAAGAGGCGGCCCCGGCGCGCCGCCGGGGAGCGGGGGAACGGAAGGAAAGGGGTGGGGCGCGGCCGCGCCGCTTCAGGCGGCCTCGCGCCGGCGCGCCTCTTCCTCGACCAGGTCCTTCTTCGACAGCTTGCCCACCGGCGTCTTCGGCAGGGCGTCGCGGATCTCCAGGCCGTGCACCATCTCGTGCTTGCCCAGCCGGTCCTTCAGGAAGGCCTGCAACTGCTCCAGCGTGAAGGGCGCGGCGCCCGGCTTGAGCGTGACGAAGGCCTTGGGCGACTGGCCGCGGTAGGCGTCGGGCACGCCGATCACCGCCACCTCGTGCACGGCAGGGTGCTGGTAGATCGCCTCCTCCAGCACGCGCGGGTAGACGTTGTAGCCGCTGCACAGCAGCATGTCCTTGCAGCGGTCGACGATGAAGACGAAGCCGTCCTCGTCCATGTAGGCGACGTCGCCGGTGCGGAACAGGCCGTCGAAGGTGGTGCTCTCGGCCGTGGCCTCGGGCTTGTTCCAGTAGCCCTTCATCACGTTCGGGCCCTGGATGCACATCTCGCCCTTCTCGCCCAGCGGCACGTAGCGGGTCGGGTCCTCCAGGTCGAGCATCCGGATGGTCACGCCCGGGTGCGGGATGCCGCAGGAGCCGGCCTTGCGCTTGCCGTGCGCCGGCGAGAAGGTGCCGGTGGGCGAGGTCTCCGTCATGCCCCAGCCTTCGGCCAGCCAGGTGCCGGTCACGGCCTTGAAGCGCTCGCCCACCTCCACCGGCAGCGGCGCGCCGCCGGAGTTGCACAGCTTGAGCGAGTGCAGGTCGTGCTTCGGCGTGTCGGGGTCGCCGATGACGGCGGTGAACATGGTGGGCACGCCGCAGAAGGTGGTGAGCTTCTTCTCGGCGATGTCGCGCAGCGCGGCCTTGGGGTCGAAGCGCACGTGCTGCACGATCTCGGCGGCCAGGCGCACGCCCAGCAGCAGGTTCACCGTGAGCGCGTAGATGTGGAAGGGCGGCAGCACGGCCAGCAGCTTCTCCTGCCCCATCGCCAGCACCGGCGGCGTGCCGAACTGCGTGATCACCACCTGCTCGACGGCCGAGGACAGGTTGGCGTGCGTGAGCATCGCGCCCTTGGGCAGCCCGGTGGTGCCGCCGGTGTACTGCAGGACGGCCAGCGCCTCGCGCGGGTCGCCCACCGGGTGTGGCGTGTACCGGCCGTCGTTGTCGATCAGCTCGGCGAAGCGCAGGTGGCGGTCGTCGGCCGGCAGCTCGACGGTCTCGTTCTTCGCCTTCATCTGCGCGGCCACCGCCTCGGGCGCGCCGGTCATCTCGGCCACGCTGCCGACGATGAGCTTCTTCAGCCGCGTCCTGCCGAGCATGGCGGCCATCTGCGGGTACAGGGCGGCCAGGTCCAGGGTGAGGAGGAAGTCGGTGCGGCTGTCCTCGATCTTGTGCTCCAGCACCTTGGCGGCGTCGAGCGGCGAGTAGTTGACCACCGTGCCGCCGGCCTGCAGCACGCCGAAGACGGCGATCAGGTAGTGCGGCGTGTTGGGCAGGAACAGGCCCACGTGCACGCCGGGGCCGACGCCCAGCTTCTGCAGGCCCGCGGCGGCGCGGTCCGCCAGCGCGCCCAGCTCGCGGTAGCTCAGCCGCCGGCCCATGAAGTCGATGGCCGGCCGGTCGGGGAAGCCGGCGACGGCGTCGGCCAGGATCTGCTGCACGGGCGTGGGCCGGATGTCGGCGTCCCAGCGCACGCCGTCGGGGTAGGAAGCCAGCCAGGGCTTGTCGTTCATCGTTCGTCTCCAGGAAGTGATGCTTGGCCGGGCCGGCGCGCGAAGGGCCGCCCGCGCGCAGGGCGCGATGTGCGTGACAGCGTGGTTTTCTCGGGCCCGGGCCGGCGCGCCCGGGCGTCCCGGTGCCTGGGGCCCGGTGCCTTCATGTCGTCTCCTTCGCGCCGTGGCGGGACGGGCCCGGCCGGCGCTTGTGTGCGTCGTCGCCGTGCCCTGCATCCGTGGCACGCGGCGTCGGCGTGCGGCCATCTTTCCGCGCGCGCCGCGACATGAAAAGGTGCGATCGGCCCGCTTCCCGGTGATTTCAGGCCGGGCGGCGCGGGCCGCGCGCGTCAGCGCTGGCGGTAGGCCTGCGGGGTCTTGCCCGTCCAGCGCGCGAAGGCATGCCGGAAGTTCGCCGCGTCGCTGTAGCCCAGCCGGCTGGCGATCTCCTCGGTGGTCATGCGCGTCTTGCGCAGGTACTCGATGGCCAGCGCGCGCCGCACGTCCGCCAGGATCTGGCGGTACGAGGTGCCCTGCATCTCCAGCCGGCGGCGCAGGGTGCGCGGCTCCATGTCGATCTCGCGGGCCATCGACTCGATGCTGGGGAAGCGCCAGGGCATCTGCTGCGTCAGCGCCTGCCGTACCCTGGCCGCGGTGCCGCCCGCGTGCGCCAGCTCGGACAGGAACTGCTGGCACATCTCGCGCGTCATCGCGTGGGTGATCGGGTCGTGCGTGCTGGGCGGGCGCGTGCTCCACGCGGCGTCGAACTGCAACTCGTTGCACGGCTGGCCGAAGTGCACGGGGCAGCCGAAGAAGGCGCGGCACGCCTGCGCGTGGGCCGGCTCCGGGTAGGCCACGCGCACCGCCGAGAAGCCGAAGCCGTCGCCGTAGATGTCGCGGCTGAGCGTCTGGTGCGCGGCGTAGGTGAACTCGATGGCGAAGCGGTGGAGCTCGTCGCGCGGATCGGGCGTGAGCACCGCCTCGAAGGCGCAGACCGAGGGATCGGCGGCGTGGTCGTAGCGCATGTCGGCCATGGGGCCGATGACGCGGCGGTACTTGACCGCGAACTCCAGCATCTCGGCGCAGGTGCGGCTGCTCAGCAGCGCATAGCCCCAGATGCCGTAGGCGGTGATGTGCATGCGCGCGCCGGCGCGCAGCGCCACCGCGGGGTCCCGCGAGAGCCGCAGCGCGTTGCGGAACACGGTGACGACCTGGGCGTAGGAGATGCGCGTCGCCGGCGTGTGCAGCTCGGCCTCGCCGACGCCGCTGCCGCGCAGCACCTCGGCCGCGGCGACGCCGTCCTCCGCCAGCGTGGCGACGACGGCGGCGATCCGCTGGGGCGTGTAGACGCGCGGCTCGAAGTCGGGTGGCGAGCGGTGCACGGTTCTTTCTCCCTCGGGACGTCGACACCGCGACGTCTGCCGCACATGGGGCCGCGAGGATAACGAACGGCCGGCCCGCGCAGATACGGGGAGATTCCCCACGTGCGCAGGTCTGGCCCAAACTCACCGCCGCGTGGTCTGATCGAACCTTTCGGCCGCGGCGCCTCGTGTGCGACAAGACGGCCGGAACAAGACAGGCCACCACCTTCACCACCATGCACCGCGATCCACCCCCGACCCTCTTCGCCTCCTGCAACGGCATGACGCTGGCCTACGACAGCTTCGGCGACCCGGCGGCGCCGCCGCTGGTGCTCATCATGGGCCTGGGCACCCAGATGATCGCGTGGGACGAGGCCTTCTGCGGGCAACTGGCCGCGCGCGGCTTTCGCGTGATCCGCTTCGACAACCGCGACATCGGCCAGTCGACCCACCTCGCCGCGGCCGGCCTGCCCGACATCGGCAGGCTGCTCGGGCAGGCGCTGGCGGGCCTGCCCATCGACGCCGCCAGCGTGCCCTACACGCTGGCCGACATGGCGCAGGACACGGTGGCCCTGCTCGACGCGCTGGGCATCGACGGCGCGCACGTGGTGGGCGCCTCCATGGGCGGCGCCATCGCGCAGGAGATCGCGCTGCGGCACCCGCAGCGGGTGCGCACGCTGGTGTCGATCATGGCCACCAGCGGCGCGCCCGACCTGCCGCCGCCGCGGCCGGAGGCGCTGCAGGTGCTGATGACGCCCACCCCCACCGACCGCGCCGGCTACGTCGCACGCCACCAGCAGGTGATGAAGGTGCTGCGCGCCGGCAGCGACACGCACGAGGAGGCGCTGGACGCGCCGCGCGCCGAGCGCGCCTACGCGCGCGGGCTCAACCCGGCCGGCTACGCGCGCCAGCTCGCGGCCATCCTCGCCTCGGGCAGCCGGCGCGAGCGCCTGGCCTCGGTGCGCGCGCCCACGCTGGTGATCCACGGCGACGCCGATCCGCTGGTGCCGATCGAATGCGGCCGCGACGTGGCGCGCAGCGTGCCGGGCGCGCGCATGGTGACGATCCCGCACATGGGCCACGCCCTGCCGCAGTCCACCTGGGCGCCGATCGTGGACGCGATCGCCGGGCATGCGGTGCAGGCCGGCTGAAGACCCTGCCCACGCCGCCCGGATGAGCCGCTACATTGCAGGGGCGGCCACGCGCCGCGGCGGCCGGGCAGCTTCGCCGGCCGGCGGCAGAAGAAGACAAGGAGACCCGAGATGGCGTCCTCGCTGTTCCCCGACCCGCTGCAGATGTGGCGCGATGCGCTGGCCCGGCTGGAGAACGATGCCAACGCGCTGGCCGCCGGCGGCATGAAGTCGCCCGAGCTGATGCGCTCGCTGCAGCACGCCACGACCGTCGGCACCGGCATGCAGCAGGTGTTCGAGAAGATGGTCGAGGCCTACCTGCGGCGCGCCCAGTTGCCCAGCCGCAAGGACCTGGCGGAGGTGATGGCCGCGCTGCAGCGCATCGAGGAGAAGCTCGACCGCCTGCTGCCCGCGCAGGAGAGCGCGCCCCGGCCGGCCCGCACGCGCAGGCCGCAGGCCGCGGCAGCCGCGCCCGCCGCCGCGCCCGAACCCGCGCCGCCGCCCGCGCGCCGCGCCGCCAGGGCCCCGGCCGGGAAGACCGCCGCGGCGCGCCGCACCTCGAAGCGCTGAGCCATGGCCACCCAAGCTGCCCCCGCGCGCCAGGACGACCCCGCCCTGGCCGAGCGCCTGCGGCTGGAGGTCGAGCGCGCGGTGCAGCGCAGCCTCAAGGGCATCGAGCTGCTCGGCGCGCCGCCGCCCACCGTCGGGCGCACGCCCAAGACCTCGCTGCACCGCCGCGGCACGCTGGAGCTGGTGCACTACCACGCGGTGACGGACGAGGTCTACCGCATCCCGCTGCTGATCGTGATGGCGCCCACCAACAAGGGCTACATCCTCGACCTGGCGCCGGGCCAGAGCCTGATCGAGTTCCTGCTGCAGCGCGGCTACGACGTCTACATGATCGACTGGCACGCGCCCTCGCCGCGCGAGCGCGACCTGAAGATCGACGACTACGCGCTGGACTTCATCCCCGACTGCATCCGCCGGGTGCAGCAGGACTCGGGCGAGGAGGACATCAACCTGATCGGCTACTGCGCGGGCGGCATGCTGTCGGTGATCTACCAGTCGCTGCATGCCGACGGGCCGGTGAGGAACCTGGCCTGCTTCACCACGCCCGTCGACTTCTCGCGGATGGAGCTGTTCCGCGCCATGGCGGACGAGAAGAGCTTCGACGTGGACCGCTTCGTCGAGAAGAACGGCATCGTGCCCGCCGACTTCGTCGCCGGCGGCTTCGAGGCGCTGCGGCCGGCCAGCCGCGTCGCCGGGCAGATCCGGCTGTGGGACAACCTCTGGAACGACCAGTTCGTCAAGGGCTTCCGCATGATGGAGCGCTGGGGCAACGAGACGCTGCCGCTGCCCGGCGGCTATTTCCGCCAGACCACCCAGGAGCTGCTGCGCCGCAACGCGCTGTACGAAGGCACGCTGCGCATCGGCGGGCGCCCGGTCGACCTGGGCCACATCACCGTGCCGCTGCTGCACGTGGTGGCGCAGTACGACCACATCGTGCCGCCGGCCTGCGCGGCGCCGCTGGTGCAGCGCGTCGGCTCGGCCGACAAGGAGGAGGTCGTCCTGCCGGGCGGCCACGTCAGCATTGCCGCCGGACCCAACGCCGTCAAGCGCATGTGGCCCAAGCTCGACGCCTGGCTGGAGGGGCGCTCCCTATGACCGACACCGACATCCGCACCTACCCGCGCCGCATCGACTGCGGCGGCACGCCGATCGAGATCGACCGCATGACCAGCGGCGACCGCGAGGCGCTGGTCGCCTTCGTGGCCGGGCTGCCGGCCGACGACCTGCTCTTCGTGCCGCGCGACATCAGCCACCCCAAGGTGATCGACGCCTGGATGCGCGCGCTGGACAAGGGCCACCTGGCCAGCCTCGCCGCGCGCGACGGCGGCACCATGGTCGGCTGCACGGCCATCGCCATCGACCGGCTGAGCTGGTCGCGCCACGTGGGCGAGCTGCGCGTGCTGGTGTCGCCGGCCGGCCGCGGCAAGGGGCTGGGGCGCGCGCTGATCCAGGAGTGCTTCGCGCAGGCGCTGGAGCTGGGCCTGAAGAAGCTGGTGGCGCAGATGACCATCGCCCAGCGCGGCGCCATCGCCATCTTCGAGGACCTGGGCTTCCGGCCCGAGGCGCTGCTGCACCGCCACGTGGCCGACCGCGACGGCGCCATGCACGACCTGGTGGTGCTCAGCCACGACGTGGACGCGGTGGCCGCGCGGCACGAGGCCTTCGGCATGGACAGCGCCACGGGTTGACCCAGGGTTTTCCCGGGCATCCGCGTCCGGCCGGTTCGACGCGGGGCCGGGCGGGATTCCGGCACAGCCGGCGGCGGCCCCGGGCGGCCGGCCGCATTCCCTTGCAAATCAAGCACTTGCGCGTGTCCGGCGGGCCGGCGGCGCTGGCATCGTCCTTGCCCAGGAGACAGCCCTTTTCCTTCCAGAGACAAGCGGCTGCGCCATGGCACACGACGACATTTCCCCGCCCTCCTCCCCCAAACCCTTCTACCGGTCGCTGTACTTCCAGGTGCTGACGGCCATCGTGCTGGGCGTGCTGCTCGGCCACTTCTACCCGTCGCTCGGCACGGACATGAAGCCGCTGGGCGACGGCTTCATCAAGCTCATCAAGATGATCATCGCGCCGATCATCTTCTGCACCGTGGTGGTCGGCATCGCGGGCATGGAGGACATGAAGAAGGTCGGCAAGACCGGCGGCTACGCGCTGCTCTATTTCGAGATCGGCAGCACGGTGGCGCTGGTCCTGGGCCTGGTCATCGTCAACCTGGTCAAGCCAGGCGCCGGCATGAACGTGGACCCGGCCACGCTCGACACCCAGGCCATCGCCGCCTACACCGCGCCCGGCAAGATGCAGGGCACGGTGGACTTCCTGCTGGCGATCATCCCCAACACCATCGTCGACGCCTTCGCCAAGGGCGAGATGCTGCAGGTGCTGCTGGTGGCGGTGATGTTCGGCTTCGCGCTGCACCGCTTCGGCGGGCGCGGCACGCTGGTGTTCGACGTGATCGAGAAGACCTCGCACGTGCTGTTCGTCATCGTCGGCTACATCATGAAGGTCGCGCCCATCGGCGCCTTCGGCGCGATGGCCTTCACCATCGGCAAGTACGGCGTGGGCTCGCTCACGTCGCTGGCCCTGCTGATGGGCACCTTCTACGCCACCTGCCTGCTGTTCATCTTCGTGGTGCTGGGCATCGTCGCGCGCGTGCACGGCTTCTCGGTGTGGAAGCTCGTCAGGTACATCAAGGAGGAACTGCTGATCGTGCTGGGCACCAGCAGCTCCGAGGCCGCGCTGCCGCGCCTGATGGCCAAGCTGGAGAACCTGGGCGTGCGCAAGTCCACCGTCGGCCTGGTGGTGCCCACCGGCTACTCGTTCAACCTCGACGGCACCTCGATCTACCTGACGATGGCGGCCGTGTTCATCGCGCAGGCCACCAACACGCCGCTGGACATCACGCACCAGGTCACGCTGCTGCTGGTGCTGCTGCTCACCTCCAAGGGGGCGGCCGGCGTCACCGGCAGCGGCTTCATCGTGCTGGCGGCCACGCTCTCGGCGGTGGGCCACGTGCCGGTGGCGGGCCTCGCGCTCATCCTCGGCATCGACCGCTTCATGAGCGAGGCGCGCGCGCTGACCAACCTGATCGGCAACGCGGTGGCCACCGTGGTGGTGGGCCGCTGGACGGGCGACCTGGACACCAGCCGCATGAAGGAAGTCCTCTCGCACGAGACGGCCGCCGAGGCCGACGAGCCGGAGCGCGTGCTCGACGCGGTGGACCAGCGCTTCCCCGCGCAGCCGCACGCCGCCGGTTGACGGCGCCCGCCCACCCGCGCGGCCATACTGCGGCGGTGGCAGCAGCAACGACGACAGCAGCGACCGGGGGCGCGGCGCCGGCCCCGCCGCCTTTCCCTGCAGGCGGCCGGCGCTGGCTGCGCCGGCTGAGCGGCGCGGCCGGCATGCTCGCGCTGGTGGCCCTGGCGGCCTGGGGCGCCCACGCCGTGGCCCTGCGCGCCGGCCTGGCGCGGCTGGGCGAGGCGGCCAGCCACCGGCTGGACGTGGAGGCCACGCGGCTCGAAGGCGAGCTGGCGCGCTTCGAGTTCTTGCCGGCGCTGCTGGAGACCTCGCCCCAGGTGCTGGACCTGCTGGCCGCCCCGCGCGACGCCGCGCGCCGCGCCGAGGCCAGCCGCTACCTGCACGCGCTCAACGCCATCGCCGGCGCCGAGATCCTCTACGTGCTCGACCCCACCGGCTACGTCGCCGCCTCCAGCGACGACGGCCAGCCCGGCACGCCGGCCGGGCGCGACCTGTCCTACCGCCCCTACTTCCGCGACGCGCTGGCCACCGGCCGCGGCCGCTTCTACGGCCTGGGCGTGACCAGCGGCGTGCCCGGCGACTACCTGGCCTACGCGCTGCCGCGCGGCGGCCCGCTGCGCGGCGTGGCGACGGTGAAGGTGGACCTGCGGCGCACCGAGCAGGCCTGGTCGCAGATGCAGGGCGAGCTGCTGCTGGTGGACTCGCGCGGCGTGGTGGTGCTGGCCTCGCACACCGACTGGAAATACCGCCCGCTCGCGCCGCTGGACGATGCCGCGCGGCAGGAGATGGCCCAGGCCCGGCGCTACGGCGATGCGCCGCTCACGCCGCTGGCCTGGCGCGAGCTGCAGCGGCTGGACGCGCACTCCCTGCGCGTGCGCTTCGAGGGCCGGGCCTACGTCGCCACCGGCCACGCGGCCGACGACGGCCGCTGGCGCCTGCTGCTGCTGAGCGACGAGGCGCCGGTGCGCGCCGCCGCCCGCGGCGCCGCCGCCAGCGCCGCGCTGCTGACCGCCGTGCTGCTGCTGGCGGCGCTGGTGCTGCGCCAGCGCCGACGCATGGTGCGCGAGCAGCTCGCCAGCCGCGCCGCGCTGCAGGCCGCGCACGACTCGCTGGAGCGCCGCGTGCAGGAGCGCACCGCCGAATTGCGCGCCGCGCAAGCCGAGCTGGTGCATGCCGGCCAACTCGCCGTGCTGGGCCAGATGTCGGCCGGCATGGTGCACGAGCTGAACCAGCCGCTGGCGGCGCTGCGCACCCTCTCCGACAACGCCGTGCTGCTGCTGGAGCGCGGCCGCGCCGGGGAGGCCGGCGCCAACCTGGGCCGCATCGCGCAGCTCGTGCAGCGCCTGGGCCGGCTCACCGCGCAGCTCAAGGTGTTCGCGCACAAGCGCACCGAGCCGCCCGAGCCGGTGCCGCTGGACAAGGCGGTGCGCGAGGCGCTGGCGCTGCACGCCCAGCGCGTGCGCGACATGGGCGTGGCGGTGGCCGTGGTGCTGCACCCGCCCACGCTCGCCGTGCTGGCCGAGGAGACGCGGCTGGTGCAGGTGCTGGGCAACCTGCTGGGCAATGCGCTGGACGCGATGGCCGAGGGCGCCGCCGGCGCGCCGCGGCGCATCGCCGTCGAGGCCGCGGCGCCGCCGCCCGGCGCGCCCTGCCGCATCGTCGT
>Ga0182738_1002801_pt1 | contig 20442 bp, 19 predicted proteins | sample eDN5th30CBELigMG_FD_128876 | JGI IMG/M metagenome (GOLD analysis project Ga0182738, IMG submission 128876) | Enriched Miracle-Growth compost microbial communities from Emeryville, California, USA - eDNA 5th pass 30_C BE-Lig MG (version 2)... ... | reverse complement strand
GTGTTTTATGGTTTGGGTGATCTGGCCCAGAGCATGGGATATCGGGCTGGCACAACAGGCCCCGAAATCGAGGATGCAGTGAAGTCCACCACCGAACTCGCACATGCAAAAGCGGTTTCAACCGGCGTTCTTTGTTGGGGCGTGGATGAAATGCGGCAGCGAATCCGGCAGGGGTTCCGGATGATAGGCCTGGGGACCGACATCAAGTTGATGATTACACAGACACGGCAATTGCTGGATGCAATGAAAGTCGACCAATGATTGTTGAGTTAACCCACATACGAGAGGAATAGTCATGAGCAGAATTTACGGTGGCGTGCATCAGGTAGGTTATGTAGTCAAGGATATAGAGAAGGCCATGCATCATTGGGCGACCAGATTGGGCGTCGGCCCATGGTTCTACAAGGAAGATACGGGCATGTGCGAATTTCGATACTACGGAAAGCCGTCTGAATTTCCCAAACTGTCGATCGCATTGGCACAGTCGGGAGATGTGCAGATCGAGTTGATTCAGCAACGCAACAATGCGCCGTCCTTATATCTGGATACGCTGAAAAACAATGGCGAAGTGGCACAGCACATTGCGTTTGCCACGCTGGACGAATTCGATCTTTACTGCGCGAAGCTCGTAAACGCTGGCTACGTCGAGGGCCACGCAGGCCGAATGGCGCCTAACCGTGGGCGATTCGCATACTTTGTCCACCCAGAGTTGCCCAGTGGCATGTTCGAGGTATCGGAATTAAGCGGAGGGAAAGCCGAATACTTCGAGAAAATCCGGATGGCTTCCATGGGATGGGACGGAAAGGATCCCGTGCGTTTGCCTTCGTCGCTGGCATAACGATCTGTGTTCGCGATGCCGCGAGCAGAAAAGGAGACTATGCAATGTACAGAAAAGTACGGTTCGGCGGCGTCGGCATGGCGGTCGCTGCTCTATTCTTCAGCATCAGTGCCTGGGCACAGAGTTTTCCCAGCCGTCCGATCACTTTGATTATTCCCTTTCCGCCAGGGGGACAAACGGATGTCACGGGCCGGATTATTGCCCGTGCTATGGCTCAGAAACTCGACCAGCCTGTGGTGGTGGAGAACCTTGGCGGAGCCGGAGGCGTCATCGGAATGAACAAGCTCATGCGCTCGCCAAAAGACGGCTACACCATTGGAATTGCGAATCGGCCTTTACTGGTTTTCCGACCCACGATGTACCCGGATTTTCCGGTTACGGCGGGCAAGAGTTACACGCCCCTGGCGCTCATGACGGAGTTGCCGCTGGTATTCATTACTTATCCGGATTCAGATATCAAATCCGTATCGGACATTGTTGCCAACGCCCGGAAAAAACCCGGAGCGGTGTCTTATGGGTCTCCCGGCGTGGCGACTGCGGGGCATCTGTCTATCGAATTGCTGCAGCAGATGGAGGGTATCAAGCTGAACCATATCCCATATCAAGGGGAAGGCCCCGCGATGCTCGATGTCATGGGGGGACGAGTTGCGCTGGCGGCGCTGGGCTCGAACGTGAAAGAGAACGTGGACGCAGGAAAGCTGCGTGCAATCGCAACAACGGGGAAAGCGCGCTGGAAGCTCTTCCCCGACGTTCCAACAGTGGACGAAAGCGGGGTACCCGGATACTCGTTTACCAGCTGGGTTGGGATCGTCGCCCCCGCAGGCCTGCCACCCGCGGCCGCCGACAAGCTTTCCAGTGTGCTAGGCGAAGTGGCAGCCCAGCCCGACGTGCGGAATGCATTGGAAGCTCTGGGTATGGTGGTAAACCCCCAGCTCAGAGGCGATTTTGAAAGATACATTCAAGACGATGTCACCAGTTGGGAGCAGGTGCTGAAGACATCCGGGCTGAAAGTCGATTAGCTCCGGTGCATTGCCGGCTATGCGTCCATACACAAGCCTTCGATCGTATCGTGCAAGCGATAGGCTAGCCATTGAGCACCGACGCGGCAATGTTATACTTGCGGGGTGGATTCCTACGAATAATGAAAACTAGTCAGAAACTCACCCCTACTTCCGAAACTGCCAAGAAAACCTTGGGCCTGCTGGATGTTTTGAGCAAGGGCAAGCGTGAATGGACAGCGGCCGAGGTGGCGAAGGAAGCAAATCTTCCGCATAGTACGGCCTTCCGTTTGCTCTCGACACTGGTTGAGCTGCGTTTCGTGGAATACGACTCGGAGAGCCGGCGCTACCAGTTGGGTTTGAAGCTGCTCGAGCTGGGCCATTTGGTATCACAGCGCATGGATCTGCCGTCGAGGGCCATGCCTTTTCTCAAGGAGCTCGCACAGGCTTCGGGGGAAACCGCCCATCTGTCTATCCGCGATGCGGATTGCGGGGTATTCATTGCCAAGGTCGATGGCGAGCAAAGCGTACGGATGCATACGCCGCTTGGTCGCAGGGTGCCATTACACGCGGGCGCCTCCATGAAATCGCTTCTTGTCCAGCTAAGCGATGAGGAGCTTGACGACTACATCGAACAGCGCAAGGCAACGGCCTTTCCCGTACCGGACCGCAACAAGCTCCACACACAGGTGCGCTTTATTCGGGAACATGGGTATTGCTCGACGATCGCCGAGCAGACGCCAGGCGCAGCCGGGGTCAGCGCGCCTGTCAGGAATCATGCCGGGGAAGTGGTGGCCGCCCTGACCATTTCAGGGCCTGAATCACGTTTCTCCAAAGAGAACATTCTGCGCTTCGCCGCGCTGGTCACCCACGCGGCAGCCGAACTATCCAAACAGCTAGGCAACGTATAGGCGCATGGGCACGACTATCCTGCGCTCGCTCCACTTGCTTTGACAAGCTCGCCCTGCTCCTCGATCTGGTTCTTGATATAGTCATCACACTGTTCCAGCACCAGATCGCGAGGGGTGATGCCTTGGGCGACCAGCTTGTCGTGGATTTCCGGCATGGCGCTTACTGTCTTGAGCTCGTTGGCCAAACGCTCCATCACCGGCTTCGGTGTTTGCCTTGGTGCGAGCAGCGCATACCAGATCTGATACTCGAAGTTCGCCAGCCCTGCCTCCTCTGCGGTCGGCGTATCAGGCAGCAAGGGTGACCGCTCGGGCCCCGTCACCGCCAGCCCCGTTATCTTGCCTGCCTGCATCTGGGGCATGGCGATACTGACGGGAGGAAAAGCCAGATCGATACGCCCACCCATGATTTCCATGACAGCTTCCTGGACGCCTTTGTAGGGCACATGCACCATTTTCGTACCGGTGCGATTTAGGAAATACTCGCCCGCCAGGTGCGCCGCCGTTCCAATTCCTCCCGATCCGTAGTTCAACTGATCCGGATGCTGCTTTACATACTGTACGAAGTCTTTCACCGTATTGATCTTCAATACCGGCGATATTGAGATGACCGTGGGCGAACTTGCGACGACGCCTACACAGGCCAAGTCTTTGGCCGTGTCATATGGCAGATTCTTGTACAGGGTCGCATTAATGGCGTGAGATGATGACACCATCTCCAGGGTGTGGCCGTCGGCGGGTGACTGAAGCAAGGCCCGGGTCGCGATCATCCCGCCTGAGCCTACCTTATTCTCGGCAATGACAGCTTGGCCTAGCTGCTCAGAGAGCTTGTCAGCATAGAGCCGGGTAATTGTATCGACCAGGGAGCCGGGCGAGAACGGTACGAGAATCTTGACTGCTTGCGTGGGATACTGTCCTTGCGCATGCGCGGGGACAGTAAATTGAGTGCAGGCAACTGCCAGCGCTGCCGTGAGTAATCTTACTTTCATTGAATGTCTCCTTCGATTGTATTGAATAGTGTTTCAGGCACCGTCTGCGCGTGCTCTTGCGCAGGACACCGAACAGATAAACGGCTCGGTGCCCTGCCGGACGCTCTACTCCAGATTGAATACAACGGTTTTGAAATCAGTCAGTTCACGGATTGCGTATTTTGGCCCTTCACGCCCCATGCCGCTGTCTTTCACGCCACCATATGGCTGGTTGGCCGCACGATATCGAGAAGCGTCGTTAATCATCACCCCTCCGTAACGAAGGCGTTTGGCAACATAGAACGCTGTCTTGATGTCTTTGGTAAAGATGCCTGCCTGTAGTCCGAACTCACTGTCGTTGGCCTCCCGAATGACTTCAGCGGTATCTTTGAAAGGCATGATATTCACAATCGGGGCAAACACCTCCTGGCAGACTACGGCCATGGGGCGCTCCACGTTGTTGAGTACCGTAGGTTGAAACATGCGGCCTTCGCGCGTTCCGCCAACAAGCACCTTCGCGCCGCTTGCAACAGCGTCCCCAAGAAATTGCTCTGCACGCTCCGCAGCCGCATCCGTAAGCACGGGGCCTACGTCGGTCGATTCGTCCATTGGATCGCCGAGCTTGAGCTGGCTGACCTTTTCAACAAAGATTTTTGTGAATCTATCGACGATGCTTTCATGGACGTACAGGCGCTGCACAGAGGTACACACCTGGCCCGCAATAGCGTAGCCCGAGGCGCGCGCAGCCAGCGCGGCCTGCTCTAGATCGGCATCGGGGAACACGATGGTGGGCGCATTGGAGCCCAGTTCAAGGGCCACCGGACGGATTCCCACGGTTTCCAGAATGTGGCGGCCCGTGCGTGCGGAGCCTGTGAAGGTATAGCGGCTAAAGCGTGGATCCTTGAGAAGCTGCTCCCCGACCGACTGGCCGCGGCCAAAAATAACTGCAAGATGCCCTGCTGGCAAGCCCGCGTCCGTAAGAATCTCTGCCAAGCGAAAGGCTGTCAGCGGCGTTTGCTCAGACGGCTTGAGCACCACGGGGCTTCCCGCCGCAATAGCCGAGGCGACCTTGTGTGCAGCCTGGTTCAGCGGCGCGTTAAACGGGGTAATCGCACATATGGGTCCTGAAGGGGTATGCATTACCACGGCAAAACGACGTTCCGAACCAGGATTCGCGTCGACCGGAATGGTTTCCCCATCGATGCGCTTGGCCTCTTCGGCGGCGTTCAGCAGCGCGGCGGCGGCGGAGTTCACCTCGGCCCTGGACTCGCGGATCGTCTTGCCCACCTCCTTGACCAGCATCTCAGCCAGGGCTTTGGCGTCTTCCATCACCAGGCGGCTTGCCTTCTCGAGGATTTGGTAGCGCCGGTGAGGCGAAATCTCCTCGCCCTCGAATGCAGCCTGCGCCGCGTCCACGGCTTGCCTGACTTGCTCTTCAGTGGCTTCCTGGATCTGCGCGATAGTCTCGCCCGAGAACTTGTTCAATACGGGCAGCTCAATGCCTGAGCTTCCAACGACCCATTGACCGTCAATCAGCATTTTGGGTTGATACATTTCTGGCTCCTGGTTATTCAAACGGTTGGCTGCAGGCGGCTAATGGCGATGTCTTCATCTCCAAATATCTCGGCTGAGGTGAGCGTGCCTTCGCACACCTCTTTCGCAAAGCCATAAAGCCGCCCGCCGGCTTGCTGAAGGGTTTCTCCCGCCAACATCGCGGATACATCGACATCTACGTTGTCGGCCAGGCGCGCGGCTGTGCGCGGATTAGCGGTTACCTTGATGGTTGGGGCTACCGTGCATCCCATAATGTTCATCTGGCCAGTCGAAAATATGATGAGCTGCGCTCCGCCGGCGGCTATCCCGGTCATGGACTCCGCAGCCGGCGCCGCCGTATCCATCAGGTAAAGCCCGCCGGTAGGCGCAGGGGTCGCATAGGGCAGTACGCCACAGACAGGGGTAGTGCCGCCTTTGATAATGGCACCAAGGGATTTTTCTTCCAGTGTGGAGATGCCCCCACGGATATTGTCGGGCACGGGGTTTGCGCCTCGAATATCCACACCTCTCGCACGCGCATCGGCTTCTATCCGCCCCGTCGACTTCCATATGTCGGCGGCAACGGATTCGCTGACCGCCCGGGCAGCCAGTACCTGCTCCGCACCCATCCACTCCGAGGTCTCCGTGAGGAATACCTTACCTCCGGCCGCCACAATCTTGTCCGCGACATACCCCAGCGCCGGGTTGGATGCGATTCCCGATGTAGTATCCGTCCCGCCGCACTCGACGCCCAGGGTCAGCTCTGACAGTGGCACAAGCTCGCGGCGTTGCTGGCTTGCCTTTCGGACCATTTTCTGGAGAATGCGCATGGCCTGGGCAATTGTCTCAACGGTGCCGCCCACATCCTGCACTGATAGGTGCTCGACGGGAACACCCTTTTCTGCTATGGCTGCTGCGACTTTACCTGCGGATACTTTCTCCAGGCTGATGACAAGTACCGATGCGATATTGGGGTTGGTAGCAAGCCCCACCTGCGTTCGTCGAAACAGCACGTCATCCTCGCCAAACTGCCCGCGTCCGTACCAAACAGGTATCGGAACCGTGCCTTTGATCAACTGGCCAAGGTTACGGACCACGCCATTCACGTTGTCCATGACGGCCAGGATGGCCACATGATTACGAATTCCCACTGCTCCATTAGGGCGGCGATAGCCCAGGAATGTTGCGTTTTCCATTATTTCCCCTCCCCTGCCCGGTCACCACGGCCGCGCTGGCTGTCTATGTTGTGCACATGCACGCACGCTCCCAGCCCGATATCGCTGGCAGCCAGGCCAATGTTCTCGCCGTACTTGATTACTGCCTGCCCCGCTGCGATGGGAGCCAATGCAATCTTGTGCCCGAAAGGCACCAACTCAGACGCAATACAAGTGGCCCGGCCTGCAATTTGCACCGTATCCCCTTTTTCCAGATCTGCAATGGCAGTAGCGACGTTATCCTCAGGGTGCAACACGATAGCCTGCTTATCCATTCGTATCTCCTATGTACGCATTGCGATAGATATCCACAACTTCCTGCAGTGTCACCACACATGGGTTCGTGACCGTCGCCTTGCCCTGCAACGCATCTTGGGCCAGATCTTCCAGGTCAGCCTCGGCAACGCCAAAACTGACGAGGGAGCTTGGCACCTGCATGGTCTTGTTCAGGCAATGCACGATACCAGCAAGGCCGGCGGCCGCTGTTTGATCATCGCTCGAAGCGTTCGGATCCAATGCTCGTGCAACCCGTGCAAAGCGCTCAGGCTCACGCGACGCCGTAAACGCCAGGCACCAGGGCAACAGCACGGCGTTAGCCATTCCATGAGGAACATGAAACTTCGCCCCAAGGGGCCGGGCCATCTGATGCACAATGCCAGTGCGACTGTGCGAAAGTGCCAAACCTCCGATGCAAGAAGCAATCTGCATGTTGCGAGCATGTTTTTCATCGGCCCGATTCTTCCAATACGGAAGAATTGAATGGCCGACCATTTCTATTGCGTACAGATTCAGCGCGTCCGTAATCTCCCAACGCCCGACATTGCCTACGTATGACTCCAGCAAATGGGTGAGCGCATCAATGCCGGCTGCGGCTGCTACCGGTTGCGGTACCGACGAAACCATTTTGGGATCGAGGACAGCACTGGTAGCAACGGCCAAAGGCGAGCGCACAGTCACCTTCAGGTGACGATCGGTGTCGTTCACGGAGATGTGCCAGCTCACCTCGCTGCCAGTACCGGCCGTGGTCGGAATGCAGATAAGCGGAATTGGAGAATGCTTGACCTTATCCTCCCCAACCAGGTCCAGTATGGAACCTCCGTGCCGCGCCACAAGGCCCGCGCCTTTCGCTGCGTCCAAGGCGGCACCTCCGCCTACTGCCACAAGCGCGTCGATACCCTCTTTCCGGCAGCGATTGCCAAGCTCGTCCATGAGATGAACAGTTGGATCTTGCATAACCTCTGAGTAGACACCGGCCAGCTCACAGCCCTTTGGCACTGCAGCCTCAAGCGGCTTGGTAAGCCCGGCGGAGTGAACCCCTCGATCGGTGATAAAGAGCACCCGCTTGGCATTGAAGCGCTCAAGCTCAGCAGCCATGACCTCGGCAGCAGGCTTCCCCTGAAAGGTGCGTGTTGAAGAACAAAACGAAGGCAGCATCTGTGTAAATCTCCTGATTTATAAAAATGAAATGTCATCTCATATTTATAAATCTACAGAGATATCTGTAAAACGTCAACACTGCCGTGCACCATCCAGCGTCAAGCTTTATCGCCCCGGATAAAGCTCTTGCCGGGGATAGAGCTGGACCGTAGCAATCGTTTTCCCTAAGGCACTACGTCTTGACAGGGCATGTCGGCATCTTTATTCTCTAAAATATGAATTGTTATCTCATATAATGAGATGAATTCATGGGGCTAGAAACTACAGATTTCAGTACGCAGCCCACGGCGCGACCAACCTGTTTCGCCCTCAACCCTGCTCAGGGTTCGCTAGTTCATGCATGCCTTCAACAATATTTAAATAGACGGCACAAACCATAAATGGTGCAGCCGGCGAAGGAGGAGACAAAAATGAGTAAATCAATCGCGAAAGCCCTCGCTGCTTTCCTGTGTGTTCCGGTGCTCGCGATGAGCGGAGCTACCGCAAAGGCCGCCGAACCGAAGACACCTTTCACAATCGCCGTTTTCCAGAGCGAGGGATATCTGCCCGATTTTGTCGCAAAGGAAAAGGGCTTCGGTGAAAAGTATGGCCTGGACATCAGCTTCGTCACCCCTTCAAGCGGATCGGCGGCCGCCCAATTACTTTTGGCGGGAGCAATCAACGGTTGGAGCACAGACCCTCTAATCATCGCCACGGCAGCCAGCCGTGGTTACGACATACGGATCGGCGGGGTCAGCGCCCCCTCGTTTACCTACACCATCATGACCATTCCAGGAAAGCAATGGCCAGACCCCTCGGCCCCATTGCTCGATCGCATCAAGGCGCTTAAGGGGAAACGCATTGGCGTCTCAGGTATTGGCGCCGGCACTGACAACGCGCTGCTTCTTTTCCTGAAAGAGGCCGGCCTTACGGCACAAGATGTCACTCGGGTTGCGATTGGGCAACAGCAGGCGGCGATTGGGCAACTGTCTGCGGGAAGAATTGACGCTTTTGTTTCATTTGCCTTGGCCGGAAACGAGATGATCAAAGAGGAAACTGGCGCGGTGGAATATATTTCGACCTTGACTGAAGATGTCCCAGCCTCTATCCGTAACACGCCGCACCTGGCTTTCGCCGTATCCAGCGAGTTCGCCAACAAGAACCCAAAAGCTGTCCAGGGATGGCTGAATGCCGAACGCGACGCGATTGCGTGGATACGGGAGAACCAGCATGAAGCCGCCGAGATCCTCGACAAGCACATCTTCAATGGCAAGCAGCCGGAGCTGGCCAGGAAAATTGTTCCCATGGCTCTTCAAAGTTTCTTCAGGAATACCCGAGATGACCTGAAGATGCCTGAAAGTGCCTTCGAGCTGGTAGTTCAGGAGGGACGAGTCGTGGATTCTTTCAAAGACTCACAAGAACCAACCTATCAACAGGTAGTCCTGCCGTTTGCGCGGATTAAAGACTAGTCGTCAACGGTAACCCAGGGAGTCTTTTGTATGAGCGCGACAATTGCATATCCGTCAGACCGTTCCACGATGAAGCAGCCCACTGAAACGACCGGCGTTGAAATCAGCCTGAAGTCAATCAGGCATGGCTTCATGCATGGCGACACAGTGGTTCACCCTGTATGGGATCTTGATCTCGACATCCCCGCCGGACAATTTGTTTGCTTGGTCGGTCCGTCGGGCTGCGGCAAGACAACTTTGCTCGGCATGGTCGCCGGCTTGGTGATGCCCAAGCAGGGTAGCGTCATGATCGAAGGCACCCAGGTGGAAAAACCATCCTCGGAATCGGTCGCCTATATGTTGGCTCGAGACGCATTACTTCCCTGGCTCAGCGCCCAGGACAATGTGGAACTCGGGCTGCGCGTACGCGGTGTACCTAAGGCTGAGCGCCGCAAGATCAGCAGCGAATGGCTCGCTCGCGTTGGGCTGGCGGATTTCAAATCCTCCAGCATCCTTAGATTGTCGCAAGGCATGCGCCAACGGGTGGCTATAGCCAGAACTCTGGCTTTGGAACCACGATGTATTCTCATGGACGAGCCATTCGCAGCGCTTGATGCGCAGACCCGTGTACTGGTTCAGCAAGAATTCCTGAAACTCTGGGAAAAAAGTGGAACAACAGTTATCTTCGTCACACATGACTTGTCCGAAGCTATCTTGCTTGGCGACAGGATCATTCTGATGAGCACTCGTCCCGGACGTATCGTATCGGACATCAAGGTAGACCTTCCCCGGCCGCGAAACCTGACCGCACCGTTCAAGAACCAGGGGTTTGCCCAGTATCACGAGCAACTTGCCGACAGGCTTCGGGACGAAGTCGCGGCAGCCAATCGGGAGGCCTGATCATGAGTGGAAACCGTCTAGTCAACCAGGCCCCACCTGCCTCATTCGGTATGGCACCCAGCACTTATTTGAACGGAACATCTGATTTCGACCAGGCTATCGTCGATGAACTTAAACAAGGGCAGCGCCGTGATCAGTTCTGGACAATAGGCATCGGACTCGCTTTGTTGGCGCTCTTTCTTCTAGTCTGGTACGTAGCCGGGGAAACAGGACTCGTCAAGCGCATATTCATAAGTGACCCTGCATCTGTCGCAATAGCCATCGGGAATCTATTGGCAGAGCAAAATACCTGGAGAGCAGTTTTCGCCACACTGATGGCAGCCATATTTGGGCTGGTCATCGGTTCCGCGCTGGGCATTGCATCGGGTGTGCTCTTTGCGCGAATTCCAACGCTCTACCGCGCGGCACGTCCATTCCTGACGATTTTCAACGCGTTTCCCAGGCCGGCATTTGCGCCCATCTTTATCTTGTGGTTCGGCCTCGGAGCTGCCCCAAAGATCGCCGTGGCGATATCCATTGTGTACTTTGTACTGGTTCTCAACACAATGGCGGGTATAAGAAGTGTGGACGCCGATGTCCGGTTTCTTGCCAAATCGCTAGGCATGTCGGAGTGGCAATTGTTCACCATCATTGAGCTTCCCCATGCCATGCCCACAATCGTGGCGGGCTTGCGCCTGGGCGCCGTCTATTCAGTACTGGGCGTGGTGGTATCAGAGATTGTGGCAGCCAACGAAGGGCTGGGCCAGCTATTGGTCCAGTATACGAATCAGTTCGCGATTGCCGAATCTTTTGCATCCCTGGCATTAATGGCTATTGTCGCAATTGTGCTGGACTCCGCCGTATCACTCTTACAGAAGCGACTGAGCTGGGGAAGACCATCCGAGGCCTAGCCAGCCCTGCCCCCCTTCCGTCTTACTTATCGGTTCCGTCTTGCCAGGAGGTTTGAGTGGAAAATATTGGCCATTTCCTTCTACAGCTGGAAGATCTTCAGCCATATGGACACGGGCTGGCCCGCCCTGAATGCATCATCGCCTATCCCGATCACAGGCTTGTGGTTTCCAATATGCCTAACGGGGCCTTGCAGATATTCGCGGATGGAACCCAGGCAAGGCTTGGCGACATTGATGGCGTACCCAACGGCATGGCTGCGGACAGAAAGGGAAATCTCATTGTCACAGACATTGAACATGGCCGCGTATGGGAAATCTCCCAGCGCGGTGAACAGTTTTTACTTCTGGAGGAAATCAACGGCAACCCATTGGGAGCAGCCAATTTTGCATTACTGGGCCCTGACAATTCAATCTGGATATCTGTTTCCACACGAGCCGCCCAGCGAACCGAAAGCCTGGCAGCCCCCAGGCCCGACGGCTATATTGTTCGGATCATTGAGGGGCAAGCCAAAATCATGGCCGATGGCTTTCTTTTCACCAATGAGATCCGCTTCGACAGCACGGGCAATTACCTATATGTAGCAGAAACAACTGGAGGACGCATACGCCGACTGCCGGTTGCCGCCGATGGCAGCCTTGGCGCACCCGAGCAGTTCGGCCCAGATCCCTTGTTCAAGGGTGCTCGGGTCGACGGCATAGTCTTCGATAGCGCAGGCAACTTATGGGTGACCGAAATCTCCCGCAATGGGATATATGTGATCCAGCCCGACGAGACAACTCATTGTGTCATCGAAGATCCCCAGGGCTTGCGGCTGCAAGTTCCAACCAGCATTACGTTTGCCGGCGCAGACTTACAAACGGCGTACGTTGGCTCGTTAGTAGCGGATCATCTGCTCAAATTTACGGCCCCTATTCCGGGGCTGCCGCAACAGCATTGGCGTACCATCGAAGAATCTGGCTGGCTTGATTGAGTGCTGGAACGGAGTGCAGATTGCCGGAACGGCAGCGGGATCAGCAAGTGCATATATTCGAGCTACGCAAGGCTAAAAGGCCGCTCAAGCAGCCTGCATCGTGACCCTCCTCCCGGCATGAGTCAATGAATATCCGAGGCCTCCTCGAACGCCCGGGCAATATCCTCCACTGAAAATCCAGGGCGCTTCGCCGCCTCTAGCAAAGGACGCTCTTTCGCGAATGTCAGGTCGATGCATCGGAGCAAATCTGGGGCCAATTCCCGGGGGATGATCACCGCGCCATGGCGATCCGCGTGCACAATGTCGTCGGGCCGCACCTGCATACCCAACACCGTCACGGGCACATCAAAGTCGACAATGTGTGCATGCGCGTGAGATGGGCCGACGCTACCAGCAATGATCGGAAAATCCGGTGCCAGCATATCCAGATCTCGGACCGAGCCGTTCGTCACCACCCCTTTCACACCTAGCGCCTTATGGATGTTGGAATTGACCTCGCCCCAGTTAGATCCGATGCCCGGCGTATGGTCTATATCTTGCATTATGACGATGACTGGCTCGCCATTCTTCTGCGAGATATAACGATAGTATTCAAGCTTTAGCGCGCGACTCTCCCTAGGGCCAAGTGGTGAAGGTACGGCCGCGCGAAACCGCATGGTGCGCACATAACCAGCAATAGAAGGCAAGGGTATCGGCGCGGCAACGGGTGTTCCATATGTGAACCCAGTGGCGTCGCGTGTGCCGCCAGCCAGCTCCAGGGCATTACAGATCGTGGGGGTGTCTACCTGCTCCAGTCGCTGAAACCATTCTATCGAAAATACGCTCGGCAAAGCAGCGGTTTCTTTGTAAGTCATTATGTTCCAAGCCTCAGTTGATTTTGATGTGGGCAGCGTTGATGGTACGCGCCCACCGCTCCATCTCAGCCGCAAGATATGCATCCGTCTCCGCAGGGGTGGAGGCGGGCATCGGATTCACCTTCATGTCTCGCAACTTTTTGATGAAAGCGGGATCTGCCATGACCTTCCCCAAAGAGCGGTTCAGCGTTTCCACAACGGCATCGGGCGTTTTGGACGGTACCAATAGCACATTGAACCCGGACGCCACGAAGCCCGGCAAACCGCTTTCCACAGCGGTGGGATAATCAGGCGCAGCTGCCATGCGCTCATCACTGGTCACAGCGAGCACTTTCAGTTGCCCAGCCTGCGCATAGGGGAAAACAGTGCTGAGAGGGTTGATCAATATGGGGATCTGCCCACCTATGACGGCGGTCGCGGCAGGCGCTCCGCCTTTAAACGGCACATGCAGCAATTCCGGCAGCCCTGCCAGTTGCTTGAATTGTTCGCCCGCCAGATGCTCGATTCCTCCGGCCCCTCCTGTGGCGTAGCTGTAGTCAGCGGGGTTCTTCTTGATCAGCTCAATAAGCTGCTGCAAATTATTCGCTGGCACTGAGCTATTGACTGATATGCTCAGCGGCAGTGTGGAGACTTTGCCGATGGCGCGGAAGTCCTTCGTAGGGTCATAGGCTACCTGGGTGAGCACAGGCGCAATGGCGTGGGCGCTGGTTCCCCCGAACATGATGGTGTAGCCATCGGGGTTGGATTGGGCAACCATACGATAGGCGATAGTGGAGGCGGCACCATCGCGGTTCTGGACAACAACAGGTTGGCCAATTTCCTCGCTCAAGCGGGTTGCCAGCATGCGCGCGATATTGTCGGTCTGCCCACCGGGTGAGTAGCCAACCACCAAAGTAAGGGGCTTGTCTGGAAAGCGTTCTGACGCAATGGCTGCGGGAACGGCCGCCATTGCGGATACCGAGATCAGGCCAGCGATGACATCGCGCAGCGCGGGACGCAGGGAAATTTTGCTAAACATGGTCATATTTTCTCCTCGCTTGACACGTTTATATGGTTAGTTGTGTTTGTATGAGTGAAGAGCACCATCCTGGAATCGCGCTCAGCGATCAAAGCCCGGGTTTATGCGGTTGAGCTTGCGCAACAAGGCGGGCCAGAAGATTTCTCCGGGGGTCGAACCCAGGCGAACCGTGTTAAGTTGTGTTGGGGCAATATCAATAATGTCCCGCGGGATATCGATCAACTCCACTCCCCCGCTCATGGCCCGCAATTGCGTCATGCACGCGGCTTCCAGCCGGTGCATATAACTGAAGGCGGTATGCACGGTGGGCCCGACAGTCAACAAGCCGTGGTTACGCAGTATCAAGCAGTGATTACCCCCCAGATCGCTCACCAGGCGGGGCCGTTCATCGTCATTCAGGGCAAGGCCTTCATACTCGTGATAGCCCAGGGTATGCAGCAGGCTGGCCGCAAACTGCGACACGGGCAACAACCCCTGCTTCTGGCAGGACACCGCTACGCCGTTGATGGAGTGGGTATGAAGGACGCATCCCGCATCATGGCGCGCTTCGTGAATACAGCTGTGAATCAGAAAACCGGCCGGATTGATCGAGAATGGTGAATCCGCAACCTTTTCTCCCTGCAAATTGACCTTCACGAGGCTCGAAGCGGTAATCTCATCGAACCCAAAGCCATAAGGGTTGATCAGGAAAGAGTCTTCCCCAGGAATCTTGGCGCTGATATGCGTAAACACCAGGTCATCCCAGCCAAACATGGCTACAAGCCTGTATGCTGCGGCCAGATCAACCCGAGCGGCCCACTCGTGGTCACTGACCTTCCCTTTCAGAGAAGGTATATCGACATTGCCAACCATTGTTTCCTTCCATTTATATGCATTGATATGCCCCCTCATTTCACATAAATGAGGGGCTACATTCGCCCACCAGATCAATATCCAGCCGGCGGGCAGTGCTATGATAAGTACGCCTTAAAAATTTCAACTATCAAGTTTTTTACAGTCCTGATGGTCACAGCATCACCAAGGTCAGAAAGGCTGAAGACAATCTTCGGCACTGATGCCTGGTTCTCCACGCTCGAAGAAAAAGACGCTGACCGGCTTTTGCAAGGTGCCCGAGAGCGTACGTTGCAGAAGGGTCAGGCGCTTTATTGGCGGGGCGAATCCTTGCCCGAATCAGGCGCCTGTTTCTATGGTCTGGTGGAAGGCTCGCTCAAAGCTTCAGCCCATGCGATCGATGGGCGAGAAACGATACTCAGACTACTAGTGCCGGGCAACTGGTTTGGCGAGTTATCGATTCTCGATGGCCTCCCGCGTGACTACAGCATGACAGCTGAAACCTCCGTCACGCTTCTGGAGGTAAGCCAGCGCTCATTTATGGCGCTGATGCAGGAGCCGAGCTTCGCCCATGCCATAACAAGGCTACTGGGCCAACGGCTCCGTATGTTCTATGGCGCTTTTGAGCACGCCACGTCGAGCCCGCCGCTGGTGAAAGTGGCCCATCGTTTGCTGCTCATTGCGCACCATGGCCGTCCGTGGCAATCGCCCGCACCGATGTCCACTCTAAAGGTCAGCCAGGAGTCTCTCAGCCTGATGCTCGGCCTGTCCAGGCCCACCTTGATCCGGGCATTGAAGACCCTTGAGTCAATGGGAGCCATCGCGCAAAGATATGGGGAAATCGTCATCCTGGATATGCAGACCCTGCGTGATCAGGTTGCTGGCGACGCAAGCTAGCATCGCGCGATCGTGCCACCCTCTGCTTCAGGCCACGCCCATCATTATTGCAATTGTCAAAAATTTTGTAGTGAAATAATGGCTACGCTCGCTATATTTGCTGCTCGAAAAACATCTTTCCCGCACGCAGATCCAGAGAGCTGTCATGAATACCTCACTCGATATCGTTATTACTCAGCTGAAGAAGCGCTTCGCATCCACGGTGGTGCTCGTGGGCGATGAGGTGCGGCAACGTCCCGTCAGCAAGCAGATTCCCGAGGGTTGCCAGGCTGCGGCCTTGCTTCGCCCTGCGTCAACCGACGAGCTGGCGGACATGCTGCGCATTTGTTCACAGCATCGGGTTCCCATCGTTCCAAGAGCTGGCATGACAGGATTGGTCGGCGGCACGGTGACAGGCCCAGATGAAATCGCCTTGTCTCTTGAACGCATGAGTGGTGTCATCTCCATTGATCGCGATGCGCAGACCATGGTGGTACTCGCCGGCACACCCCTGCAGATTGTCCAGGAGGCCGCAGCGGAGCATGGCCTTCAGTTCCCTCTTGATCTGGGCGCCAGGGGCTCGGCCACGATCGGCGGCATGCTTGCGACTAACGCAGGAGGGAACAAGGTACTGCGCTATGGCATGATCAGAGATATGGTACTGGGCCTGGAGGTGGTGTTGTCCGACGGTAGTGTCATGGATGCCATGTCGCATCTCATGAAAAACAACACTGGCCTGGACGTGAAACAGCTGTATATCGGCACGGAAGGCACGCTGGGCATTATCACCCGGGCAGTTCTCAAGCTGTATCCTTGCGCGCCCCTTCGTAATGTGGCGATGTGCGCGTTCGGATCATTCGACGCCATGATCGCCACGCTTAATCACATGCGCAGCCTCGCTGGGCCTGCGCTGACCAGCTACGAGGTCATGTGGCGTTCATATCTGGACCTGGTTACAGAGCCAGGACGATTACGTTCGCCGCTGGGCGCGGATTATCCTCTGTATGCGCTCATTGAGTGTGAATACCCAGGCCCGGCCAGCGATGCCGCTGAACTTAATCATGTCGAGCTTTTTACCCAGCAACTTCAGGCGGCCATGGAGGCGGGTTGGATGGAAGATGCTGTTATCGCTCAGTCCGAGTCCGAAAGCAGTGCGTTGTGGCACATCCGGGACGAAGTGCATTATTTGCGCGAGCTGAATCCGGTCTTCATATTCGACGTGAGCCTTCCCATCGCCCATATGCCAGCGTACCTGTCCGCACTTCAGCAAAGCATTGACGATCGCTGGCCTGACAACCGTTTTATCTGTTATGGACATATTGGCGATGGCAATCTGCACATCGCTATTTCATGCGGCAGCGCAACGGATGTAGAAGCGGTTTCAACCTTGGTGTACGCGCCTTTGCAGGCGTTTGGTGGCTCTATATCAGCCGAGCATGGTATCGGGCTCTATAAGAAGCCCTACCTGTGCTTCAGCCGCAATGCCGTGGAACAAGATGTCATGCGCCGGGTGAAGGCCGCGCTCGATCCTCACAACATATTGAATCCCGGAAAAATTCTGTAGCTGCGGCACAGCCATGTCGGCCTCTCCCCCTCACTTTTCGCTTGTATCTTCGCGCCCCATGAATGTTGTTTCCTACCGCCTATTACCTGAATCACTGTGCGAGCGCATTGCACGCCATCACAATCTGATCTGCGTGGACCCGTTTCGCGATGCCAAGGAGTTCGAACGCGTATTGCCCCTGGCCGATGCCCTGATCGGCGCGGCATGGAAGCTTGACCGACGACAATTGGATTTGGCAACCAGGCTGAAAGTGGTTTCCAGCATTTCAGCTGGCGTAGACCATGTGGATACGCAGGTGCTCAAGGAACGCGACATTATGCTGTGCAGCAGCCGCGGCAAAGTGGAAGCCTGTGTCGCTGATCTGGCCCTGGCGCTCATGCTTGCCATCAGCCGACGCCTTCCTGAAATGCAGACTCTGGTGCGGGATGGGAACTGGCGGCAGCCAGTGGGCCCCGAACTCTTCGGCATGGATGTGCACGGCAAGACTCTGGGTATCATCGGGTTTGGAGGCATCGGGCAGGCTATTGCGCAACGCGCCGCACTCGGCTTCGATATGCAGGTTCTCTATCATCGGCGCACGCAGCAGGCGCAGGGCCCCTCCTCCCGGATCCAACCCGCCCCGATGAGCGTCCTGCTCAAAAGCGCCGACTTGGTGGTTTGCACGCTGCCGATTTCTCCAGACACGTACCACCTGATGAACACTCAGGCATTTGAGCAGATGAAAACAGGCTCGATATTCATCAACGTAGGACGAGGCGGTACAGTCGATGAGCAAGCTCTGTTGCAAGCGCTGGATTCCGGCAAGCTGTTGGGCGCGGGGCTGGACGTTTACGCCACCGAACCGCTGCCACAAGAATCGCGCCTGAGAACCCACCCTCGAGTGCTCGCCCTGCCCCACATAGGCGGGGCCACGCAGGAAACGCGTTTCGCCATGCTGAACTACGCTGTCGACAACCTGCTCAATGCGCTCGCCGGACAGCCGCCCACGGGCATTGTCGCGCTGTCCGGCCTGACTCACCATCCATGCGAACAGGCGACAAAGAGAAACGTCTGATGCAGGTGGGCCTGCTGGTACCACTGGTTATAGCGCTGGCCGGATGGCGATCTTCCCTGCTTACAAGATCACAAAGAGCTTGGATAATTATTAACGATCTATACTTAAGAGGACGATAGTCACCACCGTACACCCATTGCTGCTTGCTCTTCCGAAAAGCAGCCTCTCTTATACAATTGTTCCCACCCCTTATGAAAAGTGCTGGACCGACCTGGCTTGTGCCTGTACTGGCTATCTTCACCTTACAGACGGTCTCTGCGTTTTTGTCCAGGCTGATTCCAATCGTTGGTCCGGCAATGTCCGAGGAATTCGGGTGGGGCGGCAGCTCTATCGGCTATCTGACTGCCGGCAATGCCCTGGGCGGACTGATGGTTCTTGTTGCTGGCTCGTCCTTGCTCAGGCAGGTGGGGGGAACACGTATGCTGCAGCTTGCCTTGATCCTGGGCACTGGTTGCATGGTCTTTTTCCTGTATCCCAGTATTGGGATCGCTTTAATCGCCTGTTTTGCGATGGGCATGAGCAACGGCGCTGCGAACCCTGCCGGCAGTGAGGTGCTTCAAAGGTTCTCGCCTCCCGCAATGCGCAATCTTATGTTTTCGATCAAGCAAGCAGGCGTTCCGTTGGGCGGAATGTTGGCGGGCCTGCTGGTCCCTCTGGTGATTGCACTGGCCGGGTGGCGCTTTTCCCTGCTCATTTGTTCACTGATCGTGCTGCTGCCTACGCTGTTGACCTGGAAGCTGAGTGCGATACTGGATATAAAATCCACGACGAAGAAACACCGCGCTTCCCTGATTCCAACAGCCCAATCCTTGCGAACGCTGAGCTTGCCGCTCGCGTCGCTCGCACACAGCCGCGGCCTGCTGAAAATCTCTATCGTCGGCAGCCTTTTTGCGGTGTCGCAGAGCTGTTGGTTCGCGTTTACCGTCATCTATCTGGTAGACAAGCTCGATTTTTCCCTGACGCTGGCGGGCGTCGTCTTTGCAGTGATGCAAGTGGGCGGGGTGTTCGGGCGTATCGTATTGGGATGGCTTTCCGATTACATGCATTCGGCCACCGCGACGCTGTCGGTTGCGGCGATCTTCTCGGCGGTAACGACTGCCCTGCTGGGGTTGACGAGCGCGCAATGGCCACTATGGTCCATTATCCTGCTGGCGTTGGTCGCGGGCGGCACAGCAGCCAGCTGGAACGGGGTACAAATTGCCGAGGTGGCTCGCCGGTCTCCACCCGATCAGATCGCCGAAACAGCAGCCGGATCTGCAATATTGATCAGCTTGGTGAATATCGTCGCGCCGTCCGCTTTCGCTATGTCGGTTGCAGCCAGCGGCCGCTACGACATCCCCTTCCTATGTGCAGGCACCTGCTCACTTCTCGTGCTGGTGTGCTTGCCTCGGGAAAAGGCCGACGCTTAAATACCCTGGCGTAGCAGCCGGCAAGCTCTGAATAGAGTCGCTGAACCGTACGCAATCACTTGTCGTACAGCTCGCGATATTTCAAGGCAGCCGGACAAATTTGCCCAATGTTTTTTGTGGCTTGCCTGCCCTACATTGCATGTTCCTGAATTTCATGACTGGCAGACATGCAATCCCCTCGCTCTTCCGCCCCCACAGGCGGCAACACCAAGGCTCCCAAGCGCCGACTGTCGCTTTGCAACGACCTGGTCTTCAAGGTCTTGTTCGCCACCCACCTTCCCTTGCTGACGGACCTGATCAACGCGGTGCTGTATCCCGCACCGCCGATCACGGTGCGGGGCATCCTGAATCCGCATATCCTGCCGGCCGAGCTGACCAGCAAAAGCGTCGTGCTGGACATCCTGGCCGAAGACACCCAGGGGCAGCGGCTGGGCGTGGAAATGCAGCTGCGGCGCTATCTGCATTGGCCCCAGCGCAATATCTACGGCGTGGCACGCACCCTGGCCAGCCAGCTGCAGGCGGGCCAAGACTATCAGCAGCTCAAGCCAGCCATCGGCATCAGTCTGCTGGCCCGTGACCTGTTTGACAAGCACCCCAACCAGGCGTGCTGGCGCTTTACGCTGCGCGACCAGAAGCGGCCGTGGGTACACTTGGGTTCGGTGCTGCAAGTGCATATAATCGAGTTGCGCAAGGCTGAAAGGCTGCGCAAGCTGCCCGCGCCGCTGCGCGCCTGGATCGCCTGCCTGTTGCAC
>Ga0182738_1002800_pt1 | contig 20453 bp, 15 predicted proteins | sample eDN5th30CBELigMG_FD_128876 | JGI IMG/M metagenome (GOLD analysis project Ga0182738, IMG submission 128876) | Enriched Miracle-Growth compost microbial communities from Emeryville, California, USA - eDNA 5th pass 30_C BE-Lig MG (version 2)... ... | reverse complement strand
TGGGCGATCACGCGACGATCCCGCCGGACCGCGGTATCTTCCTTCCTGTATCGCGGCGCATGCATCCTGAGGTCTGCCGCTTCATTTCGGACCAGGTCTATGAGGGTCGGCTGACCAGCCACCCGGATACCGCGCGCCAGGCTGTAACTGGCACGCATTTCCCCGAGGCGGGGGCGTTCTGGGTCCCAGTCGCACATGAGGGCAATGCGCAGATCTCGACCGAGGAGGTCGCCGCGATCCAGGCCGCGGCCGCCGACCTTCTGCAAGGCAAATGGACAGAGAAGGACGGCACGCGACGCACCATGCGCGAGACAGACATCATCGTCGTCGCCCCCTACAACGCGCAGGTGAACGCCCTTCGCGACGCGCTGCCGCCCGGCATCCGCGTCGGCACGGTCGATAAGTTCCAGGGACAGGAGGCGCCAGTCTGCCTCGTCTCCATGACGGCCTCATCCTCCGACGAGACCCCACGCGGCATGGACTTCCTGTTCTCGCTGAACCGTATCAACGTGGCAGTGTCACGAGCGAAAGCCCTGGCACTGGTCTTCGGCGCGCCGCGTCTGCGAGAGGCGAAGTGTGAGACGGTCGAACAGATGCGGTTGGTGAACACGTTGTGTGCCCTCAATAGTTTTGCTGACCGCCCCAGAGGGACGGTCGTGCGCGACCCAAACCCATCCACGGCGCGCATGACCGCCCTCGATGTCTCGAGAACCTGATTGGCAACGTTTTCATATGTCTCAAACTTCTTTATCACATCAGATCAACGAGATGTCGGATCCTGGCCCATTCGATTCAGTGATCCGCGAAGAGACCGGCCGCAAGCTCCGCAGTTTCCTTTACAATCTTTCTGAAGGCGTAACGGATTACAGAACGATTCACAGCCTGACCGAGCAGGTCCGACATCAGTACCATGGTCGCTTTGCAATCGAATTGATTCAGAACGCCTATGATGCAGTAAGCCGCGCCGAAGATAAGGAAAGCTCGCCCGGCCGGATTGAGATGCGCCTGGAACTGGATCGTGATAACGGAACGCTTTACGTCGCTAACGATGGCGCTCCTTTCTCGCACAGCAACTTCGAAAGCGTCTCCCGCCTGGGACAGAGCGACAAGGATCCCACTACTTCCGTGGGCAATAAGGGGATTGGTTTCCGCAGCGTGCTCGAGATCAGCCAACGACCCCAAGTCTGGTCACGGCAGCTTGAGTCAAGCCATCGCTTTGATGGCTACTGCTTTGGCTTCGACCCTGCATTTGTCAAATCAACCCATGATCCGATCCTCGCCGTTATTGAGGAAAGGGTTCTTTCCGAAGAGCATGGCTGGTTTGCCGAGATCGTCGAGGAGGACCCATCGCTCTGCGACCGATTGCGTGCTGGTGTGCGGCGAGGCGCGACACGCGGCACGCGTTCGATCACCGACTGGCTGCGTGAAGAGATCGGCTACCTTTCACCCTATCTTCTGCCTTGGCCGCTCACTGGACGCAGCAACACTGTCGATGACTTGGAGGACCGCGGGTTTGCCTCGGTGGTTGAACTGCCTCTCTCGTCTCCTGCAGCGGTCGCTCTGGCAGAGCGTAAGCTCGCAGAAATAACAGCCGACTCCGTGCTATTTCTTGACAATCTAAAGTCGCTAACGATCGCGACACCGAAGGGTGTCAGAACATTCCAACGAAGCATCCTGCAGCCAGCAAACGGACCAAGGAAGCTCGGCAAGGTCTCGATAAGTTGTGAAGAATCCACAAGGACATTTTCAATCTGGCGGCGTCAGGTGCAGGTGTCGGACATGCCGGAACCTGTACAGGAATCAATCCGGAGTCTGCCTGGTCAGTGGCCGAATCTGAAGCACGCCGAGATTGCCGTTGCAGTAAGTGACGATCGGCAACCTGTGCCGGGAAAGCTCAGCATCTTTTTGCCTACGGCATTGGAAACCGGTGCGGCCTTACACATCAACGCTCCGTTCTTCGGCGATATGAGCCGCACGACAATCAGCTTCGACACTGACGAAGAAGGAGCGCAAGCCGGGGGGACCTACAACGAGTTCCTCCTGCACCAGGCTGCCATACTCGGCCTCGAGGCAATCTCGTTCGATCTGGCTGGACGCTCCGTTTGCGAGGCCGTGAACGTCCTCGACATCCTCGCACCATTGGCAGCCGACAGCGCGGCGGTAGCGCGATGGCAATGCCAATTGGGTCGCGCCGCTTCGGAGATGGAGATCAGCATCGAGGACGCGCCATGGATGCTCAGCGATCAAGGGTGGCGGCCTCTCGCAGAGACGTCTCTCCTGCCACTGCCGAGCAATCCGATCGTTCTGGATGCAAACCTGCTGCGAGAGCATGCCGCGTTTCCCGCCTATGCCGAGGGATTGGACACACGGACGGACTCAATCAAGAGCCTTTCCGATCAGTTTGACATCGGCGTCATGCCTTCGGAGGCAGATCAAGCTACGACGGTCGAGGCCGCCGCTAGAGCCTTAGCGCAAGTTCCGGGGCTCGATTGGGGGCATTTCTGGCAGGATGTCTGCGACATCTTTGATAACGATCTTTCACATCTACAGGGCAAGGATGTGCTCCTTTGCACTGATGGAACTCTGCATTCCGGAGGAGTTCCAGGACGGGCCATCTATTTTCGCCCCCGCCAAGGCGGTCAGGACGATGACAGCCCAGAGGAGCCAGGGATCGACCAAGTGCCCGCTGCGTTGCAGTCGTTTATAGCAATCCTCGACCCGAAGATACCCGTTAGCGAAGTCCGCGATAGCCGGAGGCAAAATACTGATCTTCACAAGCGCCTGACAGATGCCAAGCTAGTCAACACCTTCAGACGTGAAGACGTGCTTGCGGATATTCTGACGCCGAACCTGCCCACCATGCCGGTGGCACGTGGGACGGCGGATACCGCCCTCTGTCGCGATGCCCTTTTCTACTCACTACGTCTCGCAGAGACTTTGGCGTCACGCGGGGAAGGTGAAAGCCTTGCGAAGGCGATGGCCAAGATACCCGTGCCATGTCGCGGCGGCTGGTATCCTCTTTCTCAGGCCACCTTTGGAAAGGGCTGGATTGGAACGCGGGGCGCCGCCGTCGATCGCTACCTTCGACTTGTCGGTACTGAGAGCGCCAAGGCTGCGCGTGCAAGGCTGCTTTGTGACCCCGAAGATCCAGAGTGGGGTGAATTCGGTGAAACAGTGCGTCCCTTGCTCGAACGCGCAGGGGTTGTCGACGGACTGCCTTTGATGGTGATCGGCGGTAAGGAGCCAGCATTTATCTGCCATGCCAGCCACTATCGCTTTCAAGTACACTCCCCAGCGCCGCCACCACTCGATCAAGCGATATGGAGTGCTTTCCTCAACAAGCTCGATGGCCTGAGAAGTTCTTACAAGTCTGGGCGATACAAGATTAATGCATTCAGGTGGTTGCCGGGGCTCGAAGCTCGTACCTCATTCAGTGATGAAACCAAGGATGCCTTTCTTGATGTCGTCATGGCCAGCGCTCCAAATTGGGGCAGCAATTGGCATAGCGTGGACCTAATGAGGGACACGGGAACGTATGAACATGTTGCTCTCGACTCGCCACTCCACATAGCTCTGGCAACCTATGATTGGATCCCCAACGGCGACGACCAGATCACCCGGAGTTGGAGCGTCCCTGCCGGCCGCTGGTATGTTCCAACCCGTTACACCGCCAACGGCAGAACGTGGACCTTTGAGCATCTTGGCCCGCTTCCTGCTCAAGTGGCAGCGAGGATCGAGCGGAGCGACGCGCTCAGATCGTTGTTCACCGGCATCGGTGTTGGAAACTACGACCCCGAGACACGCACGAACGATGCTCGGCTGCTCGACGCCCTCGGTGACGCTGTTGAGAAGCGAACGTTCCGCAATGCGAGCACCCTGATCGGACAGCTGCGAGCAGCCTGGGAAGCCTTTTATCCCAGCTCACCCGCTGACTTCCCGACTCGCCTCGTGGTTCAGCAGTCCGACGGAAACTTGGCTCTGCTGGAGCCTTCTGCGGACAACCCGGTCTACCTGCCCAGCAGCCGGTCTTCCACGTCGGACCTTCGAGCGTTAGGCCTATCGGTGATCGCAATGGAGCCTAAGGCGGCGCAGCGCCTTGCCGAAGCTTTCTCCGAGAGATTTGGTGCTTCGGTCAGGAACTCCGAACGCTTCGAATTGGTCGCCCTTTCAGGTGAGAAGCCGTTCACAGACGCCGAAGCAAGGGAGCTTCCAGCGTTTCGAGATCTCGATGGTGTCATCCCTCTTGTTCTAACGATTGCGGCATTTCACGGACAGAATGCCCAAGGAACGCTGTCGGGGGGCTTCAATGATCTCCTCAGTTCTTTCCGTGATGCACGGGTGGCCGTTGTCTCCGAGCTTTCGGTCGTCCCCATGATCAACGACCAAGCCATCGCGGAACCAATACCCCAGATAGCTGCCTGGCTTGCTCGAAAAAGAACTTTGGTACTTGATACAGAATGGAGGTCCGACATTCAGTCGGTCGCCGATGCGCTGTCACAGCTTATTGGCCGCTCGGACCTCCGAGTGCAGATTCGCGCTGGCCTCGATGAGATTTGGCCGGACAGTCTGGACATGCTTCCCGAGCGCACTCTAAAGCTGCTCGATCTGTCACCGGATCACTACAATGAAGTCCTCGAACTCTGGCGAGGTGATCTCGGGCCTGTAATTTCCCGGCTGGCGCGGCTTGCGCGCGTCTTGTCGCGTGATGACCTCGTTTTCCGGATCGAGGCTGCCGAGCAGCACGACCAGTTGCGCTCGGTCCTCGGCGAGGCGCTAGGGTCAGAAGCGGTGGCACAAGAACTTTTAGACGGAGCAGTTACCTCGAGGGATGTTCTCCAATTTGGAGTTTTTGCCCGTCGCCTGCTCGGGCCGCAAGTGGAGCTTGCAGAGTGGAACCGAGAAGACGTCCGGCATGGCGAGTTGCCAACCACCAACCCCTCTCATGAGTCGCAGTTTCGGGAGCACCGTAACCGGATGTTTCCCGTTTTGAGGCGCATCGTCGCAACGCTAGCTGTCCGAACCCCGGAAGCGCCGTCCTTCACTACCATGATGAAACGGCTCGATGAAATCTCCTGCCCACCAGCTGCCGCCGAGGCTTTTTGGGAACTCCCTGCGTCGGAAACCGCAAGAGCCATCGCTACGGAACTGGTCGCGGCAGGCTATGATCTTGATGAGGCTGCCTTATCCGAGCTCCTCGCCTCAGACGAACCCGGACGCGCTGTCTCATGCCTGCCGGTCGAAGTTCCGGCGACTGATCCTGTTGCAACTGCGTCCGAAAATCGTCGTCTCTTGGAGACGCTACATAGCCAATTCATCCTGATCGCAACGGCATGGCATGCAGCCGCGGGTCAGAATGAAAGCTCAGCTTGGCGCGAGACAAAACTGGGTGACCCCACGATTTCGGCCAGGACCGAAGATCGCGATGTCTTCACTAAACGCTGGGACGAAGCGCGCGTGCTCGAGTTCATTCATGCGGATCTTCCCATTCCATCGCCGCAAAGGATTCGGGACGCGCTAAGGGATGCACAGTCACTAGACGCGCTGATGACAGCGTTGCAGGTCAATGCTTCCGAGATGGAGGATGCACAGGGTCGTCTGGCAGCTCAACAAGCTGTGGCTGAACGGAAAAAGCGAATGGTCTCTGTCTGCGGCGGAGAAATCGATAACTCGGAGAGCGGTCTCGCAGATCTCTTCGCGCATATCTCGGCCCATGTGCCTGACGCTAGCGTATGTGCACTCGAAGGCTTCGACTTGTCCGCTGTCACGCTCCCGCAGAAGGCCAAAAGGCCAAAGAAGGGCGAACCGAAGGACCGGACCAAGCGCACCCGAGCGCCAGGCAAAACGCGCCGAAACATGGAGGATCTTATCGGGGCGGCAGGCGAGATCCATGCCTTTCGTTGGCTCCAGCTGAAGTATGGCAACGAGGTTATCACGCCAGCAAACTGGGTTTCGGCCTATAGCGCCAAGGCGTTTCCAGATAATGCGCCATGTGTAGATGAGGGGAGAGGCTGCGATATCGTATTCACGCTGGATGGCTGCACCTACCATATTGAGGTCAAATCCAGTGAAGAGGACGGCGCTGGCTTTACGTTAGGTACATCTGAGATACGCTGCGCGCGAGAGATCGCTCAGAAGCGTCGGAAACGAGATCGCGAGAAATATTTCGTGCTCAAGGTAGATCACGCCCTCTCAGCCGAGCCTAGGTTCACGCTGCTGCCGAACCCATACGACCCAGCGCATAAAGATCGTTTTGTGATTGTCGATGAGGGTGCCAGGGTTACGTATCGGACATAGTGCTGGCGCCGGAGCAAGGTGGAGAACGTTCGACCCCGGTCCCGTCCGCTCCGCCATACCGCCGATTGCCCTCTATAGTGCGATATTGCCGCCGATCACCGCATCCCACCGGGTGAGATAGCGAACCGCCGATTCTACGCTACAGCACCCAATATCTTGGTCGAGGATATGAGCTGATTCAGCGCAATAAGGCAGCTTACGACCCGTTTCGGTGATTGGCGCTCAGTAATCGAAAAAGCCGCTTCTGGCACCGCAGTGAGATCGGTAGCTTTCAGAGTTAAAGATGCCTTTACCGGTGTCTTGAAATCATTTAAAGACGCCTCTATATGCGAACTGGATCTGTCATGCAGAGGATGTTAAATGAACGAGATTGAAGCGCTTCAAGCGATTGATACCGCGTTGAGTGCGCTCGCACCTGACGAACGCGCAAGGGTGCTCGGGTGGGCGCAGGCGAAGTACGGCAGTCCGGTTCAGATTGCGCCTGAGGGCAGTGCCAACGCCGCGCCTGCACAACCAACCGCGGCGCCTCAGGTGACGCTTAGAACGAAATCTAGTTCCAATGGAAAATCCTCGAAAAGGTCAAAGTCCATAATTTCGATGGACAAATCCCTCAACCTCAGCCCTTCGGGCAAGCAGTCGGCGGTGCAGTTCGGTGGTGGGAAATCACCTAGCAACGTCATTCAAAAGAGTGTTGTCGCCGTCTATTATCTGCGTCATGTCCTTGAGATTGAGAAAGTTACCGTCGAGGGGGTATTCACGTTCTTCAAGACCCTCTCTTGGCGTGTTCCTGCTGATTTAAAAAACACGCTTCAGCAGGCGGGCACTCATGGCTTCCTCGATACATCAAACAATCAAGACATTAAGCTGACCTCATTGGGCGAGAACTTGGTGGAGCATGAACTTCCAGCGAAGACCAAGTAGCACCTACCGTATCAAGCATTTTAGAGCAGAAAGAGCAGATTGAGGGGGTTAATTGCTGAAATCGGATGAACTTAAAAGCTGGTTGCACAAAGATCTTGGAAGACTCGACAAAGTCCTGCTTGTCCTCGCGACACAGGATGATCCTGTTGCTGTGTCCAAGATCAGCGAATTAGCCGAGGCTGCGGGCCTTCGTGCCATGCGTAAGTGGAATGTTTCAGCTATCCTCGGTGCTTCCAAAGGCAAGGCCATTCGCACGTCCGGCTGGGAGTTGACAGATGCAGGCAAGATGCACCTGCGCGACTTAGGGGTGACCACTATCAGCCCAGCAGCAATGCAGGTCGCAATTGATCTTCGCAAGTATCTTACTGACATCACAGATGAGCAAACGCGCAACTTTGTCGAAGAGGCAATCAAGTGCCACGAAGCGGAGTTGTATCGCTCGGCTATCGTTATGTCGTGGCTTGGAGCCGTGGATATTCTGCAAAGGCATGTGCACCAGAATCGGCTTGCCGATTTTAACGCAGAGGCATCTCGCGTTAACAGCAGGTGGCGAGCTGCAGTTTCTCAGGATGACATAGGCAAAATGGGCGAGAGCGAGTTCCTCGATCGGATGGAAGCGCTTTCAATCATTGGCAAGAACGTGAAAGCTCAGTTGAAGGGTTGCCTCGACCTTCGCAATGGCTGCGGACACCCTAACACCTTGAAAGTGTCTGTGAACAAATCTGCAGCGCATATCGAGACGCTCTTGCAGAACGTATTTGAGAAATTCTAGCGCTCGATAGGGAAACAAGTCTTCCCGACTTTTCTGCAAACTGCCCGTTGTATGATCCGTCATCAACGTCCGCTCCCCGCCCTTTTGAGTCCCTTCGTTCGTGTCGCGGGAAAAAGTAGCATTTAGGGCAGCGCCAGGGTTTGGAGAACAGCTGCAATTCGCGCCGAGCAGTTGTTCACGGCTAACCATCGCCATCACTGTTTTCCACCCCAGCAAAGACGTTCGCCGGTGCCTTAATTTTGGAGGGCTATAGCGTAGGTGTAATTCTCCGTTTCTTCGTCTTCGGCCCGCCATGTCCCGACCAATTCTCTGACGCCTTCCGCCCTGCCGTTTCGACTAAGGCTCCTCCGGCTCGCAGGGGTCTTGTCCCTTGAAGTCGCGAGACATGCACCCGTATTTGTCGAACATCTTGCCGGTCGTGCTGACGGCCTTGCCCATTCCGCATCCGCCGAGCATCAGTAGCGCAAGAAAGAGTAGGGCCAGTCGCATTACGTATTCCGCCTGTTTCAGTTCGATGCGGATCGCAAGCTAGCGGAAAGAGATGGCGAGATCACGTCCCAATCATCGTTGCGGGTTGAAGAACAAGGGCGGCAGCCGCCCGGCGGCAAACCGGTACGTTGGTCGGGACGAGCCCGTCAAAATAGAACAAATAAAGAACGAAGTACTTTTCCGCCTTTTTCTTGTCACAATCGGTTAACGCGGCGATAATCAATTCCCTTCTAAAAGGAGGTTTGGGGCGGAATGCGCGCGAATACTTCGAGCCGCATTCCAGGTTTGTATTGCGTAGCTTTTAGCCATCACCATGGGGACAATCCAGAAATGCTGATCCTGGCGCGCCGGCATGTTCGCGGCGCTTCCACCGTCGCGGTGTTTGCGTTGTCCATCGCCTTTCTGGCAGCCTGTGCCGCACCAACGCCAAAGGCGGGGAAGAAGCGATCCAAGGAATATTTCGCGGAATCGGAATATGGCGTGAAGGCTAGCCCGCGCGTAAGCAACAAGCGCTCCAACCTGCCACGAGGCGGCGGCCGCGACCAACTCGGCCGCCCGTACAAGGTGCGCGGCAAGATGTATTACCCCAAGGAGCAGAAGGATTATAAGGTCGTTGGCCAGGCGTCCTGGTACGGCGATGCATTTCATGGTCGTTTGACCGCAAATGGCGAAATCTACGATCAGACGCACCTGACGGCGGCGCACCCGACTATGCCGCTGCCCAGCTATGCGCGTGTAACCAACGTCGAAACCGGCAGTTCGGTGATCGTGCGCGTCAACGATCGTGGTCCCTATTCGAATGGGCGGGTGATCGACCTGTCCAGACGCGCCGCCGAAATGCTGGACTACATGCATGGCGGCACCGCCAATGTGAAGGTCGAATATGTGGGTCGCGCGCCCCTGGATGGCCAGGACGACCAGTATCTTCTGGCATCGTACCGGCCCGGCAACCGCGCGCCCGATCCTTCCGACGGACTGCCCACAGGCGTGATGATCGCCATGAACGGCCCGACGCCGAGCGCGCGGCCGACACCCGCCTTCCCGTCGGCCGCTTCCGATGTCGTGCCCGTGCAAGCGCCTTTCGGCGAGGCGGTGGCATTCAACACCATCGTCCTGCCGGAGTTCGGCCCCATCGTGCCGCCGCGGCCCGAAACCGTTCCGTTCCAATTGGCGAGCATGTCATATGCGGACGAGCGCGTGAGCAGCGCGGCAGACGCATTTGCCGCGATCGATCGCAGCCCTATGTCTGCCGCCGATATTGCGCTCTCCTGGAAACGTCTCAACCCGAATGCCGGTCCGGCCGAGCCTGCGACGGCCTATATTGCAGCAGGCACGTTCGAGACCGCCGCCAAAGCCGACAGCGTTGGGCGTTCGCTTGCCGATCTCGGGCGTGTTTCGGTGGAAAAGTCGGCCGTCGGCGGCGCGACGCTCTACACCGTGAACCTCTATCCCGACGGGCACGCCTCGCTCGACGACATGCTGCAGCATGCCTGGGCCGCCGGGGCACCGGATGCCATGACGGTGCGTTGATCCAGGGCATTCGTTGCAGGGCAGGGCAGGCGACTTGATCCACCGGCGGTAAGCCTATTTTATTGAAGGGCAGGCAACCAACGAACCAAACGGGCTGGGTCGCATGAAATTTCTTCGGCTGTCATCCTTCCTCGCGCTGGCGATAGCTGTCGCGCTGACAATGGCTGCGCCTGCTCGGGCTCAATTGTTCGAAACCAAGGCCAAGGAAGCCTTCATGATCGATGCCGATACCGGCTCGATTCTGTTTTCCAAGAATGCGGACGACCTTATTCCGCCGGCCTCCCTGGCCAAACTGATGACGATGGAAGTCATCTTCAACGCGATCAAGTCGGGGCGTTATACGCTCGACGACACGTTTGCCGTCAGCGAGAACGCATGGCGAAACGGCGGGGCGAAGTCGGGCGGCTCCACCATGTTCGCCGCTCTGAAATCGACCATCCGGCTGGAAGACCTCATTCAGGGCATTGCGGTGCAGTCGGCCAATGACGGCTGTATCATCGTTGCGGAAGGGATGGCCGGAACGGAAGAGAATTTCGCGCAATTGATGACGGAACGTGCACGCGAACTGGGACTTGCGAAGTCCGTTTTCAAGAATTCCACCGGGTTGCCGGCCGACGGTCAGGTCGTCACGGCGCGCGAACTGGTGGAGCTTTCGATGCATCTCTGGCGCGATTATCCGGAATTTTACAAATATTTCGCCGAAAAAGAGTTTACCTGGAACAAGATAACGCAGCGCAATCGCAATCCCTTGCTGACCATGGACATCGGGGCCGATGGCCTGAAGACCGGTTACACCGAAGATTCAGGTTATGCGCTGGTGGGATCGGTCAGTCGCGACGGCCGCCGCATCTTCGCCGCGCTCAGCGGCCTGACGAGCGACCGCGAGCGTTCGGAGGAAGCACGCAAGCTGCTTGACTGGGGTATGCGCTCGTTCAGGAAAACGGAGCTGTTTGCCGACGGTGACGTGGTCGCGGATGCCGGCGTCTATGGCGGAGCAAAATCCACAGTGCCGCTGAAGGCCAGGGGACCCGTCTCCATCCTTGTGCCGATCACCAATCGCGATCGCCTCACGGCACGCGTCGTCTATGACGGTCCCATCATGGCGCCAGTGGAAGAGGGCACCCAGATCGGCACGCTGCGCGTCATGATCGGCGACACGCTGAGCCAGGAAACACCGCTCTATGCAGCCGCGAGCATCGGCAAGGGCACACTCCACCAGCGCGCGCTCGATGCGGTTGGCGAACTGCTCGTCGGCTGGATGCGTTGATTTCGTAAAAGTGGACGTTTCAGACAGCGCGGCTTATGACACTCCTGCCGGCACACCCGCCGGAAACGAGGAAAACTGGATTTGACGCGCGGGCTTTTCATTACGTTCGAAGGCGGCGAGGGTGCCGGGAAATCGACGCAGATCAAGCGTCTGGCCACCCGGCTGCGCGTAAAGGGCTACGGGCTTACCGTCACTCGCGAGCCCGGAGGCTCGGCCGGAGCGGAAGCGGTGCGGCACGTCATTCTTTCTGGAGCTGCCGAACCGTTCGGACCCAGGATGGAGGCGCTGCTGTTCGCAGCCGCGCGCTCGGATCATATCGAGCAGGTGATACGCCCGGCGATCGAGCGAGGCGACATCGTGCTGTGCGACCGCTTCGTGGATTCCTGGCGTGTTTACCAGGGCGGGGCAGGGATCGATCCCGCCTTCATGGGCGCGGTCGAACGCGTCTCGGTCAACGGCCTGATGCCCGACCTTACCCTGATTTTCGACATCGACCCGGCAGAAGGGCTGCACAGGGCAACCGCGCGCCGCGGCAATGACGTGGTGGATCGCTTCGAAAAGGAGACCCTCGCGATCCATCGGCAAAGGCGTGAAGCGTTTCTGGAGATCGCGCGCCGGGAACCCGAGCGGTGCGTGGTCATCGATGCGGCACGGGACGCGGTTACGGTCGAGAACGCGGTTACGGAGGCGGTTTTCACCGCAGTCGAGGAGCGCTTCGTAGCCCCGCGAAACGAGGCGCAGGAGGCATGATGTTCGAACGCATGGCGCCGGAGCAGCACGATACCCTGGACGGCGTGCCGGAGCCTTCCGAAAATCCGAATCTGTTCGGTCACAGCGATATCGCGGATCTGATTGCCGCCGCCTACCGGACCGGCAAGCTGCCGCACGCCCTGCTCCTTGCGGGCCCGCAGGGGATCGGCAAGGCGACGCTGGCGTTTCATCTGGCCTATCACCTGCTCAGGAATCCAACGCCCGCGCAGGCACCTGAAAAACTCGCCACGCCAGATCCTTCATCCTCCCTGTTCCGGCAGATCGCCATGGGCGCGCATCCCGCGATTCTGCATCTGACCCGGCCGCAGAACGACAAGACCAAAACATTCAAGACCGTGCTGACCGTGGACGAGGTTCGCAAGGTTAATCGGTTTCTGTCGATGACATCGCACGACGGCGGCTATCGGGTTGTGATCGTCGATCCGGCGGACGACATGAACACCAATGCCGCCAATGCGTTACTGAAGAATCTTGAGGAACCGCCTGCAAAAACGCTCTTCGTCCTCATCACCCATTCGCCGGGCGCGCTTTTGCCAACGATCCGCTCTCGCTGTCAGACGATCCGGCTGTCGCCGCTCGATCAGGACGATCTCATGCAGGCCCTTGCGTGCGCGGAGTCTCCGCCGCCGGACAATGGGGAGGCGCGCCAGGCATTGGCGGCGCGGGCAGGGGGCAGCACGCGCAATGCCATCATCCTCACGCAATATGGCGGGCTGGAGATCGCCGAGGCGCTTGACGGGATTCTGGCCGCTTCACGCCTGGACGTTGCCGGCGCCTACAAGCTGGCCGACGCTGTCGCGGGCAAGGACCGGTCGATCCAGTTCGACATTTTCAACCGCCGCGCTCTCGAACTTCTGTCCGATATGGCAAGTGCGGCGGCGCGGGCCTCGCAGCTTGAACCTGCGAAAAGACTGTCGGACACTTGGCAGGACGCCTCGAAAGCTATATTCGAGACGGAGACCTATAATCTGGATCGCAAGCAACACGTTCTGACGATGATCGACCGCCTCCATGCCGTAATGCGAATGTGATGCTCCCCATCCGGGATGGCAAAGGCCGTCCCGATGCGTTATCTGACGCGACATCCTTCCATTTCGACATTTTTGACGGCGCTCCCATGTCACGCGAAAAATTCTACATCACCACCGCCATTGCCTACCCGAACGGCAAGCCGCATATCGGTCACGCCTATGAGTTGATCGCGACCGATGCGCTGGCGCGCTTTCAGCGTCTCGACGGCAAGGACGTGTTCTTCCTGACCGGAACCGACGAGCACGGCATCAAGATGCTGCAGACCGCGCGCAAGGAAGGCATCGCAGTGCGCGACCTGGCCGACCGCAATGCGGCGGAATTCCAGCGCATGGCCGAAGCGCTGAACGCTTCCAACGACGATTTCATCCGCACCTCCCAGCCACATCATTACGAATCCTCGCAGGCGATCTGGAAGGCGATGGCTGCAAAGGGTGACATCTACAAGGGCGGTTACGCCGGCTGGTATTCGGTGCGCGACGAAGCCTATTACGGCGAGGAAGAAACCGAAGTTCGCGCCGACGGCGTGCGCTACGGACCGCAGGGCACGCCTGTGGAATGGGTGGAAGAGGAGAGCTATTTCTTCCGGCTTTCCGACTATCAGGACCGTCTGCTTGCCTTTTACGAGCAGCATCCCAATTTCGTGGGACCGTCCGAGCGCCGCAACGAGGTGGTCAGCTTCGTCAAGTCCGGCCTCAAGGACCTGTCGATTTCCCGTACTACCTTCGATTGGGGCATTCCCGTTCCCGGCGACGAAAAGCATGTGATGTATGTGTGGGTCGATGCCTTGACCAACTACATCACCGCCGCCGGCTACCCGGACACCGGTTCCCCACGCTGGCACTATTGGCCGGCGGACGTGCATGTCATCGGCAAGGACATTACCCGGTTCCACGCCATCTACTGGCCGGCCTTCCTGATGTCGGCCGGCATCGAACTGCCCAAGCGCGTGTTCAGCCACGGCTTCGTGTTCAACCGCGGCGAGAAGATGTCGAAGTCGGTCGGCAATGTCATCGATCCGTTCGCGCTGGTTTCGCATTACGGGCTTGATCAGGTTCGCTATTTCCTGCTGCGCGAAGTGCCGTTCGGCCAGGACGGCAATTATAGCCACGAGGCAATCGTCAACCGCACCAATGCCGACCTCGCCAACGATCTGGGCAATCTTGCCCAGCGCTCGCTGTCGATGATCGCGAAGAATGTGGGCGGCGTGGTTCCGGCGCGGGGCGAATTTGCCGACGCCGACAGGGCCATTCTGAACCAGGCCAACGCAGCGCTCGCGACCGCCCGCAAGGCGATGTCGGAACAGGCGATCCATCAGGCGCTGGCTGCGATCTTCGCGGTGGTGGCCGAGGCAAACCGGTATTTCGCGGGACAGGAGCCCTGGGCGCTGAAGAAGACCGATCCGGCGCGCATGGAGACCGTGCTCTACACCACGGCCGAAACGGTGCGTCGCGTGGCGTTGCTGTGCCAGCCCTATATTCCGCAGTCGGCAGCCAAGCTGCTCGACCTGCTGGCGGTGCCCGAAGACGCGCGCGGACTCGACCGGGTGGCAGATGAGCACGCGCTTGTGCCGGGTGCCGCTCTGCCTGCGCCGGAGCCTGTCTTTCCGCGCTATGTCGAACCGGCGCCGGCGGCGTGAGGCGACATGCTGGTCGATAGCCACTGCCATCTCGATTTCCCGGACTTCGCCGAGGAGCGCACCGACATCGTCGCGCGCGCCCTCGCTGCCGGGGTCGAGCGCATGGTCACCATCTCGACGCGGGTGAAGCAGTTTCCGACCATTCTGGAGATCGCGGAAACCTACGATCCCGTCTACTGCTCCGTCGGCACGCATCCGCACAATGCCGGCGAGGAAGGCGACGTCACTGCCGACCAACTGCTAAAGCTGGCCGAACACCCCAAGGTAGTGGCTATCGGCGAGGCCGGCCTCGACTATTTCTATGACAAGGCACCTCGGGATGCGCAGGCGCGGAGTTTTCGCGCCCATATCGATGCCGCGCGGCGCACCGGACTGCCGCTGGTGATCCATTCGCGCGATGCCGACGACGACATGGCCACCATTCTGGAAGAAGAAAGCGGGAAGGGGGCCTTTCCCTTCATCCTGCACTGTTTCTCTTCTGGCCGCGCCCTCGCGGAAGCGGGTGTAAAGCTTGGCGGTTACGTTTCGTTTTCAGGCATTCTCACGTTCAAGAAGTCCGAGGAACTGCGCGAAATCGCAGCCGCTCTGCCGCTCGACCGCCTTCTTGTGGAGACCGATTCACCCTACCTCGCACCGGTGCCGTTTCGAGGCAAGCGCAACGAACCGGCCTATGTCGCGCATACGGCAAAGGTGCTCGCCGAGACGCTGGGAATGACCGGCGACGAGATTGCCCGGATCACCACCGACAATTTCTTCCGGCTGTTCAAGAAAATGCCACGCCCAACGCCACAAGGTAGCTGAGGCATGCCGGACCTGCTTCGCCTGACAATTCTCGGCTGCGGCTCCTCTCCGGGCACGCCAAGGATTACCGGCGATTGGGGCAATTGCGACCCGTCCAATCCGAAGAACCGGCGCATGCGCGCCGCGGCCATGGTGGAGCGCGTTTCCGCCAACGGCATCACGCGCGTGGTGATCGACACCGGGCCGGATTTTCGTGACCAGATGTTGATGGCGGGCGTGAAGCGGATCGATGCCGTGCTCTACACGCATCCGCATGCCGACCACATCCACGGCATCGATGACCTGCGCGGCTATGTGCTGGAGCAGAAGCAACTCGTGGACATCCATGCTGACCAGCCGACGCTGGACCGGCTCCATGAGGCGTTCGGATATTGCTTCAAGACGCCGGTGGGCAGTTCCTATCCGCCGATCCTGCGCGCTCACGAGATCGAGCATTCAGACCCCGTGATCATAGAAGGAGAGGGGGGTGCCCTCACCTTCACGCCACTGCCGCAGATCCATGGCGACATCATTTCACTCGGCTTTCGTGTCGGGCCGCTCGCCTATTGCTCGGACGTCTCTCACTTCCCGCCGGCCACGGCCGAACTCATGCAGGACCTGGAATTGCTGGTGGTCGACGCCTTGCAATATCGGCCGCATCCAAGCCACCTTTCGCTTGGCGAAGCGCTGGAATGGATCGAGCAGCTGAAGCCCAAGCGCGCGGTGCTGACGCATATGCATGTGCCGCTGGACTATGCGACCGTCGCGGCCGAAACGCCGGACCATGTGGAGCCGGCATGGGATGGAATGGTTCTGGAAATTCCTTTGGAAACAATGTGAAATAGAAGGAAGCTTACACATGGCCGGAAGTATCGATCGCGTCACCGAAGCCGCTGCGGCAGCCGGGTTGGAGATCGAGATACGCCGCATGGGAGCTTCGACCCGAACCGCAGAGGAAGCTGCGGAACAATGCGGATGCACGGCGGCCCAGATCGTGAAATCGCTGATTTTCCAGGGCGAACGCAGCGGAAAGCTCTATCTGTTCCTGGTTTCCGGACCCAACCAGCTCGATCTCGGCAAGGCCGGAGCGCTGGTGTCGGAGACGCTGACGCGAGCCGACCCACGCCACATCCGCGACGAAACCGGCTTTGCCATAGGCGGCGTTTCGCCGATCGGCCATCAGATCGAAATCCCGGCATTCGCGGATCAGACCTTGCTGGGCTTCGACACGGTCTGGGCGGCAGCCGGCGCGCATGACGCCGTGTTCGCGGCCGAACCAAAGGCTTTGCTTGCGGCCGCGCGAGCCAGGGTGGCCGACCTCGCGGCCTGACCGGTGCCAACAATCATGGACTTGGCTTCAGGATCGGTATCGACTGCGGATGCCTGGCGAGAGCAGCACTTTAACGCCGCTTGCTCGTCGCAGCGCATAATGCATTGATGCAAGTTCCATAATCTATCTTATGCGACTTTCTGATGCCGATGAAGAGGCTTCACCTCAAGCCCTGCTGGCAACGAAATCCATGAGACCGCCATACGCGTCCGACAGACTTTCAACAGAACCGCTCAGCGCGCCTTCGGAAAGCTCTGACGATAATGGCGCGGCGTCATGCCCTTCAGCGCCAGGAACTGGCGATTGAAGTTCGCGAGCGACCTGTAGCCCACGGCCTCGGCAATGTGTGCGATCGGCCGTGAACTGACTGAAAGCATGGCGCAGGCCTCGCCGATCTTCAGGCGCATGATGTAGTCCGTCACCGAAAGCTGCGTATGGCGGCGGAACAGTCGATGCAGCCCGGACGGGCTGAGCGCCGCGACATCGGCAAGTTCGGCCAGAGACAAGCCCGAGGCATAATTCAGATGGATATGATCGAGTACGCGGTCGATGCGCGTGCGATCGCTGCCATCGGCCACCGGGACGCTTCTGGGGCTCGCAAGCGGTTCGGCGGCGCTATCCTGTGCCAGTGCATTCAGCACTCGCATCAGGCTCACGAGTCGTTCGTCCGCCGGTTGCGTGAACAGATCCTTTATGATCGGCCGAACATATTCGGCATGTTGTTTGGAGAACCTGAGTCCGGTGGATGCGCGTTCCACCATTGCCGATACGGGACGAAGCTCCACGAAGGTTTCGGCCATGCCGCGCACCCATTCAGGCAGAAACCACATGACGAGCGCCACATGCGGCCTTTCCGGATCGATCTTCTCTGTCGAGTTCCAGCTATGCGGCAGGTTCGGGCCGATCAGCACCAGATCGCCGTCGTCATAGCTGCCTATGTGATCGCCGATGAAGCGCTGCCCGCGCGAATTCAGCGTCAGCGTCAACTCCAGTTCGGGATGATGATGCCACTGGAACGGAATCTCGTCGTCGAGCCTGCGGTTGAGCATGGCCCAGGACGTGCCCGGTTGCGGCTGCAATTTCTCCAGAAAGGGTTTCATTCTGAATTTACCACCCAGAAAACGCCAGAATAGTATCAAAACCGGCTCCGCCAGTACAACTTCCCTGCCCGGCTCGAACTAGGATTCTCCCATCGCATTTCGTTTGAGCGGAGGAAACCATGGCACACGCTACCGACCTGAAGAAGGACGCCCACCCGACGTCGAGGAATGTCACGGTGCAACTCAAGGACATCAGGAAGAAGCTGCCGCTCCGTGTGCTCAGCGAAGGCGATTGGCGGCACTGGATCACCAGGGGTTATGTGATCGTGCGCAACGCCGTGCCGCAGGAGAATGTCCAGCGGCTTATCGATCTTCTCTGGGAGTTCGATGAAAAGGACCCCAACGACCCGTCCACATGGTATGCCCCGCAGCGCCGGGATCATATGATGAAGGAGCTGAACGGTGCCGGCATGGTGGAAATCTACAATCACCAATATTTGTGGGATAATCGGCAGGTGCAGCGCGTCTACGACGCCTTTGTCGACATCTGGGACCGTGAAGATCTCTGGGTCGCGATCGATCGCGCCAATCTCAATCCGCCGAAGAAAGCGCCGGGCAACCCCAACGGGTTCATCCATTGGGACAGCGACACCTCACTACGCCCTCTCCCCATCGGCGTGCAGGGCGTGCTTTCGCTGGTCAGGCAGGATGGCGAGATAGGCGGCTTCCAGTGCATTCCCGAGCTGTTCGAGAATTTCGATGAATGGGTGAAAACCCAACCCGCCGATCGCGATCCGCATCACCCCGATCTGAGCGGCCTGACGGTCACCAACATCGAGATGGAGCCGGGCGATCTCATGATCTTCAACACGCTTCTGGCCCATGGCGTGCGGCCGAACCACTCGAAGGATCGCGTGCGCATGGCGCAGTATATTTCGATGTTCCCTGCCGACGAGGACGATATCGAAGAGTGCGAGGCGCGTATCCATTCATGGCGCGAGCGCGAGGCGCCGAAACGCGCCGCCTTTCCCGGCGATCCGCGCGACTGGGAAAAGAAGAATGCAAGAACGGCCGAACTGAATCCGCTCGGCCGCAAGCTGCTGGGGCTCGATAGCTGGCAATGAACTGAAAAAAGCCGGCTTGCTCCACGCAAGTCCGGCTGCGCTGTTCAGGCCTTGCCGTGGATGAAGCGGTCATAGTCCGAGACGAGGAGGTGGAGCGGCGCTTCATCCTCCTCGATCTGCGAAAAACGGCCGATCGGCTCGGCAAAGATGTTGTCGGTCAGGTCGTCATTCACGGTCGAAACCTCACCGATCAGTACGTCGCCCCCCTCGCCCCAGAACGCGTGCCAGACACCCGGCATCAACGTCACGCTCTCGCCGGGATCGAGCTTCAACAAGCCGCCGGCGGGAAGCCTGCGGATGACGCCGTCGGTCGGCACGACGACCTCGCGATGGTGGTCGATCCCGCCCTCCTCGTCCGGCATGAACAGCTCCAGCACCAGCTTGCCGCCGCCGCGATTGATGATGTCCTCCGCCTTCACGACGTGGCGATGCATCGGCGAAAGCTGGTCCTTGCGGGAAATCATGATCTTTTCGGCATAGAGCATGCCGCCGCCGCGCGAGAGGTCTTCGGCGCGGCCGTTGCGCACCGTGAAGAGAAACAGGCCAAGCTGGTCATATTTGCCCAGGCCGTAGTCGGTGATGTCCCAGCCGAGCCGTGCGTCCACAATGCCGGCCGGCCGCCGATTCTTTAGCTCCTCCGGTGACCAATAGGCGAAGGGCGGAATCACATAGCCGAAGGAACGGATGAACGCGTCTCCCTCACGGATGATTTCGTTGACGCGGGAACGCTTCATGGCAGGGTCCTTATTGATTCCTTGGCGGCTCAGGCGATCCGCAGGCCGCTGGCCGGATCGAAAAAGACGGCCTTGTCGAGATTGAAGGCCAGTTTTGCGCGCTTGCCGGCGGCGACGTTGGCGTCGGCGCGCAGGCGGGCGGTCACATGCTTCTGGCCAAGGCGCGTGACAGCGAAAGTGTCGGAACCCGCGGGTTCAACCACTTCGATCAGACATTCGCTTTCGGCGATGTCCCTGGCGTTGCGGTCGGCTCCGTCGCGATCCGTCAGCGCCTCCGGCCGAATGCCGAAGATCACTTCCTGGCCGTCATGCGCGGACAGGCCCGAAGGCGCATTCGGCACACCGAGAACGAGCGGCTCCTGATCCTCCCGATGCGTGGAGATCGTCACGCCCGAGCCGTTCTGCGAAATCTTGACCGGAATGAGGTTCATGGCCGGCGAGCCCATGAAGTCGGCCACGAAGAGATTGGCGGGGTTGTTGTAGATTTCAGCAGGCGTGCCGGATTGCTGCAGCACGCCATCCTTCAGCACCGCGATCTTGGTGGCCAGGGTCATCGCCTCGATCTGGTCATGCGTGACATAGACGATGGTCGTGCCCATGCGCTGGTGCAGGCGCTTGATCTCTGTGCGCATGTCGACGCGCAGCTTTGCATCGAGGTTGGACAGCGGCTCGTCGAACAGGAAGACCTGCGGCTTGCGCACCAGCGCCCGGCCAATGGCGACGCGCTGCCGCT
>Ga0182738_1002798_pt1 | contig 20463 bp, 17 predicted proteins | sample eDN5th30CBELigMG_FD_128876 | JGI IMG/M metagenome (GOLD analysis project Ga0182738, IMG submission 128876) | Enriched Miracle-Growth compost microbial communities from Emeryville, California, USA - eDNA 5th pass 30_C BE-Lig MG (version 2)... ... | reverse complement strand
TTGTTTGTTTGTTTGTTTGTTTGTTTGTTTGTTTGTTTGTTTGTTTGTTTGTTTGTTTGTTTGTTTGTTTGTTTGTTTGTTTGTTTGTTTGTTTGTTTGTTTGTTTGTTTGTCTGTTTGTTTGTTTGGGGGATTTCGAGATTTTAGGGGTTTACAGTATTTAAGAAAAGGAGAACTATAATTTCAGCTCAGAAACTCGATTTTTTCGAGGATAATTGATGAAAGAATTTTTTATGGGAAATTTTTTGCTACGAAAGGGGAAAAAAATACATGGAGAAAGGAAATTGAAGCGAAAATAGGGAATTGCAAAAAGAAAAACAATATTGATGAAAAATTGGCTCTAGAAGGTTGCAGATTGAAGAATTGAGCCTGGAAAAATTTCTGTCTTGCCAGCCCATGAGGGTTTTTTGTATTTTATCCCAAAATTCTCCCCAAAAAAGTTCAAATCCCTTAAAAAAAATCGAAAAAGTTTTTCTGAAGCTTATTCAGAAAAAAGAACAAAAGCTTTTATTTGCACGAACTCTTGCTCTCAGATCAACGTGGTTGAAATGACGCACTTGGGATTCTTTTAAAATGCAAACTTTAATAAGGTCAAGTTAGGGTGTTTTTCACTGAAAGTTGAGACTGTTTCATCAAGATTCAAAGTTCGCTCTTTTTCTGAAAGAAAAAATTGGCACTTGAAGTTTCAAAGCGCAAGAATAAGTTTTTTTCTGGAGGTTTTTTTTTTAATTAAAAGAAAATAATAATAATTGAGGAAATGTATTAAACCTTGAGGTTTTCTCGAAATTTTCGTTGTTCTCTTCGTTTAAAAATCAATATCTGATTAAATTTAATTGAGAAAGGGTTTTCAAGGAAGAGGAAATGGAGCGAAAAATCGAGGAGTTGAAGAGAAAAGGTCGATTATTTTTCTCAGCAATTCCTCTGATTACACGATTTTTATCTCTAATTACGATAGTTTTGCTTCCATTACTCTATCTCCATTTGCTTTTTTCCCCCTCCAATTCCACCATTTTTCTCTCTATTTTTCCGCTGCAATTCCACAAGTCCATTTTTCAAAATTCAAACTTGTTTCAGAGATGGTAAAGTGAATGAAGAAAGTGAATTAATTGAAAAGGCAAATTAAAACTTTTCAAGGAGTTGTGAAGAAAAACATCAATAACTTTTTTCACAAGAAAAGAAATTTTAGACATCATTTTCCACTCAAAATAATATCTTTTGACATCCTCTAGCTGAACAGAAACCTCCTGTTTTTCATGATGATATTTCACACCACAGAGAGAGAGAGACTTTATCATTTATTACTCAGATACGATTGTTATTTCCAATATATAATGGAAATCATTCATTAAATGCCATAAACCTCGAGTTCACATGTTTTTTCAAAAATATTATATTGACAAAATATTTGAATTCAACAAGTTTTATCGATAACACTAAAAACAAACATCATCATGACCAAACTTTCCACATTTTAAATAAGAAAGTAAAGTATTTAGATATCAAATTACATTACAAACCTAAAACTAATTCTCCTTAGACCTTGTTGTCGTCACTGTATAAGAAGCTGTTTCTTTCTTTGAGTTCAACATCGTTGTGGCTTAAATGTTTTTTGAGTATTGCTGCTTGAGCCTTAAAGTTTGTCTGCTTCAAAACGATTAAATATATCACCAGCAAAGCGATAATTCCCATCAAGAAACCAAACCAGATTCCCTTGACTTGCATGTCCAAGTTAAAGGCCAAGAGGTAAATCAAGGGAAGAGCAACCAAGTAGTAGCTAATAATCATGCTAATTGTTGCAGCATTCTGTTTTCCAATTCCCTTCAATGTACCCGACAAAGCAACTTGAATTCCGTCAAAGAAAATCAAAGCAAGGTAAATGTTGAGGACGCTTAAAAGCAATCTCTTGATGTCTTCATTAGCACTAAACACAGTTGCCCATTGATCTTTGAAAGACAAGAGAAGACCCAAGAAAACAGCGGTAAAGAAGACGTCAACGACGATACCATAGTAGGTGTAGTTCTTAGCCTTATTGGTGTTTCCCGCTCCCATAGCATGAGACACAAAAGTCATGATTGTGATGGACAGCCCCAGTGGCAGACTGTAGTAAAGGGTCGCGCTGTTAGCAATAGCCACGTGAACAGCAAGCTGGTCTTCGTTAAATTGGCCTGCCAAAATAGAAAAGACTTCGTAGCATGCCATGTCCAAAAAGAGGATTGCGGCAATGGGAACCGTAAAGGAGACGAATCTCTTGATTCCTTCACTCTCCATCACCAACTCCTTCCACTTGATATCCTTGAAAGGAACCCAGCTGTCCTTGCAGCATTGAGTCTTGAAAAGATATGCGAAAAGGAACAACATATTGCAAAGTTCAAAGACATCCTTGGCGAGACCAGCGCCTCTGGGTCCGAGTCCAAGCTTATCGATGAAAAGCCAGCTCCAGAAAACGTGCAATACCATTGTTGTGAATTGAATGTACAGGATGGGAGAAAAGATCTTTTGGGCAAACATATAAGCCTTGGTCGCATCGAAAATGCCATAAAAGAAGAAAGAGGGGTAGGCATATTTGATGTAGTCCCAGGCATGCTGAGCAACGATTGGCTCTATGCTGAAAAATACGAGGATCTCCTTGGTGAAAGAAAGCAATATCAACACTGGGGCCATCACAATGAGCTGCAACAGAAGACCCCTGTGATAGTTCAGGGCAACTAGCTCATGCTTGTTGCCTCCGTGAGCTTGGGCAGCGAGGGCATTGATTCCTTGATCAATACTGGTGATCAGAATGTAGGCGCAGCAGTTTGAGCAAACAAAACCCAAGCCGATTCCTCCAATCATTGCCGCGTCCTTCAAGTTACTGAGGAAGGCAAGACTGATCATGTTGACTGCATATACGCACAGCAAAGATAAGCTCGAAGAGATTGAAGCATTAAAGATCATTTGAACTCCGTGCTTGATTTGCTCCCTCGAGAGCTTGGAGAAGGGAGGGTCGTCACTCCTGGCAAGCAAGGAGGTGTCATGCTTTTTAGGTGATTGCTCTAAGCTTAACTCCATAATAGGTACAGATAAAACACAATTATTTTGAAATTTTAAATTGTTAATTGTTACAAAGTCTCCAGCGATTTAAGCGCTCCAAAACTATTTTTATTTTTCGCAGACTTTAAAGAAATAAAACTTTAATCCATTTTATTGTGTGAAGTGATTGACGTATGCGTGCCTTGAACTTCTTGATTTTTAATTTGAGAGTTATTCTTGTGCCAAATCAAGAGTCACCTGCGAGATAAATTTTTAGTTGTTTATAAAAACTAAAAAAGTAGGTTTTTAAGTTGGGGCTTGGGATAACTTGTAACTTGAAACTTGAAAAAAAAAACAGTACAAAATTCTTTGAAAGCAGAAAGCATACAGAAATCTCTCCTGGTGACTTTTCTTGGCTAGACGCAGAGAAAGGGGTCAGATAGGGCCCAGAGTGAACTGATGTGCCGACCAATTTAGAATCGCAACTTGGGTTTTTGTTATTTAAGAGAAATGTTTATTTTTTCTGGAATTTTTGAGACTAATTCTATGGAGAAAATGATTGACTTTAATTTCATGATCAATTTTACAGTTCTTTAAAACTGAAAGCACAATCAAACAATCTTTGTATGGTACTGAATATTTGTGCGGCAAAATCTGATCATTTATCAAATTATAAAAATTGAAACCAGATGAGACACGACTATCAAATAAATTTCTAGAAAGACTTATAAAAAAACCAGGCGTTTCAGTTTTCCCGAAAAGTATTTTGTGTAAAACCCTCTAGTTTGGCGCTTTCCAAGCCGAGGTTTATCCTAACGTTGAGTTTTCCCCCATGAAATTTGGCAAGCAGCAGTTTAAATGGGGAAAACGCACGATAAATAAACTTCTAGAACATTTCAAAATGATCTTTCTAGTCACAAAATTTTAGCACAAAAGCGATGCCTTTTTGTGTAATTCCTGTCTTTTAGTTTCAACTCATGATAGGGTGATTCGTACTCGAAGGTTCCCCTCTGCTTTTATCTTACCTCTCCTTCTTGAGTTGCCTGAAAATTCGAATTTTAATAAAATCCCCAGACCACAATATCATCCAAATTTCAAGCTTATATTATTGCTTTTCGTCCCGGGAAAAGCGGTTTTGCTTTGAATGATGTCAGTCGGCTTTATTGAGCGCCTTCTTATTCCTCTTTTCCAAAATTATGGACCCTTTCGTATTCAAGTTCAAATACAGATCAATTCTAATTTTAAACATTCTAGGCCTTTAGTTTATGGAATTTTCTTTGAAAAAAAATAATCATCCCATTTCACAGATTCAGACTTTAGCGACCCTTTGTTCACTCGTTGTGCTTAAGGCCAGAAGGGGTGTGAGGAAAAACAAAACTGAGGCTCTTAAAGAAAAAAGAAGTTGAAGTCCTCCCGCCATACGTTCTGAAATAAAGATTACAAAAGTCTAAAATATTCTGTGGGCTGAATGAAGGCTTTTGAAAGGGCGCTAAAAATCAAAACTTTGTATAACTTGCTTCTAGGTTGCCAAGGGTCCTCCTGCTTGATAGAGTGATGAAGGAAATAAATAGAAAAAATCACTTTCTGATCAGGGGAGGGTACTAAAGGTAATTTCCTGAGTATGTGATTTTGACCTTTCAATTTTCGAAATCACTCTTACAAAATTTTGTTCAATTTTCCCTCATATTTTCTTGCACAAACACAACATAACTGACTCCAAAACACAACAGAAAAGTGAGGGAAATAAGGAAAACAGAAAAGAGATCTAAAAATTGGTCAAAAGGCTTTTTCAAAAAATTCATCCAATAGGAGAGTGAATTCGTCCGCCCTTTTTTGTGGGGAAAAGCTTTAGAAAGCGTCGTGAAATTTTGAAGTGGAAATGGATCTCTTAATACTGAATTAGAATTTTCTTAATTCCTTGCCTTTGATAATAGCCGCAGACAGAGACTCAAAAAATTTTCAGGCAATTAGGCAGTGTTTTCCAAGAAGAGAGTTCTTGAAAGGATTCCCTCAAAGATCAACCTGTCCTTCCAAAAAATTGAAATTATCATTTTCAAAGGATTCATTCAGTCGGTGTCCTTTTATCGCAACAAAGAAATGAGTTTTCAATTGTGTGGAAGTGAGAAAAAAAAATTTTGCCAAAATTTACTTGGAACTCCAATCCTGGAAGTCTCTCGTTGAAATGATGAAAATATCGGTCTCGTTGTGCTCATTTCGGACTGGCTTCAAGTTATCTGCCAAAAAGAAAAAGAATTCCTTGTTGATTCTGATTGACTATCTTACTAAATTTAAGATTTGGACCATCACACAAATACGATTAATTTTATTCCTTCGAACAATGGCATCAGAAAGGAATGAGGTGAAAAATCAATATTGCAGCGAACCTCAACGAGTTTTTTTGTGGTGTGCAGGACTCCATAATCTTTCTCAGACCTTGTCTGGGATTCTCTCAAAAATCATGACAGAACTAACTTTGTGGAGGCAGTTGATTAAATCAAAATGTGTTGGATTACAAACCGAAAAGATTGAGCTATGTGATACGAAGAGAGAAATTATTTTGTAAAGAAATCTCTCAGGCAGGCTATGCATGAAAAGAGTTCGATGAGAAAAGACTTTGAGCAGAAATTTTTCCCAAAACAGGATTGAAAAAATTTTCTCCAGTTTTTTTTTCTTTCTTTAAAGAAAAAGGGTGATGAGTTTGCCAAAAATCCGACAGACAAATCTGAAAATACGGCAAAATTGGCAATGTTGTAAGCCCCGATAGTTTCTTCTTCATCAAAATATGTCTTTCAAAGCTCAAATAACTCTTATTTTGTTCAGAGGTCGACTGAATTTCTATCAATCTAATTTTTTTAACAATTTAAATGAAGGTAAATTTTTTCCCGTATAAAAAATAAGGAAAAGACACATTTTCAAGAATTTTCAGTTGTTGAGCGAACTCTTCGTGTGAACTCCTACTTTTTATCTCAGCAACCAATTTTTTCAATCAAAAGACTTTTTGTTCATTGGAATGAGAAAACTTTCCTTCGAGAGATAAAATCGGAGAGTCTTTTTTCTTTTCAAATTTCAACGAAAAAGTTCTAAAATAAATCAAAAACAGTTGATAATCTAACTCGTTCATTCTTTCAACTGTTTAAAAAGAAATAGCTTTATCATTCCTTTGTCGTTAAAAAAAAAGCATTTTGATTAAGAAATAAGATATGCAAAATTAATTTTTAATTGTGGTCATTCCAAATGTCAAAGATTCTTTGACGAAATATGATTGCTTGTTGAAGGGAAATCAAAGGGAACTCTTGAGAAAAATGCAACTCGACCCTTTTTCTTCCTGAAAAAAGAATTTAACAGAAGAAACTTGGAATTTATGAAAAAAATAGCTATTTATTTGAATTTAAAGGAAAAATGTTTGTTTGACAAAACTTATGAATCATCTATTTCCTTATTCTTTTTGGCCATCTCCTGAGCAAACGTTTTCAGCGACTCTTCGAAAAAGCAAATTTAACTGTTATGACTTTCTTAAAATCCAAATTTAATTTTCTGTGTTGGTAAATTCCCAACGAAATTTTAATTTTCGAGATAATTCCCGTTAAATGGAATCAAAAGGTTTTCTTGAAATTCTTCGTCAATGATAGATTGCTAATTCATCTTGTTATGGCATTATTGCTTTCACACCAACCCAGATTCCTATGAGTTCTCTTTCTTTGTTGATATTTTCATTTTGTTGTCTTTTCAAAATAATAAAAAAATTTAATGGCATCTCTATCTCAAATCCCCTAATTTGTTTGTATGAAGAAAATCGTATTTGGTTTTTTTTTTTAAATGTCAAGGCAAAGTTTCGAAAGCCCTCAGAATTACTGACAGTTATTATGGATTTCATTAGGCTAACAGATTTTATATTAACGATATCTTCTAATCGATCGTTTAAAATCCAAATTAATAATTTTACCTAACGATTAAGATAACGAACAATCACATATAAATTCTCCGCTCTCAACTCAAATTACATAATCAAACAAAAAACACAACAAAGCAAAAACACAAGCCCACTTCAATGAACTCCCCTCAAATACAATCCGAAGGATACCAACTCCTCAAGTCTCTCGACGAACCTTCCTTCTCCAACCTCTCCTTCCCTCAGGTCTGGAAAGGAGTCAAAACCATCTCCAGCGCGACCCTTGCCACAAGTTTGTCTCTCCTTTACATGTTTGCCCTCAACCTCATCAGTCTTGCCTTTATTAGTAACCTCAAGGATGCTGCCATGATCGGAGGTATCGGACTCGGTTTTGTCTGCTCAAACTGCTGCGCTTATATCCTTATGACCAGTATTGATCAAGGTGTGAACGCTTTGGCTGCCCAAGCCTTTGGCGCTGAAAAATACGATTTGGTCGGACGCAACTACCACAGAGGGCTCTTCTGTATCCTTGTTGTCTTGATCCCCGTCCTTATCTTGCTTGCCTTCACCAAAAACATCTTGATGGCCGTCGGTATCGATGGGATGGCTGCCCAATACGCCTGGGACTACATTGAATATGCCTACCCCTCATTCTTCTTTTACGGATTCTTTGACTGCACCAAGTCTTTCTTGTATGCCCAGAAGATCTTCAAGCCAATCCTCTACACCCAAACCATCACCACCGCTTTACATTTCTTCTGGGCCTGGTTGTTCATCAGCAAGATGGAAATGGGTCCTGCTGGTGCCGGTATTGCCAAGAACATCTATGAATTCTCCAACATGGTTGGATTGTTCGTCTACATCTACTACAGCAAGGACGTCAAGGGCTGGACTCCTTTTAGCGAAATCCAATGGAGACACAACGTCTTTGTCTGGGCTGAATTCAGAGTCTTCCTTTCCGTTGTCATCCCCATGGCTGCTCTCTTGTTCTTGGATATGGCTTGCTACGAAGTCTTTGCTATCTTGGCTGGCCAATTCGGAGAAGACCAATTGGCAGTTCATGTCGCTATTGCCAACAGTGCCACAGTCTACTACAGTATCCCCCTCGGTTTGTCTATTGCTATGATGACTTTCGTCGGAGGTGCCATGGGACGTGGAGAACCCAACGCTGCTAAGAACTATACTTATTTCGGTCTCATTGTCGACTTCATGGTCACTATTTGCTTCATGATCCTCCTCTGGGCTTGCAGAGATCCTTGGGCCACCTTGTTCAGTCCCAACGAAAACGTCAAGATCATCTTGCTCGATGTCCTCAAGATCTACATGCTCTTCGTCTTGTTCGATGGTATCCAAGTTGCTCTTTCGGGAACAATGAAGGGAATCGGTAAGCAAAATGCCGCTACTATTGGTCTTGTTGTCAGCTACTATTTCATTGCCTTGCCTCTTATCTGGTACCTCGCTTTCAAGCTCGAATGGCAAGTGTATGGTATCTGGAGCGGTTTCTTGGTCGGAATCATTTCCCTCCTCTTGCTCTACTTTGTTGTCATGGCCTTCACCAGCTTCGATAAACAAGCTAAAAAGATTAAAGAATTAATGAATAAAGAAGGCGAAAACAACCAACCCTTGCTCCACTAATCAATCAACCTCTATTTATACATCTTCCTGTTTGAAAAAAACTGTAACAACTATTTGTTAATGCCAAAAGAACAGAAGAGTGGGGAATGACCATCTCAAAAAACGGTTAATCCACTCTCCTTTTAATAATTATTTCGATGTCATTCATTCATGGCTTGTTTGTTTGATATCTTTTTATATATTTCATTTCATTCATTCAATTGTAAAACCTTTTTAAAAAATTCATCATCACCCTCGTTTCAAATAATTTTAAACATCTCTCTTAGCGAAACTTTCTTTCTGAGTTTTCAACTTTTTATCAAAAAGAAAAGCATTAATTTTTTTTGCAAACTTTTGATAATGTTAATAGTTTGGTGAAGTTTGTGAAATTTCAGAGAAAAAGATTCAAGTAAAATAAGGATGAGAGATTTTTGTTTTCCCAAGTTGATGGAATTCTGTCTTTTGGACAATTTTCGATTTAAAAAAAAAAAAAACAATCAAAATTTAAAAGATTTTGGGAGAAATCATTCCAAAGGTTGTTTTTGGTTCGATTCAAAGTAAACAAAATTGAAATTTCGAGATTTTGAGGCTCCAAGAATATCACATAATCATTCGAAAAAAATTTCATCATTGAATCAGTGCTGAATAATGTTAGTTCTTTGTCTACCTAAGTTATTTTGAAAGGCAAGGCAATGTTCTACCGATAGAAAGATTGAACTCGAGTTTTAGAAATTTAACTGGAAAAAATGGTTTCAATTCTTTCAATTTGGGTCCCTTGGAGTATGCTTTTTTTTTCAATCAGAAATTTGGAGAAAACCATCAATTTTTCCTGTTAGAAATTCAATTTTTTTCTCTCGACTTTCATCGATTTCAGAGCTGAAAGAGAAAGTTTTTCATGTTGAACCGAAATTTGAAGATTTCTTGATTTTTCCAATGACAAAAAATTCTTAGAAAAAATATTCTTGTTTAAGAAAGGTGATTTTCATAGAATTTTATGAAAAACACTGATAAAATTTCTCATGTTTCTCAGTCTTGAAAGGAGTTCAACAACAGATGATTGGTTTTTGGACTTTACATTTGACAAGAACTCTCGCTTGAAATGACGATTTTTCTATTTGAGAAAGCAATTCAATTTTGAACTCGAACATTACAAACATATTTTTTGTTGGGTTTATCATTTGTCGAAACAGAGATATTTTACGATTAGAATAAAGAGATAAAATTATTTGAAAATTTTCTATCGAATCGCGAGATGAAATAATTCAAGAGGTAGAGAATAAAAAATTCCATTGAAGCAAATAATTTTGAACAAAAAATCAAAACAAAGAGAAATCAAAGAAAACGGTTGGAAAGTATTTTAAGAAAATCAACAAAATTCAGATGTGTGAAAATTCAAAAGAATGAAATTGAAATCTTTTTAAAGATTGATTTGAAAACAAAATCTCTTTTCAAGTTTAAACGTTTTTCTCTTTTTATTTTGATTTTTTTTATATGATTATTGTCTTGGTGAAATATTAATCAGAGAGAGAGAGAGAGAGAGAGAGAGAGAAGAATTTATTTGTTTATTTGTTGAGAAAAAGGTTATTTCTCAATTGGCAATTGTAGAAATATATTTTTTCTTGTTCATGAATAAAAAGTATAGATAAATGATATGATATAGTTAGTGTATTATTCTACAAACACTTAAATCAGGTTTTTCGTTCATCCACATCGAAACAGAAAAACCGGTTATTGATAAAAAAATTAATAGGCAAGGCTTGACTTCTTGCGCATGTTTTTCTTCATTAAAACTCTTTGGTAAGCATTTGAAAGAGAGTCGATTTTTGTGGGTTTCTTGAGACTCTTGAGATTTTTGCTCAAGTGTTGTTTTGAGACAATGTTAAATTCTGCCTCTTGTGACTGTGCTTCAATTCCCTTCTTCCTCAATTGCTCTTTAAAGCCAATAGGAACAGACTAGAAAAAAATTAGACAAATCAATCTCGAATTTTACCTTGACTACAACTTTACCCGAAACCCCTGCAGAAAATGCTGCATGGAATGGAGAAGATCCTTCGCTTTGAGGATAGACATGATGATACATGGGGCTGTTAAGACTGAGGAGTCTGCCACCAAATGCCAATGAAGAGGCATGGTGACTGTGTGTTGGAGTGCTTATTCCGCTTTTTGGAAGTTCAAAGGGTTTATAGCCCAGGTCTTGAATACTGTTTGGCCCAGAACTTTTATCACTTCCCTTTTGCTTGTATTCCAAATACGATGCGAGGCCCTCTGATTTTAACCCTGCAGATAAAGGAACTTGGACAATTTCTGCAAGAGATGAACCCTTTGTTCCAAACTCCTTCAAGATCATCTGAACCTGTTGCGAATTGGAAAAGTTGCTTGTGGTTTTTGAAGTTGCTACTTCTTCCTCATTTAATGAAGTTTTTCTCTCACCTTGCTTTGAGGAATGATGAGTTGATAATGAAGCGGATGAGTCCTTTCGACTCTGTCCGGGAGTAAATTCTTTCACGATATTCTGTATATCTTGGTTTTTGGGAGTAAATTCTTTGACAATATCTTGCACTAAATTGCTGTTGTTCTTGGGGGTGAATTCCTTGACAATACTCTGAATATCTTCTTGAGTAGGTTGCTGCTGGTGCAAGTTAAGCAAATTGCCTGAGTGAGTTTCTAATTTAGCTGGGCGTTTTCTGATAGGAGATTCAATTTCAGTAAATGACTGATCTTTTAAATCTTTGAGAGCCATTATATTCATCAGATTATCAGTCAAAGCACTTGATGAAGGAGGAGCACCCCCATCACTCAAGAGTTGAGTTGTCAAGTCTGTCATTGGAGTTGAAGGAAGTCCAAAGTTTTGATGGACTAGATTCTTGGTGAGATTTTCGGAAGCAGTGTGGAATGTTGAGACAGAAATTGAGGGGTTATCATTTTTGGTCATCATCAATGCTGATGAGGTCGGGACAGTTTGAAGGTTCAGGAGGCTTGAGAAGTTTGTTGATGCTGGAACCTTGACAGTAGGGGAACTAGGATTGCTGTGAAAAGCCAAATGAGCCGGAGAATGATCATAATGGAAGGGCGTTGAGGGCTCGCTGAATCCGCCATTGACTGAGTTTGCCTTTGAGGGAAGAAGGCTCGAAACTTGGGCCTTCGTCGGAGAGGCAAGGTCAGTAAAAGACTGGTTTGCAGCGCTCTTGTCAGTCATGACATTGAGTAAAGCCTGAGAGAGTGGGGTTGGGTTCAGGGTAGCAGAGTTTGGAAGAGAGTTTGTTGTCACACGAGAGGCTAAATCGTATGATGTGTGCCAACCCCAATCCAATTGTTGAGGATAACTTTGAACGTGAGATGAAAAACTTGTCTTGGAAGCTGGAACAGATGATGATGATGACATCCCAAGGAATATGGACATGGATGTTGAGGAGATGGGTGCAGTTGAAACTGGAGAAATGGGAGAGAATGAGCCATCAGTGTAAGCTCCTCCTGGGGAGCTTGAGTTTGAAAAGGATCCTCTGGTGGCATAGATGCTTGAAAGATGTGATGGTGAAGCTATATGAGGAGTAGTAATAATGAGGGAACCTCTGTTTGAGCCATTCAAAGGTAATGATGAGATTGATAAGTTTATCATACTTGGTGAGATAGAATTATTGAAGAAGTAGAAAGTTTGGATAAAAATTACAATAGTTTCTTTCCCTTAAATAACCTCAAGGTTAAATCTACTGGAAATTAAAAACAGTCAAAGATTAAACCTTTTTAATGAGATTTTTTGGCAAATTTAGCATCAGCGGAAGAAGACTGCAAGCGAGAATATTATCAATAGATTGTGGATTAGCTTGTGACAACTTGAATTCTGTTTCTTTGAAGAGAAGGTAAATTCAGCGCTTGAAATTTATTCAACTCTTCTTTCAATATCAAAACGAATAAGAAAATGATACCAAAAGAAAAATTTTATGCTGAGAAATTTCTTGCAATCTTCATACAACCTTCTTTCCCAATCAAGTTTGAACTTTTTTCTAATCATGAAATAATCCCAGTTTGAGTTGAACTGGCCAACATTTTTCCAATCCCTTCTCCTTGTTTGCTCTATTTTGATGAAAAAAGCTAATTAATTTTGATAACGCTTATGAAGGAAAAAATTAAACTTTGGAAAAAATCTGAAATCAATAGATTAAATCTAATTATGAAATAAGCTAAGGAGAATCAAGAGTTTAATTGAAATTTCCATTATTTAGAAGAAGATCTGAAAATTCAAGCTTGGTGGGTTTTTTCGTATGACTTCATAAAATATGCAACAATAAAAGTCGAGAGCTCTAATTTTTGGCACCAAACAAGGAGATCAAGTCAAGGTGAGTTCTCAAAGAAACACAAAGAAGAGAAACAAGTTCTGGAGCATGAGAAACTTCCATTGTTTTGCATCAAAGAAGGGAACAAGCAGAAAAATCGCAACTAATTTTTTTCCTCTGTTCATCAAACAAATTGTATCTTCTAATTCAAAATTTTGAACTCAAAAAATTGGCCGAGAATTGCTCGAGCCTCGAAGAATAATTTGCTCTCTTCAGAAGATCGAAATTTGAAATACCAAACCAAAGTCATACTGCTGTCACTGGTCATGTTGAAGCCCAAAATCATTCTTTGAAATAAAAACTGTGTGAAAAATGAAAAGCCTCAAAATAAAGATCTTTATCTGTATTTTTCTTGATCACTCTATCTTTTCTCTCAATTCAATTCGAACTTTGGACTTAGGAAGGTTCCCTTTCATTCATAATTCTCAAATAATATCTTGCCATTTTTTTTTCAACAAATCGGAGAGTCATGTGATCAAGAAAAAGTTTCTCCTTCACAAACCTTGAAAGAATTTTTCTTCTTCCAATTCAAAAAGGAAGAAAGAACCTTGAAAAGAAAAAGAAGTTTCAAATCGAAAAACTCATAAATCGGAAAAGAAGCAAACTTATTTTGATTAAATGTTCATTGTCTGAAATTTCAAGAGGGGAAAAGATTCTCTTTCATCAAGTGTCCAAGTCTCCGTGAGGTTTCTTTGGATCCTTCTCTCTCTTGATTCATCAGGAGAGCTCATTTCACCGAAAAAAATTCTCTTTTTTTAAATCTGAAAAGATCAATTCGCGCTTGTTTTCAAGAGAAAAAGGCTTGATATTCATATTTTTATTGTTTTTAAATATTTTCAGTTAAACTCATTTCAAATTTTTTTCCAAACCAAAGGCAAAAAGAAACCTCACATTTCCCGCATCTCTTTTGATGCTGCAGAGAGCTTTGTTGATGTCAATTTTGCTCAAAAGAAGTTAATCAGAGTTTTTATTCAGCTTTCAAATTTGTCAATCATCAACTTTGAAGTTAATCAATGCTGCTGAGAGAATTGAAAAAGGGAAAAATATTCTTTCATCCTGACTTATTCCAAATCTACTCTCAAAAAATCTCCCAAAAACTTTAAGGACCTTGAAAAAGTTCCACTAAAAAATCACGTAGATAGCAGAAAACATGTTTTGGGATGAGATGGTTGAGGATTGAGTTTTTGGCATTTGAAATTTGGGCACAAGGGTGGAAAAGTCACATTTCAGAGTGAAAAAATAACGGACTCATTAAAAAAGTTACAAAAAAAGTGAGTAAAATGAGACAGACAAATTGAAATTTGAAGGGGAGAAAACTCTGTTTCTCGTTGTCAAGAATTTTCAACTCAAAATCAAACTTTGTGAAAGAAAATTTTTGCAAAAAAAACATCTCCTCAAGATCTTTCCTTCAAGAAAATTGTTCTCAGAATTTTTGTTTTTCATGTTTCTCTCTCCAAATTTAAAATCTTCCCTTCAATTTTATCCAAAAAGAAACTTGAAATAATCAGATCCAAAAGTTATTCAATGATTATCAATAATTAATTTCTTTTCAGTTAAAAAATGCACGCGAGACTTTTTTCTTTGTGATCAAAGATAATACTTTTCTTGAGATAAATATCATATGAATTTTACGAATAAATAATTCAATTAATTAAAGAATTCATCATCTCATTTTGTTAGATAAAAGTGCATCATTTCTGTCATCATTAAGCATCAATCCCACCGAGGACAAACTTGTTGAGAATGATAGTGCAGGTAGCGCCAGAGTCACCATCAGGACCATAGACAAGTTCTTGATCCATGGTGAGGTTGAATTGAGTTGTATTCAAACCGCCAGTCACAGGAACACTGCCGATTCCGTCAACGTAATAGACGATGTCAAAGTCTCCGTTTCTGAACAAGTAGTTTTCTGAAAGAGTTTGTAAATCTTGAATGGTTGAACCAGAAGCAAAGGGTAAGGCGAGCTTAGAATCGACACCAGTCAAACCCAAAGTTTTGCAGATGGCGTTGTTGCTCCATTTGGAGGATCTAACGATGACTTGGGAAGAGTTGGTTGAGTCAGCAGCGATATTGACAATACCCATGGGGCAGCAGCAGAAATAAGTGCATTGATCGATATCATAGACAGTTCCCTTGAAGTTCCATTGGCCAACCAAAATACCAGAATCGGCAGCGACCAAAACCAACAAGATGGCAGAAAGATAGATGATGCTTTTCATGTCTCACAAAGGGTTGATTTGTGCGAATTTTTATGATTATAATTCGAACTTTTTATTCTGCAATAAAATTTAGATAGTCAAGGCAAAGATGTTTAACTTCATGATTGTGTTTTCAATAAAAATTAATATAGAAATCTCATCTGAAATAAGGTTTGTTTTTAAAATTAACTTGTTTTTTCTTGATATCAAAAACTTAAAAACAGAGATGAGAGATTCTCATAAGTTGAAAACTCAAAAGTCAGAAAACCTGATTTCAAAAATCAAAATTGATGAGAATTTTTCTTTGAATAACATCAAGAAATGTGATTTTTAACGAAAAGGAAAAACCATTGTGGTTATTCTTTGCAAGAATTGTGAGAAAATGCTTGAAACGAAAAATCTCTTTTTCCTTTCTCAATTTGACTGATTTGAAAATGGTGAACTTTCTTTCAAGAGGCATCAAGAACCACTTTTTCAAAAACTCTTTGCTTCAGTTGAAAAAACAATTTGATAATCGGATTTTATTTTCTTGAATGATCAACTCCAGTTGATGCAATTAGCCAAATTTATTCCTGGCCGATGAACCTCATTATTTTAGAGAGATTATTTGGAAATTTGTTGAAGACTCAATTAATCAGCTTGATCTTTGATTGAACGGATCTCTCCTCGATCTTGATGTGAAAGGGAAAGAATGAAAAGTTGAAAAAGAACTCTGATCAGGAATGAAACTATGTCGTGAATTTACAAGAATATTTCATTCATTTTTGCCTCACTCAATTCAGAGCAATTGCTGGACTTAATTTCTCAAAATCAAATGAATGAAGGAAGAAGAAATCAGGACGCAAGAACATTGATTGATTAAATGAATTTTAAGAAAAAGGTTGAAAATCGAAAAGTTTTGCTTCTAGAATAAGTTTTAATTTTATCAAACTTGATTTTCATCCGGTTTGAATATTTTAAAAGTGCGAAAAAAACCAAAAATGACATTGTTTCCACCCGCTGAAAAAGGGGTGCAAAAGTCTGAAAATATTTGGTGAGGTGAAGAAATCGAATTGGGTTCAGCCTCTCTCAAAAGTTGGGATTTTATTTTTCATGGTTGTTCTCTGGGTAAAAAAAAAAAACATTCCCCATGTTCAAAATCATCCACAAGCCCAGAAATCAAAGAAATATAATATTTCTTTTTTGCATTTTGGAGAAGAATAAAATCCAATCATCAACAAAAGTTCCTTGGAGCTTCTCATCAACTTGGCGTCATTTTTATTTTTCCTCATAAATAGAAATAATGAGATCTGATTACTCAGCAATTATTTGTTCATTTTGAGGCAAAAAATTTCAGAGAGAAAAATTAAATCTGCATTTCTGGCTTTTTTCTAATTTCGTTCTTCTCGAAAGCACCGTCCACGCCAAGTATTTTTGGTTCATGAGAGTCCAACTTTTGAAAATGTGGTTTAATTTCCGGCGAGAATAGAAAAAAAGATTGAATGAATTTTTGGAATCGAAGACCTCATGACTCATTCCTCTCATCTTGAATGGAAAAATTGAACAGAAAAAAGCTTTCTTTCTGTTTCTAGATTGCTTTTAAATTTTTCAATTGATTTGGTATTTTTCTGAGAAATAAAACTTTAAAATGCCGATATTTTTTTATTTTCAACGCCAAGTAGTTTTCTGTATCTTTGTTTTCAACTTCTTCACAACAATGTTGACAACAATAGGAGAAAATATGAGAAATGACACTTTGGTTCGATTTTTCACAACCAGATGAACATTGAAGCATCATGAGAAACCTACTTCGTCCCTAAAGAAAATCAATCCAAGCTCATTTCATTTATTTGTTTGCTTGAGAATTCTCTTCTTGAATAAATTTGGTTTTTAGATCTCTCTCATCTCCTCCAAATTTCAAATTATTGAGTGAAATGTTTGTTTATTTACCCAACTTTATCAAGGCCCTACTTTACTGATTTGAGTTCTTTGGGTCAATTATTCACAGATTTTCATTGTTTTCATGACACATGACGGAAGCAACAGACAAATTTGTCATTTCCAACACACATACACAGATAAGAGTGATTTCTCATCGATTCTTATATTGAAATCTTATATTATAATATCTTTGTCTGACCAGAAACTGAAAATGGTTTATATCTTTCACAAAACTCGATAAAATTAATTATAAAGAAAAAACATCCAGGATGAATTCATCAATTGATTTGTTGAAGACTATCAAAGTGTGCCAAGATCACCCAGAGCTTGCAGAACAATTGCAAAAGGTCATCACCGATTTGTCAGGAGACTCCTCTCCAATTGCTCAAGTCAAAGATTTTTCGATTGGATCGGACCAAGTCGTGTTTTATGTTAAAACCGATTCAAATTTTGAAGCAGTAATCAAAGTTCCCAAGATTTCTTTCCAGAAGAAAGATAACTCGTCGAGTTTCTTTGCTATGCATCTGCCAATTAAGCAAGCCTGGTTTTTACAGACTCTGGAAAACCACAAAGGTATTATTGCACCTCGATTGCTTAATCTTGATGCAAATGGCAAGTTTTTCGTTGAAACTTTTCTCCCAGAGAGAAATCTCGGAGAAGCTGAAGATGTTTCTGATGACGAAACGAGAATGATTATGAACGAACTTGGGGAAACTATGAGGAATCTGCACAGCATTAAATCTGAAAAATTTGGCTATATTGCTCTGGAAGGAGAAAATCAAGGAAGATTTGACAATTGGTTTGAAATGTTCAAGGAAGTCAATTCAAGTATTGATGAATGTGCCCAAGCGATCAATCTGGATGAGGCAACAATCCAAAAAATTCAAGAAATTTACACAGAACAAAAAGACTATCTTTCTGGATATAATGAGCCGCGTTTACTGCATGCAGATCTGTCCTGCAACAACATTAGAGTGCACAAAGAAAATGGCAAATGGAGTTTTAACGGCATAATTGACTTTGCTGATGTCTTATCAGGCGATCCTCTGTATGATTTTGGCGAGTTTCTCGGTGAAGGCTGCGGAGATTGGAAACAAATTTCTTTTATGGAAGAAACTTATTTCGATGGGGGAAAGAAATTTACAATTGCTGAAAGAAAACGGATTCGGTTCTATGCATTATATTTCTGCTTATGGTGGATAGTTTGTGCAAACGAAGTTAAAAGAGCGAAACACACCAAAACTTTATATACTTTGATTAATATGACCTTTGAATGAGATGGGAAATTTTTTACAATTAATTGAATAATAAACATTTCAAAATCAGCAGTATCTAACAGATAATCAATTACAGACTGACATCTCTCCACATGGTTTCCATTTGAAGCTAAAAAATTAAGAATAAATTAACCAACATCGCAAAAATTACAAAATCTGTGCCAAAATATTGTTGAATCTTCTGGACAATTAAAAACTGGATATAGGCGTCACTTGCAGCATAGTGTAATTGAGAAAGTCGGAGAGGTCTCTGACACCAATTTGACATTTGCTCAACCTTTGATAGATCTTTAACTAATCATGAAATTTTTTGTTTTTTTCGAATTATAAGGATGAAATTTACTTAAAAATCGTTCAGTTAGGAATTTGAGCGAGCATTTTCTTTCATGACAAAACATTTGATTAAACAAGAATTTGACATCCAATACTTTGCAAGCTTTCTTTGAATTCCAGTGAGAACAAATAATGGTAAATCTACTTACGGTACAAGAAAAGTGCTTTAAAAGAGTTTTGATTTCGTACAGCAGATCTTGACCGATCAAGAGAATTTCTGGGGACGTCAGCATCCATTGCATCATCTCATTGAAAACTTTTGAGATTTGGAGTGTTTCAAACGAGAAAAGATATATCTCCTATTCCAAGCGTTTCGTAAATAAAATTCACACCAGAGTTACTTTCGGCGTTGCCACTTGAAACAGAGCTAAGCCATTAGTCATTGGATGACTTTCTGTGTCTAGAGCAACCTTTTCTCCATGAAAGTATTTTTCTATCAGTAATTGTATACCATTCCTTCAGAGGCAATTTTATTTTTGATGTCATATCTCAAGATTTCATCTTCTGTTGAGATGAAAAATACATTTTTCCCGTACTCAAATCCGTAATGTTTTAAATCAAAGAAATTCTTGTTCTCTTCTGTTGCAGGAGGAGCTAACAAATGAGTTTTGCTGGAACATCAGAAAGTACCAAAATAGTCATTTCTTTGGATATCTGGCTTCTTTCTTTTCATGGAGTCTAATTGCTCCAGGAGTAGATTCGATGTCATAGGCGGGAGATCATAAATTAGCTTTCTGAGGTCCGGATATCTTTTAATGACAGGAAGAGCCTCAGCGTGGAATCTCTTGTCTGATAATCAAATTTGTTTAGAAATTGTTAAACTTACGGCCCGCAAGAAAATCAGCGACAACTGTTTTCCTAAAGAAGTAATTTTGATCGGGGAAGAACTCTTCAAGTCTTTCAATATCTAATCTTGATCTCAAAAACAGGATCTGTCCTTTCTAAAACAATCATTTTGCTTTGAAAAAAGAAATTTATTTATACTCTTAGTGTTTGAGGTACTTTCCACATCGTATTTGCACTCATTTGATCTTAAGAAGGATGGAGTGTTCTCTTATGTAAGCCTTGTTGCAAAGATCTCGATCAAACAAATTTTATTTGCTGATAATTTTTTTTATTTTGGGAATTGATTGCTGACTCAAACACTGTTTCTGGAAAATTTCTTCTCCCTTTAGGCATCTCCATGAGGAAAAAAGAGCACTCAAAACTTTTTTCAAAGTGGTTCATGAAGGTCAGTGGGGTCATGATCGAAGGTGAAACAGAGAAAACCATTTTCGGAGCCAAGATAACAAAGAAAGAATGAGAACAATTTTATTGTATTTGCCAGGAGTCTTTATCTGCACATGAACATCATGGAATCATTCACTCCAGAATGAGAAAAAATTTCTTCAAATTAAGATAACTTCAAAACTGTTTGAATTTCGCCAAACTTTTCAGCATAATTTTTGAGGGGTCAATAATTATTCCACCGACATATATTGAAAATCCACTTAGAATACACTTTGACTTGATTCCACTTCGTTTCGTTTGAAATCCACCTCACCGAATCAAGGTGATTTTTCAACAAATATCAGTGGAAATTGAATTATTTCTATTTCTAGGTGAAAATCACACAAAACTAACCACTTTTTCAACATGCAATGAATTCTAAGTGGATTCTACACATTTCAAAATCAGATCAATTCGCCACCAGCTTTCTTTGAAATGGAGAATAAAAACTCAAAAGAGCTTGAATTTTAACTGAAGACATTGGAAATTATCATTTTGTTCATTATTTTATAGAATAAAATTTTCAACACGAGGGATGAGAATCAAAAGCGATAAAAAATTTTCTGTAAAAAAAGATAGCCACGTTCTCCTGCCAATAAAGGCATTATTCATTTTATCTCTCTG
>Ga0182738_1002797_pt1 | contig 20482 bp, 19 predicted proteins | sample eDN5th30CBELigMG_FD_128876 | JGI IMG/M metagenome (GOLD analysis project Ga0182738, IMG submission 128876) | Enriched Miracle-Growth compost microbial communities from Emeryville, California, USA - eDNA 5th pass 30_C BE-Lig MG (version 2)... ... | reverse complement strand
TACATGAATGTAACTACCGAAAAGAGCGAGTAAAATTGCTATTTACCTTTTTAATGACCTTCCCAGGTTCTCCTTGTATTTATTATGGAGATGAAATAGGACTAGGAGGTAGCAGTGATCCTGGCTGTAGAAAGTGTATGCCTTGGAATATCCACGAACAAGATCTCGATTTAAAATCCTATATTAAAAGGCTCATACAATTAAGAAAACAAAGTATGTTGGTTGCTAGTGATAGTGAGTTTTATTTCTTACCATCTTCTCCTTCTTGTCTTGCCTATTATTCTAAAAAAGATGGAGAAATACTTCTTACCGTTATTAATAAAGGTGCCGAAGAAACCCATTTTCTACTTCCTTTTCCTCTTCGTGGGAAAAAAATCTCTATACTGCTAACAGAAGAAGAATATGCAGCAGAGTCCGATGATCTTGCAGTAACCCTTGGTCCATATGAAAGTAGTATTCTTCATTTTGATATGAATTATGAATTTATATCAACCCGATAAATTTTTACTGAAGCTTTTTTCACCCTTTTTTTCTATAGATGCGTAAAGAAGGACTTTATTAAAAGAGTTCTTCTTTTTCTTTTGCCAAAAATAATCATTGTGCCACGGAACAAATTCTACTATGATTTACTATTATATTCATTACAGAAATTTCGGGGGGAAAAAAGTGAATCAGCAATCATCCAAATCTATTGGGTTGCCATTATTAATATCTATTATTGCTATTTCGTTTTCAGCTATTTTCGTTAAATGGTCAGATGCACCAGCAACCATTTTAAGTATGTATCGAATGTGGCTTGCATGTCTCCTGATGTTACCTATGGTAATTAAACATAGAAAAGATTATAAAAAGCTCCATAAACAAGATTGGTCTTCTTTATTTTTCTCAGGAACATTCCTTGCTTTACACTTTGCATTGTGGTTTAGTTCTTTAAAATTCACCACTGTTGCCAGCTCAACCATTCTCTTAGCTTTACAGCCTATTATTTCTTTACTGGGGGGCTTTCTTTTCTTTAAAGAACGAACTTCCACGCAAGCTATACTGACAATGGGTATAGCCATTATTGGTTCGATGATGATTGGCTGGGGAGATATTGGATTAAGTAGCAAAGCTATATTAGGAGATTTCCTTTCCTTTTTAAGTGTTATCGCCGTAGTTGGTTACTTGTTAATCGGCCAAAATATTATCAAGAAGATGACCCATTGGATTTATTCTTTTACCGTTTTCTTTTTTGCTGCATGTATGTTAACCATATATAATCTTCTTTCTGGGCAGCCACTTACCGGGTATTCTTCTAGGGAATGGGGAATTTTCCTCTTGCTTGCAGTTGTGCCAACAATAGCCCATGTAATTAATAATTGGTTATTAAATTATGTGAATGCTACAACAATCTCAATGAGTATTTTAGGGGAACCTGTTGGAGCAACAATTCTAGCTGTTATTCTACTAAATGAAAAACTAGTAACTTGGCAAATAGTTGGTGGTTTACTTGTGTTAGCAGGAGTATTTTTCTTCCTTGTCCAAAAACAGAAACCAGTTATAAGTAGTAAAGAAGAAGCTATGTAATATAGTCCCCTATGATAGGGGACTATTCCTTTTTTGGGAATAATAAATCAGATTTCCACAAATAATATACTGGAAATTTTTATTCATAAAGGGAGAGCATTAAATGTTAAAAGAAAATATCTCATTGAGTCAATTAACAGCAATTATTATAGGATTTGACCTAGGAAGCTCCCTTGTAATTGTAATGGGACTGAATGCAAAAGAAGATGCATGGATTGTAGTATTACTTTCCTCTTTTATAGGAGTTATCCTTTCTTTGTTCTTTTTTTCCATAAATGAACATGCCCCAGGAAAGAACCTATTTGAGATATTTGAATTTTGTTTCAATCGTCCGATCGCCATATTTTTATCCATTCTTTATCTAATCTATTTTCTTTATATTAGCTGTAGAATTGTCAGAGATTTCGGAGAACTATCAACAACATTTATTTTACCTGTAACTCCTATTGAAATAATCATATTTAGTCTTGTAATGGTAATAGGGTATATTCTTTACCTTGGTCTCGAAGTATTAGCCAGAACAACAGAGATTTTCACACCCTATTCCTTTTTATTTCTATTGTTACTCGTTGTTGCTCTTCTTGCTAGTGGCCATCTCTCCATTACAAAAGCACTTCCTATGCTCGCGAAGGGAATCTATCCTATTACCACTAGTCTATTTCCTTATGAAATAAATCGACCATGGGGAGAACTAGTTGTATTCACATGCATCTTCCCTTATTTAACTAAGTTTAAAGAAAGTAAAGGATTTGTTATCCTATCGGTAGTTATTTCTGGTTTGCTCTTAACTTTAGCAACCTTTATTATTACCGTTTCCCTTGGTCCTACTATGGCTAGTAGAGCTTCCTTTCCACTTTTAAGCGCCACTAGGCTTATCTCATTAGCTGATTTCATTGAACGAATTGATGCACTTGCTCTTTTTATCATTACACTAGGAATTATCGTTAAAGGATCCATTTTCACCTTTGCTGCCTTAAAAGGATTAGAATATATCTTCCGGATACCTTATCGATATTTTGTGGGGCCAGTTATCTGTACCATCTCTATGTTCGCTGTATTTATCAGTAAAAGTTATATCGATCATATAAATGAGGCATTCTATGTCATTCCTTTTTTAATACATATGCCTTTACAATTCATCATTCCTAGCTTTTTACTTTTTTTACTTCTTCTAAAAAAATTGAGAAATACGCAGCAAGCAAAAAAAATGGGGTAACTGTTTATACAGTCCCCATCGATACTTAATCCACAATATTAATATTATAATCTTTAAACCAATGATGCATTTGCACTAAATGTGCTAATAATTGTGGACCTGTCATCAATTGGCCAAACCATGGTTCTTTAAAAGCAGATCCCTGTGTTTCCATAATATTGTTCAATTGATCTTTATCAAAAAACTCATATAATGCTGAGCTCTTTTCATCTAATGCAGATTTAAGCATCTCAGTAACGGTCTTTGTATAAATAGGATTATGTGTTTTTGGGTATGGACTTTTTTTGCGGTAAAGAACCTCTTCTGGAAGAATACCTTCTAATGCTTTACGCAGTAATCCTTTTTCTCTTCCCATATAATTTTTCATTTCCCAAGGCACATTCCAAACATATTCTACCATTCGATGATCAGCAAATGGTACCCTTACTTCTAAACTTGCCCCCATACTCATTCTATCCTTACGCTCTAATAAGGTTGTCATAAACCATAACTGATTTAAATAGAATAGTTCTCTTCGCTTAGCATCTTCTTTGCTTTCTCCTGCTAATTTAGGTGTTTCAGCTATCGTTTGCTGGTATTTATCCATCATGTATTCTTTTAAATTTAATCTACTACTCCATGAATCTTTTAATAACTTTTGGCGTTCCTCTATAGAACGCATCCATGGGAATCCACCTCTTTGTAAATCTGCTTCCCTTCTGAACCATGGGTAGCCCCCGAAGATTTCATCTGCACACTCTCCAGATAAACTAACTACAAAGTCCTTCTTAATTTCTCTACAAAACCATAATAAGGAGGAATCCACATCAGCCATTCCAGGAACATCTCTAACAGTTACTGCTTCATGTAGAAAATTCGCTAATGTTTCTTGCGTTATCACACAATTATGATGGATGGTGCCAAAAGTATCTGTCATCTTTTTTATATAGACACCATCGGAATTTGGTTGAAATTCATTTGCTTTAAAAAACTTATCATTGCCTTCGTAATCAATAGAATACGTATGAAGTGGGCCTTTCCCATTTTTCGCATATTCATTTGAAGCGATGGCTGTAATAGCACTAGAGTCAACACCACCAGAAAGAAATGTACTAAGTGGTACATCTGAAACTAACTGTCTTTTAACGGCATCTTGAAATAAAAAACGTACCTTTTCTACTGTTTCATCAAAGGTATCTTTATGTTCTTCACTTTGTACATTCCAATAACGCCAAACTTTCAAACCATCTTGGGAGAATTTTAGAGCATGACCTGGTCGTAGCTCCTTTATTCCTCTAAATATTCCATTTCCCGGTGTATGGGAAGGCCCAAGAGCAAATACTTCTGCTAAACCTTCTCTGTCTAGTTCTGCTTTTACCCCTGGATGAGCAAGCAGTGCTTTTATTTCAGATCCAAAAATAAAACTTGATCCTACTTCTGAATAAAAAAGAGGTTTAACTCCTAATCGATCTCTTCCAATAAATAAAGAATGACGTTTTTCATCCCAAACTGCGAATGCGAATATCCCATTTAAGTAAGAAAGGCACTCTTCTCCCCATTCTATATAAGAAGTAAGTAAAACTTCTGTATCAGAATGACCTTGAAATGAATATCCTTTTATTAGTAATTCTTTTCTTATGTCTTCCGTATTATAGAGCTCACCATTATAACAAATGGTATAATGATATCCTTGCTTTTCCTTCGTCATTGGTTGAACTCCATTTAACGGATCTACTACTACTAATCGTTTATGACCAAACCCGGCATGTAGTTGAGTCCATATATTTGTATCATCTGGACCTCTTTTCGCCAAGGTTTCTGCCATTGTTGATAAAACTTCCGATTCTTTTCTTAAATCTTTTTTGTAATCAATCCATCCAGTTATTCCACACATAAATCATCATCCTTTCTTTTGTGGAACTAGTGATATGAAGTATCTTATGCACTAAACAAAAAATGGTTATTTGTCCATAGGAAGTCTGTTTAGGAATTTTCAAAAGGGTATGTAAAAGCTTAGGGACTAAAATAGAGGGATAGCAAGAAAGAAAAGAGATTTTATCAGCAGCGATATTGCTTTAAAAATATTTTATTTTTCATCATTCAATATGCTTTACCTAAAATAATCGTTTACTTGAAGATTATCTTTTTTAAAAAAATCAAGAAAAAAAAGTTTATGTTATAAAAGTTTGGTTATCTGTCTAAAAAGAATCTATGGAAGTGTATTTTGGGAGGTTTACCGATGAATAATCCGCAAAGAGCAAAACTTATTGAATTTCAAACCCGTGCCTTTACAAAAGGGTCGGTCGAATATATTAATGAACAATGGATTTTTTTTGATGAGGAAACAGAAGAAGCTTCCATGCTGGAGGAATACATCCATCAAGAAATAGAAGTTTTCTCTTTCAATAGGTGGCGTAAAGGCATCTTATTAGAAGATGGGAAAGTAAATACCTCTGGTTCCCTTTACTTTCTTCGGAATGAAGATAGCATTCGAATCAGAAAACATCTTGTTTACGCATTAGAGGAATTATTAAATGAACTAAGTGACGACAGCTTCTATCAATTTATCACCACCTTAAATTCCATGAAATTCTCTATTTATGACTGTATATACTGTTATAACCACCTAAATTTTTTAAGAGGAGAAACGAGAAAAAATGGAGTGAATATGATGATTTTTGATAATGAAGAAGGGTTATGTAGCGTCAATCATCATTTCTTTTATAATAAAAAACAAACAGATCGTTTTGAATTTACGTTGAATACTGGTAAACGAATGATTGTAGAAAAGCTGTCTTCTTAAGACAGCTTTTCTTAGTTTGTTTAAAGGTTCTTCCAGCCATATACTACTTCTTTTAACTTTTCCCCACCTATATTTGTATCCTCTTTCCCTATTATCTTTCCACCACTAGCCTCGTAAAACTGACAAGCAGTATTATCTTCAAAGGCAAAAGTAATCATACTATCTATATTCCTGTCCTTTAAGAATTGCCGTACATGATGAAAGAGTAATGTACCAATTCCTTTTCCTTGATATTCCTTTAAAATATATATGGCGTAAAGCTCTCCTTTATAACCAGGATAATCCCCGCTTCTTTCTTTTCCGCCATTTGCAAAACCGATAATCTTTCCATTTTCCTCTTCTGCCACAAACACACTTCCATTTGGAATTACTGTATTCCAAAGCTCTTCTCTCTCTTCATAAGAAAGTGTTTCTAGGTATGCGTCTGGGACAATTCCTTTATATGTACTAAGCCAACTATCCACATGTACTTTTGCAATCGATTTTGCATCATAACTTTTCGCTGTTCTTATTAACATGTTTGTTCCCCTTTCTTGAAAATACTATTTCACTTTCCATTCCTCATACCATTTGCTACTTTCCCTCAGTTTTTTTACTAAATAGCTTTTATATACCTTCTATCTGCCATTTCCCTCCGCTTTCTTCACCAAAGTGGCTTTTGCTTCATATAAACCTTACTGTGATTTATGAGATGTATAGTTTTTCCGTCTTTTATCACCTAAATTATTGAATATAAATATCTTAACAAAAATTCAGAACATTAGCACGAGGGTCAGACCTACTTATCGGCCTGACCCTCTTTTTTTTATTTATATAACCACACAACCATTTCTCCTTCTCCTCTATTTCCCCAAGCATAATAGGGAATAAGAGTTAAAGTCTTTTCCTCTAGATTTCCTTGAAAGTTGAACTGATATAACGTATTGTCCCAGCTTGGATCTTTCTTTTGCTGGGTTGCTTCTACAGTAATTTGTATAATGCCATTTAGTAAATCTTCTCTAAAACTGGCATTTGCCATGGATATTTTCTTTGCATCCACATGATATGTCTGTAACGGTTCTGCGTTATCATGCGATTCTGCACAATATACAAATGGTCCCCTTTGCACAGCTAGTCGATTAATATCTGCTACTACATTTGGATGAGCGGTAATCGCTAATATTGGTGTCTCAAAAGAAAGTTCTATTACTTCGTTATCCCATACTCTTGAAACTTCTACATATCCATCTACCATCTTTAATACTTGCTTCTTGCCTTCAATAAACAATACAGGTTCTTTTGTCCATTCAGGAATTCGTATTTTGAATGTAACCTGTTTGTCATTACTAAATAGTTGATAAGACACCGTATTGCTTTTTGGAAAATCTGTATTTTGGCTAATTTTTATATCATCTATTTGCACTTCACTTGAAACAAATAGATTACTATAAACAACTTGTTTTTCCTTTTCCCATGTATAAAGATAGCGCTGAATAGAACCAATAGTCCTAGCAAAATTTGGTGGACAACATGCACAGCCAAGCCACTCTGGTCGCTGTGTTTTCACATGACCTTGCCCTGGATTTTGCTTACTAATAGAAGGATAAACTTCTAATGGATTTACATAAAAGAAATGTTCTCCGTCTATTGCCGCTCCTGAAAGTGCTCCATTATATAACGCTCTTTCAATAACCGATACATATTCTGCTTTAGGCTCGTTTTTAAACAATTCATATGCAAAATAAATAAGGGCAATGGATGCACAAGTTTCACAGTACATGGTATCATTTGGTAAATCATAATCACCTGTAAATGCCTCTCCATGAACAGTAGAACCTACTCCTGCTGTTATATACATTTTCTTTCTTGTTACATTATTCCAAATTTCCTTACATGCGGATAATAAATCTTCATCCTTTGTATGGTTTGCTACTTTTGCCATTCCTGTGGCCATATAAAGCATCCGAACTGCATGGCCCTCAGCAGTTGTTTGATTTACTGGCTGTTCGTTTGCTTGTAAATAGGTTTCATTGATTTTAGGATGACTGTCTGATAATCCTTCTCTATTATTTTGCGCTACCTGTTTTTCATAAAACTTAGGATCCTTTCCTCTCACATCTATAAAGAAATTAGCTAAATCTAAATATTTTTTCTCTCCTGTATATTCATAAAGTTTTACTAACGCCAGTTCAATCTCTTGATGCCCATCTGCACCTTGAATTTTCCCTTCCTCATATCCAAAATGTGCTTCAATATGGTTCACAAATTTCAAGGTAATATCTAAAATTTTTTGCTTTCCTGTTGCTTTCGTGTATCCAATGGCTGCTTCAATTAAATGACCTGCACAATACAATTCATGACTATAATGCAACTCTCGATATTTCAACTTTGGAAATTTCAATTGAAAATAAGTATCCAAGTAGCCATCTTCTTCCTGTGCTAATCCAATCAAATCAATGACACTATCCGCAAGTTCTTCTAATTCTTTGTCTGGACTTATTTCTAAACTATATGCAACTGCCTCTAACCACTTGTATACATCACTATCTTGAAAAAACCAGCCATAATGCTCTCCCTCATGAATGCCTGCTGCAATTCGAAAATTTTCCAATGCATTACTTTTTTCAGCTGGCAAATTTTCATCTTCTCTTTCTCTTTCAATGGAAATATCCATGTTGTTATCCATTACTTTATATTGATAAGGAAGTGTCTTTTCCTTTATGTTTTTTACATAATAGTTCCAAAATGAATCTTTTAATTTAACTTGGCTTAATCCTATTTCAGTTAACATTCGAATTCCTCCTAATATCAATCTTGTAATGTTATCGCTTTCATTATTCTATCTTTTTCTTTAGGATTTGTAAGTAGAACAGACTATAGATATAGTGGACAAAAGCTAGATGAGCATGCTACCATTCCTATAAAAAAGGAGGGAATATAATGCATCCAACCTATCTATCTTCTTCAATCGAAGGACCCATCTCATTCCATTCATCAGGATTATTTGTTTCTGATGTACCTTGGTTTCATGCTCCTCGTAAAAATCCGAATGAAGAAATCATTATTGGTGTTTCTGGAACACTTTATTTAGAGGTAGATAATCATACATATGAGTTACGAGAAAATGACTTTCTTTGTATTCCCGCTGGAACACCATTTAAAGGATACAAGCAATCTAATAAAGGACTATCCTTTTATTGGTTTCATTTTCTCCTACCTAGTGAGAAAAGAATCGTAACAAATCCTACATTTCTTGATAAGGAAAAGGAATTACCCAAAATTATCTTACCTCTATACTCATCCAAACTGAATCTTTCTAAAGCCATCATATTAATAAATCAATTAATTTCAGGTATGAAATCTTTACAAACCAATACTGCCTTTCTTAATTACCTTGTCACTAGTATTCTTTTAGGTATTAGTGAAGAAGTCCGCCTAAGTTTGGAACAACAGCTAACCAGAAAAGAACCACTGAATCGCTTTTTACATTTTGTTATGGAATGGATTCAAATGAATAGTAATCAGCCTTTAACAATAGAAGAAATCGCTAATCATTTTGGCTATAATAAAGCCTATCTCTCTCATGCTTTTTCAAAGAACACCGGAATGACGATAAGTCAATTTATTCTTCAAACTAGAATGGATAAAGCAAAGTCCCTTCTATTAAATACAAATGAGCCTATTACAAAAGTAGCTTCAGACTGTGGATTTACAGATGAAAAGTATTTCATGAGAGTATTTAAAAAAAGGGAAAATATGACTCCCACTGCTTTCCGCTCTGCTTTAAGGCATATTAAGTTAAACAACATTTAATATAACATTTTTGTAAACCACCATATTTCATTTTTATTCACATTAATATTTTTATTAACTAGTTCACAAATCAAAAGAAAATATTTACAGAGATTAGCATTCATGTTATCTTTTGTATATAAAAGTAACTTACATGTTAATCTAAAATTTCTGAAAGAAGGGGTTCCCATGCAACTAGGGATTGATAAATCATCTTTAGTAGTATACGAAGCATTAGCTAGTGAAGTACGAATGACGATCATTCAATTGCTTTCTAAGAATAAGATGAATATTAAAGAACTAGCACACGAGCTAGGTATTAGCAGTGCCATAGTGACAAAACATGTAAAAAAGTTAGAAGATGCTGGCCTCATTAAAACTGAAAAAATACCAGGCAAGTCAGGTCTACAAAAAATTTCTATGTTAAAAGTAGATCATATTGAGATTAACTTTCCGAAAAAAATCTATCACTCTTTTGCCTGTTATGAAACCGCTGTACCGATTGGTCATTATACTGATTATGATTTAAAACCCACATGTGGCTTAGCTTCCGAAAAGGATTTTATCGGGAAAGTGGACGAACCAAAGCTATTTATGGATCCTAAACGTGTAGATGCGGAAATTTTATGGTTTACACAAGGTTTTATTGAATATAACATACCTAATTTCCTTAAAAATGATGAGAAAATCCAACAATTTGAGATTAGCTTAGAAATATGTTCGGAATTTCCATTTGCCAATGACAATTGGCCATCCGATATAACATTCTCTTTAAATGGAATGGAATTAGGTACTTGGAGAAGCCCTGGTGACTTTGCAGACACACGTGGAAAACTAACGCCAGATTGGTGGCCACATAATCTAAACCAATATGGACTTTTAAAAACATTAAGAATTACTAACCATGGTACCTATATTGAGGGCGATCCTATCTCAGATATTACTGTTAATGACTTAGATGAAACAGTCGATCGTTGGACCTTCCGTATTGAAGTGAAGGAAGATGCTGAGTATGTCGGCGGGGCCTCCCTCTTCGGGAAAAAATTTGGTAATCACCCACAAGATATTGTCTTTAAACTTTATTATTTGTAAGAAATGTAGTAGTAGAAAAAGAGGGTATCCAAAAGGCTTTAACCTTCGGATACCCTCTTTCTTGTATAAATTTCATTCTATGCAGTGTAATTATCTATGATTGAAAATTGGAGTTAAGCTTAGGTACACTTTTTAAATTATCTATTTTAACGTGGATATCCTCTTTTTTTAATGATGGAAACTTCTTATCTTTAAGGGAATACCAAATATCATAGCGATATTTATAAAGAAAATTCTCAAATTGAAAAATATCTCCGCCCATTTCTTTACTCTTTACATATGAGTGATATACCTGGTTTACAATGTCTTTTTTCAAAGCTTGTTGAATTTCTTTAGATTTGGTTGTATCTATCAAACTTAATACAGATACATCAATAGTAATATCTAGTGCGATAGATGGTAATGGCTTTTTATTCATTACTTTATGTTTCATAGATGGTTTTAATATTTCTATATCCAACTGATTGTCATCTATAGTAAGCGTTAAATTTGTTCGAAAGCTATCTTTGTTCACAAGAATAAAGCCCATGAGATCATTTACATTTAAGAAACCTTTCCATTCTTTATTTCTTATAATATAGGCACCATTTATCGTAGGAACAACATACTCTCCTTCATCTTCTTTAATAATCGTATTATTAACAGAAAGAGCTGGCAATAAAGTGGTTGTTGCTTTTTCATTAAATTGATAAATTAATTTTTGCAAATTTATAGAGGGAATGGTTGATCCCTGTTCTTCTTCCATTAATTTTGGATAACTAATTTGTGATTCGTTATATGGATAATAAAAAGGAATTTTCGCAGTGAAAACTTTTTCGAGGGGCTGATCTGTTCCATAAACCTCCCCTGTTAACCTAATATTATAGGATGCGTCTAATGCTGCTAATGTGGACTTTAGTTTGTACTTCAACAAAGAATCTCCAAAAACAATCACTTTTATTTGATCAAAGTTTATTGGTAGTTGAATACCTTGGTTGATTTTATTTATGGCTTCCTCTATAGATTTACCTTTTCCATTTCCAATCCATACTTTACTAGGTTGCTCTCCTTTCCCTTCCTCTGATTTTGCAACATTTGAAAAATCTAAGAACTGTATGGTTACAGCGTATTCTTTATCCTTATAATCAATCCCTAATCCAACGGCATATGCCTGATATTGGATTTCTTTTATCTCTCTACAAGCTGTAAGAAACAAGAGAGGGATTAAGATCATTACTATTTTTTTCATTTAATCACCTTTTCTTGTTCCATCCTTAATGGACAATCCTGCATTTCTTTTCTTTAATTTATTATTTGGTAATCGCAAAAACGCAAATAAAATATCTTTTCCAAAAGGAGTTGTAACATTAGAAAACATGGGGACTCCAAAAGATTTTAATCTTGAAATATAGATTATAATAAAGATGAAACTTAAGAAGAATCCAAATATCCCCATAAAATAACTTACTATTAGTACAAATACACGAAAGTAGAATAAATTCCCTGCAAATGTTCGATTGACTAAAGTAAAACTTGTCAGTGCAGTAATACCAATGACAACAAGCATTGCTGCAGAAGTAATACCTCCTCTAATGGCTGCATCTCCAATAATTAGTCCTCCAAGTACTGAGACGGTTTGACCAATCCCCTTTGGTAGTCGTGCACCAGCTTCGAAAAATAGTTCAAACATTATTACCATTAATAATGCTTCAAAGAATGGAGAAAAAGGTAGCCCTAACCTAGAAACAGAAATAGTTGCAAGTATTGGCAATGGCAATTCACCTAGATTATGTGTAATTAGAGCCACATAAAAACCTGGAAGTGTAATGGTTATAAAAACGCCAAATATTCGTAAAGTTCTTTGCAAGGATGCATAATAGAAACTTGTATTTTCATCCTCAGCAGATTTAAATAAAAGGGATAAATCGACAGGTGCAATAAGTGCTGTAGGAGAACCATCCACTAAAATAGCAAATCTACCTTGATTAAGGGATTCTACGACAAAATCTGCCCTTCCCGTACTGTGAAGGGTTGGTATTAACGAGTATTGCTTCGGGGTTAGGTACTCTGATAGAATTGTCGAACTTGTTAATATATCTATATCAATGTTAGAGAGCAAGGAATTAATCTTGTCTAGTAATTTATTGTTAATAATGTCTTTTATATAAAGTAGGCCAACTTTTGTATTGGTTCTCTTTCCAATGGAATATTCCTTTACAACAAAAGAGGAAGTTCGAAGTCTTTTACGAACTAATCCTATATTTGTATATAAATCTTCTACAAATCCATCCTTTGGTCCAGCTGCAGATACTTCTATAACAGATTCATCTGGCTCTCTATTAGGCATTTTTTTTATATCATAAAAGTAAACTTTATCGCCTGGTGGAATTGCTAATAACTTACCTGAAAAAATTTCTTGTTGTATTTTTTCCTTGTTTACTTCCTTTTTATCATAACTCTCCATTTGTATGTATTGATAAATATTTGCGTCTAATCCTTGTTTAGTGGGTATAGTAATTGTTTTTATCATGCTTGTATCTGTTAATGGTACACAGTACACCATTATTAATTGCATACCTACATGTTCCTCTTTTACGACGATATCGGCAGAATGATAGAAAAGCTGCTTTAGTGCTTCAGGTTCTAAAAGAGGATAATTCACAACTTCAACTTCCTTTCGATTTAGTATCCTTCGTCTTCTTCACAATAAAACTAGTTAGTAGTGTAATTTGAAATATTAATACTATTAAGGAAATAGGTCTAACATACATAAAAGTAATTTTAGAGAATAGGCTTTGATCCATCGGAATAAGTAAAGCAACAAACAATACTCCATACAATAAAGTTAATAATTTTGTATTTTTCTTATCTTTTGTCAACATTAAACTTGTTAGTAATACAAATAGACTTATGCGAATAACCCCGCCAGATAGCCATTGATAAATAGCGAAAAAGTCCATATGCGACAGATATTTCCCAATGGATATTAACCTCCATTGCTCATATGCTGGATAACGATATTTAGAAGCTAACTCCGGTCCAAACTCTGCAATGGCTCCAATAGTAGGACCAATCATTAATCCAACAATCACAATACCCAAGATAGATAATTGTTTTTTAGTCACTGTTTTTTTTAATACAGAGGTAATAAAAATAATCACAAACAACTCAATAATCGGTAATATTGTATAAATAAGCCCCTTTGAAACAGGGAGAAACCCTTGTTCCATAATTGGTAATAATAATTCGTAATTTTTTTTCTCCGTATTAGCAAATGAAATAAAGAAACCTAAAAAAAGTACGATAGGACATAATATAGTGCTAACTATCCCCATGGAGAATAATCCTAAGTTACTACAAATTAAACAGAGAATGAGAAGCGATAGGGTTAGAATAAAATTATTGTATTCATCCATAAACGTTAATTGAGACCAAAAAATAAGATCTTTTGCTGTAATAAAAGCACTAATATACATATAAATTCCAATTGGTATTAATAAAACATAATATTGAGAAGTATTACTATTATCTTTTATCCATTTTATGAAAGAGCCTGTTTGAACAATAGAAACGATTTTATTAAGGAGAAAGATCCAAATTGGCAGAGCCAATAATGCTAATAATACACTTAGCCATGCATCTCTTTTTACTATCGCTAAAATACCTGGAATTATTTCTACATGAGCAAAAAGTCCAACTGAAAGAAGTATTAGGTAAACAATGGAAATATACCGCAATGTGTTTTGCATAAATTCAATCCTTTTTAACTAGCATCTGCTAACATATGTAAATCTTACATTTTGAATAAGACATTTTATCTTTCACCCTTTGTTCTCGATATATACTTATTAATTGAGAATCCATATATATTGCCCTTAAGTTACAGAAAAAAAGCCTGGCAAACTTTAAAATTTGCCAAGCTTTCATGCTCTTTTATGAATCATGGAATTCTACATAAAAAGGTTGGATCTTTTCATCTAAACAATACTCAATCCTTTTTCTAAAGTTTTTCCATGTTACCATTTCTAATGCCTCTTTTATTGGAAAAAAACCCACCTCTAAGCTCTCTGAACTTGTGGTAGGAGTTCCGCCAATTGGTTTACCTAAAAATAATGTATTACAAATGGAACGTTCGACATTTTGAAAGATACCACAAAATTTTATAATTTCGATATCTATTCCTGATTCTTCTTTTGTTTCTCTTATTGCTGCATCCTTAAGTGATTCCCCTTCTTCCACTTGCCCACCAGGCATTTCCCATCCTCTTCGTGGTCCTTTTATTAATAGGATTTCATCTTGCTCATTTATTACAATAGTAGCAGCAGAAATAATATGCTTAGGTACACTCATACATCTTGTCCTTTCATTATTGTCTTTGCGATAACCTCACACTTCTTAATTGCCCAGCTATAATGTTGGGATGTATTTGCTGCAAAATAGCTGTATAAATTACTTGTTTTTGTCCATTTATAATGTTTTTTTGTCATGATTTCTTCATCGGTATGTAGTTTAATTAAATCCATAACTCGTCTATGGCTTAACTGTAATTTTCTTATCGCTTGATTTAAAGTGACATCTTGATAGTTTTCCCAAATCTGCATATTAAGTAGTTTAATCGTACTCCATTTATATCCAGGTGCTGGCATAATAGGAGTATCTCCATCCATTCCCTCTTTGTACCATCTCTCAAGCATTGCATGCCATTCATAAAGATGCATACATACATCACGGAAGTTTTTATCTCTCTCTTTTGTATCAATAGAAATGCCCCTTTTTCTACTAGGTATAGATTCAATTATTTCAAGTAATGTGTTAAAATTCATTTCACTATTCCCTAATAAAGCTTCTTTCTCTCCCTTAACTGTCATGCTATTCTCCCTTCTTTCCTATTCACTTTAGTAAATTCGTTACATCTCTCTATTTTCCCTCTTATGCAAATTCTCCAATTCTAACACATCAAAAATACATTAAAAATAGAACTGTCATTTACAACAGTTCTATCATTCTACTTATCTTTTTATATCAACCTTATTATTTATTTCGGTGGTATAAACCTCGCAGGGTTACCTACTGCTGTATATTGTGCTGGAACATCTTTTAATACAATTGTTAATGCTCCAATTTTTGCTCCCTCTCCAACTGTGATTGCTCCTAGAACTGCAGCACCTGCTCCTATAAAAACACGATTTTCAATCTTCGGATGTCTTCTACCCGGCTTATTCGATACCCCTCCTAGAGTGACACCGTGATAGAGTATAACATCATCCCCTATTTCTGCTGTTTCTCCAATAATAATCCCTGTTCCATGATCAATCAGCAGTCTTTTTCCGATTGTGGCAGCAGGGTGAATTTCTACTCCTGTTAATACACGAGCAAGTTGAGAAATTAATTGTGCCGCTAATCGATGATTCTTTCTCCACAAAATATGTGATAATCGATAAAACCACACTGCATGTAAGCCTGAATAGGTGAGGATGACTTGAGCATTGGAAGTTACAGAAGGATCATAATCTCTTACCATTTTGACTTCTTCCCATAAGGTAGATACTTTCTTAACTTGTTGCTTTTTCATTTCGCCACCTGCTTTATAAACTGTTTTCTACATCTGTTATGGCTTGATCTAGTATGGAAATTCCCTCATCTAACTCCTCATAACTTACCGTGAGAGGAGGTGCTATACGGAAAACTCCACCCATTCCAGGTAGACAAACAATATTCATATGAAGTCCTAATTCAAGGCATCTAGCCGTGATTTTATCCCCAATATCTTCTGAGCGCTCTTTCGTAGTCTTATCCTTCACAATTTCAATTCCTTGTAAGAGACCACGTCCTCTAGCATCTCCAACCACTTCGTGTTTCTCAACCAATGTATGGAGTGCTGCAGCTAGATATTCTCCCTTTTCTCTAGCTTGCACAAGGAGATTTTCTTGTTCAATTACATTCATTACAGTACATCCAACAGCAGCTACTAGTGGGTCGTTAACATGGGATGTATAAAATACAAAGCCATTTTCATGTGCTTTCCGCTCAATCTCTTCTGTGGTTACTAGGGCTGCAAGTGGAAGTCCTGCACCAAGTGTTTTGGATAGTGTTAAAATATCAGGTGTTACACCATCATGTTGGTATCCATACCAATACCCAGTTCTCCCAAAGCTTGTTTGGGCCTCATCAAATATCAAGAGCATGCCTCGCTCATGGCATTTTTTCTTTAGTTCTGCAAAATATCCTGGTGGAGGCACAAGGATACCCCCTCCAGAAACAATCGGTTCTACGATGCAAGCTGCCAAGCTACCTACAGATTGTGCATCAACCATCGAAAAACCATAATCTAACTGTTTTTGCCAATCTAATTCCCCGTCTTCCTTAATAAAATCTGGACGATATTCATATGGAGTTGGAATGGCTAACTGCCCTGGTGAGCCAGGAATGCCAATTTTACGAGAGGAAGCATAGGTTGCGCCAGCACTTCCTTCTGTTAATCCATGCCAAGAGCGATTAAAGGAGACAACCTCAAACTTCCCGGTGACTAATTTTGCCATTCTCAATGCAGCTTCATTTACTTCTGAACCAGTTGATAATGGGATAACCTTCGTAAGGGGAGCATCTACTGTTTTCGCAATATGTGTGCATAAATTAATACTAGGTCTTGAGAGCATACCACTGAATAGATGATCTAGGCGACCAGCTCCTTCACGTAAGGTGGCTACTACCTCAGGATGAGAATGACCAATCGTAGAAGACATTTGTCCAGACGTAAAATCTAAAATTTTTCTTCCCTCTTCTGTAAAGATATAACTACCTTCTGCATAATCAATTATTTCTGGAATAAATGGTGCTCCATACCTTCCAACATGCTTTTCAACGTCCCCCCAAGGATCGATTCTTTTTTCATATGGCTTTATCATTTTCTCGTCCTCTCCCTTCACCATGTTTGCTCATTATCTATTTAATGTTTATTATTAATTAATAATAAACATTAAACAATCAACTAATACTTAACAATATGTTTAGTTATTTTGAAGGGAGGAGTCCAATGCTGAACACTTGGAGATTGCAATTACTTGTACAATTTGAAACTTTAGGAACGATGCATCGTGTAGGAGAAGTAATGTATATCAGTACTGCAACCGTATCTCAACAGCTTAGTCTGTTAGAGAAAGAGACGAATACTATTTTGTTTGAAAAAGTAGGGAGAAGGGTTCAATTGACGCCTGCAGGACAAGCTTTGGTAAAACAAGTTAGGCCGGTCCTAAATCAACTTGAAAAGATTGAAAATTCTTTGTCGGACACATCTGACGTTATTCAAGGCACCGTTCGGATTGCCTCCTTTTCAAGTGCTTTAGAGACAATCGTTATTCCAGTTGTTTCAGAATTATCAACAAAATATCCTAAACTCCAAATTAGGTTATCAGAAATAGAACCTGATAACAGTCTACCTGCCCTAGACTCCAATCAAATTGATTTAGCTGTTGTCGCCTATTTTGAAGAACCTAACACTTTAAAGCAAAATGATCGAAATCTTGTTAAGCTTGGAACAGATTCTCTAATGGTATTAGTTAGTGATAAACACTATTTGAATACACATTCAAGTATCAAAATCGAGAAACTTATGGAGGAAAATTGGGTAATGGAACGAGAGGGTACTTACCTTGCAGAATACACCATGAATCTTTGTCGAGCTGCTGGTTTCCAGCCAAACATTAGAAATGTTTTTCAGAGTTATTCAGCCTTTCAGTCAGCGGTTGCTAATAATTTTGCTGTCGGAATACTCCCAAATCTAGCAGTAAAAGAACAGGTAACGGGAGTTCATCTTCTTCACTTACAACCAGAATCAACACGATACATCTATTTAGTTGCTCGTAGTCCTCAAACGAAATTGCGCTCCATACAGATTGTTTCCGAAGCAATTAAACAACAAGCTAAACAAGTATTCACATGATACTTTGTAATGATTAAATTAGTATAAAGAGAGATTATTGTCATACTAGTTTTACATATTTCAGCCGAAAAGGCGTTGCTTCTGTGTGAATGCATCGCCTTACTTTCACATTCTATTTATGTATGTTCCAATATGTATTTGGTCCATTACTTTTTATTATTGCATGATTAGGTACTTGTTTCATAATAAGTAAAAACGTGAGTATATCTACAGCTGATCCCATAGAATTTAGTAGAATTAAGAATTTTAAAGTAGTATTCAACATTCCAAATAAACTTAATAAAATGGGAGAAATAATCGAAATTATTAAAAAAGGTGCTAGTGTAATAAGAAGATATCTTGATTTGGTAAGCTCTTCTTCCGTCATTACATAACCTCCAAATACTGTGAGTCCAATATATGTTTTTGGAGAATGAATGAATTTGGGAATAAATATCAAATGAAGTACTTCATGAATTAGTAACAGGATAACTAACCAAACAATACTACTTATGTTAATAGCTATTGTTATAGAATCTGAACCAAAACCAAACTCCCGTAAAGAAAGACTAGAGGTAATATTAATAATCCATATTGAGATGATTACAGCGATAATCATGAAAGGACTGGATAATAAAATAGCTTGCATACTATTTTTAGGTTCTTTTAAGTAAGTCCAGCCATTTTTTAATAGATCCTTATGTAAATCATCATCACTTTTTGGCATTTTATTTAGTATCTTCATCAAAATTCTCCCTTACCACATTTTCTTTAAGAAATATTTTCCTGAAGTAACTCAATAAGGATTACGTAATAGCTTAATGGATGTGGAGCAAAGTCTGCTTTATCTACTACTCTTTGGATTTCTTCTCGCTCTCCTTTGTCATTCAATTCAAATCCTCGTACTTCTATTGTTTCCTTTGTTCCGTTCCAAAGTGCATAAAAGTCATCTATAGTAGCAGAGACAATCCCGACTACCTCTTCTTCTTGTAAGAGGAAAGCTTCTTCATTTATTGTTTTTTTATATAAATAGGTATGAGCAAACTCTTTATCTAGTAAATTTCCATTGATCATTTCATAATGTAAGATTCCTAAATAGGTTAAATCCTCGATAGTAACGTTTATACCTATTTCCTCCTCCATTTCTCTTACACCATCTTTAACATTTTCTGTAGACAAAAGATGGCCTGCAGCTGTAATATCCAGTAGGTTCGGATAATCCTTTTTTCGGGGACTTCTTTTTTGTAAATATATAACAGGTACTTCCTCTTCTGATACAATCCAACAATGAAATGTTTCATGCCATAAACCCTTCTCATGTACTTCCTTCCGAGTGGCTACACCTATTTGTCTTCTAGTATCATCAAAAACTTTTAACCATTCCTCTTCCATTTTGCTAGCTCCTTATCTCTTTTTCGGATAAACTTCTTTCGTCATTATATCTTACTTTTATTTCTTTCAATAGGAGCAAAACCAAATCAAATCCTAATGACATAAAAAATATCTCAGATTTCCTTTTGGATAACTGAGATAGTAGAAGAACATTTTAAGTCTCATCTAAATTAGCAGCATTCTAGTTAAAGAAGTACTTCCAATAGGCAACCAAAGTGATGATAAAACTTATTACCACAAATATAATCATTCCGAAAATAATAGGCGAAATGCGAAGTTGGAATGGACTAATTCCTTTCTCCTGCCATGTCCATCCCTCTATATGTGCATTAAAAAACGTATTCTCCTGGTGGATGATTAACCGATACAAATAAACAGCCCCAAATAATAGTAATCCTCCTAAAAATATCGTATCAATAAACTTCCATCCTAATAGAAGGGACACTATTTTTATAATACCGGTCTCACAAATTAATGTTGCGATCATTAGATTTAGATTTTTCATAATAACTCCTTACAACATTTTACTCATTACTAAATCTGTCACTTGGAACTTTACCTTTTTGTACAAATGAATGGCCCTTTCGTTATGCCCAAAGACATGAAGAGATAGCTTCTTCGCACCAAGCAAACGTACATAATCCTCTAAAGCGAAACAAAGTACCTCCGACCGATTATTTCCATTATACATTATTTTCTATTTTTTCTAAATATATAGTTAAATATGTCTTCTCTCAATAAATTGGATTCCAATACCTAGCATAAT
>Ga0182738_1002796_pt1 | contig 20484 bp, 29 predicted proteins | sample eDN5th30CBELigMG_FD_128876 | JGI IMG/M metagenome (GOLD analysis project Ga0182738, IMG submission 128876) | Enriched Miracle-Growth compost microbial communities from Emeryville, California, USA - eDNA 5th pass 30_C BE-Lig MG (version 2)... ... | reverse complement strand
GTTGGACGGAAAACGAACAATAAATTGTATTATATATGAGTGGAGTGCATATTTCTTTTTTCATAAAAAAACGAAAAAGATACAAATTAATACAAAGACTGGAGTCTCGCCATAAATCTATCCCTTATGCTCATTGCTCTTCTTTTTCTAGAAAAATTATCGAGGATTATTTTAAAACAAGGATGAATTTACATTTCATTTCTCCATCTTCTGCAAATTTCGAGAATCAAAAACACAATAAAAACTGCTTCGACAATCATAATACTCATCAAAATCTTGTAATTTTCCAATCCAGTTTGGACTTCAGCCACACACGTCATATTCAGGGTATTCACAACCATTTCGTATCCTGAAATGCACTCCAAACAATTTTCTAGATTCGTACATGATCCACATCCAGATGGGCATGCTAAATTATTTCATAAATAAGGAGGAAACAAGGTCTATTTTTCTTACTATCACAATTCATCCCATTTAAATAAGTTCCTGAAGGACAGGGGATACATTGGGAATCAACAAGTCCAAGGCCAGATTTACAAGTTGAACACACTGAAGCTGATGAGCAATCAATGCAAGTTGAAGGGCATGCTATTCTGAATTAAAATCTCGAAATACAAAATTGATTACTAATACATCGGCCTTGGACGGTAAAAGTCGAAGGAGGACAAGCTTTACAAACAGCATCTTGGAGATAATATCCTGAATTACAACTCAGGCATTCGCTCGGACTGCTGCAAGTCGCACAATTTGACGGGCACACTAAATATTAATCATGCTATTAGAGAGCAATTTATTTACTTGTACAGATTTCAGAAGCGTTTAAGTAATATCCAGATGCACAAGCAAGGCACTGTTGTCGATAAGGAGCCACTCCCGTTTTACATGAAGCACATGTTGGAGGATTTGTCACTCCGAGATCAAGAGCACAATTCCAGGTGTTTGATGTGCAGTAAGAAGCTAGAAAGGAAATTATTCAAAACTCAATGAGATGAAGATTACGATTATTCAGAACAAGGGTCCCAGGGCTGTAGATACTGAGATCTTTAATGGATCCAAAAAAGGAATTTGGTGGACCGCCAAGGATGACTTTGTCAGTCGAAGCAAACGTAATTGTACCACCAACGCTTGTTGAATATTTGGCGTTATCAAGAACTCCATTTTGGAAGAGAGATAAGTGATTAAATGAGGCACTGACAAATGTTGAAAGCACAAAATTAGCCGTGATAAGTATCCAAGTGTCAAGAGATAGAGCAGAATTTGAGATAACCGAAGCTGTACCAACTTTCCACGTCAAGATTCCTGTGTTGGAAACACTCAATGCAAATCTATTCGTTACATACTAGGTCGGTGGTCAAAAAGAGAAAGGAAGGTGGAGATTACGTCCGAAGTGCAATACCTAAAGATATTTCCAGCTCTGTAGGCATCTAGTCTGAACCAGAAATTTAGCGTCAGAGATCCATAATGAGTTCCACTTGCTGCTGAGATTGTAAAAGTCGGCAAAAAGAGAGATTGAAAGACAGTATTAAATGTTACTCCAGCTTCCTAATTGGATGATAATTGCTTTCTCGGGAAATTTACTGATGTGGACCAAAGTGGAGCTCCAGGGGCATCTGGATAAAAGGTTGTCGAAGATCCTTTTATTATAAGAGAATTTCCGAACGAAAGAAGGTACCTAACGAAGCAAAGCCAGTAGTTTGAGCGAGATCAGTTACAAAAGATTGATTATAACCTTTAAATAAATAGTTTGCAATCAAAACAGCTATATCATGAGAAAGAGTCGAGACACAAGATAATTACGAGAAATGCCCCAGAAATATGCGGTTTTGACCATATTGGTAGGGTAAGTGTACCAAAAGACGAGATTCTTGATAGTACAAGAGGCAGAATTTGTGTTTGTTATTGATTGACAAACATAGAATTTAAGGGTGGAATCGAATATCCAGTCACTTCCATAAGAAAGGTCGATTTTTTCATTGCCTTGGGTGTGCGAATATCCTGGAACAACAAAACCTGAAGTCATTTTATTTGCTTTCAGATCTACAGCTCCATAAAATGTTCCCCAACTCCCAGCTCCAACAGCACTCTAGGGTTGAAAAGAGATTAGACAAAATAACCAATCGGAATACGGTAGAAGTTCCGGTGGTGATTTGCCAAGAAGCTGTGGTATCTTGACTGTACACATTATAAACTGTGGAGAAAGGCATTTGTATTTCGAGGACTTTTCGTACAGCTCCGACACTTGTTGGAGTAATTCTATATGAGTTATTTATTGATTTATTCTCAAGGATAGTTCGAAACGTCATGGTCAGGAGAGAAAATGGGAATGTTGAAGAGCAAAGGGAGTCGATCCGAATATCAAAGACGATGGTAATTGCTGTTGCACCAGACGAATCTAGTTTTTTTTAGCAGGAAAATTTTTTCTGAGAATGATTACATGTTGAAAGGGCAGGGGTGGTTATAACATTGCTTACACCACAAGTGTAACTTTGAGTTGATATAGAACTTGAACATTGGGTGTTTATGTGAATGAAATCTAAGGTAGTGATGATTAAACTGGGGAATTATCAAAGAAGTACTGAATGAAATTATGAGAATGAATAAGAGAGAGTTCATGAAAACGGCTCTGAAGAATCCAAACGAATTTTAATTAATTTAAATATTATAAATTTGGGCAAATTCTCAGGGTTTATGCAGATTTTAATCGATTGATTGATTGATCCAACAGGTATTGATAAATTAAAAAAAAAGAGAATCACAAAATTTGAACAGAGGTGGAAAAAATCTGGGAAGAAAAATGGGCTTTTTTCTGGGCTTCCTAGATTTGAAAAAAAGCTGGGATAAAAAATTACATAATTTTCTAGAATTCTTACGAAAGAGCCTAGAAATGGAGTTCTGGGGATTGAACTCTTAAAAGCTGGGATCCCAGGCAAATTTGGGGTTTTTTCTATCCTTGAATTTGAAGTGAAAATCGAAGAAAAATAAAGATTTTTCCTTGAGAAAAATTTTTCAATAAGAATTTTGAGAGAGTGAGAATCGAATAAATAATAAATAAAATATTTTTATAAATTTTTAAAGATTACTAATCTTATTTTGAAGCTTAATTTTGCAAAACTCACCCTTAATCTTTCGCTCGTTATGCGCATGAGCAGACTGGGCCGGTAGTGGCACAATCCTCCACAAAGCAAGGTTGATGAGGAACGACTCCAGATTGTTCACAGCAAAGTTGCCACATATAGCCATTGCAGTTCCACAAATTGCAGTCACCAAGTCCACCCTGTCCAATTCCATCCTTCAAAAGAGTAGCAGTAGAAACACTAGCTTTCTCAAAAGAGGCTTTGACAGGAGTCTTGCATTCAGTATGGCAACGTTCAGGGTCAACCAAGCATAAAGCTTCGCATTCTTCCTTGTAAATAGGATGGAGCATGTTGCTGTCTTTGGTGGTAAGGATCTTGGAAGAAGTGGATGCAAAGCAGGTAGCAAGGAGAAGGCCGAAGCAGGCGAGCACTAATAATTTAGTCATTTGTTGGAGAGGTTTTTTGAGAGATGGTTTGGAAATTGTTTTGATTATTATAAAATAGAGAAGTTGGGTTGAGTATAAATAGTAAGAAAAGGGCAGATTTTTGGGAAGGTTGTTGATTTTGGCAAGACAAAAGGAAGACGTGAAAAATTTTGAAATTATTTTAAGCCAATAAACTCATATCAGTTTTTTAGAAACTCCTGTCAAACAAACATGATAAGAATTTTTCTTCTTCAAAACTCACATTCATAGCAAGTAAAGAAGAGGAAGCAATGAGAATTCACTTGCGAAATGCATGAAGAAAATATGGTTTGAGGTGGGATTAGAATTTAGGAGCTTTTGGGTGATTGAATTTTTTGGGAAATTTTTCATCTACTTTTTGTCACAATTAAAAATTAAAATTTCCAATTTATTGGAACAAATATTTTGGAAGAAAAAAAAACTCGTCTCCTTTTTAAAAACAGCGAAATTAGAGACGTCCCGTCTTGTTTTAACTGTCGAACTTTATTGGTTTTTAGAAAAGAAAGTTAGGGTCAACTTTGAAGGTCTAATTTATCTGCCTTAAAAATGTGAATGATGCCTCTAAGAACAACGGAGAGAGTCTGCCAGTATACTGTCATATAGAGCGTCAGAGGACATTCCATATTTAAAAATAAAAAAGGTATGATATAACTTTGTTATCCTCAGGTTCTATTTGAATAATTTCTGAATAAAAAAGTTTAACGTCTCCTTTTCTAAATCAAAAGTATGACGTCTTCTTTTTCTAGAGTTGAATTCAAACTCATATAAAATATTTTTTGGTTTCTCTTCCGAAGATTAGAAATGGATGCGAGGGACCCACAAACAAATACAAAACATAGCTGGATTTGGAATATATTTAGAAGATATTTTTTGAAAAATAAAATAAATCTTTTCTCATTGAAAGGATTCTCAACTTGATGAAATAAATAAGTTCTTTCAACAAAATTTGTATTCATAAGGGATAGACTCAAACTATTAATTCCAAAAAGATGTCTAAAAATTCAACATAAAAAAATAATTATCGTCGATTGGCAAGTTCTAACATTCTGAATCTTTTCTTTGAAGTTTGTTCCGTTGTATCAGCCACTTCATCTTCCTCTGGTGGTGGAGGAGCAACTATTTGCATATGACTTATATCCATTAACTTTGAAACGTCTTCTTCAATAGGCATCACTTGTATCCTACAAAAATATTAAATTTTTTCTTAATATTGAGATCTTTACTTTGGGACTTTGATCCATCTAAATATTGCCAACAAGAGGACGACAATAACCAGAGATTCGACAATAAACACCGATCCAAACACCACAATATTCACATTTGTATTCTTTTCTCTCAGGCATTCATAATCCCAAACATAATATCCCGTGTTACATGACAAACATTTCGTTGCACTCGTACAAGTCGCACAATTTTCTGGGCATTCTAATGAGATGAGAAATAAAGTTCCCCAAGAAAGAAAAATACCTTTGCAATAACCATTAGATTCATACATCCCATCTGGGCAAGTAATGCACATAGAGCCATAGAGTCCATACCCCCAGGCACAAGTTTGACAAGTCGATTCTGAAGTACATGTGGCGCAAGAACTTGAGCATTCTATTGAGAGTTATTTGAGACAATTGGGGATAATAAAGAGTGAATACTGATACAGCTATTCTGAGAGATAAAATATCCATCAGGACAAGCAATACATGCTGAATTCAGAAGATAATAGCTTGATTGACAGGACTGGCAGCTCGTTGAGCTTGTACAAGTTGCACAAGTCGTGGGACATGCTACAGAAGATGGTTAAGAAACGGTGAATATTCACAAGAAAATTACCAGCACAGTCATCATTGGAGAGATAAAAGCCATTTCCACAGACAATACATTTTTGATTCATGAGAGTTTTACCCGTGGCACAAGATATACAAGAAGGAGGATTTGCAATTCCAAGATCTGATGCACAAGAAAGCGTCGAAAGGGAGCAATACGATGCTGATAATTTTTAGGGGAATGACATTACTTAAAGAAAAATTACGACTATTGACTTGGAGAGAGCCAGGACTATAAACACTGAGTTGTTTAATTGTACCAAGAAATGATGTAGGACCGCCAACACGGAAGATATCAGTGGATGAAAATGTGACAGTGCCAGCATTACCACCAGTGGTAGAGGCGGCAAGGGCATTATTGATGTAAAGAAAGAGCAAAGTTGACGCACTCGATACGTAGGTCCCCGTGATGAAATTGGCAGTTACGAGAGCCCAAGTTCCGGCGGAGAGAGTATAAGTTGAGGATGAAGTGACAGATGCAGTGCCGACTTGAAGGACAACTAGGCCCGCAGCTGTCACAGAGACCAAAAATCTATTTGTAAGCAACTAAGAGAAGCAGATTATAATTTGAAGAAAAGAGAAAGATACATCTGAGGTGGAATATCGAACGATATTACCAGCAGTTAAACTGGTTAATTTAATCCAGAAATTGAGGGAGACTGAGGCTGTGCACATTGGGTTCACTGCTACGGGGGTAAAGGTAGGAAGTCTGATGTATTGACTGGCTGATGAAAAGATGATACCTTGCTCCTAGTGGCAAATAAGAGATTGAATATAATAAGGATTTCAAATACGGTGGTTGAATAGGCAGGAGCAGTCGTAGCGTCAATACTGATTGTTGTTGAAGCACCAAGGTATCCTGGGCCTAATTTTCTTGAAGCATCAGGGACAATAACTCCAGTTTGAGAATTGAATCGATAATTGGCAACAAGTACAGGGGAGATACCCCAGAAGTACATATTTTTGGTTCCAGAATTGATGTAACTATACCAGATATCCATATTATTAACAATGCAAGAGCCGGAATTAGTTCCTGTAATTGAAGAACAAACATAGATTTTGAGAGTTGAATCAAATGTCCAACCAGTTCCATACGTTAAACTTGAAGCAGCAATACCAACAACATTGGTAAATCCAGCAGTAACAAGCCCTGCATATGCCGCAGTCTTTGTTAAATCTACTGAACCAAACAGTGTAATCCATTTTCCTGCGCCTCCTGTGACCTGAAGTTTTGACGCGAATTTTAAAAGAAGAATTAATATACTGTGGCAGATTGAGCACCAAGACTGCGAACACCAGTTGTATCTTCAGTGTAAACTTGATATACAAGTGCACCATTATACTGAAAATCAAGAATTTTCTTTTCTGTAGTGGTTCCAGGTGGTGTAATCCTGAAGATAAGGGGGATAAAGTTTGAGATTTTACGTCAGAATGAGCATGGAAAATGGTGTAGTAGCAGAACAAAGACTTGTCATCTGAAGATTGGTGGCAATTGTAAGTTTAGTGCTTCCGGGAGTGACTATCAACAGAATGAAAATTATTCTCTTATTCAAAAAATACATGCATTGAAAGAAGATGGGGTAATAATATTATTGAAGCCACAAGCATATGAGGTTGTTAAAGGTAATGAAGCTGAGCATTGTGGAGAGATGAGGATGAATCCTAGGATTTAGAGAACTATGTAAGAGAGAAAAGTACGTACGTAAAGAGAAAAGAAGTAAGGGAAATAATAGATGTAGGATCATCATTGTCAGAAAGGGAGATTAATAAATAAATAAAAGTTTGGATATTAATTATAAAGTGAGAGTTTTTGATGGGAATTAAATTTGATCCTTTGAAATTGGTTTTTTAATTAAGTAAAAATTGGTAATAATCGCTTACTCATTGCATACAAAGGCGAGAAAATATTCACAATATAATATATGGATAATATTCTAAGCAGTATCAGTGCATTTAAAGCTAGCACTTCTGACGGGGAAGGGGAATTTATAAGTAGTTCTGAGTTCCTTCTCAGTGGGTTTCACCTTGAGGAAAGGCTTTTCAGACCTGTTCTCTTTATGAAGAGCGCTGCCACTTATTTTACATAAGCAAGTATGTGTATTGACAACCAAGTACAGAATTCCTGAAGCATTGGCCTTCAATTTTTGACTTTTGTTATTTGCTTCAACTAATTTTTCATACAATTCTCCCGCTGGTGTGATTAATGTAATATCACAAATTCCTTTCTTATTCTCTTCAAGGGCCTCCTCATCATCATCACTGTCTTCTGTATCTGGGTCAGTCATTGTATCGTCATCATCATCAGCAACAGCACTGACAGTCTTTTCGACTTTTTTGATATCAAGATCGATCTCAGGGATTTTCTTTGCTTGAGTTTCGCCAATTTTAAGGTCAATATGAGGAACTGTGAAAGTCTTGTTGGAGTTTGATTTGATATCAATGTCAGCTTCAGGAATAGCCTGTTTAATGGGAAGATCAATATGAGGGATCTTGGAATTTTCTTTGATATTTAAATCAATATGAGGGATCTTGGAATTTTCCTTGATATTTAAATCAATGTGAGGAATTTTAGGGTCTTCCTTGATGTTTAAATCAATGTGAGGGATCGTCACGTTTTCTTTGATGTTGAGATCGATTTCAGGAATAGACTGTTTAATTGGAATATCAATATGAGGAATGCTAGAATTTTCCTTGATGTTTAGATCAACGTGAGGGATAGTCACATTTTCTTTGATGTTCAGATCGATTTCAGGGATGTTGAAGTTATTCACAGAGCCATTAGATGTGATATTAAGGTCGATTTCAGGGATATCTCGAGCGGATTTCGAGGAAACACAGATAAGTAAAAAGAAGCAGATGAAAAGAGATGTGGCTTTGAGCATCACTTGAAAGTTTAAGAAATTTATGTTAAAAGAAGCGCAAGTGCCGCTATAAATCTGGGAAAAATTAAACAAAAACAGAATCTGTAAATAACCTGAAGTAATTCAGTAAATTTAGTGATTTGAAATAGATAGAGTATATGAGTGATGTTTAAAAACGAGTTATTTGATCGAAGGGTGTCTGGGAAGCATTCAATAAGGAAGTTTTAGGAAGAGGAGGAGAGGCAATAGAATTGTGTAAAATTTGAAGGGAGTTGAGTTTTGGCGGTAAGCTGATTTTTTATCGCAAGATCTCTTGAGAGCCAAATTTAATTGACGAGACGATTCAAGCGATCAAGAACAAGATCACGAGAAACAATATTTTTACCGAGAACTTTGAAATCTCAGCAGCTAAAAATAGTTCATCTTCTTTTGATTTGCTTTTTTTTTTTCGATTTAGAGACTTGAATAGAGTGTATATAAATATCTGTTGGACTGCTAACAATAAAAGATTCTTGAAAAATAAAAAACTAATCTCATGGCTGCTCCTTGGTATTACAGTTTCCTTGATCCGACTGAGGTCAAAGGCCTTTTGTTTCTTTCCTTCATCCTCTATCTCTTTGGGTTAGCATATGCAAAATGTATCTTGCCACATCTCCAAGGCTGGATTGACATTGATGAAAAAACTCGACAAAGAATCATTCAACAAAGAAAAGAGAGAGAGCTTAAGGAGAAGCAAGCTCAAGAAGAAGTAAAGAGAAGATTAATGCAAAAAAATGAAGACATCATTGAAGAACAAGAAGGAGAAGACGAAGATGAAGGAACTGAAAAAGAAGAAGAAATACAGACTAAGAAAAAGAAAGCAAATAAAAAGAAAAAGCAAGCGAATAAAGAGAAAGAGAAAGCTAAAGCTGCATAGATTATGTTGATATGGTGTTTGTTTATCCATACAAATTCCCAAGAACAAGCAAAGATTTTATAAGGACGGTTCTATGACTGACTTTTTGTCTTGAATATTTCCATAATGATATTGCTTTTCCCCGATATCACAAAGAAACTGGTTCTATAATTTGTTGACTTTTTAAAATACAAGAACCTTTTTAGAAAAAAAAATGTTTCCTGCAAATCTCCTGGTCTTGAGATGAAAAAAAGAAAGCCAGTTTCGATTTTCTAAGAACTCTTGCATGAAAATTTTGCTTAGTAGGGATGATCCAATGTGGTGGGGATAAGACTGCGCAATCAATTAAAATGGAGAACAAGATACCTGTTTCGAGAAGAGGTCACACTTTTAACAACTGCCAAATTGAGAAGAAAATTATGAAATATGAAAATATTGAGAAAGCAAGAAGACGAGATGATGAAAACATCCTCAGAAGCATCAATGCAATTTTCATTCAAAAAATAATTTGGAACGAGATAAAGAAAAAGGAAATAGCTGGAAAGGAAATAAGTACCATACGATAAATACAAGAAATATTTGGGAATATTCATATTAACTTTATTAACTTTGGTTTATTAAATGTTCAAGCTGATAACACCAAGGACATTGGGTTCAAGTAGATTTAGACTATCGAGAGGTGTTGTACAAAAAACATATTGCGGACTTTGCAAGATTTCTTCTAAAAGAATATTTATCTCGTTCAGGTCTCGAATCCCATGAAAAAAATTTCTTGAATCAATTTTTTGGAGCTCAATGAATATGTGTCATAAAAATAAAATATATTTTTCCTTTCGCTTAACAAACATAATTCATTATACAATGCATCACTTTTCATTTTTTGAGTCTTTGAAAAATCCCTGCTGTTTCTTTTTGAGCAAGTCGAGATAGGCTTCACCCATCCTAATCGTTTCCTGTTCAAGCTTTTCACTTTCAATTCTTTGCTGGTTTTCTTCTTCTTCGGATTGCTTGAAGCATTGAGCAATGTAGTCTAAATGAGGTGTGATTCATAAAACTGTTGGAACAAGTACCTTCGGCTTTAGGGTTGAGAGATTTCTCCCAATCTTTAGCAAAAAGTTGCGGGCCTAGAATGAAATGATTGATCCAAATGAGAATGAAAAGTACGTTCCTGGTCAAGGTCATCATTTAAACCATCATCAAAATCAGAGGTTTCTGACATCTTAGCATGGTACATGATGTCTATCAAAGAAGCATTTTGAGATTTCAGCACTGCTCCTTTTACTCCTTCTTCATTAAATTCCAATAAAGCACGCAATATTTTCTTTTTTTTGAGCCTCACTAATTTCTGAGGTTGTCAAGTTCGTAATGAATGTCTTTAAAACTTCTGATGACTCTTCAAATTTTGAGCTCATGAATGGTGTGCTCCCAAAGTCTATCAAAAATGCTAAAGATGGATAGCTGAGCGTTTGAGCTGCTCTCATCAGATATTCATTCTTCTTGTTGACAAGTGTCATTATTTCCTTAACAGACACTTTCTGCAATACCAAATGCATACAGTCCTGGTCGCACTTATATACGGAATCGATAAACTCTCCAAAATCTTTTCCATTTCCTATCTTTTCATTCGTTCGAGATTCAATTTTATAAAATTCGTTCTGGGAGTTGCTTGCTGTTCAATCCTGTGACTCATCAGAAATATAAACCGGGTGGTAAATTGAAATTATTTAAATGATGTATTCATGCATTTTCTTATGCAAACAGAAAAAAATTGAAGATACTTGCCAAAATTTAGGATCTCACACTCAAATATACAAAACAAAGATGAAAATCAAAAACTCTATAAACCATGATTGATTTACTTGAAATAAAATATATATTTAAAAAAGTTAATAATTGTTTCTACTGAGCTGAACCTGATGAACCTGAACCCGAACCCGAATCCTAAGTCGAAGTCGAACCTGAACCTGAGGGTAAGCTCGAACCTAGGGAGTCCAGAAGACCGCCTTGACATTGTTCTCAAGAAAGAAATGGGCCAAATTCTTATAAGGTTAGCAGTGCTTCTTGAAGTTAATAGCGAGGTTACTGCGATATTACACGTTTGTCCTAAAGATGCTTCCGATTACTTTCTCATCGCCTCCAATAATTCAAGTGCAAATGCCAAGAGAAAACAAGCGAGAGTTCGAGAATTATTAAGAAAAAAAAAATCCTTGATCGCCAAGTGGATGCTTCCGAATTTTATGAATTAGGTCGAGCCTATCTTCAATCAAATCTTAAGCAATCTGTCTCTGACAAGATTGTTGAACCAACTTTCAAGTCACTTTGGAAATTGATTCCAGATGATGTTCAAAGACTCAATATCAATGAGTTCTATAGCCGTTGTGTTGAGTTCTTCTTAAACAGCTCATCATTCATTTCGCATTTTTATCGAGAAAATTTAAAAGCAAATGCTCGTGTTGAAAATTTGAGTTTAATCCTCTTCTCTCTTCAGCGACTTGTTTTAAATTTGATCACTGTGCGCTTCTTCTACCATCTCGAACATCAACAATATCAGCATTCCTACTTATCACTTCTCAGAAATCTGGTTCGTTGTCTTGACCAAGAAAAAACAAAAGAAGTTTCTTCAGAAGGTAACGTTCGCAGGCGTGCTGAAGTCATCCTAATTGACTACATATTTGCTGAGGAAATTCATGAAAAAGGCTTCTACCTGGCAATTTATCCATCAAGAAAACTTTGTCTTGATTGCCATTCTTTGCTTCGAACTCTCCAACAAATTCAACTTAATTTGAACTTTTTTGATGCCTCAAACTTGGATTTTAAGAAAAGATGGGTTCTTCCATCTGAAATACAAAATATCTAAGCGGCATTTAATACGAAGGGACTAAATTTTGCATATAATCTTTCCCTGATTCGAAGTTCTCTCAGACAAACTCTTTTTGAAATTGTTAGGAACAGGAGTGTGAAAAAGAGTGTTTCAATGTACGACATCCCCTTCATTATGAAAGTGGCCCTTGCAGGAGGAGTTCTGAAGGCAAACAAAGAAGAAACCAAAGCTTCTTAAATCCCAAAATCTTATTCATGACGTTTTATGAGTCATATGGCTTTATATATGCTTATAAATTGAATAGTTTCATATTACAATGCTTTATACATTTCTCTTGAAAAGATTTTATGAAGATTCTCACATGAATAACTAAATTTTTACTCAACTCACTCGATAATTTTTATCTCTTTTTATTCTTTTTCTTTCTTCTTTGGGACTTATCGACTTTTTCCTTGTCTTCCAAGTACATTTCCTTGGTCTTATTGGTATAATTACCATCACCTTTAGCCATATACACATTAGTCATAGTGAATGAGCTAGTTTTCATTTGTGGGAATTTCAAGACAATTTCTCCACAATATTGGTCCAAATTCATTGTGGCATCCCATTTAACGCCCAAACTTTTAGCCATTCCCTTGAAACTCATTTCCAAATCCTTCTTGCTGGGAATCATTCCTTCTTCAACGACCAAAAACTCGTTTCCTTCTTGGTTCTTTTCTCTTTTGAGATCAGCATTAAGCATAAAAGCAACATAATTGACTTCTCCTTCAGCTTTAGCCAAATAGATGATATCAAAAACTTTATTCAAATCCTTCAAGCAGCCCTCCAAAATTTCTTTTTCAGAAGGAATAATATTCATCATAAGGACGCCTCCCTTTGTCAGCAAACCCTTGACATTCTTCAAAAATCCTTGTTCAATAAAATCTCTAGGAGGACTCAATTTGCTTGCAGCAGAAGAATCATTAATATCCACAATAATAATATCATAAACTCCAACTTTCTCATCTGTAGTCTTGCTCTCTTCTTGTTCTTCGGGTTTATTCACTTCAGCTGGCTTTTCTTGCTTTTGAGCCAATTCTTCAACATATTTCAAAGCATCACCATGAATAACCTGATATCTTTCATCGCTTGGCCATTCAAAAAATTTGTTTCCGACCTAGAGGAAATATTAGAAAGAGTTATCAAGGTAAATTATCTGACTTCGATGACTTTTTCAGAGATTTCGACGGCTTCAACGGCGATATTGGGAAGATTATAATACATGAATTTGCTCATAATACCAGCACCACCACCGAGAATCAAAACTTTCTTGGCCTTTTCTTCAACAAGATTCTTGCTCAACAGTCCCAAACCAGCAACCATAAGTCTATTTTCAATAAATATTTTGCTTAAATATTCTCAGTCGATTACTTGTGACATTCGAAGGCCAAATAAGTTTCATCAGTACCAACAAGTCTATCTTTTTTACTGGGCAATAAAGATAATTTATCAAGTTCCTCAGCAAATTTATGGGTTTTCTTTCTGGTTTCAGCATCGTAATATTTCAACTTGGCTTGTGATTGAACTTGTCCAAGATTTGACTTGAGAATCAATGATCTGTATGTCATATCGTCTTCCAAAGTATGCTCTTCAACAAACATGTCTTGATCTTCATACAATATTTCTCTTTCACCAATCTCATCACCATCAGTCATGAAAGGAATCTTGGGGTTGCAACAATCTTTAGGGATAAGGTCAGGAACAACACCAGAAAGTTCGTCTTGGATCTCCTTCAGGTTAACGAATTCATGTCCTGGATTCAAAATTGCAACCAATAATCGACTCAAACCAGTTCTATGTAAATTTATAAGGGATTGATCGTTCAGGAATTGCAGTTACTGTGATAGGAGTTCGAAATTACCTTCATCAGTCCCAAAAAGATAAGCACATTCTCTTCCTTGTGGTGTGATAAAACATCCGCATGATTTCTTGTGAGATTAATAAATTTTTCAAAAAAATTCAATACTTGGGAGAGGATTTTGTTGTCTTTAGAATCAACAATAAAGATGGTATAACGAGGGACATTGCTATTGGTGTTTCTTTTTTGATCCCAGATATCAATAGAGACGCGTTGGCCTTGGCGGAGTTTACGGATATCGGACATGAAAAGAGAGTAAGTTTGAGTTTCTCTGATGGTGCTTTGGGCTTCAGCGCTGTTAAGAACTTTCTTTTCGGTATTTTCAGTCTTTAAGGCGAGAGAAATTTGGTTATTATTGGGAGTAGAGGTCTTGGTAATGCAGATGACGAAGGGGAAGAGCTTAGATTTCTTGATGAGGAATTCGGTGATTTCAATAGTGCAGTTCTTGGTGGTGAAATATGCCAATATTTCACGAAGGATGTGAGTTTGAAGAAGGGAAATACAAATGTAGCGACCCTTTTCGTTCAAAATACGCTCAATTTCTTTGAATAAATTTCTAATATTCTGACAATTCTCGGTTGTGTCCTTTGGAAAAATTGCATCCAGGGCACCTGTAAGAAATTTGTTAATTGATCGGTTTCTCGAACATAAGATCTACCTTTATCGAGGATAGTGTCAAAAGAAGAATCCTTATAGGTCATATTAAAGATATCCATGACTTCGTACACCATTTTGGGGCGTTTAGTTTTGGAACGTTCAGCCATTTCTTACAGAGGAAATTAATATAGAACCAGGGAAGATATGACTACCTGCAATGACTTTTTCGGAGAAATCGATATTGACTTGTTGTTCGAAGCCAGCATCATACATTTGTTCAGAAAGGAGAGATTTACCGCAACCAATATTGAGGATGTGGGAATTAGGAGTGATGTAAGCATTGAGAATAGGAGCAAAATCTTTGTATTCACCGTACCATTCAAAATATTCATCAGCAGACTTTTTAACTTTGTTGAAGAATTTGTCCCAATAGCCCTTTTCAAGGAATTCGTCGTACTTCTTGGGTAAGATTTTATTGACGTTGTTTTTCATTTTTGTCAATGAATGTTTTTATTTGAGAAAATATTTGCGAATGTCTGGTGTTAATGGATTAAGAATCTTCTGAATGGCCAAATTAAAAAAAATTAAAAGTATTCATTCTGAGCATAATACTCCCTCATCCGTGATTAATGATGAATTGTGATAAGTTGATGTGATGTCAGAGGTAAAAATAATTTTTCAAGAGCCTGAAATGAGGAATTATTTTTTTTTCCTTGTACTTTTCTCTAGCTCAAGAAATTCTCCAAGTCAGAAGCAACTCTCTTGAAGTTTTTCTTCATAATAAAATCTCAGCTTCAGAATATTATAAGAGTCCATCCCACAACTTGAAATTAATCCAAATTTATGTCTCCTAATTTAATTAATTCTATAATAATTTTCTTAATTTTTTCCTTTCAGATGAACTTCATTCAAATCATCTTTCTCCTCTTTACCTGTCGTTCAACCTTGTCTTATCATCTATCTAAAACCCTAATAGACCTGCACATCATCTCCAGTCTTTGTCCTGGCTCTCTCCCTCCAAGTACTTCATACACTTGTGGTGCCTCTAATGTGCTGACTCCCTCTTCATTTTCATCATGTAATGATGTTTTCTCTCTCAAAGTCTCTTCTTATATTTTTCTCATAAAGTTACCAGCGGCCAACAAGTCCTTACAGTCTCTTTTGACATTCAAATCTCCAGTCTTTGTTCAATAACTACCCCCTTGTCTCTCCTTATCCTCACGTACTTTCTCAATCAATTTTTTAGCAAACTCTAACAATCCCTAAAGAATCCAGCCTTCAGGCCTTACAAGTCCTGTCAAAATATTCGATTTCCGGTGGCTTGGATCCACTAGCTATAATATCAACACTGAAGACACTACTGGCGTAAGGGTCTTGTCTTCTACAGCCCATACAGCTTCTGTATGCAATTTTTCGAATTTATCATAAAAATGTAGACATCTGCAGGAGTAGGAACATGGTTATCATTTTACGGAACAGTAGATTTGGGATCAAATTTGGCAAATGCAGGAATGATAATTCCAGGTTATACGAGTGATACTGGCGATACTTTGACTGGCCTTTCTTATGGAAGTTCTTGGACTTTTGACTCAACTACCAAGATTTTTGTGTGCTCCTCAGCTTCTGGAACCAACTCTGCTTCTTGTTTAATCAAGAACCTTAAACTCTGGTACTCTTATCTTGGTGATGTACCCAAAGCACCTTATTTATGGGGTCTTTCACGTAATTTCTTGAAGAAAATAGAGTCTGATTTTTGTATAGCAAACCTATTGGGGAATTATCGATTCCATGATCAAAATGAATTTTTTGTTATTGATTCAGCAGGAAGTCTCGGTCCTGGCCAATTTGGTAAATTTAAGATTGATAATTGGTGAATAATTCTATTTTCAGGAGCTTCAAAGCCAATAGAATCAGATACGATCAGTTCCCCTCATTGGTCTTTAGAGGAAGGAGGAATAGTCTTTTCAACAGTATATCAGTATATCCAAATTCCAGTCTTCACACCTGTCAAATCAACAGGTTTAAGTACATATTCAGTCACGGTTTCCTTCTGGATAAAACTCACCAAAATGGTTGCTAGCACCATTTTCCGATACTCCTCATCCGATGTAAAAATTCTTCGATACAAGGTTTTACTCTGTTTGATAGTTGTCGGTGGATCGTTTTTCTATCTCAAACAAAGCAACAGGCCAGGTGGTATTAACGGTTGGTTCTGCATCGATTACAGCTGATTCTACGATGGCACTCCCAGTCAATACATGGTCATTGGTGACTGCAAGTTTTGTCCTCGAAACATATGTTGGCTCTGCGAATAATCTTTTGTCTTTGTATATTGATGGAAATCTTGCTGCTTCTACTACCACAGCAAATACAGGAACAGTTTCTTTCCTATCAACAGATATCGTGAGAATTGGAGGTCCAACCAAATCATTCTTGGGAGTTTTAAAGGATTTGAGCATTTACAGCCCTGGATCCCTACTTGTAAATAACCGTATTTCATTTAATAAACTTTCTCTTCCTGAATTTACTGAATAGAATCGAGTTGTTCTTCATATCTCGGATCATGCGCTGCGGAGCTTGGGCTTACAAATCCTTCAACTTGCTTGTCTTGCCCTTCTGGAAGTGGAAATTATAATCAAGAATGCATTTCTTGCCCCACTGGATATTTCTTACAAGTTCCCAATTGCACAGGTAATTTCCTAATATTTTATTGTGAAAAATAATATTTTCAAGTTTGCCCAACAAATTGTGCTAGTTGTCTAAATTCCTCAAAATGTTTGACATGTAATGCTGGATATAATCTCCTTGATGGCGCTTGTACAACTTGTGCTGATGGATTTTTTGCATCCCAAAGTAGCTGCATTGGTAAATAAAAAATTTTTACTCAGAATAACTTTGCCTTCAAAAGAATGTCCGGAGACGTGCAGTACATGTAGCTCAGCATCCACATGTTTGACATGCGAGACAGGATATGGGTTATATGATTCTAAATGCATTATTTGTGCAAGCGGAATGTATCTTTCATCAGGAGTTTGCAATAGTAAATCTAGAATTATTTATGAGAAAATTTCTAATAAAAATATCTCTGAATAGGCTGTCCAACACACTGTAGAACATGTGAATCTGCAACAGAATGTAGCTCTTGTTTACACGGTTTTAGTTTATCGGATGATCTCGAATGTGTGGTTGAAGAAGAAGTGAATAATGAGAAATTTCGAGTTTTGTTGGTGTTTATGATTATTGAAGCCGCGGTTATTGGAATTCTTATCTTGGTTGTCTGCAGAAAATGGTACTTGAAAACAGAGTAACAAAATCATATTTTGAAGGGAATCGTTTAACTTATGCTAGGAATACAAACCTCCTTCAATCCATGTCTCAAATAAAAGAACTCAAGGAATAGTTTTGTCCAAAGTAAATCACTTTTCAAGCCATTTGATTCTATTTATTATGAAGACCAACTTTTCCTCTATAATTCTTCGAAAAATAGGTTCTCTAAACAGTTTTCAGGAGCCTGAAATATAATAATAGTTATATTTGAGGAAAACTTCGCCCACTGCCTTTTTAAATGGCGGAGTTTATAGGGAGTGTGAATTTCAATTTTGCTCTTTCAATTTTTAAGCGGGAACAATATTTGAAAATAAAACTTTAGTATTAAAATGAAATTTATAGTGCCTTTCAACCTTAAACAAAAGTTTATTTTATCATAGTTTCCTACGAAATTCTTCTCAAGGGGTGAATTTATTCATTGTTTAGAACCCTTTGAATTTTGAAATCCCGACTTGACTCTCGTGCACTCTCATTCCCTTAAAATTTTCCTAGTTTCTTTAATTTTTATCGAATTACTCAAATTTTCATGTTACTTTCTTTTATTACACCAACGACAGTTTTTCTAAAGTTCTAATTTGAAGAAAGTCTTTTTAAAAGTAACGTTCAGCCACAAAAAACGTTGGCAATTTCACGATCTTCTTTAAATGTCAAAATAAAAAATGAGTTTACATCTCAGAAATTAATAGTTTACAAGTCAATTCCAAACGAAAGTTTTAAGACAATAATTAAAGCCCCTTGTATACAAATTCGCCAAAATTACCCCTTAATTAAAGCGAAACAGCCAAATTAATGCACCCTGAACAAATTGCAACCGACCAAAGCTTCTGGCGAGAAAATGGAATTTTCGAAAAATTGTGACCTCTTTTTCTCCAAAAATAAAAATTATGCAGAACCTTCTTTTTGGCTGTATGAGTGCTATTAACCATCCAAGTAATTAATTTTTAATCCACGAAATTAGCCACTCTATTTTTCTCACTTTGACCCCATTTTCCAAAGAAACATTTCTTCCCAATACAAAATTTTCAGTCTCCAAAGTTCCTCTCAAATCTCCTTGGTCATTTTTTAATAGCGAAAAAGCAAATAAAAAATACATAGACGACTCTCGCATGATATTGATATATCTCAATTATTTAAATTCCAATACTTTTGCCCATAATTATTAAATAAAAACATTTTCAATGACTGAAACCCTGACTCGACCTTTCGATCTTCACTTCTCTGACCTTACCGTCCTTTCTACTGACAAATTCTACACATACCGTGCTTACGACACAAAAGCTAACCTTCCTGTCGTCCTCAAAGTCTTTCCCAACACCCCAGCCAACTCGCCCAAATATTATAATGAAAAATCTCACTTGTTGAGTCTCAATCACCCTCACGTCGTCCGCCTTATTCAAGCAGTCGATACGGCACCAACTCCTTCTGCAGATCAAGGCGAATCGATATCATACTTAGTCCTTGAATATGCAGCACATGGGGATTTCTTTGACGTTGTGAAAAACAACAACAGGATGTCTGAGATGCTTGCCAGGACTTTCTTTCACCAATTAATCGAAGCAGTGTCCTATTTACACTCCCAAAATATCGCTCATTTGGATATCAAGATGCAAAATATTTTGCTCAACCAAGATTACAAACTGAAATTAGCTGACTTTGACCTCTCCCAAAGATTAGATTCGAGCAAGTTGGAAGGCAAAGGCACAATTGGATACAGAGCTCCTGAAGTCAAACAGGGTGTTTGTCAAAATTTTAGAGCAGCAGACTTATACTCTGTTGGGATTATCCTTTTTGCGTTAGTGACAGGCTCAGAACCTTACGGAGAAGATGATAATAGCTTGGATGGATCAGGATATGACAAATGGTATCGACAATTCAATGACAAGAATGAATTGTTTTGGAAGAGACATAGTCGATTTCTCTTTTCAACAAATTATTTTTCCGATAGTTTCAAAGACCTCATCAATAAATTGTTAGCAAGAGATCCCAAAGAAAGGCCCACAATTGAAGAAATCAAAGAAATGGAATGGTTTAACAAAGAGATTTTGACTGGAGACGCTTATGTTGCCGCTATGAAAGAGTACTTGAAGAATTAATTAACAAAATGACTTGCTGAAAAGGGAAGCGAATGGGTTTTGGATTGAGAAGCCTGCCTGGCAGACTTTTTAAACATTCTAGTCTTGAACATGGAATGAGAAAAATTCAAATCTGTACTAAGAAAATTTTTTTAAAACTTACTCCCAAGAAGATGAATGAAAGAAAGAAAGAAAAATATTTAAAAAAGTAAAAAGATTTTATGTGGCAAAAGTATTGATGTAACATTAACAATATATAAAGATACTTGGAGCTGCATTCTATTCTATCCTATTAATTTACTTGCTGCTATTTCATTTTTACCTTATATTCCCAGTAATATATATTGTTCCCCCTAGCCTCGATTTTCTATTGTCTAAATCCATTTTTGATTTTGATAACCTAAACAATTTCCTCGAACTTATCTAATAAACAGTTCATCAGTTATAGTTTTAGTTTTTTGAAAAATAATCTTCCACAAAAAATACCTATTTATATCAATGCCATTTCATCCTACAAAGCCTAAATTTAATAATTTTTTTTTTTTTTTTTTCAGGTGAGGATTATATTACTCCCCATTGCTCTCTCTAAGATGCAGCAGTATCTTCCTTGGCCTTCTTGAGAGGCTAGGGCATATTTTACAGCTTGGTAGCTGTTATTG
>Ga0182738_1002795_pt1 | contig 20485 bp, 13 predicted proteins | sample eDN5th30CBELigMG_FD_128876 | JGI IMG/M metagenome (GOLD analysis project Ga0182738, IMG submission 128876) | Enriched Miracle-Growth compost microbial communities from Emeryville, California, USA - eDNA 5th pass 30_C BE-Lig MG (version 2)... ... | reverse complement strand
TGGGAGGGCGAGGCTCCCGCCGAGCCGACGCTTGGCGTGGGACGAGGATGGGAGGGCGAGGCTCCCGCCGAGCCGACGCTTGGCGTGGGACGAGGATGGGAGGGCGAGGCTCCCGCCGAGCCGGGACTATGCGTGAGGCTAGGCGGGAGCCTCGCCCTCCCGGCATAATCCAATCGGAGCGTTTCGCGTGGCGCCAGGCGACCCCGGACATTCTGATTCAACGGAACCCACCGCGACGGCCGCGGCCACGACCACGGCCGCCGCGCCCGATTCCGAGCGAGGGCGACGGCTCCCGGTCGTCCTGGTCGTCGATGATGAGGCCGACATCCTCAGGTCGGTTCACATGCTGCTGCGTCGGGATTATCGGGTCATCACCCGCGACAACGGCGCCGACGCTCTGGCCTTCCTGCGCGACGCCCCCACCGTGGCGGCGGTTCTGGCCGATCAACGGATGCCGGGCATGACCGGAGTGGAGCTGCTCCACCAGGCGGCGGCCGTCCGGCCCCAGACCACCCGGGTCCTCTTCACCGCCTACACCGACCTCGGCGTCGTCATCGACGCCATCAACCAGGGCGACGTCTTTCGGTACATCGCCAAGCCCTGGGAGCCCGGCGAGCTGGAGGCCGCCGTCCGCCAGGCCGTCGAGCGTCACGATCTGCTCGCGGAAAAGGACCGGCTGATGACCGAGCTTCAGGCCGCCAACGCCCGACTCACCGAGGCCAACCGCCTTCAAACCGCCTTCCTCGAAGTCGCCAGCCACGAGTTGAACACCCCGGTCACGGTCATTCTGGGACTGGCCGAATTGTGGAGGCTTTCGCGAGGGCCCGACGCCTCGGCCGACGAGCGAGATTGGATCGACCGGATCCACGCCGCCGCCGGCCGGTTGGCCCGAACCGTCGACCGGATGTTCACCCTGGTTGAGAACGAAGAGTTCGCCCACGTCCTGAACGTCGAAACCGTCGCCGTCGAAACCCTGATCGCCGACGCGCTTGAATCGCTGAGGCCCCACCTTGAGGCTCGCCGGCAAACCGTCTCGGCGACCATCCAGCCGGGCCTCGCGCCGATCCAGTGCGATCCCTCGAAGATCCACGACGTTCTCTTGAACCTTTTGGCCAACGCCATCAAGTTCTCTCCCGACCGCGCGACGATCGCCATCGAGGCGGGCGACGCCCCGGCGAACCCCGGCTGGGTCCGCGTGGCGATTCGAGACCAGGGCCGGGGCGTCACCCCCGCCGAACAGCGACACCTCTTCGACCCCTTCTTTACCGGCTTCGACACCCTCCGCCACTCCTCCGGCGAATACCAGTTCGACAAGCGAGGAATCGGCCTGGGCCTCTGCCTCGTCAAAGCCTTCGTCGACCTCCACGGCGGCCGAATCGAAGTCTCAAGCGCCCCCGGCCAGGGCTCCACCTTCGCCGTCCTCCTCCCCCGAAGCCGGCCATCGGCTTGAGAGCGGGGTTTTCCGTTGGCGCGCGGGAGAAAGGCGCGGGAGGGCAACGACCCCGGAGGACAGGCATTCCTGCCTGTCCGTCGCCGAGTCTGGCCAGGCAAGAACGCCTACTCTGAAAATACGCCCGTCCAGTCGCCCCGTTGACCCAGGATCTGGAGAGCCCCGGAGGGGCGGGAGTTAGAGCGATTTCCTGCTGAGCGTGCCGCAACACCACCCACGGCGCCAGCGGTGTATGGAATAACGCACTCGCTTGCGCTTCGGGCTTGTATTGGTGGACGCGCGATCCGCAATACAAGCCCGAAGCGCCAGCGAGTGCGTTCCACGGCGGGCCCATGACAAATCAAGAGCTACGGTCAAAACGAAGTGGCTCTAGCGTTGCGGAGGGAGGCCGGCTTTACCAGCCCGAAGCGCCCGCGAGCGCGTGGGTTTTGGCCCAAGACCATGCACTCGCTTGCGCTTCGGGCTTGTATTGGTGGACGCGCGATCCGCAATACAAGCCCGAAGCGCAAGCGAGTGCATTCCACGGCGGGCCCATGACAAGTCAAGGGCTACGGTCAAAAGGAAGTTGCTCTAGCCCCGGAGGGGCGGGAGTTAATAGCCAGGGTGTCAACCCCTGGGAACCCGAGGCCAACGGATGATTTGTCCGGAGAGCCCCGAAGGGGCGACGGAAACCCAATCGACAACGGCGTTTCGGTCGCCCCTTCGGGGCACCTGGGAGAGGGGCGAGGCACCCCGAAAGTCCAGGGGTTTACACCCCGGCTATTAACCGCCGACCCTCCGGGGCTAAAAACCGAACCCGAACTCCCATCTTCATGGGCTCGGGTGTCGGAACCCGGCATGAAGACTGTCCTCCGAGTCGAAGATTCTCCAGGGGTGCGAGAAAAAACTCCCCATCCCAGCTTGAACGCGGTTTAGCGCCCGGTGTTTCCCGCGGCCAACACCGTGTTTCCTTGGCCCCGCGGCGCAACGTCGAGGAAAAGCGGCTTGCCGGCGGTCTCGAAAAACCTAAAATTATAGGAGTCCCGCCCCTTCACATGACTTGATCCAAGGGTTATATTATCCAATCAGATAAGTCTCGCGAAGGATAGCCCCCGGGGACGGCGGCTCGTCGCCGAACCGCATTGCCCCTCTCCAGTCAGCCAAGCACTCAAGCAAATTTCGTCTATCCCATACGCTCTAGCGGGGCGAGGCGACCCCTTCGCGGCGCATTCGATCGCACGCGCTTCTCTTTTCCGTCATTGTTCATCAAGGACCATTTGCGATGAGAACCCGAAGCCGAGGCTTCACCCTGATCGAACTTTTGGTCGTGATCGCGATCATCGCGGTCTTGATCGCCCTGCTGCTGCCCGCCGTGCAAAGCGCGCGCGAGGCCGCCCGGCGGGCTCAGTGCGTCAACAACCTGAAGCAAATCGGGCTGGCGGTGCACAACTTCGAGAGCACCAACAGCGAATTCCCGCCGGGCCTGGGTCAGCCGGCGCTGCTCAACCCCGCCGGTATGGGGTTGGGAACGCGGGTCGGCGTTCAGGCCCTGATCCTCCCCTATCTTGAGCAATCGGCCCTCTACGGCACGTTCAACCTGTCGCTCCACGTCAACAACTCGCTGGAGAACGACACGGCGCGCACCCAGCAGGTTTCGGCCTTCCTCTGCCCGTCCGACGGCAAGGGGGCCCGCATGGCGGGCACGGCGACCAACGCCGCTAGCAAGGGCGCCGGCATGGGGCAGGGCAACTACTACGGAAGCAACGGCGCGACCTCCTCGCAAATGTTCAACATGCCGGCCGCGAGCTACCCCAACGCCGAGACCAACACGGCGTTCGTGGGCATCTTCAACATCACGCTCAACACGACGGCCCCGCAGCCGACGGCCAGCGCTCCCAGCCCCGATTACCGCAAGGTGACCAACAAAACGACCATCGCCACGATTACCGACGGCACGAGCAACACGGCGATGTTCTCCGAAACCCGGATTTCGACTCTCCCGTACCCAGGGGCGCCGGCCGCCACCCCGGGCGAGATCAACCGGGTGTACCTCGTGGGCTGGAGCCCGGCGACCGACAACTACGTTCCCCCGGCGTCGTGCCTCACCTCCACCAGCACCATCTCCTACCGAGGGATGCAGTACTACCGGGGCGACATCCCCCAGTTGTGCTACTACACCCACACCCAGACGCCCAACACCCGAAACGTGGACTGCGGCGACTCGGGCTTCGCCGGCGCCCACGTCGCGGCGAGGAGCTATCACTCCGGCGGCGTCAACACCCTCTTCTGCGACGGCTCGGTCAAGTTCATCAAAGACTCGGTCAACATTCAGACCTGGCGGGCCCTGGGCACTCGGGCCGGCGGCGAGGTCATCAGCGCCGACGCGTACTAAGCCAGCCGATCGTGTCGCGTTCTCCGCGGCGCGCTGGCCCCAACCGGCCCGGCGCGCTGCTTTTCATCCTCAACGAAGGCTTTCCATGACCATGTTCCCGCGCCTGCTTGTCGCGACCGTCGCCGCGGCGCTCCTTCCGTTTTTGGCCGCCGGCTGCGGCCCGCAAGCGCCCGTCAACTCTCCCGAGCAATATGAGGTGGGCTCGCTGGACGAGGTCGGCCAGCTTTACTCGTCGAGCTACGCGGTCACCAAAAAGGCTCCGAAGTCGTTGAAGAACCTTGTCCGGGCCGACGTGTTCGCCGGCGGGTTCGAGTCGATCAAGAAGGGCGAAATCATCGTCTACTGGGGCGTCACCCCCACCACGAGCGACGCCGCCGACGCCGGCGAGGTGCTCGCCTACAAGGCCGACGTTCCCGAAAAAGGGGGTTACGTCCTGTTGAAGGACCTAACCATGAAGACCATGACCCCCGCCGAGTTCCAGGCCGCCCCCAAGCCCCCCGGCCCCACCTCCGCCGAGACCAAGGCCGAGACGAAGAAATAACCCTCACTCAGGCCGCCCCGTCTTCAAGGACGCGCCCCAAAACGGCGGCCAAGCTCGCCGGCGCCGGCGACTCGGCCGGAGGCGAGAAGGCGTCCAGGGACGCCGGCCGTTGGAGCCGACTCTCCGCGACCTGACCGGCTGGCTGGCCCCGAACCCGCACCAGCCGGTCGAATCAAAGGCCCCCAGGCACGGGCGGACCCATCTGGGGGAACCGGCCCAAAACCGCCGGCTCGTCCTCGACGGACGGTGCCCAGCCCACAGACGCGCCCGCCCCCCACTTCCTCGCCCCTCTCTCCTTCTCATCAAATCCACCGCGACGACCGCCACATTCCGCGCGGGGATTTTCAGAATCATGAAATCCGGAGCCCTCCACCGCGGATCATACGAGGTGGGAAGGTCTCGCTTTCCCGCGCTCTTTGATAATTCGAACGTCAGGCGACGCCGCGAATCGCGCGATTTTGGCCAAACGAACCCAATCTCCGCCGCCGCGCCCGAACGACCAACCGCGCGATTTTGACCGAACGAACCCAATTTCCGCGCCGACGCCGCACGGCGAATCGCGCGATTTTGGCCGAACGAACCCAATTTCCGCGCCGCGTCTTAACGACGCAACAGGCCGCCGGGATTGGCTTTGCCTCCGAAGACGCCCTCTAAACCTCCGCGCCGAACGAACCCAATTTGGGTACGGTTCGGGAGCGGTTCAGGGTTCGGGGCTGGTATTGCCCCAAGGCTTAAATTTGGGGGCGCCAAATTGGGAGGGCGAGGCTCCCGCCGAGCCGGCGCTGGCCGCCGCGTCCGACGCCCACCCAAATTCCCACCCGGGGATTGATCGGACGGAGCCCAAAGACTGGCTAATCCGTCCGAACGAACCCAAGCCGTGAAGGGAAGCCGGCGTTACCAGCCCGAAGCGCCAGCGAGTGCATTGCCTTGGGCCAAAACCCATGCACTCGCTGGCGCTTCGGGCTGGTAAGTGGAGCCTCAACCCGCCGAGGGTTGGTGATCCCCGCCACTTCATCAGGCGTTGGGCTGTTCCGCGCCCGGCTCTTCGGCTCGGTGGTCGAGGTAGTCGCGGAGGTATTTCAGGAAGGTGGGGAGCCCCGCGTCCTCCCAGGCTCGTTCGATGGCTTCCTTCAGGGCCTGGTTGTGGGCCTGAAGCTGCTTGAACCCTTGGGCGTCGGCCAGGGCCAGGTCGAGCCCGGCGATCTGGTCGTGGGTGTTGACCGAGAGCATGAGCCCGCCCTCGTTGGGCCAGGGCTGGATTTGCAGCTTCATGTGAGGGTAGCGGTCATTGCCCAGCCGAAGCGCGAAGATCGGCGCGTTGGTTCCCGGCACCTTCCCCGCCTTCTCAAACGGGGCCTTCGCCAAAAGCTCTTGCGGCGCGACGCCCTCGGGCCAGTCCAGCCGGCGCCCAACCGCCTCGGGCCACTTCCCCGAAGGATAGGCCAGCTTCAGGTAAATCGCCGCGGCGCGACGAACCACGTCGAGACGAACCGCGTTCGGGTCGATCGGTTCCAGGCTGGAGGACGCCTCCATGAAGTTCCCCTGTGTTTCCGTTTTGAATTGAGGACCGTCTCCAACGCAAAACCCCGGCGCGACGGCCAACCCCCAGAATACTCGGATTCGCCATCGCGGCGTCAAGCCGTTCTCCGAGGCGACTCGACGAACGGACCCCTTCGCCCACCCCACCGGGAACGCCGATCTCTCGATCGGCATCTGTTTAGCGAGCCCACTCGGATGGCGCGCGCCCTATCCGAGCCTGAAGCGTCAGCGAGGGAATTGGCCGAGGCGCGCGACTCCCTCGCTAACGCTTCAGGCTCGGATCGGAGAGCCGACCGCGTCACTGGAGACATTACGCTCCAGCGTTTCGAGTGATGGACCGAAGGCGCTAAACCACGGTCAAATTGAGACCCGGAGTTTTCTTTTGGCGAGGGAGGACAACGCCCCCGGAGGACAGGCATTCTTGCCTGTCCGTCACCGAGTCTGGACAGGCAAGAATGCCTGTCCTCCGGGTTGAAAATCCTCCAGGGGTTCGAGAAAAAACTCCGGATCCCAGCTTGAACGCGGTTTAAACAGGTACGGAGATCGGCGTTCCCAGCGCGGGCCGTCCGGCGGTTTCTCGGACGGAGCCTACCCGACCGTCCGCATCTTCAGCGTCATGACCAGTTCCTCGCCGTGGCCCAGAACGCGAAGGCCGGCGTCGATCCCCTTGGGCTGAAGGTTGATCGCGTCGGTCGTCTGGGTGTAGGGCTCGACGGCGATCACGCCGGGCCTCTCGGGGGGCGTGAAAACCACCAACTCGCGAAACGAGCCGTCGAAAGCCAGTTGAAACTCGGCGTTTTTCTCCACGTCAATCAACCGGCAAATTCCCTCGCCGGTCTTCTCGTCGTGGCGAAGGTCGGTCAGCACGTCGTCGAGCTTCAGCCCGGCGATCGGCTTGCCCTCCCGAAAGTCGAGCCTCTCGTCGACGGGGCGGACCTCGCCGGTCGGCAGAGAGTCCTGAAGCACCCAGTATTTCGAGGCCGGCAAAACGATCCGGGTCCGGCTCGGGTCTCCCCCGGGCGCGAACGGGAGACGGAAATACGGATGGATGCCGAACCCGTAGGGCAAGTCGAGGGCCGAGGGGTTCGAGACCCTCACCGTCATCGTCAAACAGCGACCGGCCAGCGAGTACCGGACCTGAATCGCCGCGTCGGTCGGCCAGCGGTCGACGACCGCCGGAGCGTCGGCCGAAAGCTGGAACTGGCCGACCACGAACGCCTCGTCGTCGGTCGCCCCTTGATCCACGACGGTCCAGGCGGCGTTGAGCGCGAAACCGTGAATGGCGTTGGGTTTATGGTTGATCGGCAGGTGATGCGTCTTTCCCTCGAATGAGAAGACGCCTTCCCGAATTCGGTTCGGAAACGGAAAGAGGATCGGCGTTCCATTTCTTCCCGGCTTCCAGGGCTCGCGGGCGAACGTCTCGTCGGCGACGATCATCGGCCGAACCTCGCCGGCCGCCGGCAGCCTCAAATCAAAGAGGTTGAACCCGTGGGACGGCAGCGCCGAGGCCGAAGCCCCCGTGGCCTCGTCCCGCAAGACGACAACCTCCCGATCCCCCTCGCGCTTCGTCTCGACCCGAAACGACATGGCCGCCCTCCAAAAAAATCCGCGCCGCCCAGAGCCCAAACCAACACGAGACACGCCCTGAAATCGATGTCGGCCACCTTGTACCATAGTGGCGGCGGAGAGAAAACGCATCGCGCCGTGGAAAAATTTCACCTTTCCCGCAAGAACTTTTGCAAAAATCTCGTCGGCCGCCATTCGCCAGATTGGGCGTAAAATTCGACCATCGAACCTGGCCCCCCACCAATCCGGACAGACGGCCGATCCGTCCCAAACCAGGGCCGATTCGCGTTCCGCCGTGCTCTCGCATGGAATTCGGAGCGCATTTTCCCGCGACCTCGCGGGAAACGCCAACGTCGCCTGAACAGGGTCATTCGTCCGATGTTACGCCAGAAATGACTTGCCATCGTGGCGCGTCGATGATAATCATTACCAATGCATGGTCGACATCCTCAAAGGATCGACCGCCTCGGGACGGCGCGATGAAGGTCGTTTCGAGGCTTCCTTTAACTTGGCGGATCCGGACGAAAAACCTAAGAGTTCGCGCGACGCCCCAGGGCTTCGGCATCGTGATTGCTCTCTGGAATGCGCGTGGGCACGCTGGTATTTAGGGTACGCGAATGTCAACGCCCGTCGGGCTTTCGCGACGGACGGCGCCGGGCGGGCGCCTCCATGGATTTGGGTGTTGACGCACAACGATCGGGTGCTATGATGGATGACGACGAGCGCGTGATCGGCGGCATTGATCGTGGCGCCTCGCTCCCGGCCGAGCGGACGGCCGAGGTGGTTTCGGGTTGTGCCGAGGAGGAGCGGCGGATGGAAACCGATCTTATGGTCAGCGGCGCGATCATCGACTCCTGGGTCGAATCGTCGCGAGCGGTCGAGAGCGGTCCGATGGTCGTGCTGCAGGTGGCCCCTCGGGGTCGCCCCCGCGACCTGGTCATCATCGAGGCGGAGGCCTCGCTGGTTCCCGATGGGGGATGGCTTGAAGACCTCAGCGAGAACACCTGTCATGGCAGCCCGGTGAAGGCGTTCGGCCGAATGATGCTCAACGGGTTCGTCTCGGCCACCCGCCTGCAACTGGTTCGCTAAGCCGGCTCCGCCCCGCGAGAACCGAGCCCCACTCCCCGCCCGCCAGCCCCCCGCGCTGATCCCCCCTCTTTATTCGCCGGCGCGTTTTTCCCAAGCGGAACCTGCCCCCCGCGCGCTTGGTTTGGTTATACTGACTGACCGATTCAACAGGATCCTTCGCGGACGAACTCGGCCGCCCGTACCCTCATCTTTGGATCGCGCGATGGAACGCGCCGATCGACGCTTCATGGCCGGGCCTCGTCCCACCACGACGACCGCGAGACAACTTGGGAGACCAGCGATGCCGGCGGAGAACCGATCGAACGACCGACGCGCGCGAGGCCGCTCCGACGGCGACGGCAAGGGAAACGCGAACCGAAGGCGCTTCGGCGTCGGCGTGGGGGCGATGGCGCTTGGGGTCGTCCTCGCCCTCCAGGGATCGCCGCCAGCGACCGCCCTGGAAATCCCAGCGCCTTCCTCGTTCGCGGATCGGGCGCGCGAGGTCTTCGAGACGCCGGGCTTTGAGAACGCTCATTGGGGCATCCTGGTCGTCGACGCGAAGAGTGGCGAGACGGTCTACGAGCGGAACCCGGATCAGCTTTTCGCCACCGGCTCGGCCGCCAAGCTCTTCAGCACGGCCGCCGCGCTGGTTGACCTGGGCGCGGATTATCGGTTTCAGACCCCGGTGGCCCGCCGGGGAGAGGTGGACCAAGAGGGTGTCCTGCACGGTGATCTGATCCTCATCGCCCAGGGAGACCCGGCGATGGGGGGACGAACCGGCCCCGACGGCCAGCTCTTGTTCAAGGACAACGACCACATCTACGCGGGCGGGGGCGCGTCGGGCGAACTGGTCGCCACCGATCCGGTGGCAGGGCTTGAGCACCTGGCCCGCGAGGTTCGGGCCTCGGGGATCCAGCGCATCACCGGCGAGGTGATCGTCGACGCTCGCCTCTTCAAAATCGCGCGCAACTCGGGCAGCGGCCCGAAGCGGATCAGCCCGATCATGATCAACGACAACCTGATCGACGTGGTGATCCAGGCCGGCTCCAAGCCCGGCGAGCCCGCCGAGATCGCGATGACGCCCGTCACCCGTTACGCGAACCTCGACGCCCAGGTCGAGACGGTGGCCGCCGACGGCAAGTTTGAAATCAAGCTGAAGCGGGTCGGCCCGCGCCGATTCACCATCCGAGGCAAGGCGCCCGCCGGAGCGCCCGCGGTCATCGAACCTTACGAGGTCGACGATCCCGCCTCGTTCGCCCGGACCCTTCTGATCGAGTCGCTGACCCGCCACGGCGTTCGGGTTGACGCCTCGCCCCTGGCCGAGAATCCCGGCGCGCGGCTGCCGTCCCGCCCGGAGGTCGCGGCCCTTCCCAAGGTGGCCGAGTACACCTCGCCCCCGTTCCGCGAGTTCGCCCGGGTGAATCTCAAGGTCAGCCACACCGCCTACGCCAGCGCCCTTCCCATTCTGCTGGCCGTCCGACGGGGCGAGCGGACCCTCGCGGCGGGGCTGAAGCATCAGGGAGAGGTGCTCAAGGACCTGGGAGTCGATCCGACGGCCGTCTCGTTCGGCGGGGGCGCGGGGGGAACCTGGGCCGACATGGCGAGCCCCCGGGCGACCGTCTCGCTCTTGCGGGCGATGGCCGCCCGACCCGACTTCAGCGCCTATGACGCGGCCCTGCCGATCCTCGGCCGCGACGGCACGCTCGCCACGGTGATCGACAAGGAGAGCCCCGCCCGAGGCCACGCCCACGCCAAAACCGGCACGAATTTCGTCGTCAACCGCCAGACCGGCCAACGCCTCCTGACCGCCAAGGCGCTGGCCGGCTACCTGGAAACGGCGTCGGGCCGACAGCTCGTCTTTGCCTTCTACATGAACAACGTGATGCTCGACGCCGACCCCGCGCTGGCCGCCCGCCCCTTCCCCCCGACAACCGGCGGCGCGGGGAAGCTGATCGGCCGGCTCTGCGAAATCCTCCACGCCGACGCCCCCCCGGTCGAGTTGGGCAAGAAGTGAGGGGCGGATGAGGGTCGTTAGGTTTACGGAGGGGACATGGCGCTCACCCCATGTAGGGGCGGGCCCCCGTGCCCGCCCTCGTGGGACGCGCGCCCCGCGCCGGTCGCCGGAGGGCGGCCCGACCCCACGGAGTGGGGTTCCCCCCGGGGCCGCCCCTACATCGTTCCCGACAACGCCCGCCCGGCCTCGCGCTCCGTTGTAGCCGGCCTCTGTGAGGCCGGGACCGGCGCGGGCCTCGGCTCACGCGCCGGGGTCACAGACCCCGGCTACAGGATTTTGTCTCCCGCCCGGCCCGACGGAGGGCGGAAAAGGGCCTCGGCGAGGCTCAGCCGGCCTTGGCCTTGCCCTTGGCCTTGGGCTCTTCGATCGCGCCGGCCTTGGGGGCGGCGCTGAACTCCTCGGCGGTCATCTTCTTGAGCGAGCGGTTCTTCATCAGGACGATGCCGCCCTTCTCGGGAACGTCGCTGACGAAGGCGAGAACCTCGTCGGGCGAGTCGGCGTCTCGATTCTCGTTCAGCGCCACGTCCCAGATGACGACGACCGCCCCCGATTTGATCGCGTAGATCCCAGTGGGGTTCCCCTCGCTGAACATCGCCTGGAAGTCCTTCAGGCTCTTCGGGGCCTTGTGCTTCGTCTGGGTGTACAGCTCGTACATGTCGCGAACTTCGGACAGGGCGTTGTTCTCGTAGACCTCCGGCGAATTCTCCACCGCCGGCTCGCCGCAGCCGACGATCAGGCAAGACGCGATTCCGAGCGCCACGAGCGGGGACCAGGCCAAAAAGCGCATGCGCGGGTTCCTTGTCAGGTTGGATAAACAAAAGGATCGAACGGCGCCCGCGCGTCGGACGCCGCTCGATCGAGTTGAAGGGACGAGACGAGGCGATCGCCGCGATCAATAGGCGTCGGCGCTGATGATCTCGCCGCCGGCCCGGGTGCCGAGCGCCCGCCAAGTGTTGATGTTGACCGAATCCTTGGCGAAGCGAACCGAGCCGTCGGCCATGCAGACGTTCACCCCGCCGGAGTGGTAGCTGCGGGCGGCGATGTGGCCGACGCTGGCGCCGGAGTCCATGCAGTCGAAGCCCTTGTAGTTGGGCGGGACGGTGTGGCTGTAGGTGTGGAGGAACTGCGTCGCGCGGAAGTACTGCTGGCCGCGATAATAGATGTTGGCCGTCGTGGTGGTGTCGCAATCCGGCAACCGCGGCGTCCAGTTGTCAACCACCGGATCCCAGGTTCCGGACAACCGATGGACTTGGTCCTTGTCGGTCGCCGGCGAGCCGCTGGTCAGCGGCGACTTGCGGATCTCGGAAAACATCGCCGTGTTGCTGGTGCCGTCGGTCACCGAGGCGATGGTGATCTTGCTCTCCGCGGAGCGGAACTTGGGATTGGTCGACAGGTTTCCGGTCAGGTTCATCTGCATGTTGAAGATGCCCAACCGCGCCGTGTTCGTCTCCGAGGTGGCCGTGGCCGTGTTGAACAACTGGTTGGCCGTGGCGCCGATGCTTCCGTAGTAGTTCGAGGTGCCAATCTGACCGGTGCTCGCCGAGTAGAGAACGCTGCCGGCCATCCGGGTCATGGAGGGGTCCGACGGGCAATTGAAGGCCGCGATCTGCTGGCAACGCGCCGTGTCGTTTTGGGGGTTGCCGTTGACGTCGAGCACCAGGTTGAACGTCGAGAAGAGGGCCGTCTGCTCCAAGTAGGGAAGGATCTGGGCCTGGATCGACGCTCGGATGAAACCAGCGCGGCCGGGATCGGTGGGAACGGGTCCCTGGCCATCGGGGAACTTGCCGTTGGTGCTCTCGAAGTTGTGGATCGAGAGGCCAATCTGCTTCAGGTTGTTGGTGCACTGGGCCCGGCGGGCCGCCTCGCGGGCTGACTGAACCGCCGGCAACAAGAGCGCGATCAAGACCGCGATGATGGCGATCACCACCAAAAGTTCGATCAATGTGAAACCGGAACGCGAGCGCGCTTTCATGGGATCCTCGGGTGGAATGAAGGAGAAGGAAAACGACGACCGGAAACGCCACGGCGGTTCCGACCGATCGGAAGAGAAGGCGTCGATTGAACCATCAAAAAAGAAGAATCCGGGGCGCGTGGCCGCAACAGCGCCGCGTCGCCTCAAGCATCGAGGGGTGGCACCCACTCAAGGAATCGCGCGTTTGGAATTCTCGGAACGGCGACGCGGCGCCTCCAAAAAGGCGGCCTCGCCGGTTTACCACCGACAAATCGAATGAGTGCTCATGGCGCGTGGCGACCCTGGAATCAAGACGGCCACGAAATGCATAGTTTATTATTAGGCAAGCGGTCCACTCCACGATGTCAAGGAGTGGTGTGAATTATCAACCTTTGCTTGATATCGGCGGGCGTGCCCAATCGCCATATATGGGAATCCCCAAAGCGCGGAGCCGCGCGTCCGACGGACGGAGGACGCGGCGCGTTGCGGCGGCCGTCGCGGGGGGTTAGTCTGGGAGACTTGTTTGATCCCGCCGACTTTCCAGGGAGCCCCACCCCCATGACTCCGACCCGACGCCCCGGCTCGCTTCTTCGGACGACCCTCCCGCTCTCGATGGCCCTGGGCCTTCTTTTGGCTCCCGGCCCGATCTCCCGCGCCCAGGACGCCCCCAAGAAAGAGGAGGCGCCGAAGGAGGCGCCCGCCCCGCCGGCCGACGATCCGGCCAAGCTCAAGGAACAGATCGCCGCCTTGCAAAAGGAGGTCAACGAACTGAAGCTGAAGCTCGTCAGCGCCGATTTGGCGAAGCTCGGCGCGTCGATGACCGTCGACAAGGGGAAGGACGGCGCCGAGATCGCCACCGTCAACATCCTCAAAACCTGGACGGGCGACGAAAAGGGCCTGGAAATCCTCAAGACCGTCCCCAACCTTCAAGTCGTCTACATCGACAACGAAAAGGTGGCCGACGCCGCCTTGGCCCCGTTGAAGGAGCTCCCCGGCCTGACCGCCCTGACCCTGATGAGCCCCGCCATCACCGACGCCGGGCTTGATAACGTCCAAGGGCTGACCGGCCTGACCATGCTATTTTTGACCAATAGCAAGATCACCGACGCCGGCCTCGAAAAAATTAAGGGACTGTCGAACCTTCAGGTCCTCGCCCTCAGCCGAACCGAGGTGACCGACGCGGGGCTCGACGCCCTCAAGGACGTCAAGAGCCTCAAATCCGTCTATTTGATCGGCGCGAAGGTTTCGCCCGAGGCCGTCGAGAAGTTCAAGGAGGCCGTCCCGGGCGTGGCGGTGTATCGGTAAGCCAACCGCCGCGGAGCGAGATTGCCCTCTCCCTCCGGGGGCGGGGGGAACCCCACTTGTGGGGTCGGGCCCGAAGGGCCGGGTGGGGGTCGCTGGACTTCGAAAGAGGTTTGGCGCGGGCGTGTCCCGGGAGGGCGAGGCTCCCGCCGAGCCCCACGCCCAGCTCCGGCTCGGCGGGAGCCTCGCCCTCCCGCCCCCGTCCCTCGCTCCCTCTAAGGTCCCTCAACCCTCATCCGGCCGTTCCGGCCCCCGACCCCACAAGTGGGGTTCCCCCCGCTCCCGCGAGGGGAGAAGGATGCTTGGCTACAGCCGTCGTTTAAATTCCGATCCACTCCGCGACCTCAATTCCCGGCCATTCGGCGGTCGCCGACGCCCGCGGGGTCGCCGACGTGGGGGGAGGGGGGCGAGGGCGAGGCGGGGTCGAAGCGGTCGTCGAAGCCTCCGCGGCGCCGGGGGGCGACGAAGAAGTCCTTCAGGTCGTCGGAAACGCCCGCGAGCGTCACGTCGCGGGTGGGGCTTGAGAGGACGATCCCAAGCTGGGCGAACCGCTCCTGGATCGCCTTGCCGATTCGGTGCTTGGTTCCCCCCATCAGGCCGGGGTCGGCGACGAAGGCGGAGAGGGCGAACCGAAGGCCCGTCTCGGTGATCTCCTCCAAAACGGCCGAAGGGGCGGGTTTGGACAGAACGTCGAAATCCCCCTGGGCGATCGAGAGCAGGAGCTTCACCACCTGGTCGACGTTCGAATCATGCGCGACGGTCACCTTGACCCCCACGCGCATGATCTTGTCTTTATGGGTCCAGTTGACCAGCTTGCCGGTGATGAACTCGCGGTTCGGGACGATCATGCACTGGTTGTCGCCGTTGATGATGGTGGTCGCCCGGATGTTGATGCGGTCGACCTTGCCGGTGGTGTCTCCCACGGTGACGACGTCTCCCACCCGGATCGGCCGCTCCAAAAGCAGGATGATCCCGCAGATGAAGTTGGAGACGATCTCCTGCAAGCCGAAGCCCAACCCGACGCCCAGGGCCGCGACGATCATGCTGATTTGGGCCAACCCCAGATGGATCGCCTCCATCGCCACCATGAGCGCGCCGGCCAGGGCCGCGTAGCGGCAAAGGGTGACGATGGCGAACCGGATGCCCGGATCGTCGGGGATCTTGCGGAAGAGGGTGTAGGCGAAGATCGCCGCCATGTACCGCCAAAGCGCCGCGCCGATTCCCAGGGCCAGGACCGACTTGAGCAGGTCGCCGACGACCACCGGGGTCGCGTCGGGCGAGTCGATCGCGGCCGAGAGCGGCCAAACCTGCTTCTCGGCCAGGAAGCGGAGCAAGGCCGGGTCGATCCCCCAGACCCAGCCGAGCATCGCCAGACCCAGGAGGACGATGGTGTAGGTTGAGAGCTTCGAGAGCCTTGAGGCCCAATCGGCCCGCTGGGCCAGTTGCTCAACGATCTCCTCCCCCGGTCGAGCCCCCGGCCCGGCGGCCGACAGCCCCCGGGGCCGGGTCGAGAGGAGCGAGGCCGCTCCCGTCCACTCCCAAAGCCGCATCGTCAAAAGCCCCGAGCGAGCCCGCCAGGCGATCAGCCGGCCGATCATCCGATGGATCGCCCATGAGGCCGTGAAAACCGCCAGGCTCTCCAACCCGCCGAAGGCCATCCGACGCGCCGCGAAGGTGTAGCCGAGAACGTCCAGGGCGATGACGACCACGCCGAAGAGGATCATCAGCCGGCTAATCGTCCGGGCCCTCCGACAAATCCAGACCACCCAGGCCGAGCCGACCGCCCCGGCCGGCGACCGATCAATCGAGATCATCTCGGCCGGAGCGCTCGAAGCGCCGAGGCCCGGCAAGGCCACCGCCTGGGCGCCCTCGCCCCCTCCCGCGCCGGGCACGTCGGGGTTGATCCAAAGCATCAAGGCCGTGCCGGGCCGCAGGTGGTGGATCAAGGAGGCCAGCACGACGACCTCGAAACCCAAGACCAAGAACCGGGCGAGCGTCGGCGCGGTCAGGGCGTGGCCCTCGGGGGCGATCTCGCCATAGGCGAACAAGTGGGCCGGGGTCAAAAGCGCCATGCCCGAAAACGTCAAGAGCCGCCCCGCCCCTCGAAACTGCCGGGCGACCTCCGAGGGCATCTCCAAATAACGCTCGGCCCACCCCTGGGGCCGGAAGAACCAGCTCAACATCCCCCGGGCGAACATCCCGATCGCCAGGGCCCAAAACAGGGCCGAGACGAAAACCCCCGTGCTTCTGGGCCAGGGCCCATACCGAGCCGTCAGCCCAAACAGCGCGAAGTAAGCCGGCCAGCTTGAAACCAGGACCAACCCCAAAAGCAGCGACTTCAAGGCTCGCATCACGACTCACGTCCTCAAGTGGTTGATCTTTGGCCTCGGGCGAATCGGAGTCCAAATTCAAATTCCCTCTCCCGCCGGGAGAGGGTGGTCCGAAGGACCGGGTGAGGGTCGTTGGATTTCGAGGTGAATCAGGGGCGCGAGAAACGATCGCCAAGGCGTTTCCGTAAACCCCACGACCCTCATCCGGCCGTTCCGGCCCGACCCCACAAGTGGGGTTCCCCCCGCTCCCGGGGGGAGAAGGATGCTTGGCCGCGGCCGCTCTCCGGCGGGCAGAGCCCGCCCTACGGACTCATCTTGATAACTTCGACTCGCTAATGAACCACGGGCGTCATATCCACCACCACGCTTTCGGTCGGCTCGGCCTTTGGGACTTCCGAGGGGAGGACGCGGGCCAGCTCGCGCTTGACGACGCCTCGGACGCGGAGGACTCCCAGGGGGAACACCAGGCAGAGGAACGCCAGGGTGATGAACTCGGGGGACGAGGGCTTCCACGACTTCGCGTTGGCCGTCTCGCGCGCCAGGCCGATCGAGGTTTTGACGAACCGCCGGAACTCGATCACCGCGCGTTGCAGCGTGGTCGCGCCGATCGGCTCTTGATCGCGGATCCAGAAAATCTGGGTTCGGATGTAGCTGTATTGATCGTCTAGGATGCCGAGCCGTCGCTGAATCTGGTCGAGCGTCTCGGCGCCGCGGTCGCAAAGCTTCTTCAGGGCGTCTCGCTGGCGGGTGAGAAGCTCCCGGTGCTTCGCTTCCAGTTCCCCGACCATCTGGTGGGCCTCATCGTGGCGCTCGGGAGGGAGCTTGTCGAGCAGGTTGTCGAGGCCGACCTGGTCGACCATGGAATCCTCGATCAATTCCAGCTCGACGGCGGCCAGGGCGTTGGCGTAATCGCCGAGCTGCCTCTCGACCCTGGCGAGTTCGTCGCGGCGGATTCGGTCGCGCTCCGGGCCGATCCGGCGGTACTCGACGTTGAGCCGGATGGCGTCGAGGCGGCTGAGGCGGCCCTCGCCGTTGAACAGTTCCTTGACGTCGGCGAACTCCTTGGCCGCGCGGTTGGCCAGCCCTCGCTGGTCTTCGAGCGACGGCGAGGGGCTTGAGGCCAGCTCGCGCTCCATGTTGACGGCCCGGGCTTCCTGCTCCAGCAGCTCGGCCTGCCGGCCGGCGCGGAACCGCTCGATGGGGTCGCGGGCCCGCTTGGCGTTGGCCTCCTCGGCGCCGGCCTTGCGCTTCAGCTCGCGCTCGTCGGCCTCGGTCAACGTCCGATGCCGCATCTGCATCCGTTCCAGCAGCTTTCGGCCGAACCTCACGTGGGCGATCCAGTTGCGGCGGTTCAGCTCGGCGGCCTCGGCGAGCTTGCCGGCGCGGGCGAGCTTCATCTCGACGACTTGCAGGCGAAGGGTTTCCACCGTCGTTTCGACGCGGAGGTTGACGGCGCGGTCGTCGGCGAGCTTGCGATCGGCGGGCGTCTTGGGCGCGGGGGCCGACGCGGCGGCCTCGGCCTTGGCCTTCAAGGCGGCGATCCGCTGGGCGATCTTGTCGCGATCTCCCCGAAGGGCCGAGAGGGAGGGCTTGGCGTCCTTGGCGGCGTCGGACGAGGTGGCGTCGAGCTTCTCCTGAACGTCCCGAATGTCGTTTTTAATTCCCTCGATCGCCTCCTTCATCTGCTCGCGTTTGGCGTCGTCGAGGCCGTCGTTCTGGGCGAACACCTCGGGAAGCAGGCCGTCGACGGGCTGAGCGTCCTGGGCTTCCAGGCGCTCGGCCTCGGCCTTGGCTTCGGCCATCAGGCGGTCGGGATTGTTCTCGGGGCTGGAGAGGTCTTCGACCTCTTTGACCACCTTGTCGAAGTCGTCGAGCAGCCGCTTGCGATCGGCCAAGGCCTCGCCCGCGGCCTTGGCGGCCAGCTTGGCCGCGGGATCGGCGGGGGCGCCTTCGGGAGACTCCAACGCCTTGAGCCGCTCGTCGGCTTCGGATCTTAGCGCCGCGGCCTCCTCAAGCTGCAACAGCCCCGTCCCCTCCAGCTTCGACGCGGCGGCGGGGGCGGGCGAGGCGGCGGGCGCCTCGGACTTGGCCGGCTCCTCCCGGCCCGGAGGTTCGGGGGCTGAGGTCGGGGGCGCGGGCTCAAGCTGATCGGCGGCGGGGGAAGCGACCGGGGGCGGCTCGGCGCGCTCCTCCTGGGCCGCCCTCGAACCATCGCCTCCGAGCGCGACCAGCGCGGCCGAAGCCGCCAAAACCCAAGCGAGGGCGCCAACCCAGGGGGCGCGACGGTCCTGTCCTGCTCGCGACATGCAACGGGATCCTTCCCGAAGAAAACGACGCCAAGGTGATTGAGCGCCGGTAGGGTATCGCCGAACCCCCGAATCGACAAGCCGGCTTCGGATTCCCGCCCGCCTCCGTCCATCCCTCCATTATCGATATTGGCGCCCAACTTGACCCGTCGCGCGGCGTCTTTATCATTAGGTTCGTGGCCCACGGGGGAGAAATCCGGTGGGAGACCGCGTAGAATTCCGCGAAGAGGCCGACCGCCGGAGGCTCGGCCCGAAACGAGTGGACCGCGATGAACCGATGACGACGGCTGTTCCGCGAATCGCCCTGGCAACTTCCTCGGTCGGGCCCGACCCCTCGACGGCGGGTCTGGCGATGCTCGCCGGCTTGACGGCGAGGCGCTGGCGGGTCCAACACTTCCGTTCCCGCGCCTGCCCGACGGCCAACGCGGCGGTGGCCGAGGCGTCGGGCCTTCCCGGCCGCCACCTCGACGCCTGGCTGATGCCGCCCGAGGTTTGCCGGTCGCTCTTCGCCCTCGGCGCCTTCGGCTCGAACCTCGCGCTGGTGGAGGGGACCCTGGAAACGCCGCTCGGGCTCCGATCCTGCGGCGCGGCCGACGTGCCGGGGAGCCTCGCCCCGCTGGCCCGCGACCTCGACCTGCCGATCATCGCCGTCGTCTCCCTCGTCGACCGCGATGGCGACCGCGGGACGTTTCATCTCCCCCACTTGCCCCCGGACACCGAGGCGGTGATCCTCGACGGGGTCCGATCGACCGACGACTTGGAGCGGATCGGCCGCTTGATCCGCCTGGCCCGTGGTCTGCCGGTTGTCGGCGCCGTTGACCTCTTGCCCCAGGCGCGTTGGGAGGTTGAGTCGGCCCCGCTCGGCGGCGCGCCCCGTCGGGCGATCGAGGCGCTGGGAGAGAGCTTCGCCAAACACGCCGATCTCAAGGCGATCGAGGCCCTCGCCGCCAGCCGCGATTTCCCCGGTTGCGCCGAGGCGAGGAGGGCGAGGCCGCCGGTCGCCCACCCCTCGGGGCGGCTTCGCGTGGCCTACGCCCGCGACGAGGCCTTCGGCTGCTATTTCCCCGACACCTTCGAGGCGTTGGCCTCGCTGGGGGCCGAGCTGGTGGAGTTCTCGCCGATCCGGGACGGGGCCCTTCCCGAGGGCGTCGACCTGGTGATGGTCGGCTGCGGCGCGCCCGATCTTCACGCGGCCGAACTGGCCTCCAACCTCAGCATGACCGCCGCGCTTCGGCAACACGTCTGCCGGGGCAAACGGATCTACGCCGAAGGAGGGGGCGCCGCCTACCTGGCCGGGACGATGATCATCGAGGGTCGCCACTATCCGGGAGTGGGCATCTTCCCCTGCGAGGCCGAACTCGCGGCCGACCCCCACCCCCCCACGCCCGTCACGCGAACCCTGACCCGCGACTGCTGGCTCGGCCCCCGAAAGACCGAGGTCCGGGGGTATCTCAGCGGGCGCTGGATCGTTCGACCCAACGACCAGGCGTTTGACTGCCCGTCGTGCTACGGCGCGTTGTCGCGCGACCGCGACCTGTACTTCCGCCACCACGCCGTCGGCGGCCTGATCCACCTGCACCTCGCCGCTCTCCCCAAGGTCGTCGCCACCTTCGCCGGCCCGCACCAGCCCTCGCTCAACCGCCCCACGGCCGTCTCGCCGTTTGAGGAGGACGACCGCGACCGGGAGGATTGAGAAGAGAAAACGAGCCGTGTGGGACGCAAACGGGAGGGCGAGGCTCCCGCCGAGCCGGTGCCAGGCGTGGCGCGCAAGTTGGGAGGGCGAGGCTCCCGCCGAGCCGGTGCCGGGCGTGGGGCTCGGCGGGAGCCTCGCCCTCCCGGGAGACGGTCACGGTCGCTCCGCCTCACCGCGGGCCGTCGGATTCCAGCTTCGCCTCAAGCGTCCGAACCGTCTCGGTTAGGGCCTGGCTGTGGGGTTGGAGCCGCAGGGCGCGGCGGAGGGTTTTGAGGGCTTCGCGGGGCTGGTCGAGTTCAAGCTGGCACTGGGACAGGCCGCCGAGCGCGCCGATGTGGTAGGGGTTGAGGCTCA
>Ga0182738_1002794_pt1 | contig 20490 bp, 13 predicted proteins | sample eDN5th30CBELigMG_FD_128876 | JGI IMG/M metagenome (GOLD analysis project Ga0182738, IMG submission 128876) | Enriched Miracle-Growth compost microbial communities from Emeryville, California, USA - eDNA 5th pass 30_C BE-Lig MG (version 2)... ... | reverse complement strand
TGGTTCGGGGCAGCCGGCCTATACAGGTGACTTGGCCATCAGTGGCGGGCTGGTTGAGCAGGTGGGTGGCAAGGCAGGCGCCGGCCGGCGTGAAATTGATGCGCAGGGCTGTCTGGTGACGCCCGGCTGGGTAGATATCCACACCCACTATGATGGCCAGGCGACCTGGGATCCTTACTTGAGTCCATCGACATGGCACGGCGTGACCACTGCAATCATGGGCAACTGCGGCGTCGGGTTCGCGCCGGTCAAACAGGATCGGCGCGACTGGCTGATAAAGGTCATGGAAGGTGTGGAAGATATTCCAGGCACCGTGCTCTCTGAAGGCATGCAATGGGAATGGGAAACTTTTCCCGAGTATCTCGACGCACTGGCACGCCGGCCCAGGGCTCTGGACATCGGCGCGCAGATCCCGCATTCGGCGCTGCGTGCATACGTCATGGGCGACCGAGCCATACATCATGACGAGGCTTCGCCTCAGGACCTTCTGGACATGCGCCAGTTGGTGCGAGAGGCCCTGGATGCGGGCGCGATGGGTTTTTCCACCTCCAAGACATTCCTGCACAAGTATGACGAGCGCAAGTATCCGCCGGGCACCTTTGCCACCGAAGATGAGCTGATGTCGCTGGGTACTGTGCTCGGCGAGGCCGGGCATGGCGTGTTTCAGATGACGGCCAACCATCCTGCCATGGAGCAGGAGATGCCCTGGCTCGAGGCGCTGGCGCGCCACAATGGTTTGCCGGTTTTGTTCAATCTGCAGCAAACCGATGGCGCACCTGATGTATGGAAGCAATTGCTGGGCAGGCTTGATGCTGCTCGTGAACAGAAGCTGCCGCTGTTTGGGGGCATCAGCGGCAGGCCGCTGGGTATCCTGTTTTCGTGGCAGAGCAGCCTGCATCCTTTCATTGCCCATCCAACCTTTTGCCGGTTGAAAGAGCTGCCGTTCGAAGCGATGATCGCACAGCTGCGCGATCCCGCCGTGCGCGCACAAATCATGGGCGAACAGGCAGGCCTGGTCGATCGCAGGGCAACCACGCTGTTCAGCAGCTTCCACAAGATATATCCGCTGGGTGACAATCCGGATTATGAGCCGCTGCCGGAGCAGAGCATCGCCGCCAAAGCTGCCAGGGAGGGCAAGGCGCCTCTCGAAATTATTTACGACCTCATGCTTGAGAAAAATGGAACGGCGATTCTCTACTATCCATCGTTCAATTATTCCTATGAGCACCTGGATCATCTGCACCAGCTATTGCAGCATCAGAACACCGTAAACAGTCTGTCGGACGGTGGTGCGCACTGTGGCTATATCTGTGACGTCAGTATGCCGACATTCATGCTCAGTTATTGGACGCGTGATCGCCAGCGTGGTCCCAGGCTGCCGTTGGAATGGGTTGTCAGGCGCCAGACTTCCGATACCGCGCGTGTTTACGGGCTGCATGACCGGGGTTTGCTGGCGCCTGGCCGTAAGGCTGATGTGAATATTATTGACCCTGTTGGCTTGCGGCTGTACAGCCCGGAGATGGTTCATGATTTGCCTGCGGGAGGACGCCGCCTGGTGCAGAGGGCTGACGGCTACGTTGCCACGCTGGTCAATGGTCAGCCCATATTTGAAGGGGGCAAGCCAACAGGCGCCATGCCGGGGCGTTTGCTGCGCAGCCGTGCCGGAGGGCTGCATGCGTGACGCAATCCGAAAAGGGCCGTTGCCCAGGGAATATGCCGATCAGCTCTTCTATGAGGCGCGTACGCATGTTGCCTGGTTGCACCGTCCCGTGCCTGACGAACTTCTGCGCACACTGTATGGCATGGCCATCATGGGGCCTACTTCCGCAAACTGCCTGCCGCTTCGGCTGGTCTTTGTACGCAGCCCTCAAGCCAAGGCAAAGCTGGTACCTCTCATGGCGCCAGGGAACCAGGACAAGACACGTCAGGCGCCGGTCACTGCGATACTGGCTTATGACCTGGCCTTTTACGATAAGCTGCCACAGTTGTATCCGCATGAGCCAGCGGCTGCGTCATGGTTCAACGGCAGTAAGGCAGCCGCGCGCGAAGCCGCATTGCGCAATTCCAGCCTGCAGGGTGGTTACTTCATCATTGCCGCCCGCGCTTTGGGGCTGGACTGCGGCCCCATGGGCGGCTTTGATGCGCAGGCGGTGGCACAAGCGTTCTTCCCTGAAAAACCGTTCGAGGTCAACTTCATCTGCAATCTTGGCTACGGCGATGGGCAGGCGTTGCATCCCCGTTTGCCCAGGCCCGGCTTCGACGAAGCCTGCGCCCTGGCCTGAGCCTGGCGAGTACGCCTACCAGGTTTTGCGCAGGCCGAGCAGTACGGTTCTTCCCTGGCCGTAGAAGCATTGCAGTGAATTCAGGCAGTAGCTTACGTATTCGCGGTCGGCGAGGTTGGATGCGGTGAGCGACAGCTTATAGCCTTTGAGCGCCGGGCTTGCCTTGCCCAGGTCATAATGGATGGCGGCATCCCATAAGGTGAGGCTGGGCAGGCTGATTGTTGTGGCGCTGTCGGCATAGTTTGAGCCTGTGTAGCGTACCCCGGCCCCGACAGACAGCCCGCTGAGCGGCGCATCGGAGAACGCATGGTTTACCCAAAGTGAAGCCATGTGCCTGGGCACACGCGGCAATGGCCGGCCCTCCAGGGAAACGCCCAAGGCATTCGGATTGGCTTGTGTAATCTTGGATTGCGTGTAGGCATATGCGCCGATGATTTCCGTGCCTTCGCCGACCTGTGCCTTGACTTCCAGATTGATGCCGCGCGAGCGCACCGCGCCGGCCTGGGTGTTGAAACCGGCATGCCCTGGCGCGGCATCCGGTGTCAGCACATTTCGCTGGCGGATTTCGTAACCCGACAGGGTAATCAGCATGTCGCTGGACGTGGGCTGGTATTTCACGCCGATCTCGAACTGCTTGCCCGTCGAAGCCTCGAAAGGGCGGCCGGAATAATCAGTGCCGCCTGTAGGCTCAAAAGATGTGGAATAGCTGGCATAGGGCGCGAGGCCATTGTCGAAGACATAATTCACGCCCACCCGGCCGGTGAAAGCATCATCTCCCTTTCTTGCCGTGCTGTCATTGATGCGGTCGGCGGTGCTGGTTGCCGCGTGGTCATAGCGTGCGCCCGCGGTAAAGACCCAACCGCCGGAACGGATCTGGTCCTGGGCATAGAGACCAGTCTGCTCCATCTTCTGCAGCGTGCTCAAGCGCGGAATCAGTTCGGGAATAGGCGTGCCATAGTGCGGATCATAAAGATCTATCGGCGATGCGATCTGCGATGCGAAGCGATAGTCATCGCGCTGCTTGAGATAGTCCAGCCCCAGCAGAACGGTATGCTCAAGCTTGCCGGTCCGAACAACTGCTTGCGCCTGCGTATCGATGCCCAGAATACTGCCTTTGCCCTTGCCCTCGGTGGCGACGCGGCTGAGCGTGCGTCCGTCGGGCGCAAGACTGAAGCCTGGCGTTCCGCGCGCATTAATGTCAACGCTGGTGTAGCGCAGATTCTGCCGCAGCGTCCATGTATCGTTTGCGCGGTGCTCGAATGCGTAACCCAGGGTGTACTGTTCCCTGTCCATCCGTTCATGGTCCGGTTCGCCCGAGAATCGCTTGCGCGAGATCTTGCCGTTGGGGTTGTCGTACAGCGTGCCTTCCGCCGGCAGGCCTTGGTATTGGGGGATGGTGCGGTCATGCTGATAATGCGTGAGCACTGTCAGCGAGGTATCGGCTGAGGGCCGCCAGGTGAAGCTCGGCGCGACCAGGACACGCTTTTCTTCAGAAAAATCTGTATGGCCGTCGTTTGCACGGCCAAGCGCTGTCAAGCGGTACAGTAAGCGTTCATCCTGATCCAGCGGTCCGGTCGAATCCACCGCGAGCTCGCGATGGCGCAGGTTGCCGCCCTGTATCATGACTTCGTGCTGGGGATCGGCGCTGGGGCGCAGGCTGACCATGTTGACGACGCCGCCCGGAGCCGATTGCCCGAACAGACCGGAGGCGGGGCCCTGAAGCACCTCGATGCGCTCCAGCATATAGGGATCGAACTGCGGCACCGACACGCTGTAGGCGCTGAAAGGGATGCGTACGCCGTCGAGATACTCGCGTACAAACAGGCCGCCGCGTGCGTTGATGACATCATAGCGGCTGTCGCTGCCGCCAAAGGCCGGCAGCACGCCTGAGGTGTAGTTCAATGCCTGGGTAACGGTCTGCGCACCCTGCATTTCCGCTTGACGGCGAGAGACGATGTTGATCGTTTGCGGCGCTTCCAGTATCGGCGTATCGGTCTTGGTTGCCGTGGCGCTGCGCCGCGCAGCCAGCCCCAGCGTGGGGCCGTACGGGTCTTCAGGGCTGGCCGTGATGGTGATGGGCGAAAGGGCGGTCACCGACGCCTTGCCGGCCGGAGCGGGCCGCAGATAGTAGCTGCCTGCCGAACCGCGCACGGCCTGCAGAGACTGGCCCGACAGAATGCGTTCCAGCCCTTCCTGGACGGTATAGCTGCCTGAAAGACCGGGGCTGGTCTTGCCGCGCGTCAGCGAGGCATCGAATGAGAGCTCGGCTCCCGCTTTGCGGGCAAACTGGGTCAATACGCTGTCCAGCGACCCAGGACCTATGTCGTAGTTGCGCACCGTGGCGGCCCGCCGGGTTTCGGTGCTCGCATCCTGGGCGCTGGCGGGCGGGGTGAGGATGGACAGCAAGGCTAGAGCTGTGGCGATGCAGAGCTGTCTTGGCCTGAATGAGCATGCATAGCGCGTTGGGAAAGCGCGCCTGGTTGCCGGCTGGTGTAGTGCGATCATGGAAATCCTTTTCGATGCGTGGAGGGCTTCGTCTGTTGTCTCTTCAAGAGGTATTCCGGACGAGACTGCGCAACCCTCAATCGACGGGCATAGGATTTGTGTAAAAAATGTATCAGCGAGGCAGGATGGTTACCCAGTAGCGGGTACGGTAGGCAACTGTCACCGGCAGGGCCAGCGCCAGGCTTTCCAGCGCGCGATCGGTATCGGTCAGAGAAAAGACGCCGCTGATGCGCAGGTCTGCCGCGAGCGGATCACAGCGCAATATGCCGCTGCGGTAACGGCCCAGCGTCCCTGCAAAGTCTTGTACGCGCATGTGCTCGGCCACGAGCAGGCCTTGCGCCCACGCTGCATCGCTTTCGTCGGCAGCCCTGGGGGGCTGCACGTGTCTGTCTGAAAACGATGTCTTCTGGCCGGCCTCCAGCCGGACTGCGCCGGCCTGTCTGTCATGCGGCTGGATTTCGACCGCACCCTGGTAGACGGCAACATGAGATACGGGGCCGTCGCGGCTTACGGTAAAACGCGTTCCCAATGCGCGAACGGTGCCCTGGGGGCTTTGTACCAGGAAGGGACGGGCGGCGCCGCCGGGCCCGCCCTTGTCCGGATGCGGCGCCGTGCTGGCCAGGAGCGTGCCGCTGCGAAGGGCCACCAGCCGCGCGACAGCATCGAAGCGCACGTCGACTGCGCTGGCGGTATCCAGCGTGAGGCGCGTTCCATCGCTCAGCGTGACATGGCGTATTTCGCCAGTGGCGGTGCTGTAGTCCGCCAGGGCGGCTTGCCAGGCGGAGGTGTTGCGCAGCACATATGCCGTGCCGCCCGCCATGGCGACAAAGCCCAGCACGCGCAGCGCTTTTCTGCGGCCATCCTTGCCCGATTGCGCGAGCACCGGCAAGGCATGTGGCGGAATGCGGCGCAGCTTGTCTTCCATGACGCATAGCCGTTGCCAGGCGCGCTCGTGCTCAGGATGGGCGGCGCGCCAGGCTTGGCAGCCCTGTATGTCCTGGTCGCATGCGTCTTCTCGCCATAGCCTTGCCATCCATTGCGCTGCGCGCTGCACGATGGCCGGGTCGATGGGGCCGGACGGTTCGCCGCGGGGAGCGGGCGAGGCTGGCCAGGGCGGAGTGTCAGGCATCGTGGTATATGGCCTGGTAGCAGGCCAGCAAGGCACTGGCGATATATTTTTCCACTGACGAGACAGACACTTTCAGTTCGCGGGCGATGTCCCGGTATGCCATGCCGTCGAGCTTGCACATCAGCAGGGCGCGGCGGGCTTTTTCAGGAAGCCGGTGCAGGATGGTGTCGATTTCGACCAGCGCCTCCATGATGAGCGCACGTGTTTCTTCGGATGGAATCTGCGGTTCGGGCAGGCTGGCAAGGGTTTGGAGGTATGCCGTTTCGATGCGTCGTCGCCGGTACAGGTCAATGAGCAGGCCATTTGCGATCCGGGCCAAGTGGCGGCGCGACTGGTTGGGATCAGGCGTGTGCCCGGTGGTCAGGATGCGCACGTAGGTGTCGTGCGCAATGTCTGCGGCATCGAAGGTATTGCCGAGGCGCCTCCCCAGCCATCCACGCAGCCAGCCGTGATGGTCGCTGTAAAGGGTTTCGATCTCCGTATCGGGATGAGGGATCGTGGACATGGCGTGCGGGCCGCTGGGGAGCTAAGAGGATGACATGAACGTGAATGGTTCTCATTGGCATTCTATCATTGCCAGAGAGCCTCTGCCTTCCTGTTGCCGTTTGTGCGCCGCAGGCCTCGCAGACGGGACGCTGCGACAGGGCGGCGCGTGAACAGTGCGCCTATGCCCTGTCTGTGCTGATTCAGCGCCTGGGCAGGTAGCTTCTGGCGTTTACCGGCTTGCCGTTGTGGCGCAGTTCAAAATACAGTGCCGTGTGCGCACTTTCGGTATTGCCCATGGCGGCAATGGTCTGGCCTTGCCTGACCTGGTCGCCATCCTTGACCGACAGTGAACGATTGTGTGCATAAACACTGATATAGCCGGAGGCGTGGTTAATGATGATGAGGTTTCCGTAGCCGCGCAGCTTGTTGCCCGCATAGGCAACCTTGCCGGCGGCCACAGCCTTTACGGGTGTGCCGGCCTTGTTGACGATGAACAGGCCGTTGGGGTTGGGGCCTTTGATGCTGCTGTCTACCGTACCGTCCGCGGGCCAAGTCAGCTTTATCGCGCCGGCGGGCGCAGGCGGCGGTGGAGGCGCGGGTTTTTTGGTGGCTGAAGCACTGGACGCTGCCGGCGCGGAACCCTGCGCGCGCGATGCCGGGGCAGAGGCGCTGCCGCCGCTTACTTTCAGCACTTGTCCGACCTTGAGATCCCTGGGGTTGGTGATGTTGTTGGCCCGCATGAGCGAGTTCACGCTTTGCCCGTGGTTCATGGCGATGCGATAGAGGGTATCGCCCCTCACAACACGGTAATAGCCCGGCCCCACCGGCTTGGGCGAGGAGGCGCAGGCGGCCAGCACAGAAAGAATGATGGAGAGCGCCAGCAGCCTGAGCGTGCTGGACATTCGCCCTGCCCGAGGGCAGAGAAACTTGACAGGGAAAGGCTGCGGATGCGGCACGGAAAAAGCGTCATGCGGGCGAGGCGTCATGCTGCAAGGTTAGCAAGAAATGGGCTCAGTTGCAGGCTGGACGGCTGCGATAGGGCGTGAAAGGCCTTGGCTGGAGCCCTGCCGCGCGCATGGCGGGCGTCTGGGGGCGGTATTGGTAGATACCCTAGAAGTGGAAGTTTATCCAGTGTTTCGTAAGATTCACGTCAGTTTTTAATTCTAATTTTGCTGCCCTGTAGCCGGGCGCCATCGTGCGGCTGTCACCCACTCCAGCCGTCGCGCCTCCCACACGGAATGTAGCGCCGGATGGACGGGACCTCATATTCATACCCCGTGGAGGAAACACCCATCATGCAGCGACGCTCATTCCTGAAAAAGGCTACCCTGGGCGCGGCGGCAGGCGGTGCAGCCCTGGCAGCGCCCGTCTTCGCCCAAGAGTCACCCACCATTACCTGGCGCCTGGCTTCCAGCTTCCCCCGCAGCGCAGATGCGATCTACAGCGGCGGCGAGAATGTGGCCAAATATATCTCCGAAGCCACAGGCGGCAAGTTTTCCATACGCGCCTTTCCCGCAGGAGAGATCGTACCCGCGCTGGCAGTGCTTGATGGCGTCCAGAATGGAACCATCGAGTGCGGACACACTGCCTCTTACTATTATTTCGGCAAGAATCCGGCCCTGTGCTTTGACAGCGCGGTGCCCTTCGGCCTGAACACCCGCCAGATGAATGCCTGGGTGAATCACGGCGGCGGCCTGGATCTGCTGCGTGAAATGTACAAGCAGTTCAATATCGTCAATTTCCCTTGCGGCTTTACCGGCACCCAGATGGGCGGCTGGTTCCGCAAGGAGGTCAAGGCAGTGGAAGACCTGAATGGCCTGAAATTCCGCTGCAGCGCCTTCGCCGGAGAAGTGCTTTCGCGCTTGGGTGTCGTTCCCCAGCAGATTGCCGGCGGCGACATCTATCCCTCGCTTGAGAAGGGCACCATCGACGCGGCGGAATGGATCGGCCCCTACGATGACGAGAAGCTGGGCTTCCATCGCGTGGCGCCTTACTACTATTTTCCGGGCTGGTGGGAAGGCACGCTGCAGGTATCGCTCTATGTCAACCAGGACAAGTACAACGCGCTGCCCAAGCATTACCAGGCTGTGCTGGCCCAGGCAAGCGCGATGGCGACCAACCAGATGATCGCAACCTATGACGCCGAGAACCCCAAGGCGCTCAAGAGGTTGATCAGCGAAGGCGCCAAGCTGCGCGCTTTCCCCAAGGCAGTCATGGAGGCCTCGTACAACGAAGCCAACAAGGTCTATGCGGAAATGTCAGCGAAGGATCCGCTGTTCAAGAAGCTGTATGACAGCTACATGTCGTTCCGCGACCATGAGATTCCATGGTTCCGGGTCGGCGAAGGCAGCTTCGACCAGTTCATGGCCAGCGCTACCCATCGCTGATTCATGACGGGGCGAATGTGCCCCTTCCAGGCGGGACCAGCATGCGGGCTATCCGCTCCATTCGCTGGCCTTCGCCTGTTTTTCTTCTTTATGCAAGAAGCTCATCCATGAAATCCCTACTCGCCCTGTCGCGCCTGATCGACACCGTGAACCGGTGCCTGGGCCGCTCAGTGACGTGGCTGATCCTGATCGTGGTGGTTATCAGCGCGTCCAATGCAGTCATACGAAAACTCTTCAACGTCAGTTCCAATGCCTGGCTGGAGCTGCAGTGGTATCTGTTTGGCGCCATTTTCCTGCTCTGCGCCGGATACACGCTGCTCAAGAATGAACATGTGCGTGTGGACGTGGTTGCGCAACGCTTGTCGCGCCGCACCCAGATCAAGATCGAAATCTTCGGCGTGCTGTTCTTCCTGATGCCCGCATGCGTGCTCATCTGCTATCTGTCCTGGTTCATGTTCGCTGATTCCTGGGTAACGCAGGAATTTTCCTCGAACTCTGGCGGCCTGATCCGCTGGCCTGCCAAGCTGCTGATCCCGGTGGGGTTCTTTTTCCTGATTCTTGCCGGCCTGTCCCATCTCATCAAGTGCATTGCTTTCCTGACGGGGGCTGGGCCCGATCCCATGGAAAAGCTCTCCGAAAAATCGGCTGAAGAACTGTTGGCCGAGGAAATCGCGCGGGAAGCCGAGCAGCGCGAAGCCGCGCAGCCTCATCACACCCATACGGAAGCGAGGCACTGAGCATGGCATTCTTCATTACAAACATGGCCCCGATCATGTTCGGGACGCTGGTGGTGTTCCTGCTGCTGGGCTTTCCGGTTGCCTTTTCCCTGGCGGCAAATGGCATTTTCTACGGGCTGATCGGCATCGAGCTGGGCCTGTTCGATCCTTCGCTGTTCCAGGCGCTGCCGCAGCGCATATTTGGCATCATGGCCAATGACACGCTGCTCGCGGTGCCATTCTTCACCTTCATGGGCTTGATCCTGGAGCGCTCAGGCATGGCCGAGGACTTGCTCGAGACTGTCGGCCAACTGTTCGGGCCACTGCGCGGAGGGCTTGCCATCGCCGTAGTGCTGGTGGGGGCAATGCTGGCTGCAACCACTGGCGTGGTATCGGCTTCGGTGATTTCCATGGGCCTGATTTCGCTGCCCATCATGCTGCGCTACGGCTATGATCGCCGTCTGGCGACCGGGGTGATCGCGGCATCCGGCACGCTGTCGCAAATCATCCCGCCGTCGCTGGTGCTGATTATCCTGGCCGACCAGCTTGGCCGCTCCATTGGTGACATGTACCGGGGCGCCATCGTGCCCGGCTTCGCTTTGACAGGGATGTACATCCTGTACGTCGTGGCGGTTTCATGGATACGCCCCAAGGCAGCGCCCGCCTTGCCTGAAGAAGCGCGCACCTTTGTAGAGCCTAACGGCGGCCGGGGGCTGCCTTCACTGCTGTTGCTGATGCTGGTCTCTGTACTTGCGTCGGTTGGCTATCTGAAGGTGTTCGGCAGGGTGGACGCACCCGTCGATGAGCGCATTGTGCTTGGCATCCTGATCTGGGGCGTGAGCGCCTTCGTTGTGGCTGTGATCAACAAAGTCCTGAAGCTGGGGCTGCTGTCGCAGATTGCCGAGCGCGTGACATTCGTGATGATCCCGCCCCTGGCGCTCATCTTTCTTGTGCTCGGCACGATCTTCATCGGCGTGGCAACGCCTACCGAAGGTGGCGCCATGGGTGCGGTGGGCGCAATCATCATGGCGCTGCTGCGCCGCCGCCTGAACCTGACGCTGCTGCGCCAGGCTATGGACACCACGGCCACGCTGTCCTGCTTTGTCGTGTTCATCCTGATCGGCTCCACGGTTTTTGGCCTGACCTTTCGCGGCGTCAATGGCGATTTGTGGGTGGAGCATCTGCTGATCGGGCTGCCTGGCGGCCAGATGGGTTTCCTCATCGTTGTCAGCCTGATGACCTTTGTGCTGGCATTCTTCCTCGACTTCTTCGAGCTGGCTTTCATCATCGTGCCATTGCTCGGGCCTGTAGCGGACAAGATGGGCATCGATCTCATCTGGTTCGGCGTGCTGCTCGCCGTCAACATGCAGACTTCGTTCATGCATCCGCCGTTTGGCTTCGCATTGTTCTATCTGCGTTCGGTTGCGCCCAAGGACGACTACCGCGACAAGGTGACGGGCAAGATGATCGCCAAGGTCACGACGGGCGACATCTACTGGGGCTCCATACCCTTTATCGTTATCCAGCTGATCATGGTCGCCATGGTTCTGCTCGTGCCGGGCATGGTTACGCATTACAAGCAGGGCGTGGTCAAGATGGATATCGAGTCGGTCAAGATCGATATCGACGGCGCCTATGGCGACCAGGGTGGCTACGGCGAATCACAAGGCTATTACGGCGATGTCCACGTGGATCCGGCGCCTTCTTCGGAAGGCGCGCCAGCCGCCGCCGGGGACGGTGCCTCGGCATCGGACGAAGAGTTCAATAATCTGTTCAAATGATGCATGCGGATGCGGGGTGGCTGTCGGCGACCCCGCATCCCTCGCATTCATCAACGGACGAAGATGCCATGAACTCCAGACTGGACGCCGCCCTTGCCGCTTTCGATGCCTACAACAAAGCGGACCCCAATCTCTTTGTTTGGGACGATCAGCCCTATCCCCGCGAGTTGTTCCTGTCGCTGAGATTGCATGAGTGGGTGCTGGACCTGCGTCCCGATGCGCAGGAGCCTTTGCTGCTGGCCTCGCGATGCCAGCATATTGGCCGCTGGGAAATCCCCCGGGGCCGGTATCCGGATGGCCGCATCGGGTATCTGGCTTGGCGCAAAGACCTGATGCACCATCATGCGGACAAGGCTGAACGCATCCTGCGCGATACTGGCTACGGGGACGACACGGTGGCACGGGTGCGGGCCATCCTGCTCAAGCGCGGCATCAAGCAGGACGACGAGGTCCAGACCATGGAAAATGCGCTTTGCCTCGTATTCCTGCAATATCAGTACGAAGCGTTCCGGCAAGAGAATGCGGAACGGATCGTGGAGATTCTGAGAAAATCCCTGCTGAAAATGGACGAGGCCGGCCGCCGCCGTGCGTTGACGCTGGACTACACGCCTGAAGGCCTCGCCAGCGTCGAGCAGGCGCTGGCGAGGCTGTAAATTGCGGATCTACTTGTTGAAGTTATCCCCGCCCCGGCTGGCGCGGCCGAAAGGCGCGCTGTCCCGGCCGCCAAGCGGGATGTTGTCCCGGTTCCAGCGTCGGTTGTGATCCTGGTAGCGATCCCGGTCGCGGTTATGCTGCCTGTCGCGATGGTCGCGCTCCCTTGCCCTGTCACGCTCTCGCTCCCGCTCCCGGTCGCTCCAGCTGCGGTCCCGCCTCCGGTTGTTGTCTCGATCCCAGTTCTGAGCATAATAGCGATTGCCATAGTAGCCGCTATTGCCGCGATATCCGCGGTCCTCCGTCAAGATATTGCCCAGCAGCCCGCCTGCGGCTGCGCCGCCCAGCATGTAAAGCGGGTCGCCCTCAGACAGGACACCGCCCGCCGCCGCACCGAATCCGGCGCCGAGCATGGTGTTGCCGGCGCGCTGGTCATAGCCCACGCAGCCTGCGAGGGTGACCGCCATCAGCCCATAGACCGCAAGGCGTGCGATGTGATTTCTTGCCTTCATGGCCAGTCTCCCGAAAATATAGCGTACAGGACCAGCGTAGTAGCCTGCGGTGTCATGCACAAGCTCCTTTTCCCTTCTTTGCAGCGCGCTGAAATAATTGCTGCATCCCAGCCCGCTTTTGTAATAGTTTTGAAGTGCGTTCGCAGCCTATCCGTTACAGTTGTGGCGAAGAATTGCTTCCCTTTTTGTCATCGACCATGTTCACTGCCGCCGCCATCTTCGTTTTCACCCTGATCCTTGTCATCTGGCAGCCTCGCGGGCTCGGCATAGGGTGGGGCGCGGGCATAGGCGCGCTGATCGCACTGGCGACCGGCGTGGTTCACTGGACCGATATCCTGGTGGTCTGGGGTATTGTCTGGAATGCGACGGCGGCATTTGTCGCCATCATCATCATCAGTCTGCTGCTGGATGAGGCGGGCTTCTTTGAATGGGCCGCACTGCATATGGGCCGATGGGGCGGAGGCCGGGGGCGGCTGCTGTTTGGCATGATCGTCATGCTCGGCGCCGGTGTGTCGGCAATCTTCGCCAATGACGGCGCCGCGCTCATTCTTACGCCCATCGTCATGGCAATGCTTCGGGCGCTCGGGTTTGGGCTATCGGCCACGCTGGCTTTTGTGATGGCGGCGGGCTTCGTGGCCGACACCGCCAGCCTGCCGCTGGTCGTGTCCAATCTGGTAAATATCGTCTCGGCTGACTTCTTCGGCATTACCTTCGGACGCTACGCTGCCGTCATGGTGCCTGTCAATGTGGTGGCGGTGCTGGCCACCATGATCGTGCTGGGCCTGTATTTTCGCCCGGCCATTCCGCAGAAATATGACGTCCTGCAGCTGCGGCCTGCGTCGCAGGCCATCCGGGATCATGCAACCTTCCGTGCCGGCTGGTGGGTGCTGGCGCTGTTGCTGGCAGGTTTTTTTGGACTGGAGCCACTGGGGGTGCCTGTCAGCGCCGTGGCGGCAGCCGGGGCGCTGGCACTGCTGGTCGTCGCCGGACGCGGGTCAGTGGTGGACGTCCGCAAGGTGCTGCGTGAAGCGCCATGGCAAATCGTCCTGTTTTCGCTTTGCATGTATATGGTGGTCTACGGCTTGCGCAATGCCGGCCTGACCGACTTGCTGGCTGGCCTGCTGGATATATTGGCGAAGCAGGGCCTGTGGGCCGCGACGCTGGGCACAGGCCTGCTGGCCGCGTTTCTGTCGTCTGTCATGAACAACCTGCCCACTGTGCTCGTCGGCGCCTTGTCCATAGATGCCAGCCATGCCCAGGGCGCGCTGCGTGAAGCGATGGTTTACGCAAATGTGATCGGCAGCGACCTGGGACCGAAAATCACCCCCATCGGCAGCCTGGCGACCCTCCTGTGGCTGGATGTGCTCAACCGGAAGGGCATGAAAATTTCCTGGGGCTACTATTTCAGGACCGGCATCGTGCTGACCCTGCCGGTGCTGCTGCTTGCATTGTGCGCGCTCGCCTTGCGCCTCAGTATTTAAATATTATTAAGTATTTAAATATTATTAAGTATTGCCAATCATTGTTAAGTATTGATAAGTCCACGCTTTAGCGCATAGACATAGTTTGGTGCGCTACGTATAACGTTGATACATATGGGTGGCTTCCACCCAGACAAATTTTGGCGATTCTTAATAATGTCAGTCCAATCTACCGGTCTGCCTCATATCCTGATGGTGGACGATAACCCGGACCAACTGCGCCTGCTCGTGGAGACCCTGCGTAAGAGCGCATACCGTCTGACCATTGCCTTTGACGGCACACAGGGATACGCGCGGGCCGTAGCCATGGCGCCGGATCTCATCCTGCTCGACATGCGCATGCCCAAGCTCGATGGCCTCGCCGTGGCGCGCATGCTCAAGGCTAATCCGGCAACGGAGCATATTCCCATTATTTTCCTGACGGCGTCAGATGCGCTGGAGGATCGCCTGGCGGGCTTGCGCTCGGGGGCGGTGGATTACATCATCAAGCCGATCCAGCCGGAAGAGGTTCTGGAGCGGGTGCGCATACACCTGTCGCTGGCGCAAGGCCGCGTTGCGCCGAAAACGTTTTCCGACAGGCAGGCGGTGGCACATGCTTCGCCTGGATCGGTGCCGGAGGATGCCAGCCCGCAGGACAGCAGGCCGGAACAGGTGTTGCAGCGCGCAGCCGCGCGCATCATCCTCGACCGGCTGGAAAGCCCGCCGCGTGCAATGGATCTGGCAGCCATGCTGGGTGTGTCCGAGCGACGCATTGTCGCGGCCTTCGAGTCCTGTATTGGGCTGTCGATATTCGAGTTCATCCGACGCGAGCGCATGCGCAAGGCCGCGCGGCTGCTGTCGCAGACAACGCTGAACATCCTGGATATCGCTACCGAAGTCGGCTATTCAAGCGCAGCCAATTTTACGACTGCGTTCAAGGAGTTCTGGGGGCAGACGCCATCGGCATTTCGCAAGCAAAGGCTCGATGTCCTGTAGCCGGCTTCGAGAATCAAAACAAAATGCAAACAAATCAAAGGCCGCGCGGCGATGCACATGAAACCATCGTCGTGAATATCGCAATACACAAAAAGTTATGAATATGATGCCCCCGCGCAAAATCGTCACTGCGGGCGGAATGTTTGGTACGGACAGCATTTATCGCCTGTCTGCCGCAAACCCCCTGGGGTTCGGTACGCCGGACCCGCACAGCCTTGATAACGAGTCTCTGGCCAGACTCGCCCGGACCCTGATTAGCCGGCACTTTGACCAACTGACCAGCGATGCCGAGCTGGCCGCACTGCTCGGAATAGAGCGGGAGCGGCTCGTGGTTGCCTTCCTCGCCACGTATGACTCGACGATTGAAAACTGGATCGTCAGGGAGAAATTCAGAATGGCCAGGCGCCTGCTTGCACAGACGTCTCTGGGCCTGCCGGAAATTGCCCGCCGTGTGGGGTTCAGCCACCCGTCTGCCTTTGCGACCTCGTTTCGCGAGCTTGTCGGGATCAGCCCATGGGCGTTCCGCCAGCTTCCCTACCATGAGCAGATCGCGGCCATTGAGCTGGATGAATGACTGGCAGCATTGCGCCTGGCGCTGGGCATGCTTGTCCAGGATGAATCTTTCTTTTTCATGGCGTGTTTGTTTCATTTAGAAATATATATTTGGCCAGATTTGTAAGCCTTTTCAATTTATCGGCAAGGCTTTTGATCGCGGCGCATCGCCATTTTTAATGCTGCAATGCGGTGTTTTGTCATAAAACCGACTGCGAATTAGCCTCAAAGTCAAGAAAGTTGTCTGCAATATCGCAGATATTTTCTCTATTTTGGCGTCTTAACAATTCTTTTGTGCCAAAACAGATTTATCAAAAGTTTTTGCTGCAAAAGCAAAAGTCGATTTCCCCATCAAGCCGCAAAGTGTCACCGCTGTCGAAGCTTGGTTACACAAATGTAAATATTTTTCGCGCCTGAGTTTCAGGCGAGATATTGGCATGCTCCCGCGAACCGGGGGGTGCGATGACTGGGGATTGAAAGTGAATCGTATCTACAAAACCGTTTGGAATGAGCAGACGCGGACATTCGTGGCGGTGTCCGAACTCACGCGCGCGCGCGGAAAACGTTCGGGGGCATCCGTGGCTTGCGGCGGCGGCGCTGGGTGGTTGGGCACGCGCCTGGCCTTGGGCGTGGCGGCGCTTGTTGGCGCGGGTATGATGAGTGTGAGCTTGCCCGCATTCGCTGAAATTGTCCTGCAGGACAGCACCTCGCCCATCGAGGTGGATGGAAATGGAATCGTATTTTCCAATGGCGCCGGTTCGATTCAATTTACAAATGGCGGCACCATTACCGGATTGAGCAACGGTTCGGTTGCGGCGGGCAGCACGCAGGCTGTCAACGGCGGCCAGCTGTACACAGTGCAGCAGAACCTGACCAGTGCCGTGACGGCGGCGCAGAGTACAGCCGGCCAGGCTCTGACACAGGCCAACAAGGGCTGGAATATCAAGGCTGGAAGCGAGGGAGGCAGCGGCGGCAATGTCCAGCCCGGCGATACAGTCACCGTGGCAGGTGGGCAGAATATCGATGTGACGCGCAGCGGAACGACGCTCACGGTCAAGACCAAAGACGATATCAATGCCGCGACACTCGCCAGCACGGGCAACACGACGGTGGGCGGTGCGCTCAATGTAAACGGCGCAACTGTGCTGCACAATGGCGTGACAGTGACCGGGGCTAGCCAGTTCAACGGTCCTGTGACCGTCTCGGGTCAGACAACCCTGAATGGGGGGCTGAATGTCGCCGGCAACAAGATCACCAACGTCGGTGACGGGACAATTGCCGCGGGCAGCACGGATGCAGTGACGGGTGGACAGCTCCATGATCTGCAGGAAAATCTTTACGAAAGCGGCACCGGTATAAAGTATTTCCACGCCAACTCGACGCAGGCGGATTCCGTGGCCGCAGGCCAGGACGCCATCGCCATCGGGCCTCAGTCGGTTGCCAATGCTGATGCCAGCATGGCTGCGGGCCAGGGCGCTGTCGTAGGCGAAAATGCGGACGGCGCCATCGCGCAAGGGCAAGGCGCGACAGTTGCCCAGAATGCCGAGGCAGCCATCGCAATCGGTCAGGGAGCGCAAGTGGGCACGGCTGGCGTTGCGGCATTGGCCATGGGGCGCGATGCCCAGAGCAATGGCGCGGGCAGCGTTGCCATTGGTGATGGTGCCACTGTTGAGTCAGAGTTTGTGAATAACGCGACTGCGCTGGGAACAGGCGCCAGTGTGACGGGCGCCTACAGCAACAACGCGATGGCGCTTGGAACCGATGCGGTAGCCAGTGCGGTTGGGGCAGCGGCGCTGGGCCAGTCGGCGGCGGCGAGCGGTGCCAATGCCTTGGCTGGCGGTACAGGCGCCAGCGCCGAGGGGGCAAGCTCCGTGGCGCTGGGCAATAATTCCCGAGCAGGGGCGGGCGGGACAGTCTCCCTGGGCAACGGTGCGACAACTGCGACGCAGAACAGCATTGCGATTGGTACGAATGCGGGTGTAGGCACCGTCGATGTTCCAGTGAACCCCGGTTTCGACAAGACCTCGCATATCGCGATCGGCACGGAGGCGGGCCAGAATGTGTCGGGCAATCAGACGACAGCCATTGGCTATGGCGCTGGGTCCAACATAACGGGTGACTATACGGTGTCCGTCGGCAATGAGGCGGGCGAGAACCTCAAGGGCGATCACAATATCTCCATTGGCTATCTTGCCAACCAGCGCGCCGCGGCCACCTCGGTAGAGCATTCAGTCGCCATCGGCGGCATGAGTGCTGCGGGCACGGGCTCGGTTGCCGTGGGCGAGAGCGCTCAGGCGAACAGCGAGTACGCCATGGCGCTGGGCTTCAACGCTCGCGCCACCAGCGACGGCGGGGTGGCGCTGGGTTCCGGCGCAAACGCTGCGGGTGACAGCGTGGCGCTGGGCAGTAGTTCGCAGGCTGTGGCTTCGACAGGGGTGGGTTACCTCACAGGCACAAACGCCAGCCAAAACCCGATATCGGTGGTTTCGGTAGGCGGCGGTGGCGGCGGCACGGCGGCGACACGCAGGATTACCAATGTTGCGGATGGCGCGGCAGCCACGGATGCGGTCAACGTCAGTCAGCTCGCCGCATCCCAGCAAAATCTGGCAACCATCCTGGGCCAGGGCACTATCGTTGATGGCAAGGTTACGGAATTCAAGGTAGGCACCCAGACTTACAGCTCGGTGGCCCAGGCTCTGACGGAGCTGGGCAATGGCGGCACAGGCACTGTCATCAATGATGTGGGCGCGGTGCTGTACGACGGAGGCTCGAACAGCACCGTCGCAACGCTGGCTGGCGCGGGCGGCACCACAGTCAAGAATGTGAAGGCAGGTGTCGATGATACCGACGCCGTCAACGTCGCACAGTTGAATAAAACCGTCGATGACAACAAGGCGCATTACTACAGCGTCAATTCCGAACTGTCGGCGAACTATAACAACTCGGGTGCGACAGGCTCAGAGTCGATGGCCATTGGGCCTTCGGCGTCGGCTTCCGGCGCAAACAGCGTGGCTGTGGGGCACACTGCCGTCGTCACAGGCAGCAACGGCACCGCGCTTGGTTCAAGTGTGCAGTCCCTGGCCAACAATGCGACAGTGATTGGTCATGGCTCCATTGCCTATGATGAAAGCACCGTTGCAATCGGTGAGCAGGCCAAGAGCCGTGGCGAGAATTCAATCGTGATCGGCACACGCGCCGAGGCGGATGCCAAGGAAGGGTCGGCGACTGTCAATAATGCCATCGTCATCGGCACAGACGCTGATGTGACGGCTGACAATGGTGTGGCCATTGGCGAACAGTCTGTATCTTCCGCAACCAAGGCCATGGCATTTGGCTATGAAGCGGCCGCACGTGGCACAAGCTCCACGGCTATTGGCGCGAATGCGACTTCCTCTGGCGTGAATGCCATCGCCACAGGGACGGGGGCTACTTCTTCTGGATCGAATGCGCAGGCCAGCGGTACCGGGGCAGTGTCCTCCGGGGCAGACTCGATCGCAACCGGAACCGGGGCTGTCGCGTATGCCAGCAATGGCATCGCACTGGGCAAGGGAGCGGTTTCCGGCGTAGCCACGCCAGACCCAGACAAGGTGGCAGACAATACCGACACCATAGCCATTGGTACGCGCGCATCGGCTACAGCCAAGAACTCGGTGGCGATTGGCGTCGATTCCAACACCCAGAGCAGCTATGCTTCGACAACGGCGCGTTACTCCAATGTCGTGCATGACGATGCGGCTTCGGGCGTTGTGTCTGTCGGCAACCATGGCGGCCAGGGCGGTGCCAACAGCATAGAGCGTCGTATTACCAATGTTGCCGGCGGCATGTACGATACCGATGCGGTCAATGTCAAGCAATTGCGGGCGGTGCGCGATACCGGCTGGTCATATTCCGGCAACAGCGGCAGCACCACGCAGACCATGGGCTCCGATGTGAAGATCGTGGGAGGCGCGACCACTGCGGTCACGTCGTCCCAGAACGTGAAAACAGTCGTGACGCCTGGAACGTCCACGGTGGACGCCAACGGCGATGTGGTCTACCAGAATGGCAAGATCGAAATCCAGTTTGCCGAGACGCCCAGTTTTCAGGGCGCGGACATGGGTGGCAAGAAGATCACCAGCGTGGCAGCCGGCGACGTTACGAACACCAGTACCGACGCGGTCAATGGCAGCCAGCTCAAGCAGGTGAAGGATACTGCCGAGAAGGGCTGGAATCTTACTGCCAATGGCGTAGGCAGCAGTAACGTTGCGCCGGGCGGAGCGGTTGATCTGGCCAACGATGATGGCAATATTGCCATTACCAAGTCGGGCAACAACGTCAAGTTCAACCTGGCTGACGATGTCAATGTCAATAACAATCTGACAGTGGGCGGTAATTCGTCCGTTGCTGGAAACATGTCCGTGACAGGCAATACGAACCTGAACGGTGACCTGGCGGTGACAGGTGCCAGCAACCTGACGGGCGGCGCAACGATCGGCAACCAGCTGGTTGTGAACCCGAACACGCTGGTGGACATGGGTGGCAACAAGGTGACGAACGTGGCCGCGGGCGAGGTGAGCAGCACCAGCACCGATGCGATCAATGGTTCGCAGCTGCATGATGTGGCCAACCGTCCCATCACCTTCCAGGGCAATACCGGTGATGTGGCGCGCAAGCTGGGTGAGACGCAGATCATTCGCGGCTCGCTGGCGGCAAGCGATGCCGCGTCCTCGTCCAACATCCGCACGCAGGTCAATGCGGCGGGTGACATGGAGATCCTGCTGGCTAACAACCTGACGGCCGACAGCTTGACGATCAACAATGGTGGTCCCGTGCTCAATGCCGGCGGCATCAACATGGGCGGCAAGAAGATCACCAACCTGGCTGAAGGCACGGACGGCACTGATGCGGTGAACCTGAACCAGCTGAACAAGGTTGACGAGACGGCGAACAAGGGCTGGAACCTGACGGCCAGCGGCGCGAACGCCTCGAACGTCAAGCCTGGCGACACGGTGGATCTGGCCAGCGCGGCAGACAACAACATCGTGGTGAGCAAG
>Ga0182738_1002793_pt1 | contig 20491 bp, 14 predicted proteins | sample eDN5th30CBELigMG_FD_128876 | JGI IMG/M metagenome (GOLD analysis project Ga0182738, IMG submission 128876) | Enriched Miracle-Growth compost microbial communities from Emeryville, California, USA - eDNA 5th pass 30_C BE-Lig MG (version 2)... ... | reverse complement strand
TGCTCGACCGGGCCGAAGCCCGACAAATCCGGGGCCGGCACTTGCCCGTCGCCCGCGCCTTCCACACCGCTCGCATGGAGGCCGCGCGAGCCCCTCTCGCGCAACAAGCCGCCGAGCGGTTGCCCACCGCGCCGGCCATCCCCGTCTTCTCCAACCTCGACGCCCAGCCCCACCCGGCCGACCCAGTGGAGATTGCCGAGCGCCTGGGCGCCCACGTCGTCCGGCCCGTTCGCTTCGCCGAGATGGTCGAGGCGATGCGCGACCACGGCGCCCGGGTCTTCATCGAAGTCGGTCCCGGATCAACGCTCGGAAATCTGATCTCATCCATACTGGACGATTCAACCTGTCTGGCGGTCTCGTGCGACGCCGGCGCGGGTCGATCAAGCCTGGTGAACCTGCTTCACGCTCTGGCTCGGCTTGCCGTCGCCGGCGTGGCGATGAAGCTCGATCGCCTGACCCGCGGACGCTCCGAGTCGAAGCTCGACCCGCTCAATCTTCCCGAAGGCGATGGTTCGCCGTCGCTCAGCCCTTCAACCTGGCTGGTTAACGGCAGCCGCTCCCGCCCCCTGAACGGACCCGAGCCGAAGCGGCTCGGCCAGGCCGGCATTCAGCCCAATCCAAAAATCAACGCGCGAAAACCCGCTGTTCCTTCTCTCGCCGCGGAAGCCATCATGACCCAACCAGCGACTCCAACGCCCGGAGCAAACGGCCACGCGGGGCATCCGATCCCGGCGGCCTCGGCTCGCCCCGCCGCCGCTCCAGCCGCTCCGGGCCATTTTCCCGTCTCACCCGGTGGAGCATCCGAGCGCGTGATGGCCGCGTTCCAGGAGACGATGCGGACGTTCCTGGAGGTCCAGCAATCGACGATGCTGGCCTACCTCTCAGGCAAGCCCGCCGCCGGCCAGCGACCGCCGATGTCCGCTTCCCGAGCGATCCCCGCCGCTCCGGTCGTCGCGCCTTCGGCACCCATGATCGCCGCCGCGGCGCCGGCTCCCGATTCCAGGCCCAGACCCGAGCCGGCGCTCCAGCCCCAGGCCGAAGCAAGACCCGAGCCCGTCACCGAACCCGCGTCCGCGACCAGTGGTCGCCAATCGGTTGCCGACAAGCTCATGGAAATCGTTTGCGAGCGGACGGGATACCCGCGCGAGGTGCTTCAACCGGGGCTCGACATTGAGGCCGACTTAGGTATTGATTCCATCAAGCGAGTGGAGATCCTCGGCAAGCTGCGCGACGCATTCCCCCAACTTGGCTCGTCGGCCGACTCCGAATCGCTCGACGCCCTGACCCGCGCCTCGACCCTGGGGGCGATCGCCGATCGCGTCGAAAGGCTGCTCGCCCGAACCGGCGCGCCCGATTCCTCCTCCGCTTCCTCCCCGGCGCCCAACGGCGAACCCGCGTCCCAGCCCCACGCCAACGGCAAACGCAACGGCAAGCATCACGAGAGTCCTCGGCGGTTGTTGCTTGAGCCGGTCGCCGCGCCCTTCGAAACGGCCGCGGAAAGCCCGGCGCCGGGCGAGACGATCCTGATCACCGACGACGGTCGAGGCGTCGCGGTGGCCCTCGCGAAGCGAATCCGGGCCGAGGGCCTGCGACCCGAGATCCTGGGAGGTCCCGATTCGTCGATCGATTGGACGTCGCCAACCGCCATCGAAGACGCCGTCGCCGAACTTCGTCGAGAGAATTCAATCGCCGGGATCGTTCACGCTCTCCCGTTGCGATCGGCCCGTGACCCGGGACTCGATCCGGCTCTCTGGGCCGACCGCGAGGCCGCCGAGGCCCGGGGCCTCTTCCTCTTGGCCAAGGCGACCGAGCGAGACCTGGAGAGGGCCGCGAAGCGAGGGGCCGCGGTCCTGCTCTCGGCAACCGCGATGGGGGGCGCGCTGGCCAGCGCCGGGACGGCCCCGGCCGACTTCTTCGCCGGTCATGGAGCAATCGCCGGACTGTTGAAAACGCTGGCCCGCGAATGGCCGAGCGTCCGCGTCCGTGTCGTCGACTTCAACCCGAACGTCGCCGAATCCGAGGCCGCCGATCAGCTTTTCGATGAGATGCTCCACAACGACGCTTGGTCGGAAGTCGGCCACCGCGACGGCCACCGCGTTCGCCTCAAACCCGTCGCCGCGCCGTTGTCATCATCCGGCGGGACGTTCTCAATTCAACCAAGTGATCCCATCTTGATTTCTGGAGGCGCCCGGGGAATCACCGCGCTCGTGGCCGCCGAAATGGCCCGCCGGTGGCGTCCCACGCTCCTTTTGCTCGGCACCTCGCCGGTCGACGACGAGAACGACAATCCCCGCATCAACTCGATAACGCGGCCCTCCGATCTAAAAGCCGCGCTTTATGAGTCGATCCGTCGATCCGGTCGCGAGGTCGCGCCGGCGAAGCTCGAACGGGCCTATCACGCCGTTCGCCGAGCCCGCGAAGTCCGGGCCAATCTCGCGCGATTTGAGGCGCTGGGCGCCCGCGTCGAGTACGCCCAGGTCGACGTCCGCGACGCCTCGACCCTCGAAAAGACCGTGTCCGACTGGCAACGCCGGTTCGGCGACCCCGTGGGCCTGATCCACGGCGCCGGCCTGATCCAGGACAAGCTCATCGGGGACAAATCTCCCGAGTCGTTCGATCGCGTCGTGGGAACCAAGCTCGACGGGGCGTTGAACCTCGTCCGGTTCGTCCGGCCCGAGTCGATCCGGTTCGCCGTCTTCTTCTCGTCGATCGCCGGCCGGTTCGGCAACCGGGGCCAGTCCGACTACGCCGCGGCCAACGACGCCCTGAACAAGCTGGCCGTCCAACTCGACGGCCGATGGCCGGGCCGAATCGTCGCGCCGATCTGGGGACCGTGGTCGGGCGTCGGCATGGTTTCCGACCTGGAGACGGTCCTCGGCTCACGTGGGCTCGGCATGATCGCCCCCGAAGCCGGCGTCGCCGCGCTTCTCGACGAGTTGGAGCGCGGCCGCAAGGGCGATGTCGAGGTCATTCTGGCCAATGATCTGGGTGGCCTTGACGGTCCCTTGAACTTCAAGCGAACCGCGCGCGAGGGGGCCATTCGATGAGCCGACGCGGCCGGCCCCTGGACATCGCGATCGTCGGCATGGGCTGCCGGTTCCCCGGCGCGGCCGACCTGTTCGCCTTTTGGGCCAACATCCTGGCCAACCGCGATCAGACCCGCGAGGTCCCCGCCGACCGCTGGCCCATCGACATATTTCACGACCCCGATTCGACCGCCAACGATCGCGTCGCCGGCCGTCGGGGAGGCTATCTCGACGCGCCCGTTCCCTTTGATCCGTCCGAGCACGGGATCATGCCCCTGGCCGTCGCCGGGGGAGAGCCCGAACAGTTCCTCGTCCTCGACGCCGCCCGCGCCGCCCTGGCCGACGCCGATCTCGATCCCGACCGCCTCGACGGACTACGCGTCGACGTGGTCGTTGGCCGTGGCAATTACTTCAACCGAGGCAACCTGACCCGCCTGCAACACGGCCGGATCGTCGCCCAAACCGCGGGTCTGCTCGCCGCGCTCCATCCCGAGTGGACCCCCAACGAACTCGACCTGTTGCGCGAGGACCTTAAATCGAGCCTTCCGCCCTTCGAAGCCGCGACAATTCCCGGGCAACTCACGAGCGCGACCTCGGGCCGACTGGCCGACCGCCTCAACCTAACCGGGGCCAGCCTGGTCGTCGACGCCGCCAGCGCGTCGTCGCTCGCCGCGCTCGACCTGGGCTGCCGGTCGCTCCGCGAGGGAAGGGCCGATCTGGCTCTGGTTGGAGGAGTCTACATAGAGGCCGACGTGGATTTTCCGATGGTCTTCAGCCGCCTCGGCGCCCTCTCGAAAACCGGCGCGGCGCGCTCGTTTTCGGCCGACGCCGACGGGTTGGTTTCGGGCGAAGGGGTGGGCGTCGTCGTCCTCAAACGGCTCCGCGACGCCGAAGAGGCCGGCGATCGAATCTACGCGGTGGTGAAGGGCGTCGGCCTGGCCAGCGACGGCCGAGCGAAGGGGCTCGCAACGCCGAGCGCCCGGGGCCACGCGCTGGCGATGCGACGGGCCCTGCGAGCCGCCCGCGTGAGGCCGGAATCCGTCAAATTGATCGAGGGGCACGGACTCGGCGTCCCCGCCTCCGACCGCGCCGAGCTTCGAGCCCTCAACGCGGTCTATCCCCGGCAAAAACGATCGCCGCGAGTGCTGGGCGCGGTCGCCTCGCAGATCGGTCACGCGATGCCCGCCGCCGGCATGGCGGGACTCATCAAAACGGCCTTGTCTCTGCATCACCGAATTTTTCCTCCAACGCTCCACGCCGAGCGTCCCCAAAAGATGGTCGCCGAGGGTGGGTTTGAGCTCCTCTCCACCCCGCGCCCCTGGATCCACGACAACCTCGATATCCCCCGACGCGCGGCGGTCAACGCTTTCGGCTTCGCCGGGGTCAACGCCCACGCGGTGCTCGAAGAATACGCCGAGTCGGCCGATGGGATCACGCCCGGGGCGATGCTCGACTGGGACACCGAAGCGTTTCTCCTCGCCGCCGACGACCGCCTCGCGCTCGCCGATCGGGTTCGCGAGCTTCGGGAACGGCTCCGTGAACGCATCGGAGATCAAGTTCGGCTCAAAGACCTCGCCTTCACGCTCAACACCGAACGCGAGCCGGCGGACGGACGGGTTCGCCTGGGGCTTGTAGCCGGTTCGCTCGATGAGTTGATCGGCCGTCTGGAGGCCGTCGAACCCCTCTTGCGCGACGCCTCGCGTCGGAGCATCCGCGACGCGCGGGGGCTGTATTTTTGGGACGAGCCGGCGGGACGCGACGGGGAAAACACGCTGGCCTTCCTGTTTCCCGGCGAAGGTTCGCAGTATCCCGGCATGCTCGCCGACCTATGTTTTCATTTCCCCGAGCTTCGGACTGAGATCGAGAAGGCCGACCGAATTGCTCGCGAGACGGCCGACGACCCTCCGGCGAGCCGTTGTCTCTTTGCCAAATCGCATGATGCCTCCAAAGCGCTTTGGGTGGCCGACACCGCCGTAACGGCCGTGCTCGCCTCGCAATGGGGCATGTTTCAGATTCTCGGGCGATTGGGTTTGAGACCCGACGCGGTGGTCGGTCACAGCAGCGGAGAACTCCCCGCGTTGGCCGCCGCGGGCGCGCTCACCGCGGCGGGCGCCTTGGCCACCGAGGGTTCGTTGGAGCAAGCGCTCGGCCGTTTGGCCGCCGTCTTCCGCCGGCTCGAAGCCGCGGGGAGGATTCCCCGAGCGGCCCTGATCGCCGTGGGCGCCGGTCGGGGGCGGGTCGAATCGGCCATCCGGGCGATCGGGGGTTCATCCGTCGTCGCCATCGACAATTGCCCGCGCCAGGTGGTTTTGGCCGGGCCCGTGGGGGAGGCCGAAACGATCGCCGCCGCCCTCAAGACCGAAGGCGTATTGTGCGAAAGCCTTCCCTTCGATCGCGCTTATCACACACCCGCCTTCGAGGCGGTGATGGAACAACTGAACGCCTTCTACGACGGCCTGGAATTCCATCGTCCCAATTGCCGCATTTATTCCTGTTCATCCTCCGAATTGATGCCGAGCGACCCAGCCGCGATCCGCCGGTTGGCGGCCAGCCAGTGGACGCGCCCGGTCGCCTTCCGCGAGACCATCGAAGCCATGCACCGCGATGGTTTCCGGGTCTTCGTTGATGTCGGCGCCCGCGGCAACCTATCCGGCTATGTCGATGACATTTTGCGAAACAAACCGGCCTTCGCCGTCGCCGCTCATCTGCCTCGCCGTTCCGGGACGAGCCAACTCAACCATCTGGTCGCCTCGCTCTTCGCCCAGGGAATTCGTATTGATCCAACATATCTTTACGCCCGCAGGCGACCCTCGCGAATCAACCTGAACGCCAAGCCAACAACCGCAAAGCCCGCGGTCGGCCTTGCGCTCGGATTCCCGGAGATGAGGCTCTCGGAGGGGACACTCGCTCAGCTTCGGAGCAGGAGTCGCGGCGAGGCCGTCGGACATCCCTCACCGTCGGATTTGCCGCAAAACGGCGATGGCGACGCCGAGGTGAGTGAAGCCGACGCCGTGATGCTCGACCACCTGCGCACGATGAACGACTGCCTGAAAACTCAGGGAGAAGTCCTGGCCGCCTTTCTCTCGGCGAATGGAACGGGAGCCGCGCCGGACGAAACAATAGCGGCATTTCCCGCTCCGGGCCCCTGGGCTGGGGAAATCCGGGATGGGGAGCCGGGCCGATGGGTCGCCACGGAATATTACCTCGATGCGCTTGCCGATCCAGTGGCGGCCCAACACACGCTCGGCGGCCGGCGAGTCTCGACGCTCCATCCGGATCGCCTTGGGCTTCCGGTCCTGCCTTTCTTTACGATGGTCGAGATGGCCGCGCAGGTCGCGAGTCTCATTGTTCCCCCCGGGTTACCGATCGCCAGCCTTGAGGACGCGAGGGCGCATAAATGGGTCGAATTCGAGCCAGGCGCGCTTCTGTCCATGACCGGCGAGCGCGACCCCGACGACCCGCTTGTGGTCCGCGTCGCCCTGCGACAAAGGAATCAAGACGAGACGATCGAAGACCGTCTGGTTTTCGAGGCGGTGGTTCGCTTCGCCCAGCAACAGGACGATCTTGGGCCCCCTCGGCCATTGACCTTGAGCGAACCCGGGCCCAGCCGATTCACGGCCGCCCGGCTTTACGACGAACAATGGCTCTTCCACGGCCCCGCCATGCGGCCCTTGACCGAAATCGGCGCGGTGGGCCCGGAGGGGATCTCGGGAACGCTCGAAGTTCAGCCCCTGGCGCCTCTGGTTGTCGACGGGTCCGAGGGTTCTTTTCTCACCGATGTCGTCACGCTAGACGGCTTCACTCAACTTCTTGGCTGTTGGGGACTTGACATGCTGCAAGGGGGAGACGTTGTCTTTCCTCTTCACATGAGCAGATTGGAAATACAGGGAGCGCGGCCCGTGGTCGGCGCGCCGATCGATTGTCGCATTCATGTATCCGATGTTGAACGTCACCGCATTCGAGTCAGCGCTGAATTGGTCCGACCCGATGGACGGGTCTGGATGCGAATAACGGACTGGGAGGACTGGAGGTTTCACTGGCCGGCTCGCTACCGCGATGTTTTCCGGGCGCCCGACGCCATCTTCGTCGGCGAGCCCTTGCGATTCGAGGGCGCCGCGCCGGGGGACGCCGCCGCGGTCTGGCTGGCTCCCCCCGCCGACATGGCCCGGCCGGTCTGGCGCAATGTTCTTGAACGGGTCCAACTCGCTCCCGATGAACTGGCCGAGCATCTCTCACTCGGTGGATCGGACGTTCAACGGGCGCATCGGCTCTGGGAGCGCATCGCGGCCAAGGAGGCCGCGCGGCGAATTTGGATGTCGCGAGACGAATCCGCCAGCTTCCCCGCCGACTTGATTGTCATGTACAACGCCGAGGGCTTTGGGTTCGTCCAAGATCTCGACCGGAGTCACCAGAGAACCCCGATGACCGTCGCGGTGGCCCACGCCGAAGGCGCCGTTGTGGCGCTGGCCGCGGCCGGCCCGGACGCCCGGCCCGGCGTCGCCATTGCGCCCATCAGCGATCACTCTCATGAGGCCATAAAGTTGGCCCGCATGTTGGCCGCCCAAATGGCCACGGCCAAGTCGCGGGCGGTGGGCTTGGACGCCGTGGAAACGATCGATGTCGACTCGCAAACCGGCGCGGCGGTCGTTCGCGTCATGGGCCATCCGGTGATCTCCGTTCAGACGGGACGACGGAACGATCATGTTTGGGCGTTGACTCTGGGAATGGAGGTATAATCACGTTATGAGCGCGCCAGTAAAAGCAAGCGATATCCTCGACGAACTTAGGCGCGTCTTCCGCGATGGCCTGAGCGTCGATCCGATCGAGCCGATCACGCCCGGGACCCGGTTTTTCGCCGATCTGGGGCTGGCCTCCATCGACGCCGTGGTCTTGGGTGAAGAACTGCAAAAACATTACGGACGCAAGCTCCCCTTCAACGAGATGCTCGCCGATCTTGGGGCGAGGGAGGAGCGCGACCTGACCATCGGAGAACTGGTCGACTTCCTACACAAGAATCTGTAGTCGAAAACCTTTGCCGACTTCATCATCTTTCGCGCGGACGCGCTTATGCCCAAGACGACGGCCAACGGCCTGACCTTTCATTACCAACAGGCTGGAGACGGTCCCGACGTGGTCTTGATCCACGGACTGACCGGCGACCTCTCCATCTGGTTCCTCTCGCGGACCCTCGCCGCGTTGGCCGAGAACTTCCGCGCGACGGCCTACGACCTGCGCGGGCACGGCTACACCGAGGCCCCCGAAACCGGCTACACCTCGCTCGATCACGCTGGCGACCTGCTGGCCTTGCTCGACGAATTACAGATTCGCCGGGCGAAACTAATCGGCCACAGCTTTGGCGCGGTGATCGCGGCCCACGCTGCGATCCTCGCGCCCGAGCGCGTTGATGCGTTGATTCTCTCCGACCCTTATTTCCCGTCGCTCCGCCACCTCGAAGACCTGAGCCGCTGGGGCCACTGGCAAAACTTTCGGAAGGAGGCCGAGGAGGCGGGCGTCACGCTCTCGGCCGACACCTGGTACGACCTAACCACCTTCTTCGATCAAGTGCTTCACCTCGACGATCAACGGATGCTCGCGTTTCGACGCGCCGTGGGGCTGCCCGGTCTCAACCGCGTTCTCCGGCTCGCCCGCACGACGTGCGGCGCGGATTCCAAGCTCGAAGCGGGCCTCGACGCCGAATCCATCGCCCGTATCTCCGTCCCTTGTCTCGCGCTCTACGGGGAACACTCCCCCTTTCTTTCGACCGCCGACCACCTGGTGTCGAGCCTTCCGAACTGCCGAGGACGACTGGTGCCCGGCGCTCAACATCGAGCGCCCGAGGAGGCACCCGAGGCCTTCGTCGCCGCCGTCCTCGAATTCCTTGAAGATTTGAAGTCAGTTTCCCAGAGTGAGGCATGCTCATGAAAGAGCCGCCCGTCGTCATCATTACCGGAGCCGCCAACGGGATCGGTCGCGCGACCGCTCTGGAACTGGCGGGTCGAGGCGTCCCGCTGGGCCTGATCGACATCGACGCCGAGGGACTCGCCTCGCTGGCCGTCGAACTCAAGGCGATGAACGCGCGATTCTCGGAGCGGATCGCCGACGTGGTTCAACGGGGGCCGCTTCGCGCGGCGGTCGCCGAGCTTGAATCGAGTCTCGGGCCGACCGACGCGCTTGTCGCTTGCGCGGGCTTCGGCCGTCTGACGCTCGTCCCCGACCTCGCGCTCGACGCCTTGCGGAAGACCTTCGAGGTCAACGTCTTCGGAGTGGCCGAGTCGATCGAGGCGGTCTTGCCCGGAATGATCGAGCGAAAAAGCGGCCACCTGGTCGGCGTCGCGAGCGTGGCCGGTTATCGGGGATTCCCCTGGATGATCTCGTATTCGGCGTCGAAGGCCGGGCTGATCGCTTATCTGGAAGCGCTCCGGCCCGGCCTGGCCCGTCGGGGAATCACGGTCACGACCGTCTGCCCCGGGTTTGTCCGAACCGCCATGAGCACCGGAATCCCCTACAAGCGGAAAATCCACATGCTGGAGCCCGAAATAGCCGCCAAACATCTGGCGAGAGCCGTGCTGCGAAGGCCGCGTAATTGCGTGTTCCCCTTCTCCACGCGGATTGGTTTGGCGATCCTTAAGTATTCACCCGACTTTCTCTTCGATTGGATGATGAGGCGGGCCGGGCCCGAAGCTCTGGCCGTTGAGTTCTAAAATCTCCTCGTCCATACAGGTTGGATAATGACCCCATCAGCCGATACATCCGAGACGGCGATTGCCGACCTCGTGGTCTGCCTGGCGTGCCGCGCGCCGTTGCTTGGTCGCTCGGAATGCCCGGGGTGCGGCCGTTCTCATCCGACTCGTGATGGAATCCTTGAGGCGATCGGCCCGTTTGAGGGTCGCAATCGAATCAACGCCAATTTCTATGATGGCGCCGGCTGGCTGCGGTTTCGTAAATGGGAGCGGTTGTTTCTGGCGCTCCAAGGCGGCGCCCGACGAGCGCGGTTGCAGATTCTTCGTCATGTTTTGACCGGCGATCGTCCTCGCGCCCGGGTCCTAGAGGTGGGGATCGGAGACGGTGAGAACCTCGGTCTTCTTCCCGAATCCTGGGACGTTTTCGGCGTTGACATCGCCCGGACGCGGCTCATTGCCTGCCGAGATCGTTATCCGCGCATGGGCAACCGATTAGCCCTGGCGGAGGCGGAGAACCTACCGTTCGGGGACTCGACGTTCGACGTCTGTTACTCGATCGGCGGGTTCACTTACTACAACGACCACGCCGCAGCCCTTCGCGAGATGAGACGAGTGACGAGGCCCGGCGGGCCAGTGGTCGTGGCTGATGAGACGCCCGGGATGCACCGCGCGGGAATCGGCCACCTCTTGGGCGCGCCGGCGATCGACGCCTTCTGGCTGCGGGGCCTCGGGTTGGATCAAGAATTTGTTGAGATGGTCCTGCGATTTGATGTCGATCCCAGGGCCGTCATCAAAAGTGTTTGGCCTTCGGCGTCGGGGCACTCGATCTGGACCCGTCTCGGGTATTGCTTCGTGGATCACGGCTCGGATACTTCGACGGCGACAGTCGCCGCAACATGCGAGGCATCTTGAACATGGCGACCTCTTCATCACAAACGCGCGTCACCAACCCCTGGTCCGGGGGCCTGGACCTATTCCGGTGCCCATCCTGCGCCGGTGGATTGGCGCCATTCGACGGCGGCTTGGCGTGCCGAGAATGTGGGACGCCTTATCCGATCCTCGACGACATTTTGATCGTCAAGCCGCTGAGCGCCGAGAATAATCGGGTCGCCCAGGATTTTTACGATGGCCCTCTCTGGCCGAAATTTCGGTTCTGGGAGCGGTTCACCTGGTTTTGCAACGGGGGCGAAAAGCGGGCGCGGAATCAGGTGCTCAAGCATCTCCCCCAGGGGGCGGGCTTGAGGCTGCTCGACGTGGCGATCGGCGACGGCGTCTATCTTCCCTGGCTGCCTGAGGACTGGGAGGTCGTCGGGGTCGACGTTTCGTGGTCTCAACTCTCGGGATGTCGCGAGCGGGTCGGCGGACGCTCCGTCCGCCTGATACAGTGCGAGGCGGAGAATCTTCCGGTTCGAGACGGCCAATTCGACGCGGTGTTAAGCATCGGCGCGTTCAATTATTTCAATGATCTTGAGGGCTCCCTTCGAGAGATGGTCCGCGCGGCGAGGCCGGGGGCGACGATCGTGATCTCCGACGAGTTGCCGAACCTGACCGACCGCATGATCGGCCACAGGCTGGGTTTCCCGGGGCTGGACCGCTGGATCGTCTCGCGTCTGATGAACCTGGGAGACCGATTCACCGAGATGGTCGAGCGCCATCGCGACCTGGATGTCCGAGCGGTCGCCGAGCGCGTTCTGCCCGGTTGCGAATATCACGAAGTTTGGCGAGGGCTTGGTTACGTCCTCGTCGGCAAGGTTCCCTCATGATGATTGCCCGCGCGGCGTACCTTTGAACATTTTTATGGGAATCGCCCCCCGCCATGCGCTTCACGACGTTGATCCTTCGCAACCTGTTTCGGCGTCGAGCGCGCACGCTGCTGACGGCCGCCGGATTGGCGGTGGCCATCGCCGCGGTTCTTGATTTGGTTGGGGTCGCCTGGAACTTCGACCGCGCGTTTACCTCTTTATATCAGGGCAAGGGGATCGACATCATCGTCGCGCGGGCCGGCGTGGCGAATCAACTCTCCAGCGCCCTGGACCAGAAGTTGGGAGAGCGGCTCGGGAGAATTCCGGGGGTGAAGGCCGTCGCGGCCTCAATGGTGGACGTGGTTGGCTTCGAGCAGGCCAATATCGCGGGGGCCCTTATCAACGGCTGGGAGAGCGGCAGCCTCCTATTTCGCGGGACCCACGTTCTGGAGGGGCGAATGTTCCACCCCGGTGAAAGGAACGTGGCGATGCTCGGTCGCGTGCTCGCCCTGAATCTGGGTAAAAAGGTGGGCGACGAAATCGACGTGGCCGGTGAGCCTTTTCAGGTGGTCGCGATCCACGAGAGCGACAGCCTTTTCGAGAGCGGCGGTCTGATCGTCCCACTCGCATCCCTGCAATACTTGATGGGACGGGAGGGGCAGGTCACCGGGTTCGTAATTCAGGCCGAGCCCTCGGACCCGAAGAGCGTTTCGGGTCTTCAGAGGCGAATCGAAGAGGAGATTCCCGGCGTGGCGGCGACTCAGGCCCGCGACCAGATCGCGCGCGACATGCAGCTTCGGCTGGCCAAGCTGATGGCCTGGGCGACGACCGCGCTGGCGGTTCTGCTCGGATCGGTCGGGGTGTTGAACACGATGCTGATGACGGTTTTCGAGAGGACGGGCGAGATTGGCGTGCTCCGGGCTCTTGGTTGGAAGCGGCGGCGGGTGATGACGATGATCCTGGGCGAATCGCTTTGCCTCGGTCTCCTGGGCACGATTCTCGGGATGATTTTGGCGGTCGTCGGCATGCGTCTGATTCTTCTGGAGCCGACCGCCCGGGGGTTCATTGAACCCAACATTCCAGCCCCGGTTCTGGGGATGGGTTTACTGGTGGGGTTCGCCTTGAGCATCCTGGGGGGCGTCTATCCGGCGATCCGAGCCGCGGCCCTGGACCCCAGCGAGGCGCTTCGGCATGAATGAGCATGAGCAAACGTCCGAGCCGATCCTTCAGGGCGAAGCATTGCGGAAGGTCTATCCCGATGGGGAGGTCGAGGCGCTTCGAGGAGTCTCAATCGAGGTGGCGCCGGGGGAATCGGTCGCGGTTGTCGGTCCCAGCGGGTGCGGCAAGACGACGCTCCTTCATTTGCTGGGGGGACTCGACGAGCCGACTTCGGGCAAGGTGTTTCATAGGGGAAGGCTTCTCTCCGAGATCGACCGCGACCAGTACCGAGCCCGGGAGATCGGTTTCGTCTTTCAGTCGTTCCACCTGTTGCCGACGCTCTCGGCCCTCGAAAATGTTCAAGTGCCAATGTTTGAGACGGATTGGCCGCCACGCGAGCGGGCGGAGCGGGCCGCGTCGCTGATTGAGCAGGTCGGCATGGCGCATCGGCGGAATCATATTCCGTCGCGGTTGTCTGTCGGCGAACGCCAGCGCATCGCCATCGCCCGGGCCCTGGCGAACGAACCTTCGGTCCTTCTGGCCGACGAGCCGACCGGGAACCTCGACAGCCGCAAGCAGGCCGAGATTCTTGAGCTGCTTGAAGGGTTCCGCCAAAGCCGGGGGCTCACCCTCCTGATCGTCACCCATAGCGCCGAGGTCGCCGCGGCGGCCGATCGGATCGTTCGGATGCGCGATGGGTTGGTCGAAGCGGAATGAGGCGGATCGCTACGAATCATCGCCTTATGAAAACATGCTCCGGTGGGTTCGACCGCAGAGAACAAATGTTGTGCACTTGCTTAAATCTTTCAAGCGGTTGGCGCCGACGTAGGCGCAGGCGCTTCGGATGCCGCCGGTGATTTGCTGGAGGGTTTCCTTGACGGGACCCTTGTACGGGACGGCGACGGCTCGACCTTCGCAGGCCCGGTAGTCCTTGCGGCCCCCGGCGTACTTGTCGAGCGCGGTTTGACTCGACATGCCGTGGAAGCCCATGCCGACGCGGCGGCCGTCCTCCTCGATCCATTCGCCTTCGCATTCGTCGTGACCGGCGAGCATTCCGCCGAGCATGACGAAATCGGCGCCGGCGGCGAACGCCTTGACCACGTCGCCGGGGGTTCGGCAGCCTCCATCGGCGCAGACGTGGCCGCGGAGCCCGTGGGCGGCGTCGGCGCACTCGATGATCGCCGAGAGCTGGGGATAGCCCACGCCGGTCATCATCCGGGTGGTGCAGACGCTGCCGGGGCCGATGCCGATCTTCACGATGTCGGCGGCCCCCGATATGAGCAGCTCTTGAACCATGTCGGGCGTGGCGACGTTGCCGGCCATGATGGTCAGCTTGGGGAAGGTGTCGCGAATCCGCTGAACGCGCTCAACAAAGTACTTGGTGTAGCCGTTGGCGGCGTCGACGCAGACGAGCCTGAGCCCGGTCTTCGCCTTCACCGCCCGGAGCTTGTCGAACTCGTCGTCCTTGAGGCCGAGCGTGAAGAAGGTCGACGCGCACTGGGTCTCATCGCCGAAGAAACGGATCAATTGATCTTCGGAATAGTACTTGTGCAGACAGGTGAGCATCTCGGGCCCGAGCGCCTCGGCCATGTCCATCGTGCCGATGGTGTCCATGTTCGAGGCGACGATGGGGACGCCCCGCCACGGCCCTTCGCCGTGGAGGAACCGAAATTCGCGGTTCAGGTCGACCGAGGCCCGGCTGGGGGCCTCGGATCGCTTGGGACGGATCAGCACGTCGTCAAAGTCGAATTTGGGGTCGCTGTCCACGCGCATGAGCCGGGCGCCTCCATCACGAGCCTTGCCAAACGTCGAGCAAAAGCAGCAGCGACACGGTGCCGTCGATGATCGGCTCGTTGGTGGAGAAGTCGGCGAATTCGTCGTGGTAAACGGCGAAGTCCGACTGGAAGCGGGCCAGGGGATCGGCCTCGAACGGAGAGAACTTCAGGCCGTCGTTGATCTCCTTGGTCACGGGTCCGTCGACCAGGCCGCCAACCGGCAAGCGGTGGGCGAGCCTGTAGAACATATGATGAGGCCGGCTCGACGCGCGACCGTCGTCCGGCACGCCGATGACGAACGAGACGCCCCAGGGGTTGCGCCCGAAGATCCAGTCGCGGGCCTCGGCGGCCAGCGATCGAAACTGGTCGTCGCCGGTCATCCGCTCGTAGAGCCGGGCCTGGGTGGCGAAGGCGATCACGTCGTTGGTTGAGCACCAGACCTGAGGAGTGCCGATCCGGTACGGGTTCTTCAGCGCCCGGTCGCGGATCCGCTCCAGGCCCTTGCGATAATACTCGGCGAGCCGCTTTTGAACGGGCGCGTCGACCAAGTCGTAAAGCCGCCAGTGGGCGAGGTTGACGTAGGGGAAGAACTCGTAATGGCCGTGGGCGTCGCGGCCCATCCAGACGTTGTCGCCGGCCTTGTCGGCGTGGGCGATCGCCTCGGTCAGATAGCGAGGGTCTTTGGTCGCCCGATACAGCTCGACGGCGGCCCATTCCAGGTCATCATGATATGTGCTTTCGCCGTAGTAATGGGGAGCCAGCACGGGGACCGACATGGCGACGCCGGGATTGTCGAGGCCGAGCTTGTAGAGCGATTTCGCGGCGTCGAGATCGCCCGCCAGGGTCATCGCGGCCGAGCAGCGCCCGGCGAGACTCGCCTTGCCCGTCGACTGGTTCTTATATTTTGGTCCCTGGGGCTTTCCCGTGGCGGGCCAGGCCGAGCGAGGGCCGCCGGGCCCCCAACCGTAGTCGGACTGGTCGTCGTCCCAGAGCGTTTGCGGGGGACGATGGTCGCGGTCGTCGCCGATCTGGACGTAGATCAGGTCGGGTTTGGGATGGAGCTTCTTGATGAGAGGCGCGCCATAACTGGCCTCGGCCCGCGCGCCTTCGTCGTCGATGAGCTGCAGGGCGGCGACACAGTACGAGGTTGTGATCATATGCTTGAGCCGGTCGGCCGCGTCGTGCCAGCCGCCGACCAGGTCGAACTTCTCGCCGGTCTCGGTGTCGATGGCGTCCTGCTGGTGGCACTTCTTGCCGGTCACGGGGTTGTCGCCGCATCGCTGGAGCTTCATGAACTCCAGCAGGGCGGGGGGGACCTTGGCGTAGGCGTCGGCGCCGATCGAGAACTCGGAAGACTTCGTTTCACCAAACTGAATGTGGTAACGACCGGGCTCGCGGACGGCCGAGAAATCGAGCCGGTAGTTGTGGGCGAAGGGTCCCCAGGCGCCTTGGTCGGGGCCGATCGGAGCCTTCAGGTCGCCGACGGAAAATTCTCCCTCAAGCGGTTTGCCGCTGGAGAGGACGGCTATCTTGGGATCGTCGGGCAGGTAGCCGACCTGGTTGACCCGGATCCAGGGACCGGGATCGGCCGGCTGGGCGCGGGCCGTCCCGAGCGGGAGCATCGACAAGAATAAGGCGAACAACCAACCCGCGGCGACACGTTTCATGGCCAGCCTCCGATTCCACCGTTGTCCGTCGCGCATTCGCTTCGACCAAATGACGAGGATAACGCGCCGGGGAGGCGGAGACGAGTCAGCCGTGGCATCCGATTTTGGGCGCTGAACTCGGATGGTTGGGAGGGCGAGGCTCCCTCCGAGCCGGCGCCATGCGCGGGGCTCGGCGGGAGCCTCGCCCTCCCATAATGAGGCGAGGCGAGCCGCGAAGGACCGCGACCCGCCACGCGAACCGGAGAACGCGGGACGGAACGGCCTCAGCCGCCGATCCGGGTGACCAGGACCACCGAGGACTCGATCCCCACCAGCGAGTGGGGGATTCCCGCGTCCAGGTGGATTAAGCGACCCTCGACCAGATCGTTGGTTTTGCCGCCGGCGGTGAAGGCGACCCGGCCCTTGACGCAATGGACGGTGATCTCGCCCGGCGCGGTGTGGGTGGGAAGCTCGCCGCCCTTGGCGAGCAAGAGCCGCCTGAGGTCGAGGCTCGGCGTCTTGACGAGCGTCTCCATCCGACGCCCCTCGGCGGGAATGTCGGCGAGGACGACATCGATCAACTGGCAACACGCATGCGCTTTCATTTCGGACACGGGATCACCTCCCATAAAGCAATCAAAGGGGACAGGCTCCTTCACACTTGCATTCGTTCAGCGGGCCGAGGCCAGCTCCTCTTCCTCGCGGAACTCGCGGGCGACCTCGTCGGGCTTCGAGGTGAGCGACCAGCCGGTCTTCAGGCCGAGGACGAACCAGCCGAGGCCCAGGGCTCCGACGGCGAAGATCGTGTCGCCGACCGCTCGAAGCCATCGCAGCGTGTGCATGGTCGGAGTCTGCATGAACTCGGCCGACCGGGCGTACCACATGCCGTGCTCGACGCTCGCCCAGGTCTGCATCAGGCCGACCGGCAGCAGGCTGATGAGAACCATCAGGCCCAGGCCGATGTTCAGCGTCCAGAACGAGAACGCCAGGACGCCGGAGCGCCAGGCCCGGTGGGGGGTCAGCCCCTTGAGGCAGAAGAGCATCAGGCCGATGCCCAGCATCCCGTAGACGCCGAAGAGGGCGGCGTGGCCGTGAACCGGGGTCGTGTTCAACCCCTGCATGTAGTAGAGGGCGATCGGCGGGTTGATCAGGAAGCCGAAGAGCCCCGCGCCGACGAGGTTCCAGAACGCCACGGCCACGAAGAAGTAAATCGGCCACTTGTAAGCGGCGACCCAGGGCCGGACCCGGCTGAGGGTCAGGTTCTCATAGGCTTCGAAGCCGATCAAAACCAGGGGCACCACCTCCAGGGCGCTGAAGGTCGCCCCAAGAGCCATGACGGCGGTCGGCGTGCCGGTGAAGTAGAGGTGATGGAAGGTGCCGATGATTCCCCCGGAGAGGAAAATCGAGGTCGCGAACAGCACGGCGGCCGCGGCGGTGGAGGTCCGCAAGAGGCCCATTCGGGTGAAGAGGAAGGCGATCACGACGGTCGCGAAGACCTCAAAGAAGCCCTCGACCCACAGGTGGACGACCCACCACCGCCAGTATTCGGCGATCGCGAGGTTCGTCTGCCGCTGCCAGACCAAACCGGGGGTGTAGAACAGGGGGATCGCCGCCGAGGCCAGAAGGAACAGGCCCAACAGGTGATTATTCGTGTCGGGGTGGCGAAACGCCGGCCAGATGGCGCGGGTCATCAGGCCAAGCCAGAGGAACAGGCCGACGGTCAGGAAGAGCTGCCAGAATCGGCCCAGATCGACGTATTCATACCCTTGGTGTCCGAACCAGAAGTTGGCGACGTTGCCCAGCCGCTGCTGAACGGCGAACCACTGACCGGCCATCGAGCCGACCACGATGATGAGCACGCAGACGAACAGGAAGTTGACGCCCAGCTTCTGGAATTTCGGCTCGTGGCCCGAGACGGCCGGGGCCATGAACAAACCGGTGGCCAGCCAGGCGGTGGCGATCCAGAAGATGCCGAGCTGAGTGTGCCAGGTGCGCGTCACGCTGTAGGGGAGCCACTTGTCCAGGGGGATGCCGTAGAAGCCCGAGCCCTCGACGCCGTAGTGCGCCGTCACGGCGCCCAGGCCGATCTGAACAACGATTAGGGCCGCCACCACCCAGAAGTATTTGAGGGTCGCCCGCATTGAGGGGGTCGGATTCAGGGCCAGTAGGGGGTCCTTCTCGGGATGCTCATGCTCTTCCTCGCCGTTGCGATTGGCGACCGCGAAATACCAGGCCAGGCCGCCGACGCCGGCCAAAAGCAAGACGAAGCTGACGACCGACCAGACGACGATCTGTCCGCTGGGTTGGTTGTCGATCAGCGACTCGGCGGGCCAGTTGTTGGTGTAACTGATGTCGGATCCGGGCCGGTTGGTCGAGCAGGCCCACGCGGCCCAGAAGAAGAAGGCGTTGAGGTGGTTTTGCCGCTCGGCCGACTTGACCGTCGAGGCGGGAATGGCGTAGGCGTCGCGGAGCTTGACCATCTCGGGAGAGGCGTCATCGCCGAAGAGCGCCGCGTAGTGCGCGCCGACCGCGGCGATCGCCTCGGCCCGAAGCGGCGAGACGACCAGGTCGCCGGTCTTCGCGTTGTAGGTGTTTTCGCGAAGCTCCTGCTTCAGTCTCGCCTTCAGCGCGGCTTGGGTTTCGGCGCCGAGGTCGTCATAACTCCGGGCGCCCTCTTGCTCGGCCCAGTGGTCGAGCATCCAGACGGCCTGACGGTGGAGGTAGTCGGCCGACCAGTCGGGGGCGACGTAGGCGCCGTGTCCCCAGACCGAGCCGACCTGCTGGCCTCCCATCGACTGCCAGACGTTCTGCCCGTCCTTGATCTCTTGCCCGGTGAAGAGCACGTCGCCGCCGGCCGTCACCACCCGTTCGGGTACGGGCGGGGCCTGCCGATAAATCTCGGCCCCGTAATAGCCAAGCACGGCGAAGGAGCCGATCAGCACCGTCGCGAGGCCGAACCACAATCGTCCGTATCGCATTCTCAAGTCCACCAATCTTCGGATGTGAATCGGCTCGGACGTGGACCGAGCCCTTCGCGCGGGGATTCCCCTCCGCGCGCGGCCCGTCGCCATCGTTCCGGGCCATTCGGCGCGTCGACCAACAAGGTCGATCGCCAAAGGGGACGGGCAAACCAACCGGCCCTCCCCGCTCAAAATGTCATCTTAAACCGAGAGGCAAAGAGGGCGCCCAGCGAGAACTTCCTCGCCCATCGCGCCCGATCCCAACGCCCACCGCCGCTCAGAAACCGGGGGAGAGCCCCAGCGCCCTCGACATCGCGGCCCGCATGCGGAGCGAGCGGAAGACGAACGCCTCGGCCTCGTCGGGCGGACAGAGTTCCTCGACGGTCTCGCGGAACAGGTCGACCCAGCGGTTGAAATGCTCCAAGGTGATCTCGGGAACCTGCATGTGGGCCATCAGGGGATTGCCGCTGTATCGCCCGGTGCGCCTGAGCACCGACGACCAAAAATCCTTCATCTTGTCCAGGTGGGGTCCCCAGTTGTCGATGTGGGCGTCGAAAACCGGGCCGAGCAACTCGTCGCTCTGAACCCGAAGGTAAAATTCATCCACCACCGCGGCGATCCGCTCTTCGGGGACCCGACGGCCGGCGTCGTCGAAGGGGCTGGGGGGCAGCGCGTATCGGCCCTCGGCGTGCGATGTCGTCATGGCGCTCGCGTTCCTCGGCTCATTCCTTGGGCCGGCCGCCGCGAAGTTGCGGACGCGACCGGCGGAGGGGTTTTAATCTGCATTCGAAATGCATATTATTGGGCGATGATTCGCCTGTCAATGAGGCGGCGGCGAATTGTCTCGGACGTGGAGCCGCGATGCAACTGACGCAGTTTTCCGACTACGCGATGCGGGTGGTCCTGTACCTGGGCTGTCGATCGGATCGCCTGGTTTCGGTCGACGAGATCAGCCGGGCCTTTGGGATCTCGCGCCATCATCTGGTTCGGGTGGTTCAAAGCCTGACGGACCTGGGGCTGGTGACGGCCCAACGGGGCAGGGGGGGCGGCATGCGCCTGGCGAAGGAGCCCTCGGAGATCAACGTCGGCTGGCTGATCCGCCAAACCGAGCCCCACCTGAACCTGGTCGAGTGCTTCGACCCCAAGAACAACACATGCCCAATCGCCCCCGCCTGCGGACTAAAAGGGGCGTTGGAGCGCGCCCAGCAAGCTTTTTTGGCCGTTCTCGACGAGTACACCCTCGACCAGTTCGTCCAGCGCCGGGGGTTCCTGCTGCCGCTTTTGGACATCTCGCTGGAGAAGATCGACAAGCCCGACGCGACGCCGCCCCGGCGCGTTGAGGTTTGAGTCACCCAAAAACAAGGGCGAGTCTCCCTTCTCCCCCGCAAGATTATTCAGGGTCGTCGCAACCCCGTCTCTCAGAGTGGTTGACGCGAGCGGCAGCGTCCGGAAGCCCCGGAGGGGCGGTAGCCAATAGCCAGGGGCGCCAGCCCCTGGGAACCCG
>Ga0182738_1002792_pt1 | contig 20496 bp, 11 predicted proteins | sample eDN5th30CBELigMG_FD_128876 | JGI IMG/M metagenome (GOLD analysis project Ga0182738, IMG submission 128876) | Enriched Miracle-Growth compost microbial communities from Emeryville, California, USA - eDNA 5th pass 30_C BE-Lig MG (version 2)... ... | reverse complement strand
TTTTCATTTCAGGAATATTTTTTCTTTGGCTTTTGGACTTTTTCTCATTTTAGAAGGAAGCCAATATGGTGTAACTTTGATGATGAATAAGCTTTGAAGGAAACGAGTTATTGACTTAATCTTAACCTAAATTCTTTTTTCCAATTCTAAAAATTTGCCACAAATCGATAAAACTTTCTGTCAATTCATCAACCTTCTGAATGTTCTAGACTTGCCAGCTTTTTCTCCTGGATTAAAATGTCCTGCTCATCAACCTAAACTTATTTTTAGTATTTCCCTTCAGAAAACTCTCTCGGCTGATTCTTGGCATAAACTTTTCCTGGTCCATTCCATCCCACCTCAATCCATATTTTATTCAAATGAGAGAAGAAATATCTTGAATTTCTGATTCTTTTGAGATTGAGTCTCTCATCTTCGAGAAAATCTGAGTTTTTTCCTCCCCTCTCTTTTTGGACAAGACTCACAGTCAATAAAAATTAAAGTGAATTTCTGGTTGAAATCAGGCCTTTCACAACATAATTTAAGCAACTAAATTTTCTGTGATGAGCTTCTTTTTGACCCTATATCTCGTTTGCGATCCTCATCGAGGAGAATTTGGAAGTCAAAGAAGAAGATAGGTCTCTTGTTGGGAAAAAAGGGAAGAAACATTATGCTCTCGAAACTTGGATCAAGCCTGGCAAATGTGTTCAGATCTTCACTTGAACATCCAAATTTTATGGAAGAAACCTCACTTGAGGACAAAGCCGAAGAAAACTGTCGGAGCTTATTGATAGATAAGTCGAGATGTTGACTCAGAAGAAAGTTGTTGCTTTGGTAACAGGATTATATGACGTCTTTGATTGTCTTTAATTTTCCTTAAAAACTATTAATTAGGCTAAGATCTAATTAATATTTTAAGAAAAGTTTATCGACCCTGGTTTAATCTCCCTACAATAATCTCTTTGCGAACTTCTCCATCCCCTCAATTTTGGTTCGTATAGGTGGAGAGGAACAATTTTCTTAAGATGAAAATCTAAGCCTAGCCTCAAAGTCCAAAAATTGCTGAACAAAGCCCAGCAATAATCATTGAAAGGTCCAAAAAGCCAGAAAAACTGAAAGGTTCAGAATGAAAGCTGAGTTGAGAATAGTATCTGAATCTGATTAAGAAAAGAATCAAATCAGAAAAAGTGGAGAATCTAGGTGTTTAGTCTTACTTCCTCAGCTTGTTTACAAATTTTCCTGGTTTGCGGGGGAGTAATTTAGGCCAACAAATTTAGGGTAACTTTATTATTTTAAGGCAACTTTTCTTATTATAAAAGCTCACATCTTCTTTTCACTCTAACAAATACCCAGAAATTCACATGAATAACTCTTTAAACAACAGCATTCTTTTCACCCCTTTCAAGCTTGGTGACCTCACCCTTCGTAACAGAATCATCATGGCCTCCATGATCAGATGCAGAACTGATCCTAAAGATGGCGTTCCCAATGACCTCCTCATCCAATATTAGATGAAATAAAGAAACATTCTTTGATTTTCCAGAGCAGATTTTTGAGCTAAGCTCCTTTCCAACGTCTTGAGAGATTTTAGCCAATATTTTTTTGAAATCATAAAGAAGTCTTTTGAAAAAATATTTCTCTTGTGGAATAAAAATTGATGAAATAGAAAAGTTTATTTGAGATTTTTTTTCATGGGTGAGAATTTTAAAAATGGATTATTCTGATTTATTCATGAATTTCTCAGCAACAGACTCGAGATAAATCTTTGAATTAATTTTTTTTTAATAAATGGATGAAATTATTCAAAATATAAATTCCAATTAATCATAAAACTTCTCATTTGTTTATTTTCCTTCAGAAGCGAAAATAGCAGATTTCTCAGAATAAAAAGGGAAATCTATGTAACCTTCGGGCCCGTTAGCAAAGGCAGTAGCAAAGTCAAAAGTCTCTTTGATTTTCCAGCCATTTTGAACTCTTTCAACCAAATCAGGATTGTTGATGAATCTCTTGCCAAAACTTGCTAAATGAGCGATCCCAGAATTGATTGCCTTTTCAGCTGTTTCAGGCGTCAAGCCATTGTTGATAATAATGGTTCCTTTGAAATAAGGGCTCAAGGCCTTTGTAACTTCAGGTATTTGCTTTTCAGGAGCAGGGAAATCATTCTTGGGAATAGGGACAAGTGAATCAGGGGAGTCAGGTTCAACAAGCTCAACAAAGGCAATTCCTTTCTTATCAAGTTGTTGCAAAAGATAGCTGTAAGTCTCCAAGGGATTTTCATCAAACATATCCTGGTATCTTCCAACAGGAGAGAGCTTGATACCAACTCTCTTGGCTCCAAAAACGCTGATCAGTGCATCAATAACTTCAAGACAGAATCTTGATCTATTTTCAGCAGAGCCTCCATACTCATCTTTTCTTTGGTTAGCAGAGGTTCTAAGGAAGTTATCAACCAGGTAACCGTTAGCCCCATGGAGTTCAAGGCCGTCAAATCCAGCTTCTTTAGCATTTATAGCACCCTGTCTAAAATCTTCAATGACTTTCTTGATGTCATCTTTAGTCATCTCTCTTGGGACAACATGGTCAACACCACGAGTAAGTCCTCCTTTAATCCCAATAGGAGAAGGTCCGATATTTTCTTCTTCAATCAAAGCAGGGATCGCAGCCCTACCTGCATGCCAGATTTGCATAAAGATAAGGCCTCCTTTCACATGAACAGCCTTTGTAACTTTCTTCCATCCTTCAATTTGTTCTTTGGTGTAAATTCCACCAGCTCCAAGGAAGGATTGGCCATTTTTAGAAATAGGGGAGCATTCTGTTAGAATGAGGCCAGCAGAAGCTCTTTGAGAATAATATTCAGCATGGAGCTCAGTGGGGACACCGTCTTTGGGGTCAGCTCTGCATCTTGTCATGGCAGCCATGACAACTCTGTTGCGAAGAGTCAGATCACCAAGCTTATAAGACTCGAAAAGAGTACTGTTATTTGAGATTTTATTCATTAGAAGATTTGTTTTTGTTGAGTTTTTATTATTTGTTTGTTATAAAGTGAGGGGAGAGATGTTGATTTTATAGTCAAGAAACTTGCCTTAAAATAAACCTAAATTTAACCTAAATTTTCATCAAAACAGAAAAATTATGAGGCTATTCGCTATTTGGATAATGATTGTAGTCGGTAAACTCTCTGACAGGCTCAGATTTACCTCGCCTATTTTCTCTCCTGGACTTCAAGCTCACAATGAATCATCTTGAATTTTTCTTCTCTTTTGGAGAAAAGTCCAAACCTTATTGCTTTCTTTATTATGGGTTATTTTGGTATCCACTGAATCTTCTCAGCGAAGAGGGGAAAGAAGCGTCTTGAATCACGAGGCTGAGACTGTTTAAAATCGAAACAAGTGTAATCAGAGGAAATGATCCTAAATTATTCTGATTGATTTTCCTTAAAACTCTCATTTGATTTTGCCAAGAATCAGTTTTTAACGAAACTTACAATGAGAAAAGCAATGATAATCTGCTCCCATAGAGTTCCGGTTGGAGAGGAAGAGAGAAGGGAAAAGATATGAAAAGCTTTGTCAGATAAATAAAGGCATTTTTCGAACAAATTTTGGTTGAATGCAAATGCCTATCATGAAACACGTGGAATCAATTGCTTTCTCCACGCCTTGAGAATCCAGTGTGATTTTTGTCTTCCAGAAGCAAACACGTCTCAAGAAGAAACTTTGAAGGATCATAAACCGACTTAGAGTTATATAGCATAAACTATCCCGAACTCCTCGTGCAATAACGAAGGAGGCTTGAAAAAGCTGGCCCCTTACTTCGAAATGTGTCATTTTAGATCATTGAAAATAGAAATTATGCCCAAATAATAAGGTCACAGTCAAAAAAACTCCTCTCTCTTTTTTAGGAAGATTATTCCTTTGGTAACTTGGACAATGCTGACCCTTCGAGCTGAGATCAAAAATTGAGAAATATTGATTTAAACTCTCGGATCTTGAATATTCCATTTTGGACGTCGATCTTCTTCCCTACAGTTTCTGTATGTCTAAACTCGTTCTGAGTCGAACCTGGGCATAGAAGCTTTTTAGAAGCCTAAATGAATCAAGACAAACTGAACAAGGTCAGGGTGATTATTCGACCAAATTAACTAAAATGTTGAGTTTTTGCTGGTTAGATAACTTGGATTGTCAGATATCCAGAGGACTGAATGTTTCTGAGACGAATCTCGAATGACTTTTTGAGAAGGTTTGAGAAAAACAAAAATCTACCAATCAATTCACAAACTTTTTGATTTTTGGTTCCGAAAACGGAGAATAAAAAAACGTTTTAAAGGTGAGAATCAGCTGAAACCAGAGCTGGGGACTGCCGGCCACAAAGCAAGACATTTCTCGGACACCATGTCTGAGAAATTTTCCGGCCCTCTCTCAAAAATTTTTCCTTAAGAAAAAGTGTTCTTCTTTGTAAAACTTTGGAGATTAAGATTTTTGAAAAACAAATTTGGCCGTTTCCTCATCTTCATTATCTATTCATATTTTTACTGATATATTTCATCATCAGACATTTTTTTGAGAATAATTGCAAACAAGTGAGAAAAAAAATGATGTTCTCTTTCTTGAGATTCAGAACTTTGAGTTTCAATGTTATCCTCCAACTCGACTGAATTAGGGTTCTATGTAACAATTTGAATGGAGAATGGGAGGAATTTTGACAATGAATGAAGCTCAGAATTTAAAAGGATTTTTACTTTCCTCAATTTCTCAAGATCAATCCAAAAATATTATATCATGATGTCAAGTTTTCATTAATTTTTTTTTTTTTGAAGTTTAAAGGATGTTCTGAACGATCCATCAAGCCTTGGTATTGGTTTAAGATTGAATCGTCAGTGAGATTTTTTTTTAAAGGCTCAGAGAAATTTTTTATGGAAAAATATTTTTGACAAAAAAATCAAAGCAATTTTTAATTGAGGGAACTTTACTACATGATACAGAAAACGGCCACGGGTCAGTTTTTCACAGCTCTGACTGAAAACAAATATTGTCAGCAGAACTTTATGTAGTCTCCGTTCTTTGAGAAAGAAAGTGAAGAGTTTCTTTTGAAAGAATCTTTCCCTTGTCGAAGAGAAATTTTCAAAAGAAATGAATTATGAAATGAATTTATCAGCAACAGATTTGGGTGAAATCTTTTCAGAAAAAATTTTTTGAAGAAATGGATAAAATCACTCAAAACATAAATTTCGATTAATCATAAAACTTCTTTGTTTATTTTCTCTCATAAGCTGAAATAGCAGCAGATTTATCAGAATAGAAAGGAAAATCAGGAAAACCTTTTTCCCCATCACCAAAGACACTGGTACATTAAAATCGAAAGTTTTGATGCCTTCCCAGCCATTTTGAATTCTTTCAACAAAATCAGGATTATTGATAAAATTCTTGCCAAAACTTGCTAAATGAGCGATTCCAGAGCTGCTTGCTTTTTCAGCGGTTTCAGGCGTCAAGCCCTTGTTAATAATAATGATTCCTTTGAAAGAAAGGCTCAAGGCCATTTTTTTTAAATAAAGAAGTTCATTCGATAAGAGATTTATTCTTTTTTCTCGCTTTTGAGAGCTTTTGATGAAATTTTGTTGAATGAAGACAAAATGAAGCAAAATAAATTGGAAAGAAGTTTTAGAGGAAATTAATACTTGACGAAAAATTAAACCTAAATTCTGTTTATTTTAATTTGTCAAATTTGTCTAAATTGATTAAACAGTACACACAGCTCAATACACCTCGAGGATTTCTCATAAACTAACACTCAAATTCTTTCTCTTTGATTGAAAACCCTCTAGTAATTAACTCTATCTGATGGGTAAATATTCATGGTCAAGTTTATTCATACAAAGGTTGAGATAACAATCTAAAAATAGGAAAAGAAATTTGCTGAAGATGATACCGAGGATTCTATCACGCCTGAAGTTGGATTATCTTTCCTTAAAAATAATTAGAAGGCTAAAAAGAGTAAATATTTTAAGAAGAGTTTCTGGAATCTGGGTTAATCTTTGACCAGCAAGATTTTTCAAAACACCCCTGATTCTTCGTTGAAAATTAAAGCTTACTCTCCGAATCAAACTCATGTAAGATAAAGGTCCGGCGGCTATTCGAAAATTTCTAAAATGGGGAAAAGTCATCCTTGAAATGAGCACAGAAGAGGAGTTTCCTCTGTTTAAGAAGCCAAAAGAATGAAATCAGAAACCATAGAAAGCTGAGAGGTTTGGCCTAATTTTTCGCATTTGCTTGCTGTTTGTAGAGAAAAAATTTTGGGTAAATTTGAGTTGAGATTTTATTTTAAGACAAGCTTCTATTGTTAGGCATTATTAACTTAATAACCTCACCCTTCGCAACAGATTTATCATGACTCTCGGGACAAGATGCAGAGCCGACATTGAAACTTGAAAAAAAAAGTTTCTCTTTTAAAAAAACTATTCATGAAATTCGAAAAAGCGTTTTTCTTTAGAATTGATTTTTTAGGAAATCCATTTTGGAAAATAAATTTTGAGAGGATTAACTCATCTTCATTTCCTTCAGGAATAATAATTTATGCGATTATCATATGGTATAACAAATTTCAACTCCTACGTAGAAGAAACAGTAACTTCAGAATAGAAAGATAACAAATTTCAACTCCTACGTAGAAGAAACAGTAACTTCAGAATAGAAAGGATAATCAGTATAACCTTTTTCTCCGCCACCAATAACAGTGCTAAAATCAATCTTTTTATTGATTTCCCATCCATTCTTTATTCTTTCTGCTAAATCAGGGTTGCTAATATAATCTTTCCCAAAGCTAACAAGATCAGCAACTCCTGAACTAATCGCCTTTTCCGCAGTTTCTGCAGTCAACCCATTATTGATAATCAAAGTTCCCTTGAAATAAGGACGTAACTGCTTGGTAACCTCGGGCATTTGTTTTTCAGGAGCAACAAGTTCGCTTTGTGGAGCATTTGAGGCAGGAGCATCAGCCTCAACAAGTTGAATAAAAGCAACTCCTCTTTTATCAAGTTGTTGTAAAAGATAGCTGAATGTCTCGAGTGGATTCTCATCATACATCTCTTGGTATCTTCCTACAGGAGTGAATTTTGCTCCAACTCTTTCGGCTCCATAAACACTGATTAAAGCGTCGATGACTTCAAGGCAAAATCTGGCTCTGTTTTCAGCAGAACCTCCATATTCATCGGTTCTTTGGTTGGAAGAGGTCCTGATAAAACTATCCACTAAATACCCATTTCCTGCACTCAATTCAACACCATCAAATCCAGCTTCTTTAGCGTTGACAGCAGCTTGTCTGAATTGTTCAATAACCTCCTTAATATCATCCTTTGTCATTTCTCTGGGGGTGCCGTATTCATAGATAGGAATAAGAGGCTTCCCTTTGATAGCAATAGGAGAAGGGGAGATAGTTTGTTCTCCAATTAAAGAAGGAAAACCACCTCTACCAGCATGCCAAAGTTGAGCAACGATAGGGGTTCCCTTTGCATGGACAGCTTCGACGACCTTCTTCCATCCATCAACTTGTTCTTTGGTGTACATACCTCCAGCTCCAGGAAAAGAAAAAGCGGTTTTGGAGATGGGAGTACATTCAGTAAAGATGAGACCAGCGGAAGCTCTTTGTGTGTAATATTGGACGTAAAGGTCAGTGGGGACGCTGTCTTGAGGGTCGGCTCTGCATCGTAAGAGTGAGGCCATAGTGATTCTGTTCTTGAGAGTGATGTCGCCGATCTTGTAAGGTTCGAAGAGAATGTTGCTGTTCATTGGGAGTGAAGAGAAATTGATATTTTTTTTCGATTTTTATGATTCATTGGAAAGATAGAGTGAAATTTATAATAATTAATTTTGTCTTAAAATAGACAATTCACCTGGGTTTAAGGAAAGAAATATTAGCATACAAGTCTGAATCAGGATTAATTCTGGCCATCATACAGGACATGAAGATAAAATGATTACTTGCCCAGATTTCTTGACCGAATTCGAGAATCAGACTTTCCATCAATTCACCTGAACGTCTATTTTGAAACTCTTGAGAGGACAGAAAGAGAATCAAACCTTGTCTGTGGTCTTTCATGTGGTGGTTTAGTTAAACTTTTGATTCTCAAGAGAAACTGAGAGAATGCTCAACCTTCTGGTTCAAAAGACGGTATGAATGTGAGAATCTTTGACATCAAAATTGAGAGAATCAATAAATCTTTTGAGACATGGCGGATGTGAGGTTAAAATTTTATTGTAAAAATGAGGAAAAACTAAAATTTATTTGTCTGGAAATCTTTTGTTTAATTTTTCGCCTGTTCAAGTGAGAAGTGGAAGACGATAATTTGGATCTTCAATTAAATTATACTCACTGTCCTATGATAATGTAGCCCAAGTAACTTGCATGGGTGCCTGATTAAATTTCCACTCTTTTCAAAAAACAAATGAAAATCAAAGGTAAACTCTAAATTTTGTCCTTCATCTGTCAGTCCAGGTTTGCCCTTGGAAATTTCTTTGTATTTTGGGGATCATTTTTCGAAGAGAAAAATTCTTGTCTTTGCCTTGTCCTCAAGTTTTTATTTGTGAGAGGAAATTGCTTGGATTTAGACATTTTAGGGGAGGTTTGGAAAAGGAAAGTTTTTGTCCAGGACAGGTAAAGTTTTCGAGGCCAAGTCTGAGTGTTCACCAGAATCAAAATGGCTTATTTGAAATGAGACTAAAGAGCAGAGCGAAACGAGAATGACAATTATAATTGAATATAATTTAAAGCTCTATATAACTTATATAAGCATTTTTTATTTACTTGCAAACTTCCTTTCCACAACAAAAATATAAACTTTCATATCTCAATGAAAAACTTGAAATCTCAATCTTTTTTATCTACTCAAGAAGCCAAAACATCCACTTGATTTATTTTTCTTTGCAGATGGGTCAGCATAGAAGGGAGAATGAGTGAAGCCTTTCTAGCCTCCACTATAAAATTTGCCAAAGTCGAGATTTTTATTGAGTTTCCAACTATTCTTGACTCTATCAGCTAAGTCAGGATTGTTAATATAATGCTTGCCAAAACTAGCGAGGTCAGCAATTCCAGAATCAATCGCCTGAGCAGCGGTTTCAGCTGTCAAGCCATTATTAATGATGATAGTTCCTTGGAAATAGGGACGCAACTGATTGGTAACTTGAGGCATCTGTTCTCAAGGAGCCTGGAAATCGCTCTTCGCATCATTCTCTGGGTTAGGGGCATCGGCTTCAGCTAATTAAACATAAGCGATTCCTCTCTTATCAAGTTGCTTCAAAAGATAGCTGTAAGTTTCCAAAGGGTTCTCATTAAACATATCCTGGTATCTTCCAACAGGAGAGAGCTTAAGACCAACTCTCTTGGCTCCAAAAACGCTGATCAAAGCATCAATAACTTCTAAGCAGAATCTTGATCTATTTTCAGCAGAACTGCCATACTCATCTTTTCTTTGGTTAGCAGAGGTTCTGAGGAAGTTGTCAACCAAGTAGCCGTTAGCTCCGGGAAGTTCAACGCCATCAAATCCTGCTTCGTTAGCATTGATAGCGCCTTGTCTGAATTGTTCGATGACTTTCTTGATATCATCCTTAGTCATTTCTTTGGGGGCAACGTAGTCAAGGCCACGGAAAAGGCTTCCTCTGATCGCAACAGGAGAAGGCCCAATATTACCTTCGCCAATTAAAGAAGGGATGGCAGCCCTGCCTGCATGCCATATTTGAGCAAAGATAAGACCTCCTTTGGCATGAACAGCTGAAGTAACTCTTTTCCAGCCTTCAATTTGCTCACGAGTATAGATACCAGCAGATCCAATAAAGGCAAAACCGTTTTTGGCAATAGGGGTACTTTCGGTAAGAATGAGACCAGCAGAGGCTCTTTGAGAGTAGTAGTCAATCTAAAGATCAGTGGGAACACCGGTTTTGGGATCAGCTCTGCATCTGGTCATAGAAGCCATAATAATTCTGTTCTTGAAGGTTAAGTCGCCAAGCTTGTAAGGCTTGAAGAGAATGCTATTTTTAAGAGCTTTTTCCATTGTAATTTTGTTGAGTTTGGATTGTTTTTATGATTATGAAGGAGGAAGAAGTTTTTAAGCTTTTATAATAGGAAAAGGTTTGTCTTAAAATAATGATTAAATAGTGTACCTAAATTTTCCCTAAATTTATTGAAACCAGACAAATAGAAAAATTAGAGCGTTAATGCGAAATTTCACTAAAAATATCCATTGTTGTTTTGTAGACAAATTCTTGTCTAAAAGAGGTGGAAAGCTTACAGTAGCTGAAAATCGATCTTAACCTATGACTGTATTGAGGGAATAGAAGTCACTTGTCGTGAAGATGCCAAACTCTTTCACATTGAAAATTGCCTTTGGCTTTAGTGATTTCACAGGAGTCTATGGAGGGCTACTGCAGTTACGTTTAAAAAAAGAACACTAAAGGCTTGAAATCAATAGATCTGGATAAGATAGATTAAACCAGATATCAATGAGATTAATTTATTCACACAAATTTTCCTGAAAACATCACATTTGATTTTGCCTATTAATTGGGTTTTAAGGAAAGTCAGATGAAAATGAGGCTGAATAGTATTTACAGTCGATTACCTGAAACCTCTCTGATGGTGATTTCCGTACTTGGGTCTCATCAGCGATCTTCGTTTCTTGAGTTTTTTACTTTACTTGAGTTGGATTGAGATTGGTTTTTTGAGAGAAACTAAATGAGCTCTTGTATTATTGCGAGGAAAGAAATAAAATTTCGAGGTTATTCTGATTGAGATTTCTTCATCATAAAATTTTTGATGAAAAAGAGATTCGAAAAGGAGCAATAGTTCATAGTCTTCACATGGAGAAAAGAAATTGATATTTGATGAGTTTTTAAACAGGAGCAAGATGAAGGGAAAGGAATTCAAATAATACTGATTGCGGAAAGTTAGTTGCTAACAATACTTTGAGAGAAATTTCTCTTGCAGTCAGATTTTTGAGAGTCTTGGGAGTCTTGCATCTTGAGAATCAAATTTCTTCATACTCTTGATCGACAAAAAATACGTTGATGGGAAAAGTTTAGAGAAGAATCCCATCCTTTTTTCCTCTTCTACAGAGGGTTGTTATGGTAAAGTTTTTTTTCAAAAACTTCTGAAAGCCACCCCTCCTCCATTCTCCTTTCTTCAAGACTATCTAAAATTGAAGAAATCGCATATTTCATGATTTAAAGTCGAGGGAAAGTTGACACTTCGACCTGCCTTAATCTTTGAAACTTGCTAAGATTAGTATACACTTCTTATCTCTTCGATAAAAATCAGTTCATTAAAGAATTAATGCTCTTTAATAATCGCTATCTTCATGAGATGAATCAAAATTAAAAGCCAAAACATTTTTATAAATTTCTTCAGGATTTTTGTGAGCAAGAGAGGACTGAAACCATCGCAAAGCTCTTTTAGTTCTCTCCAATGGTAAGAGAAGAATTATTTTGTTATGTCGAATCAAGCATAAAAATAATAACAGGCATGTTTTTTTCTTGATTTAACTTGAGAGATATAAGGGTTTATTTCTCCGGGATAAAACTTACATCTTACACAAATTGATTTCTATTTTACTAATGATATATATTATCGTATTATAACTAATAAACACAAACAAATTTGAGAACTACTTCTCTCATCCTTTCTTGTATTTCATTCATTTTCTTATTCATCTCTTTTCACTTCAAGATGGAACATTATGAGCCAACAAAGTGGATCCAACCTTCTTGATAAAACTTTCCAGATCACTCGGATGCTTTGAAGAGACTTCTGCAAACACCGCTTCATGCTTCTTTGCTAATCTTTCTCCATCTTCAGTATTCACGACCCTATCCCCCTCATTAATCTCTTTATTTCAACTTCTTCTTACCGATTCTCCAGGTCAATCTTATTGCCCAAAATTCCAAGGAGCACATTGGCTCCTGCTTTTTCCTTTAAATCTGCTATCCATTTCTCCACATTCTCAAAGCTTGGAGCATCTAGATCTCTATTAGCTTTATACAGACAGCCAACATTACCTGTGACATCGTAGACAATGATCGCCATTGGGCACGTTTTTAATATTGAAAGTACCATGGCTCTAGAGCTTTCTCCTCCTGCAGCATCACAGATCTGCACATCTACTGTCTTTCCGCCTTCAAGATTTACGATAAGAGGTGCAAATTCAACGCCATATGTGGCCTTTTGGGTTAGCAGGAGAAGAGATTATGAGGTTACCACATATTCATCTCTGAATACTGAAGAAAAGAGTTGGTAAAGGATGCAGGTTTTGCCAACTTTGGGGTCGCCGAGAAAGACGACACGGATTAAGTGATGGTTGTCGGATTCGTCGTTGTTCATATGGAGGGTTTTGTAGTTTCTTTGTCTTTTCGTTTTATTCTTTTTTTAAGGAGTTAAAATTATATGGGTCAATTTGATTTTATCTTTATGAGCAAAAGTAGAATTTTAGACTTTTGTTCTTGTGTTCTTTGATTTTTTTATTCCTAAAAGACAGTCATTTTTCTCGGGGTCTCCAATCATTCCGAGACGAAGAGCATCAGAGGGGGTAAAACTGAAGAATCTTTGAGAGAAAGTGTAGGAGTTTTGGTTGTTTTGTTTCTGGAGCATTTATTAAGAGGAATAAAATTTGAGTGTTGCTTCAGATTTTTGATTGTAGAGAGTAAAATTGTCCCAGGTTGAATTTCGAAAAAATTTTTGATTTACTGTCGATTTCAAAGAAGCTAGAAAAAGAAAGTCTATGAGAAAACCAGCCTAGGACGTCAAAAGAGAGAAATTCGGCAGTCAAGAACAATCTATTGCTAGAAAAAGAGCAAGAAAAGGTGAACGAAGAATCAAATGAGAATCGTCAGATTCTTTGATAAATTCGGGTTGTAATAAGGAAGAATAATTAGGCTCAGCCTGGTAAATGCTTATCTAAGTGGATCCTAAATTATGATGATCAGTTCTTTCAAAGAGAATAGCGATATTTAATTGAAATTATTAAAGAGGAAGAAAAGACTTTGAAGAAATCTTGTTCTGTGAAGAGACTTATTGAAATGAGATTAGCTAGCGAGCTTATGTTGAAGAAGAATGGCTCTCCCAGAAATGATGTGGGAATGACTTTTTTTAATTGTGGAATATTCGAGACTCTGTATGAAAATTATATCCGTTAAAATTCTCTTTGTGAGGATTTCAAGGAGGAATAAGTTCTGGAAAATAATGAAATTAAGAAGTGTTCAGTGTTCAGTAATTCCCTTTCTCTGACACCTTTTTCCTTTGTTTTGGTCAAACATCCTCAGTTTATTTTATTTTTTGTTTGAGAAGATTTTCAAGTCTAACTCTTCTGCTGTTATTTTTTTCGAAAAAAAAATGATTATCGAGGTGATTTATCGATGATTCTGACTTGAATTTCTTTCTTCTGTCGGAATTTTCAAAGGAAGAAACTTTTTGGAAAGTGCGATTACCTCTTTTAGGGTAAAATTTTGTCTGATTTTGCCCGATATTTTTTCCTTCATTTCAACTTTATGAGTGATTAGGAAATATGAAAAATCTCTTTTGAGGGCATAATTGTTGAAAGAAATTTTTCTTTTGAATTCTTTTGGAAAATTTTTTTTTCATTTTTCTTTTTTGTTGGAAAAATATTTTGAAAATCTCGGGCAAATTTTTTTTGCAGAGTTTTTTTTATTTTCGGCAAATTCGAAAAAATTCAGACTATTCTGAACCCTGTTTGAACTTTGCTAAAGTTCTTTTTTGAAGATCAAGTGATGAGCAAAATGAAGATACAAATAAATTTAGTAAAATTTTATTGTAGAGTCCTTTGTTCATTCGAATCAGTCTCTTGGAAGGCTGATTTTAAATGCTCCAACAAGTAACTCTGAATCATTCTCTGAATTCCTTGAATTAAATCAAGTCTCCCTTGGTGCTTTTCCTGTTATTCTCAGAGACAAAAAGCCGATGTTTCGGGTCAAGAGAAAGCCCGTCCCACCGAATAATGATTGATGAGGTAATTTCTAACAGTAAAATCTATTGGATATCGTCAATCTCTCAGGATATCGTTTTGAAAAAAAAAAAACCTTCAGTAATTATTTGTAGTGACTTGATACCATCAAGCAGAAAAAACCTAACTAAACGAAATTTTCTAATGACTCCAAATTGAAAAAGAAAACCATTTATTAGTATGACCTTCAAATAGGCAGGTCTCCAGATGTTGACTGTTTTGAAGGGAGTCAAGTATTTTCCTGATATGTTTTTCTCTTAAGAAATTAAATTCGGCTTCAAGAGATGTTTCACTTGAAGTACTTTTGGTGAAAAACTCGATTTGATAATTGAGTTCAACTTCTTATGGATCATAAAAATTATTTTCTACTGACTTATCAAGAAAGTGAAATTCTTTATATTAAATGCTAATATTACTTTTTAAAAGAAATCACTTTCAGAGAATTTTTGAAGAGTCTTTATCACTAAAATAATTTTCAAGCCCATCAAAAAGCTTCCCTCAAGTGTTTATGATTTCCTACGAGTGGGCTTCTTCTCTTCTAATCTGAGTTTATTGAGAATTAAAACCCAAATCCCTAATGAATCAATTTTTCAATCAGTTATCCTTTTATTTTAGTCTTGCAAAGACTCATTTTCCCTTCTATTTGCAATGAGACTTTCTATATATATTATTGTCTTCTTTATGACCAAGACATTCTCAGCTTCAATTTTTTGATTCTCCAAGTTATCAAGTTTTTCGTTAATGATTCATTTTCTCTCTCAAGAGTTTAGATTTGTTTACAAAACTGACCAAATTTAAGTTTTACTTTATTAATTTCTCTTTAATCATCAAACAGTTGTGAAAATTTTCCTCTCTTTTACTCTTATTCTCTTTTAATCTCAATAATTAAAATCTTAATCTCCCCAGTTTCTTAAACACACCACCACATTCCCAATGCTCCCTCAAATCAAAAGCCCAACTAACGCCATGTCAGGTGACTCCAAAAGAAGCCAAAATATCGCTTCAAGACTCATCACTGAAGACCATCTTCGTCTCATTCTCGGCAAGGCCCAAAACAAGCATTATAGAGCCTGGGATAATAAATTTACCCCAAAGAATTCTCACTCTGCTTTTGGAGATTTCCCCAAGAGCCATCTTTTAAGCAAGACCCTCTCCCCTAAACAAGCTCCCGTTCATGAAATTTCTCATGCCCAAACCTTTGTCAGTAAGACTTTCCCCTGTTGAATGAGTATTAAACTATTTCTTTTAGAAGGATTTACCAGTATTGGTAACGGCTTTGGAGGAAGACCTGCCACTTTGAACCCTCAAAAGGTCGTCTTCTTGCCTCCTACTCAGATCTCCGGCGCTGTCGTCAAGAGAAACATTCCCGTTTCTGAATTCAGAAGGTTTTACGATAGAGGTGATCTTCCTATCAAAGTTGATCACCAATCTGCTACCTCAAAGACTGAATGGAAGATCAGCCCTGAACAATTGGATTATCATCATTACTTGCCCATCTTTATTGACGGTATCAGAGAAAAGATGGATCCTTATAGATTTTTGGCCATTATGGGAACTTATGAAATGCTTGAAGTTGGTGGCTCAAAGATTTTGCCTGTTATACCTCAGTTGATTATCCCTATCAAGACCGCTTTGAATACCAGAGATCCTGATGTTGTTCAAATCACTTTGAAGGTTTTACAAAAGTTGGTCACCAGTGGAGAAATGATTGGTGAAGCTCTGGTGCCTTATTATAGACAAATATTGCCCATTTTCAACTTGTATAAGACCAAGAACAGAAATATCGGAGATAAGATTGAATATAACCAAAGAAAGAAGGTCAATATTGGTGAGCTCATCCAAGAAACCTTGGAACTCTTCGAACAAACCGGTGGAGAGGTATGAAAAGAATTTATTTGAGTGGATTTTTAACCTTTTTTCCAATAGGACGCCTTTATTAATATTAAGTACATGATCCCAACCTATGAAAGTTGTGTTATCAACTAAAAGATTTGGGAGAGAAAGACCTGACTTGGGAGCAGGAATTATTATTGGGAGTTTTTAAATATAAAGACAGAAGAATATTTGAATTATCTGCATATTTTATTTGAATGAAGATAGTTTGTAATAAATATAATCTTTTCTGTAATGACGCCATACCGTGAGTTTTTTCACTGTTTGTTTTTTTACTTTGTCTCTAACTATAAGAGTTTCTCTAATGTCCTTTTAAATATCTGCCTATGTGCGTCTTCATCTGAGAGATGTTTAATTTGATGATCCTAAATCTCTTCACTTTGCATAATCAACTCCCAAGGAATTGGAGCGAGCTCTTGGGATATAACATAGATTATTAACATTCGTACTTGCCTGTATTTATTGATTTAGGCAAAAGCTTAGGTGAGGTCTTTTCCATTTTCATTGCTTTTTTTAATAAAATTATAGAGCAGGTATCACAGAAAATATGAATAGAAAACTCAATAAATGATTCTTTTCTGATCATAAATTCAACAAATTTTGGTGATTTTCCTCTTCTGTTTTGTTGCGAGAAATTCCGATCCTGGTTTATTAAATCATTCAAATTAAACTTACGGGTGAGAAACAATCAATATATAATTTAAATTCTAAAAAAATTTTTTGCACTCTTTTTTTGTTTAATTTTTCCGTATCCAACCCTCATCTAAAAAATGGACGACAATTCAACTGGTACTTGGTACACAAAGACAAGAGTTAACGACGATTTTACTTCCAACAAGAAGAAAAACAAACACAAAAATTACAACAATAACGCACAATCTAATAATGCTTCCGAGAAATCTTCACCTCAAGAACCTAAAAAGCCAGCCACAAACCCCATAGCTTCCCTTCTCTCGATGTTCCCAACCTTTGATAAAGAAACAATTCTCGACATTTACGAGCACAATAACAAGAATTTTGACAAGACAGTTCAGATTTTAAAGGATCTGACTGCTGATGCTGAACAGCCTTCTCCTCTCAAGTCAAACTCTCCAGGGGAGGATAAACCAACTCCGTTTAAATATGAGAGCACGCCAGGAGATTTTGTGGAGTCTCCAGGAAAGAGAGATTATGATATGCTGAAAGAACATGATGATCTTTGTGATCAAGTTTCTGAAATTTTGGACTCAGCTTTTGATAGAAGTGATATTGGAGAAGATGACATCAAAGAACTGTTGTTAATGTGCGAAGAAAACGTCTGCTTTGTTATCGAAGAAGAACAAAAGTAATTGAATTTCTTAGAGAATTTGAAAGTAACCTCTTTGTTGAATAGATTGAGAGAACCTAAAGAAGAAGAATTTGAAGCTGACCAAATCACCAAAGAAGTCCAAGAATTTATCCTCAGAGCGATCCAAAATGAGCAAAAGAGCACCATCGTCAACACTTCCTTATCAAACTTCCCTTCTTTGAATGCTTCCAATTGGAAAGAAGAGTCTTACACAAGCATAACTCCTTTTGCAAAAATCATCAATAAAGAGCATAGTAAGAAGCAAATGAAAATCCAGCCTAACGTTCCTGATAAATGGGGCAATGAGCCAAATAACCAGATCCACTCTGGTAATAAGCCCGGTTCTACCAGAGAAATCATCCAGCTCTGCAAACATTTCCCCAGCTTGCCTCTGAGTGAGATCAAGACTGTATACAATCTCCTTGATGAAGACTATGAATTCTCAATGAAGTTCCTCAGAGAAAAGCGCAGAACTGCTTATCAAAGCGTGCCTCTTGTGAAGCCCAAGACTGTGAAGAAGGTTGTGAGAGTGTCGAATAGTCAAGGATATGAGGAGAGTAAGGTGAGACACGATGAGACTGTGGAGCAGATTTTGAAGGATTATACTTATCAAGAAATAAGAGAGAATGTCCAAAAACTAACAAGAATAAAGTGTATTTTGGATCGTACAGCAACACAAGCAAGAGGATCGAGAAAGTATAGTGAAATATCAAGAATAGAGGGTGCAGCAAGAGAGCAGACACAACAGTTGGATAAATTCAGTAGAGCTAGTAAGAAATATGTGTTGGATAAAGCGAGAAAAAACAGAGAGTTTTATGCGATGGATTTGCATGGGCTTTATTGGGATGAAGCAAGAGATGTTGTTATTGAACAAATCAACTATTTATCAAAGATTGCAGATGGAAGTAAAGGACAGTTTAGTTATATTGACAGAATAAAGAACGGACAGAAGTGTATGGAGTATTCAATTATCACAGGTAAAGGGCTGAACAGTAGAAATAATGTCCCTGTGTTGTACAATAATTTGTGTAATTTCTTGAAAGAAAAACATCTTGCTCATACCGGTCTTATCAATGAAGGTAGAGTCGTTGTGTATATCCCAATGTAATCATAGTGGAAATTGTAAATAAGTGGTCTATTTTTGAGAGATTATTGAATATTGAGTGGAGTTTATACACATAATTATTGAGAAAATCGTATGTCTTTAAGAAAATTTTTGAAAGATATTCTTTTCTAAAGGAAAATAAGTTGAAATTTGGCTAATAATTTGACTCTAAAAAGCGCTAAAATCCTTTTGAGCCTAGTCTATTCTTGATATTTTTTCTTTTTTTTGTTCAATTGAATAAATTACTTTTTGATGTATTATAGAAATATAAGAGTGTTTTATGAAACAAAAATCATCTAGTCAATATAAACGTAGTAGTTTATTTACCTTTCACCTATTTATCTTCAAGAGATAAGACCTACTCTATGCACAAATCATTCACATACGCACATGCACAAAAAAACTCTCTTGCGATGAGTTTATTCTTGCTGATTATTCTCTGAAGCAGCAGCAGCCGCAGAGCTTTCTTCAAGTGATTTACGACAGACAGGACAAGAATTATGTAAGGTCAGCCATTGAGTCACACATTTCTTGTGGAAATTGTGAGCACAGGGCAAATCTGACAGAATCTCTCCTTCATTATAATCTTCTTGACAAATAGAGCACTCCTTTGTCTTGCAAGTTTCTGAACAAAATGTTATTTCCTTCAACTTATTAATGCTTTCTTGCTCAGCAGGTGCTGCGCCATATCTATTCGGGTCATTTCTCAAAAACTGTTCAATAATGGCATTGTCTAAATCTTGAAGCAAATTTCCAAAGCCCATATTTCCCAGTCCATTACCTCCAAACAGCCCAGACAACATATTATTGACAAATCCAAAAGGATTGCCAAGTATATTCATATTATTAGTCGCATTAGTTTGTTGGAATTGGGGTTGTTGGACGCCGCCAAGGTTATTTGAGCCAAAGGTTTGTACGCTAGTCATCCCTTGAGGTCCAAAAGATTGAATAACGATTTGTGTAGTCCCATTGAAGCCTGGGATTTGCCCATTGAAGGCTTGTGGAGGGCTTTGCTGAGGAAAACCAGCGTTATTGTTGGCTGGGTTTGCTTGGGAAATGTTGGGTTGGGCTGGGTTATTATTGAGAGCTTCTCTTTGAGCATCGTATACCTTGAAATTTCTTGGATCATCTTCAGGATCTATTTGTGCAGCAACACCGTTGCACTGAGGGCAAAAGACGTCAGCAGGGCCAGTGTAGAGATGAGAGAACTCTTTTTCACAGACGAAACACCAGTAGTCGAGACTGGTGTGTTCATAAGAATTTGAAGACGTGTCGTTGTTGTTGGAGTGATTTAGAGTATTCATGTGAAGTGAAGATAACGAAAGAATTAACTAATTGTTTTGTTGTAAATTGTAAAATTATTATTTGTCTTTTCACCAGCTTATATAATTTTTGGACTGAATAAGGTTTTTTGTTGGCAGAGATTTTAGATTATTGGGAGTTTTATGAAGATACCTGAGTTGATTGAGTGTGAAAAGAGCAAGTTTTTAAGAGAAAATAGGAAGATACTTTCAGCGAGAAAAATTTCGAAACCTGAGAAAAATAATAGATCGGGAAAAGATAATAATTTATTTGGTTTAAGCTAAGCAGTTAAATAATGAGCTTATTGGTTGGATTTGTAGGCAGAAAGTCGGCATTTATCAGAAAGAAGAGAAGTTTAAGTTTTCTTTAAGGAGGGTTATTCAAGAAATAAATCTGTTCCAAAGTTGATTTTGAATTATTCAAACATTTTTTTGAAGTTATGATTAAATTTCAAAAAAAGAAATTGGGTTGAATTCAACCTTTTTGTCTTTCATTAAGGATTTATTGAACGTTATGACACTAAAAACTTTCTTTTCAGTTATAAGACTGCTTTTTGTGGAAGTTTGGGGCAGAAATGAAACTTTATAAATTTGAAATTTGAACTTGAGTACAATTTGTTGATCTGAGAAATAATTGCTAATTTGCAGTCCAATTTATTGAAACAATAAATTTTTATTTTTTCTCAATCTCAGCTATAAAGTTTTATTAGCTTCTTTGATTATTATTATATTCTGTATATGTGATTAGATTTGATCTCTCAAAGTTATCGGTATATGAAAATCTTTATAAAGCTTCTATTAAATAAAAGTCCTCTTTTCAGACCCTTTATTTCCACATTTTGAGAGCCCATATGACTGTGATGAGATGCTTAAGGGAAAGTAAGATTTGAAGCAAGTA
>Ga0182738_1002791_pt1 | contig 20499 bp, 11 predicted proteins | sample eDN5th30CBELigMG_FD_128876 | JGI IMG/M metagenome (GOLD analysis project Ga0182738, IMG submission 128876) | Enriched Miracle-Growth compost microbial communities from Emeryville, California, USA - eDNA 5th pass 30_C BE-Lig MG (version 2)... ... | reverse complement strand
ATTTTCACCGGAGAATTAAGTGTCCCTTGAAAAAAATGTCAAAGTTTTATCTTAGTACCACATAAAATCAGTCAAAAGAGTTTGTTTGGAGGAAATCAGAGGCCAAGTTTTTTTTCTTCTCATGATTCTAATAATTTTATGGTTCAGAAAATTTTTAGAAAATTTTTTTTTTTCAAAAAGATGCTTCTGTAGGGTAAAACCTCCATAAAAAATCCAAACTTTTTTGTCTTGGCCCATCTTGAAAATTTCTTTAGTTTCAGGTCAGGCTCGAATCCTTACGTTTCTTCTGTCTGAAGCAAAGGAGGTCAAAACTTTAAAATTTTAAAAACTCAAACGAGAAAATTGATTTGTCGTTTCAAGTCAAAATTTTTGAATAAATTTCGTATTTTTAGTGCGATTTTTTTACCTAAAAATACGAGAGCTCAAAAAAGTTATGCAAGAATTAACACAAAAGTTAGGAGTTTAAAAATCCTGCAGAAAATTCAACACTTTCTCAAGGATTCCTGTTTAAAAAACTGAACAAAAAAAGTCAGATATTTTCTGAAAAGAATTTTTCCAACAGGGATCATTTGGGGATAAATAACTGATTTATTTGGAATTTAAATTTTTTTTTCTTTCAAACATGAAGTTTTAAAGATATTTTCGACACATTTCCCTTGTTCATTTTAATTCATATTTTAAACTCAAAAAAATAAAGAATCAAGCTGTTTTTTTTTTGACTGGAGATGAGTTTTTCTGCTAGCATCAATCATGGAAAGAAAGAAAATTCAAAAAAACCTTTTTCTCCGAAGAAATCTTCTGAAATTTAAAATTTGTTCATGAATGACCGAATATAAAAAATCCCAACAGTCAGACATATGCAGAAAAAATTGAATCCTGAGTTATCGGAAGACAAGATTATTGGAAACTCATAAAAAATAGGAGTTGGTTTTTGGAATTTTTATTTTGATAAGCAAAGCAAAAGTAGATTTTATGGAGATGGGCATTTTATAAAAGTAATATAGAGACTTTATTATGTCAATATGGTTATGAAATATCATACAATTAGAAATCTTCAAATTCTTCTCCTTCAAGGACATTTCCTGATTCTCTTTGATCATATTCATAAAATGCTTTAGCATCGATAAGCATACTAACAATAATATCTCCTTGTCCACAAGCTAACAAATCTTGGAGAGTAATGGCAAAAGGAAGCTTGGGCTTTGCAATATCAAAGATTTCATCTTTAACATCATCGACGTTAAATCCAAACTTTTCTAGTTTCTGGACGATGGGACGGAAAAACATATTGATAACAAAACTGTCGATAGCTCCTTTGTGATTAGCATCAAGAATTCTCCAGAAATATTGGAGTGCTTGTGGAGTTTTCTTATTTTCCATAGCCAAAACAAAGTCCAAGAAAGTTTTATAATCCATTTCGCCCTCAAAAGTCAAATATTCTTCAAAAATTCTGTCTATGAATATTTCAGACAAACCCCAGCCATATTTGATTAATTCAGATTTTCTCAATAGACCGTTTCTATCGGTATCCAACTTCAAGTATTTCTCATAAACGCGCATGGCTGAATGAACTGAGAACCTAAAGAGGTATAAGAACAAGAGATGAATTCTGTAAGGTACCAATTTTGAGCAAGATCTTCAGGATTGACTCTTTCTTGTCTCATTTCATAAAGTTCAGCAAGAATTGGAGAAGTCAAAATATTTTTGATGTAGATTTTTCCAGTTCGTTTTGGGTCAAGGAAAAAGAAGAATTTCCTGACCGCAGTGATAACATAGAATGGGTAGAAGTTTTCTTGAAGGGTTTGAAGTTGAGGGAAGGTGGGAATAAGCTCGAAAATATAATTTTCGAGATCTTTTTCTCTAAGGTAACCATTACTAGAAAGAGAGTTTAGACATTTGTTGAGGAGAAGAAGAATTTTACCCAATGGAGTCATACAAGCTGATCTGGATTCTTGTTTGGAACAGATTAACTTTTCTAACGATGGAGTGGAAGAAAGCCACAATATCAATTCTTCCAAATTCATCACGATCGAACTTGAGGAATGTACTGGCAGAGAAAAAGTGTCTGCATTTAGCAGGCAAGATGGCTGAAATATTTAAGAAGGAATTATAGTTAATTCTCTCTTTGCCATCATCAGGAGGAGAAACATTTTCTTTCAAAAGAAGCCAGAGTTTTTCAAGGTCTTCCTTGTCAAGAATTTCGGCAGTTTTATGATGTAAAAAGCGAGTTCTTGCTTCTTGCCTGATTTTGAAACTCAAGGCGCTATCGTTGATGCTGGATTTTTGGAAGAATCTGGGGATTTTTTGATAACTGAGATCTTTTTCTCTATTTTGTTTTTCTTGATCGATGTACTGAAGGAACAAGGTATCAGTTTCTGCATCGATTTCTTGAATTGTTCTCTGTTGAGGGCAGGATGCTACAAAATTCTTGAGAGTATTGACCCAGTCGATAGGAGTGGGTTTTGGTTTGTTTGAAGTTTCCATTGTAATCGTTGCTTATCAATGATTTATAATTTTATTTTTTCCAAGTACGGATTCAAATATTCAAAAGATGTTTACTTTTTGCTATTCCAAATTATTTTGTCTGTTATTTTAATTCTTTGTTAAAATGATCAAGACATATAAATTCTAACGACTTTAGAGCTTTCTAAAATTTGAAATTTCAGAACTATCACAATAATAATGATGTTATTGGAGTTTCTCTTGAAGGGTGATGATACCTTTAATGACCTTTGAGAATGCTCTCTGTGAGCCCAGTTGAGAAAGATCAACTCATTCTTCAGTAGAGCTTTTCGATCATTGATGAGATTAGTTTTAATCTTCGATTGATAATCTTTGAAAATATTTTTGATATAGAGGAATGGGAGTTTTTTTGGTTGAATGATGAAAAGAACCAAAAAAAATTGAGAAGATTATTTTTTTAGGGGGAGAATTCTTGGCAAGAAGTTTTTTCTTTCAAAAAAAAAAGCTTGGGAGGATCTGAGGAGTAAACTCTCGTATTTTTGCTGTTCTTTTTTGTCTCCATCCGAGGCATGAAATGAAGTGAAACTCAGAATTTTTAGGAAAAAATCACAAAAAATTTCGAAATATCAAAAAAAAGGTTGTCAATTGTTTATTGGGAGTTTAATTGTGAGAAAGATTTTTTTCCTGAAAAATTCCTGAGCCTCAGTGTTGCTGAGAGAAACAGAACATTTTCAAACCTTCCGACTTCGTCAGAAAATGATTTTTCCGAAAGATCCTATTTTCTCAAGGGCGGAAAGAAATGAAATTTAACTCCTGAATTTCCTAGAACTCACTCTAAATTTCCGCTAAATCAGAGAATTTTATGGGTAACCAGCAATACTGCTGAATGTTGAAAAAAAATGAGCAAGGTGAGACAAATTGAAAACACCCAGTTGATTTGGAAATTTACGTCAAAAAAAAATTATCATTCTGATTTTTTACTAGTTGAAGAATTTGCACAAGAAAATTTTCTGAAAAGCTAAAATTTCTTTTTCGTAAAAATCAAGCAAAAGTTAAAATGCAATTTTTATCAGTGGGAGAAAATTTTTTTGGGGAATCTTTTGTCATTCACTTTGGTGGAATTTTCAATCATTTTATGTATTTTGGAGTGAAAGTAAAAAAAAAGAGACAGAAACTTGGCTTTAGGACAACCAAAAAAAAGTTTATCAAAACCTCGATGAGAAATTTTGGAGGAAAAGATCTCCTTGAAAACAACGACAATTATTGAAAAGCCAACCAAAGCAAATGGATCAATAAAAGCTCAGCTTCAGTTTACAAGTAATCCCTTCTCTGAAAATTTCGAAAAAGAGTTCTCTAAAGATATGAAAAAATTCACACACCTAATCAAGTTTAAGAATAGTGAATTAAATTTGTTCAAATGACACCTTTTTGCCGAAGCTATTGATGATTCATTGTTTGAATCACATTCAAGCTGCTAGAACAATATCAAACCAAAAAGCACCTCTTTTCTTTTCAAGAATCCAAGCCAGAGGAAAAATTCTGTCTGATTTTTCCCCCTGAACTTTCCTAAAAATAGCGGATTTTTGGCGTGAATTGAAAGTCCAAGAGAAGATGTTGAGAGAATAAGAGGATGAAAAAGGAACAAAAGGTTATTCCAAAGAAAAGAGGCGCTAGAGTAACTTAAAACTGAGGAAAAGGATTAAATGTTGAATCCTCAATAAACCGCTGGAATTTTAATTGAATTGATGAGACGGTGAGATCTCTGGCATTGTCTATTGGAATCTATCGAAGAAAAAATAGGATGAACTTTCACACTTTAAACTGGAACCTAATGAGTCATTTACATGTCAGAGCAATGATATCCAGAAAATTTTTTTCTTTTTCTGCTAGGATCAAGGAAGGATTAAACTTTTGAAGGTGGAAGGATTTATCTTGATTGAGGTTGGTGAAGAAGCCGAATTGAAACTCTCTGGCCCAAGATGGAGCGTTTATTTTGTGTTTTTGATAAACGCTTGTTTGCCTCTCTCTCCTTCATAATTCTTGCTAATTAAACTCATAATTTAGACTATTTCTACTTGAGTTAAATGAGTTGTGACTGTTTGAATTATAATAGCGCCTAAACAAAACTAATTTCAATCAAGAGTGTTTGTAAATGACAACTTCCCTTGCTTCACTAGACCAAGCTTGCTCAAAATCATCAGCTTCAGTCTCATGCTCTATCTCTACGATTCAAGATCTGGCAAAGGACAATTCACAAACGAAGCCAAACCAGTCCTTTAAAGACATCACGTTTGTGAGAAAGATAAGCAAGGCCAAGTTTCCTGTTTATCTAGTTTCTTCTTCAACAACCGAGAAGCAGTATGCAATGAAAGTTTTTCCCTTCAGTCATGACAAGCCAAGTGCTCGTTATTTGAATGAAAGCCGCTTTTCAGTGATTTCACACCCCAATGTCATTTCAATGATTTCTCATAGCGAAGAAGAGGAAGCTCTGCTGCAAGAAAAGAAGATAAAAATTTCTTACATTCTGATGGAATATGCTCCCCATGGAGATTTCTTTGATTTTGTGATGGGCTCAGAAGCTGAGTGGAGTGACAAATTGATTAGAACATATTTCCATCAGTTGATTGAAGGAGTTGAACACATTCACAGCCTCGGGATGGCCCACTTGGATCTCAAGTTGGAAAACCTGCTTGTGGGAGAGGACTACAGTTTGAAAATTGCTGATTTTGACTTGGCACACTTTATTAAAGATGCAAAAGTCAAAACAAAAGGAACAAAGCACTATCGGGCTCCAGAGTTGCTTGAACAACATTGTGATGACCCCCAAGCTGCTGATGTCTACTCAGCAGGTATCATCCTTTTCGTGATGAAGTGTGGAGGAGTTCTTCCTCACCTTGAGGATCAATTATACAAGGGAGTCAACTTGTGTGATTTGCTTCATAACAAGCCTGAAGAGTTCTGGGAGAGACACTGCAAGATTCAAAAAAGGAGTTGCTCATTTTTCACGAAAGAGTTTCAATCCTTGCTCATCTCAATGACAAGGCCTGATCCAGTCGAAAGAGCAACAATCACTGATGTAAAAAATTCCGAGTGGTATCAAGGTCCTATCTACTCAAAAGAAGAATTAGTATCCTTTGTCCGCAAATCTTCCAGCAGTGACATCCCAATCTAACTTAACTTACAATAATACCTTGAATAGTTTTTCTTTTCAAAAATAGAAATTTTTGGATAACTTATAATAATAATTTGCACCTGTAAAATATTTCTATTATGGTGTTTATAATACTCTATTAATTATGTCTTTAATTCGTACTATTTGCGTGGAGTCCATTTTTCGTATCTGCTTAAATTATATTGCGTATTTCTTTGACTTGAAAATTTGGAATGAGTTAAAATTAATTGAGACAACAATATGGTAAATTAAACATCTAGTGAGTTACTCTTAATGGTAATTTTTATTGACTAGTAGTATGAATATTTATAGAGTTAATTTTTTTTAACTTCGATAGGGAGTTCATAAAGTTGATCAATGATAGTTTTGTAGTAATTTTTGGCTTGATGTCTAATTAACTTGAAAGTGGGAGTGAGCAAGTCCTTTGTGCCAAAGGATTCAGGCTCGAGATGGATTTGTTTTGCTAATTCAAAGGAGTTAACTTTACTTTCTCTGCCTCTTTTATTCATGTCAGCAAGGACCCTTTCCTTTATTTGCTTGTTCACACAGAGTTCTTCATACGAGAGATTTTGGAGGCTCAATTCTTTTCCCAATTCAAGGAGTGTATCTTTGTTTGGTACTGCGATAACGATGGTATGGGACTTGAGGGAGTCTCCATAAAGGAAAGCCTCTGCAATATACTTGCTTGTGAGATAAACATTTTCGACTTTTTCTGCAGCCACGTATTCTCCTTGGGCAAGCTTGAATATATTCTTTTTTCTGTCAATGATACTGAGAGAACCATCAGGATTGATTCTTCCAATATCACCAGTGTGCACCCATCCGTCCTTGTCAATTGTTTCTGCGGTTTTTTCGGGATCTTTGTAATATCCTTTAAAAACTGATGGGCCTCTCAAGCAGACCTCTCCTCTTGGACAGAAGGCTCCATTGGAGTCAGTATCTTTGGAAGTATAATTCATTTCTGGGACATCAACCACTTTAAATTCAACACAGTTTAAAGGACCTCCAACATGTCCAAAGCTTGGAACTTCGACATGGCTAATAAAGGAGGAGGCACAAGATTCAGTCTGACCATAGCCTTCAACCAAAGGAACTCCAAGGGCGATACGAAGGAAATCTTGGACTCGAGGCTCAATTGGAGCGGATCCTGTAAGCATAAATCTGACTCTTCCACCCATAGCTTGCTTCATCTTTGCAAAAACAAGGGTGTCATAAATATTATGCTGTAAAGCGCCATATTTTTTGAGGTTATCTAACTTGGCTTCGACAGCCTTTGTAGCCAAGGTTTTTTTGACACCAGTAAGTTTATCTAGCCCCTCCTGCATTTTTTCATAAAAGCGAGTAAAGAGTCTGGGAACACTGACAAAAATGGTGGGTTTCAATTCATGCAAATCACTGGTGATTTTTTGGACGTCTCCGTTATAGAAACCGATGGTGGCCCCTTTCATTGTCAGAAGAAGGCTGGCCGTACGCTCAAGTGTGTGAGCAAGAGGAAGATAGCTGATGTAAACATCATCGGGTCCGATAGTAATATCTTGTCTGTTTGCAATTCCAGCAGCAGCTGAGACTTGATTCTGTTGCGTGATAACCACTCCCTTTGGAAGACCTGTTGTTCCACTTGTGTAATTAACAGTGTAAATATCTTGAGGAGAAATTTGCTTGTAGTCACGTTTGTTTTCTCCGCTTTTGAGGACATCATCATAGCTGAGGAGTTTTAATCCCGCCTCTTCTGCCTTGGCTTTTTGCTCTTCGCTTGCAGAATCGAAGTAAACGATATTTTTGAGAGTTGGGCAACTTTTGGCGTTGTCAATGATGGCATTAAGATGATCACTGGAAACTAAGATGGAGATAGCTTTAGTCTGGCTAAAGATGAATTTAACAGTTTCAGGGCCAAGTGTATCATAAACTGGGACGAGTGAGAGGCCATAAAGAGCGCAGGCAATATCACTTATCAGCCATTTCTCCCTATTTTTAGCCCAGATGATCATGAAATTAATGTTGAGATTTTGGTAATCATTGGTAGTAGTCGTCAGTCCAAGATTGACAAAGCCGGAGCCGAGTCTTGTTGCAATGTCTTGAACTTGGGCATATGTTTTGAATTGATAGGAGCCAAATTTTCCATCTGGGAGTTTTTCTCTGGTTCCAAGGTAGTCACTGTCACCAAACTTCTCGAAAGCGCGTAGATAAACTTGTTGTACAGTTTTTATGCTTGGCTCATCAATCATCGTAGAGTATAGCTGATCTTTTGAGTCAGCATTTCGATAGACTTGTGATTCTCCAATAGCTGATTCGATTGGAGTCACTGGAACTGAATAAACAAAACTGGTGTTTCTTTGTCTTGAGTGTGAACAGCCCATTTAGTTTTTTTTTTTTATATAAATTATTATTTTAATTAAAAACTCAAAAACATTGTATTTCTACTGTGTCAGAATTCTAGAACAAAAATTTGGAATCTATTTTTTCCACAAGGAAATGACAATTCTTTGAGCGTCCACGCCACGTCATAAGTTTCAAATATTGGGTTTTTATTTGGAAATAGAGTGGAGGTCGGAGAGAGACTTGGAACAGAAAAGAGTTCTAGTGTCCAAGTATTGACCTGACTGTCTGAATTCTCGAACTCTCCTAAGGATTAGGCGGGAATAAAATTGGATAAAATCAGTGTTTTTCTAATCTTGCCGAGATTTTTTTTGAATACAAAGTGATCCTTGCTAAAGAATAATTTTCAAAAAAAAATTGTTGAGAGTTTATTTCATGCTAATTTGCGAAATTCAATTCCTCTCAGAAAATTCTTCTGATAAAAAATCCCTTTCAATCCTTGATTTAGAATTTTTTATTTTGAAGAATGTTCTTGAGTTCTGATTGAACAAAATTTTTTTTCCTTTTTTTTTGTCTTTTTTCTAAAAAGAAAATTTCTTGCAATTTTGAGATTTTCAAGCCAAGATGAAATTTTTTTCCAGATTATTTTTTTCAAGTATCATCCGCCCTTTGTTGACATATATATTTTTCTCATTGAAGAAGCTCGTTTCATCCTGAGCTTAAAACTAGGTTTTAAATCCCATAACCTCGCTCAACAAGGTCTCAGTTCTGGGCTATGTGCCCTTTAATGAGGCCTACGAAAGAAGATGAAATTTTTCTTCTCAAGAAATAAAAAAGTGGAGAAATCTATATTCCCAAATATTTGGCTGGACATCAAAGCTATCTGAATCTGAAAGATCAAATCAATATTTTTTCTCCGGGAATTGGAAGTTTTAATGTGATATCACTCAATTCAAATCTGATGATTTGGGTGTTGTGAATTTCATGAGAATAGCACTGATTTCATGCTCTTCATAGTTCACAAAAAAAAATTTTTGCGTCATTATTTCTTTTCAAAGCAAAGACTCTTGGATAAAGCTGAAGAATATCGTTAAACATCTCTAGAATAAGAAAAAAGCATATTCAGAGAGAGAGAGCTCTAAGTTGAAATCATGCCAAAAATTTATTCTCATCGTTTAAAAATAAAGAAGGGCGAGATTTTCCAACAATCCATAAAGAGTAAGCCGATAATAGAAGAAACATTCATGTTCAAAGGAATTTGGAACAATATGGGATTTAACAATTTCGTTAGTTTCATGAAAAATAGTCGTTGATCAACGAAATTAAGGATTTATGAATTTGTCGTTTTGATTGCTGAAAGATTAAATTTCGCCTTAAGGACTATTAACGGAAATTAAAAGGAATTGCTCCTCCTAAATTAATCTCTTTTGATTAGATTTACAATAAATCTTGTTTGCAAATGAAAGTCATTCTTACACTTTTTGTGAGCTTCTCCTGCTTGAACATCATTGTCAACTGTTCTGAGCAATTAACAAAGGTTTTCTCTATTCGCATTCTCATGACTAAAATTTCAAGGGTTTTCTTACAGCAGAAGAAAGTGATCCATCTTTATTAACAACAGCAATCCAAGTAAATGAAACAAGCAGAGCACTACAAACTCAGCCTCATCTGAATTTTTATCATTCAATATTGAATGATTCATACTTTTATGGGAATTGGATGTCGGATCAAGAGACAAATACACTTGAGTTTAAAAACAGAGAGGGATTTGTGTTTACCAATTCTCGTTTCAAGCGATCTTTTGATATTCAAATCTCAATCTTTGATGGCTTCTATGTCGATCAAAAAGCAATAGCCTTATCTTTTGATTACGAAGCAAACATGCCAGTAATTGATGCCAAGAATGGGTAGAAATAAATTGCTTATCTATTTTGATAATTTATTAGAACGGTTCGTTTTCAGCACTTATGGGTGGAATACATGCAAACTGAGTCTTCACGAATTTTTAGCACTGAAAATTGTAAGAGAATATGTTGGGTTTCTATCTAATAAAGAAAAGATTGTTTGACAAATGCAACAATATATTTTATCGACCTCAAAAACAACGGACCTCTTGTCCCAACTGAAGGGGAACCAGACCCTGAACAGATCGGAGTCCAATTTGAAGTCACAAGTCCTTTCTGTCCTTTTGCTTTAGTCACAACCGTGATGACAAATAGGGATTTAGTATAGATTGAATCAGATTGTTCCTTTCTCAACTTTTTAGCTTGTCGAGTCACAATATATTTCTTATGCAGTGATTACGCTGATGTTTGTGATAAGCCAGGGTGTTTTATCTTTCTGGCTACATGATATACTTGTCGACAAACAGAGCAGAGCGAGAAGAGTATGACTTGGTGAATTATTTGAACTAAGCTTTTTGCAGACATCAGCATGGGGATTCATGTTTTTGAATGCATTTGATTTCTACTTGACAATTTTCAACACTGCCAATTTCATCGTAAGTTTTCGTTCAAAGTATAGAAATCTAAAAATTTCTTTTTAGGATCCTCTCACAATTTATGCGATTATTTCAATCCCATACCTTTTCCTTTCACTCAACATGCAAAGGATAATTTGGGTGATTTTTGATATTCAAACTCAAAATTTGGATACAAGAGTAAGTGTTTTGGAAAGGATGTGAGTTGTTTACCTTTGAATTTTAGACAAGAGACAGAACAATCTGTGAGATGTACATATGTAAGTTTAATTGCAATTCTGTGTTCCTAAACTTCCAACAAGGGATCTACATTTTCCTGATTGTGCCATCAATTCTTTCATTTTTGGTTTTCCCAGATTTCATCTTTTACTTCTCTTTCCTGTTTCTTGTCCCACAAATCATTCACAACTTCAAGCAGTCAAAAAAATTCAAGACAAAGCCAATGCATTTGTTCGGACTCGTTTTCCCAAAGTTTGCATTCATGGTATTAAAATAAAGAAAAATGAGGATAAATATATTTTCAAGGCATATTTGAAACTCGATCCAAACAATCTATTCCGATACTCTCCAAATCTCTTAACAGTTATGATCGTAACTGGTCTAATTCTCATCCAAGTTATCACTCTGTTGATCCAAACTGAATGGCCAAGATTTGGGTATGAGACGAAAACATCATACGACTTTTTTGAAGCCGATCCAAAGCTTACGTCCCAGGTTTTTTATTATCAAGATAAAGCACTAACTCATATTATTAGACTGTCTGTTCGATATGTTTAGAGTCATTCTTTGCAGAAGATGTTCCACTTAATTCAAGCCAACCATTGCTTGAAGAGAGTATAAGAGATACACATATGATTAGAACACCTTGTAAACATGAGTTCCATGAAAATTGTCTGAAAAGATGGCTTGAATCAAAACTTGAATGCCCATATTGTCGACATACTCTTCCTCAACTCCCTGACACTGTTGATGAGGAATTCTAATCTACTTATTTATATCGTGAGATTTGTACTCGTATTTCTAGTTCGTTATTTATAGTTTTTCTCGATTTATTCAATAATTCTTTGTAAAATACCAAGATAAAAAAAGTATTTCAATGAATGAATGACATTTTTCAATAAAGAAATTTACGATGGTTTATTTTTATAATCATATTTAATTCATGACATGTTTACACTTAAACAAGCAAACAACAAATAAGCAGCGAGTTTTCACGAAATGTATTTTAGGTAAGCAAATCAAGTAATTTGATAAGCTTTTAGAAATAAGTATATGTGTGTATACATATATCACTTGGATGATGACAGTTATAAACATGTATATGACAACTCAATTGAGGTGTTACTTACGAGGTATTTCGATATCATTTTCAAGACCATCTTCATCATCTTTTGGAAGATCAGAAAACATTATCGAGTCTTCTTTAGGGGTATTACCGCTTTGATTTGAGTCTTTTCCACTGGCGAGCTCAAATTGATTATTTCCTTTGGCGTCTGCTGGTCTCTGGCTTGGAGTGGCACCATTGCTATCTTTTGGGTCCTCATTCAAGAGATACTTTTGATTAGGTTCCTGTGCTTGGTTGGCATTAGTTTCTGTAGGAACCTTTTTCTTTCCAAAGAATTTCTTGTCTTTGAGCATTCTCCAAGCTGCTTTGATTTTCTTTGAGAAAACCATCCAAAGAGCTTTAGCAACTCTGTAGAGGAAGAGTAGATTGATTAAGAAGGCAATTGCCATTAAAAAGCCGTGAACAACTCCAAATGTATCATCTGAGGGAAAAGTTTAATTTGGATGTTTTCAAGAAGAGTGAAATACCTTCAATAAAGAAGAGACCACCAAAGAGGAGAGAGCAGTTACTAATTAAACCAAGGGTTTCCAGGTGATTGAGAGAGTCGTGCGAATAAGGCTCATTCTTGTAATGCAAGTGCAGACAGAAAATAAAGACTGCAAAACTGAAAAAGATCTATTTTGTGGATGTGAGTGAAAGTACAAGAGGGATAAAGTACTTGGGAGTAGAGATCTGTGAGGAAAACGAGGAAGAAGATGAGTGCAGCTTTTCTAACAATAATGGTCAAATCCCTAAGGTATGTTAGTCAATGGAAATACAAGAAGAAAAAACCAATAGATTTTATCTTTTCTGTATCTTTTGAAGAGGAAATGATATTTGTTGAGGTTTTCTTCAGTGTTCCATCTATTGATTCTAAAGAAGATTGCAAGTCCAAGAGCAATTGGGAAACCAAGCCCTGAGATAATTATAAGGGTTTGATAAGGGGAGAAAATTACAGATGATCAATGAAGGCACTCCGAGACCGAGGGCCCATTCCAAATGGGTTGTGGAACCGCATCTAATTTCCATATCCTTCTGAAGGAAGTCTTCAGGATCATCTGTTGGGCCAAGGTTGATACATCTATTTTTTTAGTTGATTTTAAAAGAATTGGGTACTTGAAGAGTTGCAAGGTACTTTTAACAATTTCTGGTTGCAAGAGGTAGAAAATGAGGGAATTCGTAACGAGTATGTTATCCTTGAATTGCTGGTTATTCTTCAAACTTTGTCCTCTGATTTTTGTAAGCACAACCCAAAACAAGGTTCCCAGAGCAATATAAATGAATGGCTGGATATTTAAAGCCAAGGTTTTATAGAAAAAGATGTAGTCATTATTGCCAGTTCCTAGTTTTTTTTTTACAAAAAGGAAGAAACATGAAGGAAATACCAAGAGCTATGAAACAATCAAGCGAAAAGGAGTCACTACTTGAAGGCACTGAATTGGAAACAACATTACCAAAGTTTCCCAACTAGAAAATTCGTCAGAATAAGGCAAGAGAGAAAGAAACCCCAATAGGCCAATTAATATTGATGGCAGCGACAATGCCCAGCACTTGAGCGTAATCGACCAGAACCTTGATGACGGTACTCTGATAAATAGAGACCTTTTCTCTCTCATAATCCTCAGGTGTTCTCTTCACGACAAGACCCAAATTTGTGCTAAGAAAATTAATTTAAGAGGGAAGGAGTAGAGAAATTTTACTAGACGTTGAATATAATGATGGTCACTTGAATCGCAAATAGAACGAATAACTTGACGTAGTAACCGGCGTTTGAATTACAATTTGTGCATTGTTCATTGTCTGAGGATTGATTTTTAAAAATTTATTATTTGAAAATTTTACTTCCGAATTTTCCCCAACCGTCTTCGCAGGTAGCGCAAGCATTTCCAGTGTAACCTGTATCACAAAAGCCTGTTAAGTTTGTGAGGTTTCCAACTTGACCACCTCTATAATAATGATTAAGTATTTGTTTATGAAAAGATTTCGAGTACAAGCAAGCATCTTCATTTGGGCAGGTTACAACATTATCAGAATAAGCGTCCAGTCTCCAATATCCTGCTTTGGGATAAATAATCATTCCACCAGGACAGTCTGCTTTGTCATCTTCACATTTTTGGCATAAACTTGTCGTGAAAGGGTCTGTAAGACTATAGTAGTCTGCTTTACATGGGTCACAACTTCAGAGTAAATGAGGAGAGAAAAAAACAAATTTTACATTAAAGTTTCTTGGTGGAAGATTTCTCCAACGCTGCAATTTTCTAATTGAATTTTGAATTCAGCTCCGAGGTTATAATTCTAGATAGTCATGAAACAAATGAACCCCAAAAAAGGGATTACGAGATTTCCGAGCATTTTTTGAGTAATGAGGACGGTGACCTCCATTTGGAGGAGAGTTTCGGGAAAAGCAAAAATATTCATTTCGTCCAGGAAAATAGCAGAGCCATTTGTGAGAGTCTTTAAAGTGATACCAGCAAGAGAGTATTCATCCTTTGTAGACTCTTTAGGATAAGTTGCATTGAGTACACTTATGGAGACACTAGGATGTTAGCTTCGGAGAGAAATTAAGTATAAATATTACTTTCCTTCATCACTTGTGAGTTCTGTGAGTGCCTGCCCGCTAGCATCACAGACAGTAATTTGCAACAACTGGCTTAAATAGCCGCCACTTGTAACATTCGTCATTGTGAGTTCAGTACTTGAATCAAAGGAATCATAGGCCAAAGTTATCTGCTTTTTAGCAAGAAGATCATCAACATCTCGAGTAGAATCAAGAAGAACTTGAGAGGTATAATTGTATGTTCTAATCCTGACCAAAGCAGGTGCACCTGTACTGTACAACTGAGTACCATCTCGAATGACAGTTTGATCAAATACTGTGACATTTTGTCTGAGCTGAAGATAGGAGGCTCCGTATAAATCGGCATTGTTATCAAGGAATTGGGATTGAGTGATATAAATGTATAAAGCTGACTGCTCAATTTCGATAGCAAGAGCGCCACCACTGACAGCAAGGTTATCTGTCAGGTTCACGCTACTTAAAGTAAAGTTTAACTCCTTGGTATATATAGCTCCTCCTGTGTAGGCTGAGTTTTCATTGAAAACGCTATCTTCAATCAAGATGATGGAGGTAGTTCCACTCGCAAGTATTCTTGAAGAGGACGTCGAAGTTGAAGAGTTTGTGAAATAAATGGCGCCACCAAAACCTGGAGTATTTTGGATGGAAGTGTTTTTCAAAGCCTTATTCTCCTCAAATGTGCAGCCTGAAATGAGGCCATCAACAGTTGACGTTTCCATGTAAATGGCACCGCCATAAATGGCTTGGTTACCAACGAAATCCAAATCCTGGAAAGTAAAGGATGTCGGGTCAACAATGGAGAGTGCCTAAAAAGATAAGAGAGAATGCTCTAAAGTCAAGGTTTACGCCTCCGTTGGTTGGATAAAGGGCAGAGTTATAGCTAAAAGAAGTGGAGGAGATGTCAACCTCGTCAAGAGAGGAAACAATAAACTGAGTCAAAGTTTTTGAGCCAGCATTCACTTTGTCTTGATTATCGAATTCTGAGTTTGAAATTGTGAGAATGCTTTCTGAAGTTGTCATCCAAACAGAGTCTATATTGATGAGAGTGAGTGCATCAAAATTGGCAATTGAGGTATCAATTGACGCAACTGAAACACTTGCAGTAGATTCAACATCCTGGATGGATAGAGTTGAAAAAGTCAGGTTGGATCCCACAGAGACTATGAGAGGCAGATCCGAATATATGTCTGTGACTTGAACATTACTGATCTCGCCAATTAAAACCTGGCCTTCTTTCACCTCAAAATCAAAGAGACAGAAGGTGAGGGAATTATCACTATCTGTACACTCCAGTGCGGTCATATCAATTCCATCAATCTCGATCGTGCCGGCACTGTGAGAAAGAAAAGGTGTTTTGAGGGCTGAGATGGTGAAATTTTTCAAAGAGAGGCCATCACTATCAGATCGAATTTGACTCTGGATTGCCGTGCTTAAATCAGTTTCGTCGAGATCAAAACTGAGGGTAATATTTTCAATTTTCTGGGGCCCAGACTGTACACTCTGATAGATGATAGATGCACCATATTCAGCTTGATTGTTGGTAAGTTGGGAATTGGACATAGTGATAGTCGCATCTTCACTAATAAAGATCGCACCTCCTAAACTTCCAATAGCAGTCAATGAACAGTTCTAAAACTTTGTTAGAAGCTTGAGTAGAAATATTGTTACGCTGAAGGTTGTGTTCTCCAAGACTAGGTAAGCTGCAGAGTTAAAAATGCACCCACCTTTTTTCAATTAGTTCTTCAAACCAAAGGGAATTTAGGGTACCTTTTAAGAATGCTGTCGTGTCAAGGAACTGGATATTTGTGAAAGTTATCTCAGCCTGTCCTTTGAGTGACCAAGCACCGCCTTCAAAACTTGCAACGTTATCTACGAGAATGTTTAAGAGAGCATCAGAAGAAAATATCCACTTGTTCCAGTCGAATCTGTGTCTTGCAGGATAATTGTGCTTTCACTCACAAATCCAATTCCTCCCTCTAAAATTAGTTAGATTGAGGCAAGCCAAAATTCTTTTCGTACCAAAACTGGCAGTATTATTGGTATAGGAATTATTGACAAGAGTGACGTCTACTGAATTCATGAACTCAAAGTCAAAGACTCCTCCTGTAAAGGCTGAATTGGATTGGAATATGCTATCATAGACAAGCATGGACATAGTTGAGTCTCCCTGATCGACATGAATTGCTCCACCTCCTTCAGAAGCAGTATTGGAGATGAATTGTGAATTGTAAATTGTGAAATTCCCATTACGAAGCAAGAGAAAAGCGAGTGCTCCTCCAGAAACTATTATTGAGATTATTTGACTTGTTTAAGAATGAGAGGATTACGAGATGCTGTGTTTCCTGAAAAATAGGAGTCTAGAATGAAGACATTCAAGGAGAATTGATAGCTTGTTTCTTTCGAGCCTTGGAATGCAATAGCTGCACCTTCAAGTGGAGCCTTGTTGTTGATGAATGTGCAATTTGTGGTTGTAGTTTTGTTTGGACTCAAATTTTCATCTGTGAGGAAATAAAGAATAGCTCTCTCGCTGGCGTTTTCGAAAGTCGAATCTTGCATGATAACAGTACCAAAACTTTCAATAAAAAAGAATGTGGTCGAGTCTTTCATGGTGACATTTGAAACCTTGTAAAATTAGAAAATGTTATGGAAAGAAGGGAGTTACAGTGATATCACTTTTTGAATTGCCTCCAATTTGCTCTCCTTTGATATTAAATCCGACTCCTTCAAAGTACGAGTTGGTCACTTGAATCGAAGCGTACTGAATGAAGGATTTGATCATCGTATAGATTGTGCCATCAGAATAAGCGTAATTATTCTTTGTCAAAGTCAAAACAGGTTCAACACAATACTTACCTTAAATATGACATTATCAAGAGTGAGGTAGTCTGCTTGCAAACTTTCAATGGAATCATGATCGATCAGAGCAGTATCTTCAGGAAGGCTCATACTTTCGATGACAAAATTTTTTATTCCAAGGTTTCCGAGGTATCCCACATAAAACAATGAGGAGTTGATTTGACTCACAACGAAATTCTAGATGATTTTAAAGCTAGTTTAGACCCAAACCCTACCGACATGGTCCAATTGCAACTACCATTGAATAGAGCAAAGTTAGTTGATGCTGCAATGTTCATACCAGTGAGGCTCATCTGGACGTTTTTGACGGTAGCAGAAGCAAGCGTAGAACTGAACTTTTGGCAGAGAATATAACCATTTTGGTTGAATATGAGGTTAAAATTAGCAGGAGCCCTACAAAATACTGAGTTGGGTAGGTGAGTATTAAATTACGATATGGCCACACTAATTAGATTCGCAGTTGTTGAAGCAAAACTGGCAACGCTTGAGAGGGTGTAACTTGTTCCTACAAAAGTGATTGTTCCTCCAACTGATGCGAGGCTTGTGAATGCTTGACTTAATTCTTTGTATGGATAAGTCGAAGTTCCATCTTGAGTCGCAGTGGATGCGACTGTTTGATCAACATAAACACTTTTTTGTGACAAGGCAACTAAACCCATAAAGAGTCATCAAAGGCAAGAGATTACCTGTCAAAAAGAGTGCTAGCAGAATAAGCACAGATTTCATGAATAAAACTTTTTTGGGACGAGAGAAAGCTTCTTTAATAAATTTTTGTAAAATTAAAGCAATCGCAAGTTATGATCTCAAGGGAAAAAAAAATAATTTGGTTTTTGAATTTTTGGTCTTTAGAGACATTTAAAAATTAGTTTAATCTCAAGTCAGTTGGAAAGACTCTAAAACTGACTTTATCAAGCGAAAATCAAATAAAGGGGTATAAACTAGGCTCATTTAGGACATTCATGAGACAGCTGTAGACTTTTTTCGAAGAATAAGTTGAAATTGGATCCTGAGTGAGCTTTAAAAAAAAATTAATAAAAATTTGAAAAAAAAACTTTTGAAAAAATTGTTTCATGTTGACTCAATCCTTCTGAATCTATTTTGGCTGGGATCTCTCAGGAGAAAAAGTATCAAAAGGCTCAGAACTTTTTTGGGTGGTCCATTTAAATATTTAATGCGAAACTTTGAGTCATAGATTATCATAGGTTTAAATTAATTGCTACTTGCTGATATCGAAAGCATTTTGTTTTTAAATTGACTTTGTCGAAGCCTGAGCTCTTTAAAATAATTCAAAGATGGGAATGAAAAATACAACCAAAATATGTCTAGTCTTTCAAAACTTCACCATCCTTTAGCATGACGTCAAATAGATTATTAGGATTTTGTTTATTGCTTTCAAATATTTAAAACCCTTTAAAAAAGAATTGAATTATGGTTTTCAGATGATTTAAAAATGAGGCAATAAAATTTTAGTTTTATTTTTCTGCCAAATCCAATTGCTCATTTCCCCCTTTATTTCTGTTCACGTGATTTCATTTGAACATGAAAAAAAAAAGTTCTTATAAAAGCTATTATACATTCAAATATGACGTTAGATCTGTTGAAATAAACTCACCCTTTCTTAGTTTCAAAATGTGATGGATATTGATTTGACTCACCCAAGGAAAATTCCGTCTCGTAGAAACAAAACAACATCCTTTTATGTCCACCCCATGAGTTGTTTAAATTGTTTTGAGCTGATATCGATGTTTTTGAATTTAAATAAAGCAGTCAATGATCTTGAAATCGAACTCCTTGACCAAATGAAATGAAACTGATTCAGTGGGATTCTTTTATCTGTTAAAGAGGCAGAGGCTGGAAATATGACTGGGATTAAATTCTTTCTCAATTTAAAAAATTCGAGAATTCCTCACATACCGTTGCCTGAGTTAATTCCTCATCTCCTTGGATTTTGGATTTAAACTCTTGTGGTGTAACTGTTAAGGCTGAGAAAAAATTTTATGGTATGAAATTAACTGAATTATCAGTGATTAGAAAGACAAATTCTAAGAGTTCTGAACCAAAGTCTCAAATATGTTTCATAAATAAAACGGTTGATTCGAGCTTCATAATTCATGAACTTGAAGAAAAGAAGAGAAAATTTTTTTCGTTTCATTTAGAAAACTTTCCGGCTTTTTCAAGTAAATACAGTTATATATTTTAAAAACTCAGTAACACTTATAAAAATTAATTAGGGAAAACACCCTTCTTAGAAAGTATATTCAAGCAAAGGTTTCATATAAACTGATTTATTTATTTCTACTCTGCAAACCTCTTTCTTGTCAGTGACAAGGTATAATATTGCCTTCTTTTCAAGCTCTTCAGGGAATTCTTGAAGCCAAGCCCCTATCATTTTTATTTCCCTAAATTAAAAAAAAGTTTTACCAAAGATTAAGCTGTTATTATTGGTAACAACATTATGCTGTGAGCTGATAGTGAACCTACAAAATTATAAATTGAAAAGCGTGCCAATTACTTCTTCTCGATTTGGTCATAAACGATTCTTGTAAAGTGAATCCAAGGTGTATGTTGTGGAATTACAATCATTGTGGAGAGCCCTCTGACATAGTAACATAATGCAAAACTAAATTTTGTAACTAAAAATCAAAGCAGTTGAATTACCGAGCATGCAAGACAGCAAGGTAGTAATTGTAATAAACCTCCTGCGAAAACTTGAATTGAGAAAGGATCTCCATTGTGAATGGTTTATATTCGGGATCATCCAAAGCTTCTCTGGTGAATCCTTCTTCTAAATTTTACGGTGTTAAAAAAGTTGGAGGAGAAAATTCAAACTAAATGGATTCAGCAAGTAGAGGTATTTTTCATCAGCTGCAAATAGGATGTAATCTTGTAAATCCATCTCCTGCTTATGCGAGCTGCTTGGATAACCATAGATTTCATCTTTACGAATCCAGTTTACAGACCAACCCCTTGAAAAATTTCAATAAATATTTTAAAACTCCTTGGTTACCAAGAAGCTAAGGTGCAAAGATGAGCAATTTTCTTGCCAGTTTTGACATCGAAAAAGCGAACCTTTAAAAACAATTGAATATTTATTTCTGATGAATTTTTACAGTTTTATCTATGCTTGTGCTGGCAACATATTTTCCTAAGAAGATTAATTAGGGTCAATATTTGAATATTTTGGAAACCACATGGGCTAAATTGAACACATGGTACATTGTGATCATGAGCCTCTATAACTTTTCTTTCGAATTTGGAGTCCCAGACCTAAAATTTTGAACAGTCTTCACCAACAAAAAGTACTGAGATTGTTT